>Ga0126379_10000218_pt1 | contig 30308 bp, 40 predicted proteins | sample PanSoiMetPlot_24_FD_92640 | JGI IMG/M metagenome (GOLD analysis project Ga0126379, IMG submission 92640) | Tropical forest soil microbial communities from Panama - MetaG Plot_24 | ecosystem: Environmental > Terrestrial > Soil > Tropical forest > Bulk soil | place: Panama | collected 2016-02-17
ACGGTAGCGTCTCGTCACATTTCCAGCTTGAGAAAGCCGCTATTGAGGTAGGGATAAAGCCTATCTTTGGTCTTGAGGCTTACTGTGGCCCGGTTGATGAAGAGAACAGATCTCAGTATAAATTCCATCTGACTATTCTAGCGAGGCACGTAGGTGGATATCAGAACCTCAATAGACTTGTCACGCAATCCTGGCGAGATCACCATTACCATCCGACAGTCTCTGGAGGAAATCTCACCGATCACGCTGATGGTCTTGTCTGCCTATCTGGTTGCTCTGGGAGTCTCCTGGCGTGCTCCCTCCTGGGAGGGAAGGGCATACCGGAGCCGGAGACGGAGCGAGCGGGATTCGAGCGGGCTCGCGCGGTAGCTGAGCGGTTCCGGGCTCTATTCGGCGAATGGTACTTCCTAGAGGTCCAGCCGTTCTGGGAGCTTGAGAAGAGCAACCGGATCAATACCGCGTACGAGCGGCTTTCCAGCATGCTTGGTATTCCGCTAATCGCAACGTGCGACGTCCATTACCCGCTCCCGGAGGACTCCGAGATGCAGGCTATTCTCCACGCGACGCACCGGGGTAAGCATACCGTTGAGGAAATGATGCGGGAATGGAACTATGCCGTACCTATGACGCTGCCTGAGTCGGATAAGGCCCTAGGCGAGCGGCTGATGAAGACTGGCCTCTCGCGTAATGCGGCCTGGGATGCGATTCTCGCGTCGGAATACCTAGGCAAGGTCTGTACCGTGACGCTACCCAAGGCCGAGCGGCTCCGCTACCCAATAGGACAGGAGGATCACAAGCCATGGAGGTGATCCTTATTGATATTGACGTCATGAACCTATTTGATGAATCGGTCTGGGCCGTCCGGGCTCGCCTAAATGTAAGTGGGCGTGCATGGGTCTGTCTCTGGAAGTTCAAGACGGAGAATGCGGCCCGGTACTTTGCTGATGATAGGGAAGCCGTGTTTGTAGCTTCACAGATGGTATTCGAGAGCGGAGACTGGGATGGGTAGTACGGCTGTTGTAAAGAGCGAGCGTAGCTCTCCGGAGGCGGAAGCCCTACTATGGGAGTGGCTACGCTTCGGATGGGCTTACCGGGCGATAGGCTCGCTCCCGGAGGCCGACCAGCGGTGGTACGAGGAACGGGTGCGCTATGAGATGAACCTGATCCTTGAGAGAGGGCTCGCTGATTTCTTCCTGTTTACCTCCGATACGATCCGGGCCGGCAAGGATCACGGCATCGTATTCGGCCCAGGCAGGGGCAGCACTGCTGCCTCTGTCGTCGCCTACCTACTCCGTATCACTGAGATACCGCCACACAAGTACAAGGGCATGATCTTTGAGCGGTTCCTCGATATCTCGCGGCCCGATCCTCCGGACATCGACGTTGACTGCTCCGATGAGGAACGGTGGTGGGTGTGGGAATACCTCGCTGGGAAATACGGGGCAGAGTGTTTCGGGCACATCGCTAACTGGGTCCGTTACCGTGGGCGTAACTCCCTCCAGGACATATCGAATGTCTATAACATCCCTCCGTACGCGAGGGAGACGGTAGCTAACCTGCTTATTGAAAGGTCGGGCGGTGACTCGCGTTTTGACGCTACGCTGGAGGATACATTCGAGCTATTCCCCGCAGCGCAGGAGATCGCGGACGAATACCCGGATATAGTGAAGGCCTGCCGGCTTGAGGGTGACGTACGCGGGATGAGCGTTCACGCGGCTGGACTGATAATCGCGAATAGCCCGCTGACGGATATCTGCGCCATTTACGAGAAAGATGGCGCGCGGGTAATGAGCGTCGATAAGTACGATGCTGAGTATATGGGCGCGCTGAAGCTCGACTTCCTGGGGCTCTCGACTGCGGGGATGATTGGGCGGTTCCTACGGATGACCGGAATGACCCTGGAGGATCTCTATGCGATTCCGGACGATGATCCTGAGACGATTGATGTGTTCCGGCGAAATGACGTCATTGGCGTGTTTCAGTTTGAAGGTAGAGCTACCCGGCTGGTCTGCCGCGATGTCAGGCCAGATCACTTCGGGCACATCACGGACGTCAATGCTCTCAGTCGTCCTGGTCCGCTATTCTCCGGCCAGACGGCTGACTACGTTGAAGTCCGGCACGGACGGTCAGAGCCGGTACGGCTACACCCGATGGTAGATGAGATCACGGCCGCTACCTACGGCCAGATTATCTATCAGGAGCAGATCCTACGCATACTCAAGGAAATGGGTGGATTCGACTGGTTCTCCGTTTCGCAGATCCGGCGTATCATCTCCAAGAAAATGGGAGAGGCCGCATTCCAGATGTCGTATGACTCATTCGCGGAGGGAGCAGAGCGGCTCCACGGGGTGCCCCGTGAGACGGCCGACCTTATCTGGAAGCGGCTCGTGACCTCCGGTACGTATAGCTTCAACATCGCGCACGCCATCTCGTACTCGATGCTTGCTTTCTGGACGGCGTGGATGAAGGCGAGATACCCGCTCGAATTCTACGCGGCCTCCCTCGCGAAAGCAGGCACCGCAGAGGCGCAGTTCCGTCTCATGCGGGATGCCCTAGATCATTCGATAGACATTAAGCCTCCGGACTTCCGTAGCTCGCGGGCTACATGGCGGCCGCATTTTATCGCGGCCTCTAACGGGACTCCGGCGCGAGGCGAGCTAATTGCCGGATGGCAGCAGATTCCTAAGATCGGCGCTAAGATGGCCGGGAGGCTGGATCAGGCTGCAGAACTGGAGGGAGGTTTCAGGAGTTGGGGTGCACTAGAGGTCGTGCCCGGTATCGGCCCGAATACCATCGCACGGATGGAGGCTTTTGCTAAGGCCCGTGACCCGTTCGGGCTCTACCGGACGGAGCGGAGGCTGAAGGCTGCTATGCGGTTCCTCCGGAGCCACCGCGAGCTAGGCGTGCCGCTACCGACGCACGATGGCGATCAGCTAGCCGCGATGAAGGTTGCGCCATTCCGGAAGGGCCAGCCGTTCGTGAAGGGCCCAGCGGTGGTCTATGCCGGAGTCGTCAGGCGAGTCGAGTACAAGGACATCGTTGAGGACGAAAGATCACGCACCGGCAAGGAAATTGAGGAAATCCTCAAAGAGCTGAAGCGTCCGGATCTCGTTAAGCGGGCCACGCTCCATATGTACGATGCGGGCAAGGGCAACGAGGAAGTCTATGCCCGTGTTAACCGCTGGAACTTCCCTAGGCTCCGGAGATCGCTGGAGCTTATCCGGCCGAACCACGATGTGGTAATCGTCGCCGGAAGGCGTATCGGTGGGTTCGGCACCCCAATAATGGCAGAGAGGATATGGATCATAGATCCTGACTGATATGAGAAAGATATTCTGCGATCGCTGCGGAGCCGAGTGCGCCCATTCCGTGACCCGCGTCGGCATCGTTATAGAGCATACCGCAAACCAGGGTCAGCACGCCGGTGAGGATGAGTACCGGCCCGCAGAGCTTTGCTATGCTTGCGGTCAGGGCGCAATCGAGTACGTTTATAAGGACCCGGAGAAGTTCCATACAGTATACCAGAAAGAAAGCATCCCGGAGGACCTGCCGATGATGCGTACGCAGGTAGCAGAGGAAAGGTATCCACGGTGACTATGGCAAACGAGCGGGTAGAGGTCGTGGCGGCCGATGATATGTCGCGGGAGGATTTCTGCCGGCATATGACCCTGCGGCATGGCGAGAAACTAGGCAGTCTTGAGGGTATCGATCCCAATCCGCTCTTCATGAGCGACTACGTTGAGGACTGCTGGCGAGCCTACCACCGCCAGATCCACGAGCTACGGCTTCAGGACGGCCTGGACCATGTTCATGTGAGCCCGCGATGAGCCGCCCGATGACCCGTAGGGCCTTCATGGTAGTGCTCACGCTCCCGGATGAGGTGACCGAGGAACAGGCGCGAGCCGACCTCCATACCTCGATAGGCTTTGGACAGCCGGAGATCAGGCAGCTATGGGTACTCCCGGACGCCTCGCACATGAACCAAAGCGCAGAGAGCGATTCTACCTATGAGTAACTTCCGGAGGGTATACCGGTCCTACCTAAGCGGGTAGATGGCCGGAGGCTCACAGTCTATGGGCTTCACGGCCCAGTCTAGCTCCGGGCTCCCGCTCCCGGAACGGCTAGAGAGCCCTGTACTAGACGGAGAGTAGTTAGACGGTTACGATTCGTCTATGACTAGCTACTCGACAGACTACCTCAGCCGCCCGGAAACGGAGCGGCACCTGGCCGGCCTGATCACCGGACTCATCCGTGTTCAGCGCGGAATCCTCGACCATCCGGATTTCGGCAACCTTGAGAAGCTGACAGCTCTCCGCGAGACGCTGATGATGCTTGCCCCGCCTCCACCGTCAAATGACCCTGCGGCCTACGCAGCGATGGCCATGGGCCGTGGCGCTGCCGGGCTCGCGGAGGCCCTACGTTCATTCACTGGCCCTGCCACCTACATAGTCCAGGAGATCCTGGGCGAGCCGGTAACCGTGGATGTGTTCTCCTGCGTAGAGCGGATTCTGAAGCCTGCGGAATGTGCGCTGCTTAATGCGCCAAAGCGGACGGCTGCTATCGACCGGAAGGGAGTCATGACCTGTGGACCCTCGCGGCGTGGGATGTCGGCCGATATCACCTCCCTGGTAATTCCTACCCGGCTGCCTAGGGATGCGGAAATGGCCCCAAACGGGAACGTCCCACTAGGCATTGTCCTCGCCAAGACCGGACGCCGCGAGCCGATCGGGGCAGTGGCTACGTACGGTGGTGGGGTCGCCTCCGTCGCGAGGATGTGGGTAGGCGATCATCCCGTGGCATGGGTCACCGAGGAATTCAAGCCCTGGTTCTGTAAGCTGCTTGAGCGACCGGTTCTGTTATCCCGCTCCCGGAACAACATTGTTCCTCCCGGTGCTCTTTAGACGCCGCACATCCAGTGCGTAGTCCACGGGCTCCAGTTCCGGCCGTCACTGGACATATAGATGGCACGCCGCGCGTTCGCGTATGGGTTGAGCATTGCGTAGCCTCCGTTGTGGATCTGCCACAGGCCCCAGTCATTAGTCCAGCTAATGACCCAGGTACGGCCGGAGGACTCGTGCCACGCGATGCACGCAGCAGTAGCGGCTGCCCATGAGGCTCCGCCTTCATAGCGCCACAGGGCCATAAGGCCGGAGTAGCTGTAGATGGCCCGGTATCCGGGATTGCCGGAAATGGAGACGGAGCCGTTACGCGAGCAGCGGATTGTTAGGAAGTTACCCGCGTAGATGAGATCTGGATTCCTGACGCCGGATGCGGCCGCTATCCCTGGGTAATCCCCAGGCGTGCCGCAGAACCGATCCGAGATCGCTGATAGCGTATCGCCGGAGCGTATCTGGTAGCGGATACTCGCGAGGGCTGGCACTGTAATGCCGATGAGGCCGCTTACCAGGATAGCAATAACGGCTACCCGGTAGCGGCCTCGCCTTGTCGGTGGCTTCCTGTGACTTACTAGCGGATGAGTTCTTCTATGCTTCCCTTTCACATCCCTTTCCTTCCCTATGGGCCAGGCTCCGGTACTAGTGGGTCGTGCGGCTCCTGCCGCTTTATCATTGCGTCGTATACCGGAGTTGCCATACCGGGCTTTACCCAGACACCGTGGAATGGGAACCGGTAATAGCAAGGCCATCCGTAGGGCTTCAGGGAACTGAAGCCCATAATGAGGATTGCCCCAGGTCGCATTGCTTCCTGAACTTCCCGCTCCCAGCGGCCTTCCTCATCGTCATCCTTGAATGGGCGGGCGAGGTAGACGATATCAAACTTATCCCATTCTGGGAACGGAGGCTTGCGGAGGTCGCGCTGCTCCGTCTCGATACCGAATAGCTCGCGAGCCCGTCTGATGTACTCTTCATTGATCTCATACCCGGTGGCGTCTAGGCCGTATTTCTGGGTAGCTAGGTAGAGCTTGGTACCGATACCGCTGCCGGCTTCCACTAGCCGGATCTTACGGAGGCCCTGTCGCCGGAATACATTATGGCCTATCGCGATGTGGTACGCGATATTCAGCATCCGGTCATACTCGGTGATATCGAGCGGGCTCCATCTCCACATCTCTGGGTCTGGATCTTTCCCACGCTCTTTCTGGAGCTGTTCCATTTCCAGATCCCAGAGCTTGCGGAGGTCGTACGTCACAGTGGGGTGACCCTAACGACAGGCCGCCACGCCGATCCGGCCTCATCCCGGACGGAGTAGTAAATGTTACCATCCGTCTCGCTGACGCCCATGAATACGTGCGCCCCGGTATTGGATGAGAGGATTTCCCAGGTAGACCAGTCGCCTCCGGGGCATCCGGGCGGATTGTGAGCCATTGGTTTTCCTTCCTAGGCGAGTTTCCTGGGACCACGCCAGTCAGCACCGGCCGAGAAAGCCTTGGTGATGTAGTAGACATCACCTGCCGTGCCGACGCCCATCTGGGCCTTGACGCCGTTGGCTGCCATGAATTCCGTGCTGAGCTTGAGCCAGTTCCCTGGCTTTCCTGGAATTGTCACGTGATCCTCTCCTGTTCCCGATGGTGGTGGCGTGCCGCCTATGCTCCCGCCTCGCGCCATCTCCAGGACCTCAGCGAGCGGGTAGCCGGAGCCTGGGTCGGAGTGACCGCAGCCGTCCGGGCCTAGGCGCGAGTGGTAGGTGACGCCTTTGCTGTAGCCGTCCTGAGACTGGGATGAGGAAAGCTCCGTCAGCGGGATGCCAAACCGGTGCGATTCTTCCGCGAGCCACGCGGCCGCATTCTCCAGAAGTGACATCCTGTTGTTGAGCCACTCGTTTCTGGACCATGCGGCGTAGCCGCACTGCTCGGCTGCGGAGGCCGTCTGGCCGTTGAAACCGCACTGGGTCCAGGCGTTGTTGTATGGCGCGACTCCCTCACAGATATGCCCCGGATGGAAGCTATCTATGATTACGTCAGAGCTAGCCCCAACGTTCCCCTGGAAGTAGATCGCGCAGTCATACATTCCGGACGGGCTGTCTCCCCAGCCTTCCGTCGTATGGAGGACCAGGAGCCGCTTTGTGCTCCCTCCGGTCGAGTAGTTCGGAGAGGGATACCAGTGCCTAACTAGGCTCATCAGGTCTCACCTCATCCCGGTAGCGGGGTGGGTATTCGCCACGGTCAAACCGGTCGGCCTCCGGAGGCCTGGGCCCTAGCTTTGTCCAGCCCCAGGGCTCGCCCTGGATTTCTGCCGGAGGCTCTGGAGCTGGTTCCGGAATGTCCAGCCTGATGAGATCGCTAAGCTCATCATCGATCGTGAACGTGTCGCCATCCCGGATGATCCTGCGCTCCGGTTCCGGCTCGCGACCGGGCTCCGGCTCTGGATCATCCCTGCCGAATAGGCGATGTCTTCCCGGCATAATCCCTCCTGTACATTGTCGGGATAAGGGCTATTCTACGCTTCCGCTCTTACCCGCCACGATCACCGCTGTAATCGCGAGGCCTGCTGTCTGTTCCGTTGTGCGGAAGGGCATTCAGGATTATAGCAAGACCTCCGGTCATGCCTACAATTGCTAGCAAATGAACGGAAACGCCCCTGGCGATGAATTCGGCAATAATTGCGACGGTAATAGAGACTGCGCCAAGCACAATCATGTATATGGTCCAGCGTACTTTCCAGGGCACAGCCTGTCCTTTCTAGAGCGGAGCGTGGAGCGGGAACCGGAAGCAGACCGAAAGAATGTTGCCTGCGGCTGCTGCGCCGAATATGTCGCAGTTTCCGGAGCCCGTACGGACTGTGAGCTGGTGAGAGGTAGCTGTATACGGGCTTGACGGTAGTGTTTCTGCAACTAGGACAGGCTCTGCACGGTTAAGTGGCCGGTAGCCGGCAGGCAATGCAAATAGAGTGTTTGCTGGACCGGTTACACCACTCGGTACGATAGACTGTCCGTGAACGTATACCGTGTCGTCCGGGAGTAGCGTATACATTACGCCTTCATTAGCTACGTGGGTCCATCCGCCTCCAAGCGGAGCGAGATGATATGTTTCTGGCGTATTTGGGTTACCGGGCTGCGCCGCTACAAGGTAGCCGTTAGCTGCGTTGATGAATAGCCCGGCATTCGGTCCCTGCTGGATCTTGTAGTAGCCAGCAGGAGACTCCGGCGTAAGAGCCCATAGTATCCGCTCATCGGTAAGCGCGGAGAGGGCTCCGGTAGAGGCCGACGTCCAGGAGCATACCGGAAGGTCCCAGAGGCCGCCAGTCGTCTGGACTAGGGGTGGCTCTACCGGCGTACCGGACGGTGTGCCGGTAATGACTACGGGCTGGACTACCGTAGGCGAGGTCGTGGCCCCACGGTTCAGCCGGAGTACGAGCCGGTCAATACGGTTCTGCGCCGATGCGGCCGGAATCGGCGTGCTGACCGGTGCGTCCGCTCTCCAGAGCTGTCCCTTGATAAGAGCCTGGCCGGCTGAGATGACGATGTTGCGGCCCGGAACGTCAAATGACGAGACGAATGCGCCACCGTTGATAGGGTCTATCCGGTCGGCAATTCCGGCAGTCGACATGAAGTTTTCCCAGTCAGCCGTTGTCGACAGCTGCGTGAAAGCGCTTGGGCGTCCGTCGTATGTAACCATAATTTAGTCGCCAGCTTCCTTTCGAGAACCTGAATCCGTTTTGTTAGCTGACCGATAACCGACTGATCGGTTGCGGTCGCAATAGAAGACTGCCCGACTGAGGGCACGACGGAGTAGACCGGAGTCTGGGAACCGTCAGCCGTTAGCGTGACAGCGGTAACAACGTCAGAGTAGACGGCTCCGTTACGGACCTCCATCGAGACAATATCGCCTAGCCCGTAATCGCGGCCGAATGTTAGGAATGGGGTATCGGTTGCGGTCGCGCTCATAGTCGGTCCAGCAGCTCCGGTAAGCAATGTCTGCTGAGCCGTAGATGCTAGATTGTTAGCGTCCGTCTCGGAGCTACTATCAACGAACTGCTCGACTACGTTCCACTGCGTCTTTGCGGAAGCTACGCGGGAGATGAACTGCGTACCGGAGCCCTGAACCAGTGCATCGGTACACGTAGGATCGGTTAGCGCAAAGCTGATAGCGGCTAGGTTCCCTAGGTCACGGCTAAACCAGGCCTTACCGGAGAGGTTCCTGGGAATGTAGACATCAAACGTTAGGCGATGCGCTGGGGCGTTCCGGGTAACCTGGACGCCCATAGCCGATCCACCCTGAGCTATAAGAGCCCGGATAACATCGAGCAGGTTCAGGTCTACACCGGTTCCGAACTTAACCGTGTAGGCGATTCCGGAAGGGCCTCGCGTCTGGTTAGCCGCAATATCCAGGAGCGGGTTAACGCGAGCGGCTAGGGCTCCTGGGCCGATGTTGTTGTTGACGTAATGTTTGATAGCGGTTTCCAGCGTTACGCCGGATATTGCATCGGTAGCTGCGGCCGTCTGCGAGGCCCAGGCGACGGCTGGGTTAGGGTAGCAGATCCGGTTAGCGATAAGCCCTAGCCAGTCGGCCCCAGAGAGCGCAATAAACGGCCCAGAGACGGAGCCTGAGCCTCCGGTGGAGCCCGGTATGGAGTCCTGGTACCCTGGCTGCTCGCACTTCCCTCCGAAGCTAAACAGGCCTCTCCAGTTGATGTTAACAAAGAAATCGCCGGACATGATCCGGTTCCAGAGCGTATCGGAGTACGGTACGACCATGGACCAGGAGCCGACTGCGTTGTAGTAGAGCTGAGCCGAGAGGGTAGCGAACTGGACTACGCCCTGGCTCACGAGATTATTATCAAGGATCTCTACCCATACCTGATCCTGTGAGCCTGCCTGCGGGGTAACAAACGACTGAATACGGTTGACGCTACCGGTAGCGCGCGAGACGGTAACGGAGCGGCCGTTGACCGGGATAACAGCCATCAGGCACGCCTCCAGCGGTTAGTCCAGGCGAGCGATACGGCTGTTGCTGCGGTAGCTCCGGGAATCGAGATGTTTATGTTATTGACTCCGGTAACGAAAGACCAGAGGTCGCTGATAGTCGAGTAGGAAAGCTGGTCCCAGATACTTGAGCCTGTTGACTGATTTACCGCCATCTGCTGACCGCGCTTGGTTACAATCTGTACTATCTGCCCGGCTGGGATAGCGGTATTCAGGGACCACTGCCGGCCTGTAGTTAGGTTCTTAATCGTTGGAGTCCCAGGCCCAGTAATAGTCCACGTCGGATAGGTAGCGGCTCCGGGATTGTTAATCGTGGCATTCCCGATAATGGTACCACCGGCTAGCCAGATAGGGAGCAGGGGCAGGATGCCGCTCGCGTAGTTAAGCGTGAATACAAGGTTCTGCTGAGTATCGTCGTACCAGTATGGATCCGGAGTCTGGAACGTAAAGGCGTACACCATCATATCGTTCAGGCCGACTTCCGGCGTATCGAGCCCGGAAGTCGTATAGACCGATACTGACCTAGATGTCCCATCTGGTCTCTGGATTACAATCTGTCCCGGAGCCGGTAGCTCGTTACGGCGGCAGGTAAAGGCATTGATTACCTTATCAAGTAGGGCATAGTAATCATTCGGCCCACCGCCAGCAGGACGGCTCACGAGTAGGGCTATAGCAATAGTCCCAGGCTGAACGTTGTAGATAGTCGGTATAGCTGTGCCGTCAAGCAGCGGGATAGTCTGCATGGTAACTGGAATGCCGTCGATTCCGGCGATACCGGAACAGATATATCCATTCGCCATCGAGAGGTCGGAAAGGTTCCAGTCAGTTCCGTCAGGGTCTATGTAGTCAATCTGAAGTGGGATAGGTGGCGCTGGCGTAGTCATTTATGTCCTCCTGCCCTGACGTCCTAGATTGCCCTGGGTTATCGACATAGCCTGGAATGCCGTGCGCACATGGCTCTCGATAGCGGCTCCAGTAAGGCCGTCGAAATGAGCGTGGTATTCCGTGCCACCGATTCCTCCCTGAGCCTGCTCCCAGGTCAGCACCCGCTCCGGACGGCCGGTCATGTTGTACGCGAGGGTCACTCCGGGAGGCAGCCAGCCTCCGGTGTCATAGCCGTGTCCGGAGCCCATTCCCATTCCACCGGACATCAGAGTCGGGCCGTAACGGTGGAGAGCGTAGTTGATTGCGGCCGCGATGTTCGCGAGCGGGTCATAGATATTACCGCTCGTACCGGGAACGTGGAAAGCCGCGAACGTCTTGCCGATTACCTGGAGAAGTCCTCGCGAGGGATCTCCCATCTGAGCGTTGATGTCGGTAAGGTTAATGGCGTTAGGGTTGCCTCCGGATTCAGTCTGCATCTGATACAGTACCTGGCCGAGTAGCGAGCCCGGAAGGTGAAGCATCGCAAGGGCCTGCATAACCATTCCGGCCCACTGCTGGACTCCGCCTCCACCACCTCCGGCTATTTTCTTCCAGAGCCCACCGAGGAAGCCACTGACCTTACCGAGAGCATTGAGGGCTGCCTTCGGTAGCTTAGCGATATCGACTAGGCCCTTGGAGACGAATGAGGCGAGAGCCTGCGGCCATCCCTTGAAGATATGACTGACTAGCCCAGCGAGGCTCCGGCCGGAAGTCAGGAGGCCGTGGATAAGGCCCTGGATGAGATTCTTACCGATACCCATCATTACCTGGGACGGCGAGGATATGTGGAAGAACCTCTTGACTGCGCTGATAATCGGCTGGACTACCATCTGGTTAATCCAGCTAGCTACGTTCCTCATGGCATTCCAGATACCCGCGAGCAGGCCGTGGATTATCTTCCCGCCAGCATCCTTGAGCCAGTTAACGGCTCCGCTGAAGAAACCAATGATCGTGTTATCGATCCGGGTAAACCATCCCCACAGGAAGTTCCACGCGGCCTTGAGGCCGTTCCAGAGCCCGTTGATGATATCGTGTCCGGCTCGCGGGAGCCAGTGAATTGCGTCATTGAAGAAAGTCAGGATCCAGTGCTTCATGTTATTGAACTGGACCTCGATATTGTGGCCTATCCGGATGAGGGCTCCGATCGTTGCCCCGTAGATATCATTCCAGATGATCCGGATCGTATGGAGTACGGTCTGGCCCCAGCCCGCGATGTTATGCCGGATCTGGTCGAAATGAGCGGCTATGTTGTGCCCTAGGTCGGCTAGTACACGGTAGGTGCTACTCGCGATATCGCCCCATACGTGCGCTATACCGTGTCGGATGTTATCGAAACGGTTTGCTATATTGTGCCCGATAGCTCCGGTGATGGAATCAATGACTCCAAGGATAGCATCCCATACCCGGCCAGCCTCATCCTTAATCAGGTTCCATATCCTCTTGCCGGCATCCTTGAGGTGATTCCATGCATCGCTCCAGTGTCCCTGGATAAGGCTCAGGAAGAAACCAAAGACACCGTTAAGGATAGCGAACCCAACCTTAAAGACATCGACGAATCCCATTATGACCGCACCGGCGTACTTCCAGATAGTAGGCCAGTGAGACTCTAGCCAGTTTGCGGCGACGGTTAGCCAGGCTATTACGTCGATAATGGCGATGATTACCTGGAACAGGAAGTTGATAAAATCGGCCGTAGCCTTTGGATTCAGGGCAATAGCCTGGGCCATTCGCGAGATAGCCTCCGCGAATGACTTCATGATGCCCGGTATGTCCGGGGTGAACGCCTTTAGGATCTCAACGAATGCGTTAGCTACGTCCCTAATCGACTGCTGGACTGCCGGCTGGGCGAATGCCTTTAGGATGGTATCAACAAATGTCTGGAACGGCCCTGCTATCAGATGCTCTACGTCAGCGAATACCGGCGTCATCTGCTTCATGACCTTATCGGCCGTCTTGAAGATATTAGTCATCACCGGCACAAATGCTGCTCCGATCTCGGCTATGCTCTTTTTGGCATCCTTTCCGAGATCGGTCCAGGCCTGCTGCATATCCTTAACACGGGCCGTCTGGCGTGCTTCCTGATTCTGCTGCTGGAGCTTGTTTAGGTTCCCCTGCGCCGTAGCGACTCCAGCCATAGCACTATCGAGACTCGCGTGAGCTGCGGCTAGCTGGCCGGCCGTAGCCTTCCCGCTCGATTCGAGCTTGTTGAGGTTATCCTGGGCTGCCGTCTGGCGCTGTGTTGCGGCCGCGAGCTGAAGATGGGAGGCCCGCATCTGCTGATTGGTAACGGTTACCTGCTTGCCTATGTTCCCGTACAGGGCTCCGAGGACACCTAGCCCAGCGAGCCCGGTACCCAGCCCACCGGTCAGGAGCCCTCCAGCGGCCTGGCCTAGGAACGGGAGGGCAGCACCTACGCCTACTGCCCCGATGCCGATGGTCCACGGGTTCAGGAGTCCGCCACCACCACTAGCCGCAGCCGACGCGGCCTGCCCTGCCTGCCCTGCGCCTCCGGCTCCGATACCACCGCCACCAAGCCCAGGCCCGAATCCCGGCACGAGCCGCGAGAGCGTACCGAGGATGCCTCCGCCACCGCCACCGCTAGCACGGGATACCTCAGCCCGGAATTTAGTCAGCTCTGCCCTGGCTGTCCTCGCGTCGAAACGGACCTTGATATTGGCATCTTCCTGAAGGATCTTAAGCCCAGCATCAATCTCGGCTATCTTCGCCATTGCCTCTTCAGAGGAAAGGTTAACATCTATGTCTTTCGATAGAAGCTCGATCATCTTCGCGCGTAGCTCAGCAACCTTCCTTTCCGCCTTGGTTGAGTCTGCCTTTATCTCGGCAGCCGGAAGGGCCTTCATAGCGGCCTCTATCCGCTTCCGGAATGTAGTTGAGAATGCGCTTGCGTTAGCCTCTCCGGCCCTAGCCATCCTAGCCTTGTTATCGTCAAGGCTCTTCACGATACCGCTCGATACGTTGTTGCCTACCTCGCGGCCGACTTCCTCTGATGACGGGACTAGCTGGGCCCGGAGCTTAGTGTTCCAGCCGCGAGCGTCCGGGACAACGCCAACGGCTACCGAGCCAACGAATATCTCTGCCATCTCACACCCTTCCCGTCATCCTGTTAAGGGTGGCCTGAACTTCCTCATCCGGAACGTCCCGCATTCGTGGGTCGATTGCCCGGATACCCGCGAGGGTCATCGGCCGGAGCCTCCGCGACTTAGTGGAGACGCCTGGACGCCGGATCGGCTGCGGCCTGGCGATGGCCTTATCAGAATGGCTACTCGCGTACATCCAGCTGACCTGCCGCACCTCATCGATAAGTGCGGCTAGTAGGCTCTCCACCGTACTCCAGCGAGCCTTAACAGGATCACCGGCGTTCGCGGCTAGCCGTTCCTCTGGCGTGATATTCCTCACCGCAGTATTCAATGCGCTCTCCGGTGGCAGGTTATCGATGAGGGCAAGCAGCTTGCGCCATGACAGGCCGGAGCCAGGCCTGAAGAACCTGACGAAATCGAGCCCGTAATAACGCTGGAGATCTGCCTCTAGTGCCTCCGGGAATTCCGAGATGATCCAGAGGATCTTCTGAATTTTCCCATGCTCATGCGAGCCTGCCGGCCGCACTCCGCGAATACTGCTTCAATCTGGTAGTTCGCGAGGTCGGCCTCCAGCCACGCCTCATACTCCGCGCTGTCCGTGATAACGGCGGTAGCCCAGTCCTCCCAGTTGCCTACCGATGCCGCCCGCATTGCTGAGGACGGCCATTCACCGGCATGCATAATGTGGATGACTTTACCGTCTATCCGGACGGTAGTGGGCTCGCCTACGGATTCGCGGCGTAGTGCTTCATCGAGCAGGTCAAGGTCTACATCGACCTCAGGCTCATTTCCGTCCGGGCTCTCTGCGGCCCGTAGCGGTTCTGTCACGGCTTCCTCCCGGTCACGTGAAGTAGGCCGTCATCGACTTGCCGTAGTCGATGGTGCGCTGGGCGACGGCGTTGGTAACGGCTCCGATGGTTCCGGGATAGAGCGTGAACGTAAGGTCGGTCATGACGATGTCGCCCTGCTGGTACTGGTCGTTACCGCGAGCGGTGACCTTGGCGAACGGGGCGTACAGTCGCTGGCGCTTGGTGCCATCGATGGCGTCGAATATGAGGCTGTACCGGTTATCGGCCGGAGGGTCAGGGATAATGTAGGTTGCCGGGAAGACTCCGGCCGCAGGCGGCTGGGCTCCGGTAGAGGTTGGCGGAGCGGTGATCGTGTTCGGCGTGCCGATAGTGAGCGGAGAGACATTCTGCTTGTAGAACGTAGAGCCTCCGGCCGCTGTCACGTAGAGGTTCCAGCCGGTTGCCCCGCCAACTGCTGTAGGCGAAGCACACGTGATCGTGCTCGTGGAGCCAGTAGTGACCTGCGATCCTACCGGAGATGGGCCAGACTCGCCGGATGCCGTCGTGTACGTGGTGATCGCCTGATACGTTCCAGCGAGGATCGTACCACCGGACGCGGCGGTGGAGAGCCCTGGTGCACCTGGAGCCGCTACGCCAGAGGGCTTGAGAGGCGAGCTAGCTACCGGGAAGATCGGCACGTCATCGTAGAGCGAGCGGACGTAAGGGTTGAGAGCTTCTAGGAAGATGGCCTGGACGGTCTTGGAGCCTCCGGTAAGGATGGACCTGACCGGCGTAAGGACTCCGGCTGCCGGGATGTCCTTGATGGTCTCATCGAGCTTGAAGATATAGCCCGATACGTCCGTCCAGCCGCAGCACTTGTAGATGCCGGAGCCGAGAGAGGATGGGTCCTCGAATGCGGTGGGAGGACTTCCGTTGTTTGGCTGGCCGGCCCAGATGACTACATCACCGGCCGCGTAGAGCAGGGTGTTGTCCTTGTACGAGCCGGTAGCCGGAGGCGTCAGGCCGAGTGGGGAAATCCCCAGGTCTGTCGCTGCCACGGACGGCGTATCTTCTGCTGGCTTTGTGGGCATTGCGTTTCCTTTCAGGGATGTACGCGGATCTCGTACGTTGCGGAAAATCGGACTAGTGCTGGGTTTGCCTCCGGTAGCTGTCGTGGGCCTGCGATTACTGAGGCGTGCTGAATTACTCCCTTCGGGTAGGCAGTTCCTGCGAATGATAGAACCTGGGCCTGAATGGTCCTCGCGGAAAGCGAGACGCTATCAGTGCTAGACTTAAATCCAAATACATCAACGTCAACAATAGGCTGGTCGCCACCAATATGCCGTGCGGCTCCGCTGATGCGGTGGATCCTTGCTATCGTGCCAGGAATGTCTGCCGGAAGTACCGTGACAAACCGGACGGCAGGATTCAGCGGCACGAGTGCGGATATCAGTAGCAGCTCGATATCAGGGAATACCGGAACCGTCATCCGAACCTCACAAATGCCGCTCGCGCCAGGACGTGCTCCGGCTCATCGCCCCACTGGCCCCATTCGACAAACGGAGCCTCCGGTGAGTCGTTATAAACGATAGCCTCAGCGCGGTCATTCTTTGCGCCGCCACGGGAATGCGACCTGATGTGGAAGCTCGCGAGGTAGCGGCCCGGATGTGGGCTCTTTGGATCAACAGGCGAGGTCGCCTCAGCACGGATACGGATGCCCTCTGCGACTAGGCGCATCGTATCTTCCATCATCCGCGAGCGGAGCATGCGGCCGACTCCGGCGTGATCGGGATGGAATTCTGCTGTCACACCGATGCCCCCGTGATCCTAGTCGCCCGGATCTGAATGGGCGAGGTATGGCCGGAGAAAGGCGACTGCCACTGAGATGGGTTCCCCTGAACCTCGTACCGGTTTCCACCCCACTGAATAGCGTAGATAGCCTTTACATCCGTTCCGTACGGGAGGAAAACTGTAAGCTCATCGCTTACCTGATCCGTGAACTCGATTGTCTCGGTGCTACCGGACGACTGGACTACGCACGGCGTGATAGCTGTGGACGTCTCGGAATAGGTGTCGTTGCCGTAAGCGTCCTGTCCGGAGACGGTACGGCTAATCACCGTGACGGTCTGGCCGTATGGGAATGACATCTTCCGTCCTAGGCGTGTCTGGTAGCGTGATATCCGTGCTAACCGGATACCGGATATCACCGACAGTTACTGCGCCGGTAATCGTTACGATCACGGAACAACAGCGGTGAATACGGCTGGATCAGCCGTTGAGACGAATGAGAGGCCGGTACAGAGCGGCACATCGTACGTGACGGAAGCTGCTGGCGTACCAGGAAGCGTAACCGCAGTCGAGACGTCATATGGCGTCCCTCCCACGACTACACGGCCCGTGATGGTGGCGGAGGTCGGATCGATCGGGTCATTACCCTGGACGGAGTACGTGACGGTAACCGTCTCGCTGTGCGCCGGAGCGGAAGGGCTCGCGTTCATATCGCAGGAAACGGGCATTTACATCCTCACCTTCATGGTGCCGCGAGTCTGGCGGTAATCGGAAAGAACAGTTTTCATGCCGGCATCGGTAAGCGCGGCCGAGAGGCCAGCGCCAGAAGTACGGCGCATCGAGTACGAGTAAGCGCCAATACTCTCGCTCATCAGCGTAGCCGACTGGGTAGGCGTAGATAGCTCCGAGACGATAGCGGGGCACAGCACGCTCATGACGTCATCTGGAGTCTGATGGTATCCGTGATCGCCTGCGATCTTGAAGGAATTACCCCACCAGAAAGTCTCTTCATACCAGACTTCCGGGAGGTTGATGATCCCAGCGTACTGCGGAGCCGGTACGCTAATCTGGGAAACGCCATCGAACACGTACCAGGTTACCGGGAGGTTTGGGACTGATGGGAATCCGGAAAGCGCGGTCACCGATGTGATAACGGATATTGGCTTCCACAGGCCCATATTGATAATGCCTCCGTCGCCGGTCAGGGTAACGGAGTCGCCGGAGTACCAGATGAAGTCCTCACGGCAGTAACGCCGGATAATGGCGGAGGCGTCCGCGAGTAGCGCATTAACGCGAGCGGCCTCCGTTGGGTTCAGGGTGCGGCCTAGCCTCGCCTCGATATCGGCCTGGTTAGCGAGGCTAGGCAGCAGCGGTGTTGTCGGTGTCGACAGCGGTTCGGTCATCGGCTATTCGGTGCGCTTTGCGCGGGTGGAGCGGACTGGCCGGCGTGCCGCTGCCTGCTCCTGCTCGAATGCGTGCTGGGCTTCCAGGGCCTCCTGGTCTTCCTCCAGGCCGCCTTCTGCGGTCATCAGGGTGCCAGCTGGGTAGGTCTGGATGACGGAGATGGAGCCTCCGGCCGGAGCCGTCGTGCCGACACCGAGCACCGCGCCGAACGGCCACCGGGCCGTGATCGCGGAACTGGGCTGCATGATCGTGACCGGGTTGACGGTCGCGTAGGCGAGGCGCATCGTCATCCGCATCGCTACGGAGTCCTGCTGCATCAGGTTCAGGATGACCTTGCCGGTGTCGTCCGAGATGACGCCTTCCGTGAACATCTTGAAGCTGATGTCATTCCGGATGCCGATGATGGACTTGGTGAAGTCTCCGGCGAGCAGGAGGGCTCCGGCCGTGGGGTTGATCCAGGAGCCGTTGTTGACTTCCGACATGTTGTAGCCGTAGAGGTTCCCTCCGGGCCTTGCCGTCATGTCGGGCTGGTAGATCGGTATGCCCTGCGCCGACCGGAGGCCGGTGAGCTTCCAGCTCATTCCCGGCATGGCTGCGAATCCGTTGACGGTATAGCCGGAGCCCGCCATGGCGACTCCGAGAGCCGAGACGTCAACGCCTAGATCGGTGCCGGTTCCCTCGATGGTCCAGTGGCCGCTCTTGGTCGCGCCTACGAATACGGACTCACCCCAGGTGGCGGGCTTGTTGACGCCCCAGAGCACGGCCGAGTCGATCAGCGCGCCTACGGCCTCCGTGATTCGTGGCTGGACCTGCGCCCACAGCGGAACGTCTGCGTCATCAAGGTACGCCTCCGGGATCGGCACGATGCACGCCAGTTCCTCAACGACCATGATGACGTTTTTCCACTGCTCCTGCGTGGTCTGCTTCATGCCGGTATCGCCACCGACCCAGTACGCGACCGGGAGGACATCGAGCACAGGCATACGCTGGGTCTTGGAAGAGAGCGTGGTACGGTTCATGAGGGAGAGCGCAGCCGACGCGGTGGGTGCGTTCTCAATGATGTCCGCAGCGAGTGGCTGCGGTACGAGCGGGTCAGGCGTTCCGGCTGAGCGGAAGATGCCCTGGTTGTAGGTTGTCATGCCTGAACGGCCTTTCCGCGCGCTACGGCCCTAATCCCGCGCAGAGCGCGCTGCTAACGTCCCTGTAGAAGATTCCTGAACCACTCATCCGGCGTGGTGGGCGTTCCGCCGCTCGCTGGCTGTGATCCTGGGCGTAGAGATTCGACTGGCCTACCCTGGCCTGTCGATGGGGTGCCGTTCCGGCCCGATACAATTTCCTGTGCTAGTTCCTGGGCTCTCGTTTCGATTGCCTTAGCAAATAGCTCTGCCGTCTCGTTGATCTCTTCATCCGTTCCGGATCCAAGATAGTCGATGAGTTCAACGGGAAGGCTATACGCGGCCGCAGCCATGACACGCGAATGCGTGTGGAGCGCGAGGTCTCGCGCTTCCTCAGCTGCACGCTGCGCTTCCTGAGCTTTTGTAAGCTCGCTCTTATTCGCGTCCTCAAGTTCCTGGAGCCGCTGTGCAGCGGCCGAATTCGACTTGGCACGGGCCTCATGTTTCCGGGCCTGCGCTTTCCAGTGGTCGAGCTGACGCTGAAGATCTGAGGTCTCGGTTCCCGCCATTCCGGCGAGTAGGCCATCAGCTTCTGCATCTTCTGGGTCGCCCGTTCCGGGCTCGCCTCCGGTAACCTGCCCCGTTCCGGTGCCGTCGCCTGATTCCATCCCAGAATTCTCGCTCACCTTTCCTCCAGCGGAATGCGCACGTGTGCCTACGCGGGATAATACGCCGTTACCCGCCAGATAGGAAGTCCCGTTTAATGGGCAGCTTTCTTGGCGGCTTCAGCGGCTTTCTCGCCCGGAGCATGGCCAGGCCTCGCCCCGGTTGCCCGCTGGTGAAGGTTTGAACAGAGTCCCTTCACGATAGCGGGCGAGACGTACTTGCTCAGCTGGACCACGCACCGGTCGAAATCGCCAGGTACGCCCCAGTCAATCTTGGCGGCTCCGGCTCCGTGCGCCCAGTACTCCATGAGCCGCTGTGTACTCGCGACATCCCTTGGTGTCGCTTCCCTTCCGGCTACCATTAGCTAACCTCCATAACTTACCGTAATTACGCGCGGCCCAGAGAGCGATTCTCCGGCCGCGAGCGGGTTCCGGGCTCCGATCGTAGCGGGCGAGGCCGGAGATGCGCTCCTGCGCCCAGGGAGCGGGCTTCACAGCCGCACCGGCCCGGATAGCGGGAGGACGGACGCGAGCCGTACGCCTCCGTTCTCGGCGCAGGCCCGGCACGCCGCTCCGCCAATCGACGCGAGTACGGCGTGAACGGGGCAGATCCAGACTACGGCCTCATGACTAACCTGGCCGCAGTATCTCCGGTAAGGGCTCGCCGGAGTCGCGCCGCATACTGTCTCCGGCCCGGTAACGGCCGAGCACGGTTCCATGCGCTTGAGGTGGAGATCCGGGATGACTAGGCCGGTCACTAGATCTGGCATATGAACCCAACTCCTGCTGCCCCGGTTCCGGCCGCTCCCTGGAGGCTGTCTCCGGTGGCCGGCGTGACCGGTGCTCCGAGTAGGAAGCTCGCTATGATGTTGGCGGCCGTTCCGCTCGCGACGTCACACGCAATAGCCCAGTTAGCCGTTCCGGGAGGCGATGTAAAAGGACCCCAGGTAATGATGCCCGTATTGTAGATTGAGGAAGGCGAGGCAGGCGTTGCGGCTACCGGAGTGTAGTTCTGGCGAGCGTAGCCGGTACTCGTTAGGTACTCGTTAACGGTCGCGTCGGCCATCGTCAGCGCTGAGGACTGGAGCGAGCCTATCGCCGTCTGTGACATGGCGAGGTAGGTGGGAGCGGCTGTCGGGCTCTGCGTCTTGAGGAATACGGCGTTCAGCGCCTGCTGCTGCGCGTACTGGTGAAGCTGTCCCTGAGTTATCAGCACGGCTACGCTCCGGGAGGTGGTGGGCTGAAGCTAGAATGCCATAGCCCTATATTGATTGCGGTAAGGCGAGGATTTCCCACGAGATCGGTCCACGAGACGATGGGCCAGTTAGGTGGGCTGATATCAAGCGAGTCCACCGTTACAAGCGTTCCGGCCGTAAGGTCAAGCTTAGCCATCTCTGGCGCGATAGGGCTCCCACGCGCATAGAGGCCGTATGCGTGCCCTGCGACCGGGGTGTAAATGGCCTTATCGCCTGGTTTCGGCTGACCGCCCATTGCCATTAGGCACCACCCGACTTCAGCGTACCATCGCTGTTCCAGGAATCCGGGATGTCATCAGACCATCCTTTCGCCCGTGCCACCCGCATAATGTAGCGGCGTACCTTGGCCCGTTCCTCCGGCGTATTCGGCCTGGCGCGGCCGACTGCTGATATGGCGGCCGATAGGGAATTGGACGGCCCGGTACGGCTGTTGATCGGGAAGCGAGGCGAATCAGACTCATTCGCCTGCGATGGGGGCATGGCCTGCCCCTGCTTCTGTAGGTTTCTCCGCTGCTGTTGTGATAGCTGTGCCATGACGGCTCTCCCAGTAATTATTCCAGGCTGCTATAGCGGCCTTTCCTCTTGTTCCCTTTGTTGCTTCCGCCCACTGATCCGAGAGGCCGGAGTTAACCGATTCCTCACCGATGAATACCGCTCTCGCGACGCAGTGACAGTGATCGTGAGCGCGGAAGTTTACGGTGGACTCTTTGTAGACCGCTCCACGGCCGGCAAGCATAGCGCAGAAGCCGCACGCTCCGGGCTCGATTACCCGTTCCCAGCCTTTCGCTAGATGGTCGCCGGTAGCGGCCTGCGTCACGGTATCGCGGCCGCCATTCATTACCAGCCGCGTACCGGCTCCGCGTAGCGAGTCGCGAGCCATAGCACTAGCGGCATCGGGCTCGTTATCCTTCAGGAAATGATAGAACTGTCCCTGTCCCATCATATTCGTCATCTTATCGAGATATCCGCTATCGAGCGTCACACCAGGAACGGAACCGTACGGCCAGCCAGCGACCGTCCGGGCGGCCGAGTAATAGCTGGCTGCGTTCGCGGCCGACATCTCATAATGCGTATCGATAATCCCGTTCACTACTGGATTGTAACGGCTCCACGTTTCATTGAAACGTGAAGGATCGATTAGCCGCATCCAGAGGTTCACGATAGCCAGTGCCGCTCGCGTAGCTATCGCCTGCTGCGTAGTCCGGTAATGCGCGAGCAGGAGCTGCGGCCTGTCTGCTTCAGGTACGGGTAGCGTCATTGGACCGTCCCAGGCTCCGGAGCCTTACCGCCAGGCCTTGGTGGGATAGACTGCTGCGCGGTCTGCTGCGCCGTATTCGGCTGCATGAAGTTGGCCGCCTGCATACCGGGAGCCGTCTGCTGCGCTCCGGCGACGGCCTGCTGGATCATGGCCTGCGCTCTCTCGCGCTGAGCGGCTAGCTGCCATGCCTGGACTTCCTCAGCGGTAGCTCCGGGAATCCGGGCCCACAGTTCCTCTGCCGGCACGCCAAGCATCTGAGCTGCCTTGGTAAGGCCGTCTATCGTCGCGCCGAATGCCTTGGCGCTAGTATCGCGCCATACGACTGTCCCGAATAGGTCATTCCAGCCATCCTTGTTCCCGGAGGCGAGCGAGATTAGCCGGAAGGTATTGCGCCATGGATCGGTGAGGATAGCCTTCAGCTCGTTGACTTTCGAGTCCTGGCCGTCTCGTGCGGCCGCTAGGGCTTCCGCGCTAAGGTTCGCTACTTGGCCCAGGAGGTGGTACGGAGGCAGCTGCGAGATCGTAGACATATGCCTGATGCCGTCCTCGCGTACCCCGGAATACGGGGCGAGGGCCGTCTCACCGAATTCACCGAAGTGCGTTGCTGGGTCCTCAGAGGCCCATACGCGGTCAACTCCGGGCCTGAATGGCGCTTCCTCGCGGCCTTCCTCATCGACCGGGCTCATGCCCGTTACCCAGCGCTGCCGGAAGGCTGCGAACTGAGTCGAGATCATGAGGTTGAACGTATCGAAATTGATCTGATCCTGAAGCGGCATCAGCGGCTCTACCTCGCCGGAGCAGTCATCCTCGCCGTCCAGGTCTGTCTCGTGGAGGAAGCGTACCACGGGGCAGAGCCCTAGGCCGTGAGAGGCTACCGGAGCCTGGCCGCTGAGTAGTGGGTCACCGGCCTCTGCTAGCCGGAGGCTGAACTGCTGGGTATTCCGGGAAGCCGTAGCGTTACCGACCAGAATGTAACGCTTGGCCTCATCGTATACCGATACCAGCATCTGCGACTTGCCGCCCGGAAGGTTTACCACCCTGGCCTCTAGCGCGAACTGAGGCCATTCGTCATCGACGTCATCAGCATAGAAAGCCGTCATCCGGCGAGGCGATACCGGCCGGATAACCGGGACGTCTGCGGGCTGTTCCTCCTGGGTAGACATCTGGCCTGGCAGTACCACAACGTACGCGGAGCCGAATTTGGAGACGGCCCGGTGAACGCCGTGCTGTCGCGAGACCATACGGTTAGCCCGGAAGGCTTCCCATTCCGGCTTCGGCCGCTGCGGGGCGAGAGCCTGGTTTGCCGTTGTACCGGACGGTTTGTAGCCATCCACGTGAAGATTCTGCGAGATCACCGAGACGATAAGCGGCAGGAAATTCCGCCTGGCTTTCTTTGCAATCCACCGGTATTCAGCATTGACGCCTTTCGGCGTGTACGGTGGATCCTGCTTGCCTATGGTGTAGTCGGCTATCCGGGCGAGCCTACGCTGTTCCTGCTGGCGCGCGAGTAGGGCCTGAGAGGTAAGCTGGATCAGTTCACCAGGATCAATAATCATTAGCTGAAGCTCCAGACTCGGCTGCCGGCCCGTTTCAGGGCCTGTTCCTTACGCTCTTTGTATTTCTTTGACGCGAGCACTAGCCTCCGTGCGTGCCGCGCCATTATCATTGTCACGTTACCGTCTATCTTGTTAGGGCTCTTTGGGCTTTCCTTGCCGATGCTAATTCCCCAGCGGTTCGGCCGTCTCCGCGAATTCGCGACGTGACGGCCTAGCACGGAATCGCCGTCATGCACGAATGGCGGTTTCACGGACTCGATTTCCGAGAGCACCATTTCACAGGCCTGGGTGAATTCGCCTACGTGACTCCGCATATCCCAGGCGACCGGCTGTGGGTCGCGACCTCCGGGAACGGCCCAGACATCCACGATATCCTCAAACCACTCACGCCAGGTTATCTTGACGGACTGTTCCCATTCCTTAACGTCCGCAAAGAAAGCGCAGACGTGCCACCGCTCTTTAGCCATCTGGATAGCGGCATGGACTTCATCAGCCGGAATGTAGCGTGTGCCTCTCGGCTCCCATATACCAAGCACGAATACGTAGCCGCTTTCAACGTGGCAGCCGATAAGCGCAGTAGCATCCTCTACCCGCGAGCCGTCGAATGCCATTACAATATCGTCGCCGTCATTGATACGGAAATCTGGAGCCGCGAGCCTCGCCCATTTCTGCTGGGTAGTCCAGGCATCCTCCGGGCTCTCCGGCCAGTTAAGGTAATATCGCTTGCTAACGTCCAGGGTGGTACGCGGGCTCAGTATCCGGTTCTCAACGATATCCTCGACATCAACCCAGTAGGCGTCTCCGTACGCGAATTCTACAGCCTTGCGGATAGAGGCCGGATCATCGAAATCAACATCAGGAGGTGCCATACGGCAGTCGTACAGGATTCGGCCTTTGCCTTTCAGGCGGCCTTCCTCCTGCGCGACCCAGGTGTCAAATGTAGTCTCGGCTACTGATTCCTTCCCAGGCTCCCAGGCGTTAGATGTCTCGACTATCCGGCTGCCGGACTTGGCGACGTTCCGGTCCATTACCTCCGCGAGGTCTACGCCTCCGTTGCTAGGCGTAAAGCTCTCCGTCTGGTCGAGAATGGCGAATGTCGTCAGGGCACCTTCCTCCGTTGTCGGGCTGGAGGTAATCACCATTAGCTGGCCGCCTCCGGGAACGTGGAAGATTGTCTTGCCAGGCTCCACATCGTAGTCACGGAGTATCCGGGAATTCTTAGGCACCAGAGCCCGGACCATCCGCATGGTATTGATGTTAGCCTGATCGTGGCTGCTCGCGCCTATCTGGACTAGGGGCATCGGGACTTTCCGGCCCACACAGCCTCCAGGAGCGTCCGGATCAAAGTGGTCGAGCCGTACTGGGGCCAGTAGCTCGATGAGGCTTAGAACGGCTGCGAATGGGCTCTTACCGTATCCCTTGGCGAACCTCCGGACACCGTGGTAATACTCCCAGCGTGTATCCTCGCGGAGCGAGTACCACCACAGGAGGAAGCGCACCTGCGACTCTACGAATTCCCAGCGGTTCCCTGCGTTCGGGCCGTCAGGCTGCCGGAGGTACATTGTGGCCCAGCGAATCGCCTCCCATCCTAGCGTGAGGCGAGGGATTCCATCCGGGATAGTTATCAGCCTATCCCTGGGCGCTATTTCCACTCTGTCCCTTGCGGAGGCTCCGGGCTATCCGGCTCAGGTTCTGCTGCGTCTGGTCTTCCTCTGTCCCGTCCAGGTCTTCCCATCCGGAATCGGAAAGCAGGGTGTCCTGGGTAGGCTCGCCCGTTTCTGGATCCGGGCTTCCAGGCTTCATTCGTACTGTCATTATGGATTCCTTAGATGGCTGAGTACGTAATCTCCAAAGTATTTAGCCGGAGCACGCGGCGTGCTATTCAAGCGGTATTCGGTCCACAGCTCAGCCATCATCTCGTTGAGATTGCTAGAGCCGTATTCCGAAACCTTCTGTTTTATGGTTCGCTTGTTCTGGGCGAACCAGCGGCCGATATCCATATAGTTGCCAGTCTCACTGACGTATTGCGGGACTTCCTGTCTTACTGGGCGTGGTACGCCTAGAGCATCCGCAAAGCCGTTCCAGAATGCCTGTTCCCTATCAGTTTTGGCGTATGGCGACTGCCGGTTTGCTAGGATAATCCCCTGCCGGTTAAGCTCACCATGAACGCCGTGCCCGAATTCGTGCGTCATAACGTTCATCGAGAGGTCGTGCTTATCGTCAGTCGGCACCCACCAGCCGCCACGGTTGTACCTGAGGGTAGACTCTGAATGCGCGCCGGTCATTACGCTGGGCTTGATATGAAGCGTATTCAGCTGGCCGGTATGCGACGCGAGCGTCGCCTGCTTCCTCCGGCCGTGCGGTGTCTTGGTAACGGTTATCTGAGTTTTCTTAACCAGGTTAGGCGTTACCTGGCCCTGATGCGCGGATGCCCTCAGGACCTTCCCGCGTATCATTACCTTGTCATCGCGGCTAACTCCGCTCGCGGTAATCGCGAGAGATCCGGGCTCTACCTGACCGCGTATACCGGGCTCTGTAGTTATCTCGCGGCGTTTCGGAGGCGTGATGCCTGCGGGAAAGCGTGGCGGTTCCTCCGGCCGTGGTGATCCTCGTTTTGTAGCTATGTGCTGCGAGACAATCGAGTTAGCCGCTTCCTCCGGCGAGGCGAATTCGCCTACTGGCTTGCCGTTATAGAATGCCCTGTACTTTCCCTCGTGCGTGGAATAGATCGTGCCGGCATACTCGCCGTTGTACTCTACGGACTTCCTATTGCCTAGGCCGGTAGAGATCTTTGCCCCGGTGACGAGATGCGGCCGCCTGGGAGGTTCCGGGGCAGGAGCGCCACCGGGAAGCGGGATTGGTGCGCGGCCTTCCTCGTGATGCGCCTTCCGGAAGACTGCGACTGCGGCCTCGCGTGGATCCTTGTATATCTTTGTCTGACCGGGCATTCTTACCCGGAGGCCCTCATCACCCATATTATGAACGGTAAAGCCGTTAACCTGGTAGCCTTTACCGCGCTCGAAATTCTTGCGGATATCGAGCATTTTGGCATGGGCCTGCTCTAGGGACATCGGCGCACGGGCCTCGCCTGCCTCCTGGGACATGCGCCGGAGCCCAGCGGCCGACCTAGCCCAGCGGCCGTGCTCTCCGCGTAGCTCGCGGCTAACGTCCCAGTGCGCCATTAATAGTGCCGGCCTCTCAGATACGCTTGCTGATTCTTGCGAGCCCGGTTCGCTAGCTCCTGCGCTACGTCACGGGGCATGGAGATTTCTGAACCGGACGGCACCTTGATGGTAATAAACTGGTCGCCTGCCCGGAGGTCGGCCAGGACCGAATCCAGCCGGGTTGCTACCAGGTCCTGCGGTGTGTAGCTGATTCCTTCCTCGCGGAAGCTAGCCTCAACCCTGGCAATCTTTGATTCCATACTTCCCGGAGCTGGACGGCCTGCCGCAAGCTTAGCCTCCTGCGCCGCACGCCTTGCCTGAAGCTCGCGTTCTGCACCTTTCCAGTTATAGCCACGACGCTGAACCATTAGCTCTAGGCTGCGGTCATTCAGGCCTGAAAGCCCGGACGGAGCCGCAGCCTTCCGGGCATGGTCCTTGTTAACGAGAATGGTACTGCCGTCACTACGTTTCACGGAAATGAGATCCGGCCGCTGAATACTCGGCAGGCCCGTCACGACTCCGGTCTCACCCTTGTACTTGCCCTCGTGAATCGTAACATGATCTCCGGCCTTATGCTCCGGAGGCTTCCCTGCAGGCTCGTGAGAACGGACGGCTGCGCGGAAAGCGGAGGACTTGCCCTCATCGTGATGCTGGCCCTCCGCTATGGCCTTTGCTGCGCCTTCAACGGTGTCATAGACCTTGGTGTCGCGGCCTCCAGGCTTAAGCAGGCCGACCCTGAACTTGTCCTTCTGCGTCCGGTCTACACGGTGGCCGTTGATGCGCCGTCCGGTACCACGTATGACTAGAGCGGTCTGCTTCACGATCTCATCGTGAGGCATGCCCCTAGTCTGCGCGCCTCCGGCTGTGGCTTCCTGAGCGAGGCGATGCATGAGTGCGCCGCCTTTAGTCCAGCGCCCATGATAGCCGCGTAGCTCGCGCGATACGTCGTGGACCGCCATTGTTCCGCCTTTCATCGCCTCCCTTAATTGTAGCGCGGATTAGCCCGAAACGTAACCCACTACTGCGGTAACGTTCCCGCTCGCTAGCTTAAGGACGTTCGCCCGGACATACTGGCATACGTCCTGGTCGTTATTGAGCTGGCCCGCTCCGGTGGTGTAGCCGATTCCCCAGAAGTTCACGCCGTCCAGGGAAACCTCAAGCTCTACCTGGGCCTGGGAGTCTGGGCTTGCGCCTCCGAGAGTTGTCTGCATGGTAAGGCTCCGGGCCATGACGGTAAGGTCTACTGCCGTCTGCGGGCCGGTTGCGGTAACTGCTGCTGCTACGGTCTTGGCGAGTACGGCCATGATGCGTCCTACGGGTTACAGGTTATGACGGCCGCGACCGGAGGCGTACCGGTTCCGAGAGAGACCACGTTCACCCGCGCGTAGCGCTGCCGGTGGTCGGATCTCGCGTAGGCCCAGGGCTTGCCGCCGCTCGCGAGGGCCATCTGCGTGTAGGTGGTGTTGTCTGGGCTCGTTTCGAGCGCGACGGAGGCGTCAGAGGCCGTTGACGTGACCTTGATGTAGAAACGGCCGAACGTGTTTCCGGCTCCGGCGTCAAGTGGCCCTGCTACGGCTCCGGTAGCGGTAGCAGTGAATGATTTGCTAGCCATTGTTCTCCCTCACTATTCCTAGTCTTCCCTGCCAGTCGATTACTGCGGCGTCTGCTGCTTCCTCATCCTGGTCTATGCCTTCCGGATCATCAAGCTCTATCCGGCTGCGCTTGCGGTCTGTAATGGTTACGCCTAGCCGCTCCGATAGGCGCACGAAATTGCCGAGAATTCCGGCATTGTATGTCTTCAGGAATATGTCATATGCCTTTGCGGCCAGGACTGCGGTAGCCCAGTCGGAAGCCTCATAGAAATCACTCTGGCCCGATAGCGTAAGAGAGCGGAACCAGCTCTGGACTATTGGGTTCCATGATGGGTCGGCTCCTGGAATAGGAATGCCCTTGCGGCGTGATATGCCTTTTGCGACGGCGATAAAGCGCGGGTCATCGATCGCGGAGGTGGCAGCACCGCCTCTTTTCTCAGGCTGCTTCCTAGGCTTAGTCATTACCAGCCCCAGGCCATATGCCCCAGGGCAATTGTAATGGTAATGAGGCAGCCGAGAATGATAACGGCCGCTATGGTCTGTGCGCTGAGGTCGATTCTCATAATGCCGCCGTAATGGTAAGGGAAAGGCTGCTGACGGTGAATTTCGCATTGTTCGCGGAGGTGACCTCCCAGAGAGCCGGCACGATAAGCCCCATCGGGCCTAGGCCCGGAATGAACTTGTTCGCAGCCAGCCACTGGAATTCGCCTAGTACGTCGATAGTGCCGCTTGTCTGCCGGGCGCAGGTTCCGGTATCGACCGGATCTGTACTACTGGTACCATCGAGAATGAAGATTAGCTCCGTCCCGAAATGGTACAGCGTAAAGTTCTGGCCGCCCAGCGGCATCTGCCCCAGAATGTTCGATGCATTCATCCCATTCTGCGTACAGCGGGTGAAGCTCGTATCGGTCCACGTCATGATATCGTTTGAGTAATTATCCGGCCAGGTGTCGATGCCGTACTCATAGATACCCTGTCCCTGCGCTACGCCGTCTGGCGGGCTCGATTCCGCGTAGGAAATCCGGAGGCTGGAAAGCGCTGAGAATGGCGTGTCGGTTTCGGTCTGATTTGAGGCGCAGACCGGATCGGCCCAGTCGTGATTCGCGGGGCAGTAATCATTCATGAGCTGGTTTGTCTGGGGTGCGGTCTGGACTCCGGTGTAGCCGTAGGGAACGTCATTCGCGAGATCGGCCCAGGAGGTGGCACTATTCGCGGTAATGGTTTCCTGAGTGCCCGATTGCGGCCCTACGCCCTGATCCGCGACGTAGGAATTGAAGCCGTTATCCATTACGTTCCAGGAGTACGCCCCGCAGGAGCCACCCAGGTGGATAACGCAGGCAGTCCCTGTAGGCGTAGGCGTTGTGCTAGGGCTAGGGGAGGTGGTTGTTGGCGTTGGCGTAGGTGTCCCGGTAGGGGTGGTATTCGTAGGCGATGGTGTAGGGGTGGTAGGCGTAGGGGTAGGCGTGCCGGACGTACGGCAGTGACCCCAGGGATGGCAGGTAGGGTGCTGCTGCGGGAGGGCTGCGGCCGGATTACTCACCAGCATAGGGGTGGTAATGCCTAGCGCTACGATAAGCGAGGCTATAGCAGGGAGGGCTAGGCGTCTCATATAAGACTCCCTCGATAAAAGTAGAGCCCCCATTGATAAAAGTAGAGCCCTCTCGTGAAAAGTAGAGCCCTGTGATGAAAGGAAGGCCTGTCCTTATGATGCGTGATGCCTCTAGCGGCTCGCGCCTAGCGCAGGGAATCTCCTGGAAACAGGAGAGCCCTCGATGCCTGTAGGGGTGGGGGTGTACCCCTAGGGTCCTCCTGGACCGAGAC
>Ga0126379_10000219_pt1 | contig 30149 bp, 25 predicted proteins | sample PanSoiMetPlot_24_FD_92640 | JGI IMG/M metagenome (GOLD analysis project Ga0126379, IMG submission 92640) | Tropical forest soil microbial communities from Panama - MetaG Plot_24 | ecosystem: Environmental > Terrestrial > Soil > Tropical forest > Bulk soil | place: Panama | collected 2016-02-17
TCAATCTTGGCTTGCTTGAGGGCGGGACGAACGACGCGTCGAGCCATGTTGTCTAAGTTGATGGGCTGCCCCTTGCGCCCGGCAAAGATGTACCCGCCCATCGGGCAATTCTTAGCGTTCCAGAGGTCGAGCAAGATCCCGCGCAACTCATCGGTGACGGTCACGAAGCGGACGCTGCCTTGTGTCTTGGTCTCCCCTTCTTGCGTGTGCCAGATCGAGCGGCGAACGTGGATATGTTGTTCAGCGCGGTCCCATTCTTCCCATCGCAGTCCGCGCGCTTCGCCTGGGCGAACTCCGGTAAAGGCCATGACGGCGACCGCGGCACGTGCCACAGGTTTACCCTTCAAGGCCGTCAGAATCGCCGGCACCTCCTCGCGGGTGGCTGCGACGGTGGGCTTTGGTTTTGTGGCCGCCTCTGGAAGAATCACGCCTTCTACAGGATTCCTACCCGGGAGATCCCCTGTGTTGAGCCCGTCGACCTTCTGACGCCCGAACAGTTGGCCGAACGGCTGCAGGTTTCGAAGTCCTGGGTGTTCGAGCAGACCCGCAACCGCGCTAAGGTCCGCAATCGAAACCCGCTGCCTTGCACAACTGTTTCGGGGACGGGAAATGCGCACGTAGCCGCCAACAACACCTTCACTGGCGGTCGTGCCGAACCTGAACGCGCAATTACACAATGGCAAGACCGCACCATCGGGCAACATTGTGGGCGATACGGACACGCAGACTCTCACCAACAAGACTTTCGACATCTCTCTTAACACGCTCAAGACGGCGACGAACACGGCAGGCCACGTCCCGCGAAATAACGGGACGCAATACGTGGACGCGCAGCTTGGCTTCTCTGACCTGAGCGGCACGGCCAGCACGGCGCAGATCGGAACAGGCACGCCTGCAGCGGGAAAGTATGTGGATGGCGGTACCGGCGCGTGGACGGCGCTCCCGTCAGGGGGAGTGAGCGAGGCCACGTTGACAACCGGCAACACACAACTCGGCGGTGGCAACACCGTTTGTGCTTCTGGAACTGCCGGCATTGCTTGCATGCTTTATTTCTTTGTGAACGCCCACACGTTGACGGGGCTCTTGGTGGCCACGTCCACGGCGCCTTCAGGCTGTAGTGTCAATGCGGCGGTCGGAGTGAAGGACATTACCAGCGCTACGGTCCTTACGTCGCTGACTCCTACGACAACGGGAGTGCTAGACAGCGGAGCGCTTTCCATTTCTACCACGGCTGGACACCAGTTCGCAATCGGTCTAGCACGCAGGCAACCAGCTGCCCGACGTTCCCCACTTTCACTGCAACTGCAACGTATCAGTGATGGAGCACGCTGAATGAGTCGAGCCTAGCGCGGATTCAGCAGAATATGCGGGCTTTTGTGGCCGCGTGGCAGAGAGCAACAGACTGGCTGGCAGCGAGTAGGCAGCCAGGCCGCCTTACGCGACGCTATCTCTACCTTCCATCCGTCCGCTATCTCCTTCATCGGTTTCCCCTCAGCCAAGAGTTGGAGAGTAGCGAGTGATTGGTTGCGGCTAAGCTGGTATGAGCCACCAATCACAAAGCCCCCAAAGATCGGAGCACCACAAAGCTCAACCGGCTTACGGGCAAAGAATCGGGCGATTCGAGCCTTCAAGGCCAAAGGCGCAGCGAGCAAGCCGGACAGGAAGTTACGGCGCTTCATGGCGGCACAAGCATAGCACCGCCCAAGCCATTAATGCGGATTGCGAAAAAAATGCTGGCCTTTGTGCCAGCGTGGTTTCAATCTGTGCTTACGTCGGTGTCGCCCTTGCCAAGCAGACGTAGTTGGGCCTGCGGGATAGCAAACTGCGCGATGCCACAGTTCAGGCATACCACAACATCGGGAGATATATAGACGTGGGGCTTATCAAGGTTCTCCATTCCCGAAAAGTGGATGGCAATTGTTCCCTTGAACTTGCCGAGATCCTCTGAGCCGCATGACGTGCAATGCATGATGCGCCCGACTATGTGCTGAACCGGTGCAGGAGTGCGGTGATGGGCGATACACGAGCGTGTGATATACGTCACAAATCAGGCGTCGGGATGGCTCGATACCTAAATCACAGTGATAGTCACTTCGACCTCTGTTTCACGCCAAGCCTTCCGCCTTCCCCGATGCGCTCAATCCGTCTTGCTCGGCCAGCGTTCGTCAATCCTCTTCAGGATTTGCTCTGCCGTGTTTCTAGCGTGTTCAGGATAGAATTGCGGGGACAAGTGTCGTTCTTTGGAGGAAATATGCAGCAGAAAAACTTAGGTTGGAAATGGACTCTGGCTCTCGGCTTCCTGTGCGTGGTGATCCCGCAGAGAGCAGCGGCTCAACGGACTTCGACGCCGGAAGAGCCGTGCGCAAACTGTGTAAGTAAGCTGTCAGAGCGCAATCCACGAAGCCATCGGGAAAGGCAGAGCAAATCCTTAAGAGGCAGGGGTGTGAGGCCACTTGGCGAATGTGCGTTGGGTGACTGCAAGTCAAGGCCAATACGGGAGAGAAGGCCGTGAAAACGAGACTATTTTTTCCTTAATATCGACGCGCTTGTCACCGCTGCTAGGCTCGTTGCTGCAAACAGGATTGCGTATTTCCGCTGCTCGTCCATTGAGTCCTCTCGCAGCTTGCCTCCTGTGAAGACCTGCTCTATACTCCCCGCCATTTCCCGCGTCCTGACCGATGCAAGGCAATCAGAAGGAGAAACCTCATGACCCTTTCAACTTGGTGTCCTCGTATCCTATTTTCGAGCGTCATGGCCATACTCTGCGGCTCAGTAATGCTCTCGCCCGCTCATGCGGCAGATGTGCAAGTGAATTGTCCGGGCGGCGGGCCTGGCGCCTTCCCATCAATCGGCACCGCTTTGAATACCCTCAATCCCAATGACGCCAACACCATCACCGTCAGCGGAAGCTGTGTCGAAAACATCTTCTTCACCAATTTCGAGCGCCTGAAAATCCAATCCGCGTTCGGTCAAACCGCCACCATCACCGCCGCCGATCCCTCCGGCATTGTGATTCACATGTTCCAGTCGACCGGCATTGTTCTTACGAACTTGGTCATCCAAGGCGGCTCAGTCGGCATCCTCTTAAATCAAGGTTCCAACGCTACGATTATCAACTGTACGATCAAGGGCAATTCCGGTGATGGCTTGGACATGCAGATGGCCTCCACCCTCGTCATGGAGAACAGTACCATCCAGAACAATCAAGGCAGCGGCATGTCCGTCGGAGTTGGCTCCAATGCCACCATGGCCACAACGCCGAACCAGAGAATCCGCATCCTGCAAAATGGAAACGATGGCATCGACGTCGACGGCAGCAATTTCCAAGTGAATTTCGGCACGCTTGACGTCGAGAACAACGGCGGAGCCGCAATCTTTCAGACTGGCGGCCGAATGGTGATTTTCGGCGGCGGCAGCGTCAACGGCGGTAATCTTTTTCAGGGCAATGGTGAGGGCATCGATATTTTCAATGCGGCCTCCGCCCAGTTCTTTGGTCGCAACGTTATCAGCGCCAACGGCGACGTTGGCCTCCAGATTTTGGCCAGTTCTGTCGCAATCAACGGGCGTGGCACTCTTCCAGACGGAAGCACGAACTCCACTATCATCCAAAACCATAACATCGTCGGCATCAATATCGTGCGCATGGGCGAGCTCAGCATGGGTGGGACGCACCAAATCCAGAACAACGGATCACTCGTCGCCGACCCAACGCTGCGCGGAGGCATTCGTGTAGCTCGCAGCTCCCTCACCCTCGTCAACGGCGTGCAAATCAGCAACAACACAGGCCCGGGAATCCGCGCAGATCAAAACACGAGCACCTCTGTGACCAACGTCACGCTGAGCGGCAACACCGAGGAGGGCGTCCATGTCGACAGGCAATCTGTTGCTGGATTCTTCCAACCGCTCTCAATAGTCGGCAATGGCACGGCCTCCATCTCCTGCGACTCCACTTCGCTGATTTTCGGCGACCTAACCGGTGTCGCCGGTATCAACTGTACGCGTATCGAGCGCTCGGCAGGGCCGCCACGCCCCGGACGGGTTCAACCTTAGCCCTGTCTCATCGCGGACCGTCGCCCAGGATGGCGCGAATCGCAGCGTGGAGCGCTGCCGGCGCGTTATTCGGGTTTGGCTTTGCGACAATAACGGGGGCAACGACGGTTTGGATACAGAAAACACTGAAGTATCCATCGGGAACGAGTTCATAGGAACGGCGCCGGCTTATAGGGGCGCGTTGCTGAATTGCGTCAGCGGCGCGTCCCGTCTCAAGCTCAACAGCGCCGGCCTTGTAGTCGATTCGCACGGCACGAAACGACCGCAGCCAGTCCTCGCCCAAGATGCCATCAGCCGGAATGCCCTTCAGAATTGGGCGAAGATCCGTTGCAAGGATGCGATAGTCGCTATGTCGATAGGTGCTAATTTTGAGATCAACGTAGAGGACGGCAAAATCCTCGTGGCGCATCATGGTTTTCCGGTCCACTTGCGTCTGCACTGCTCCGGTGTCGAGAACTAGCACTACGGGCTTGCCGTTGACTTGCGCGTCGAGCAAGATCATGCTGTTGGCGCTGTGGAATGGGACGCGAAAAGTCTGCGCGTCGAGCGTTGAACAAATCGTTGAACAAAAACAAGCCAACGCTGCCCAATGAAGCCAACGGTTGCCGACAACCGCACGCCTAACCTCTTGATTCTGCGTGTGCCGGCGGCCCCTAGCTTCCTTGACACGGAAGAGGTCAGAGGTTCGAGTCCTCCCGGGCCTACCATTCCAATGTGGAATGCACGTTGCGCACGGCCCACTTATTAAAGCTGCACTCGCAAGAAAATTGAACGTTCAGATTGATTCCGAACTAAGGAAGAAATGCCCGCAAACGGCGCTTGGCTGTTTGACGGCTCGCGTGAAGTCCGAACCTTCTCCCATGAGGCTCGTCGCCGAAATGAATCAGAGAGAACTCGAAATCCAGGAACTGCCTTTTCCGCGCGGCGTCCTCGAATCCCCGCAAGTGGAAGCCGTCCGCAAAGGCTACAAGGCCCTTGGAAAGGATCCGGCAAGGTATCGCGGTTCCGCGGAAGCTCTTCTTCGGAGAATCGTGGCTGGCAAGGGTTTTCCCCAAATCAACTCGGTGGTGGACGTAATCAACGTGGTCTCGGTCGAGAGCCGCCTGCCTGTTGGCCTGTACGACGCAGCGCGCGTGAGCGGCAGCGTGGTTTTTCGCGCGGGCCGCGCGGGCGAAACGTACAAAGGCATCGGCAAATATGATTTGAACCTCGAGGGCCTGCCGGTGTTCGCCGATAACCAAGGACCGCATGGCAGCGCCACCAGCGATTCCGAACGCACTATGGTGACGCCACAAACCACCGGGATTCTCGCCATCATCGTTTCTTTCGGTGGGCCCGAGGGGCTGGACCGCTGGACGCAGCGAATGTCCGATCTCCTCGCGGAATATGCCGCCGCACAAAACGTGGAGATTCGCATTGTGCGCTAAATAGGCGTTAGTTCTCGCAGTCCGTGTCCAAGATCATCATTCGCGGCACGAAACAACCAGCAGCACTTCCTTCACACAGAATCCCCGGTTCCATTGCTGCCAGGCCTTTTTCCTCGCCTTTCGTAGCGCAGCATGTTGTATGGCGTCTGTTCTTTTTTGCGTAGCCTCTGGAGTGGCGGGTATTCAGACCCGCGCCTTTTACGAGTCACGCTACTCCAGCGCCTGCCTCAAATCCTCAATCAAATCGTCTTTGTCCTCCAGGCCCATGGAAACGCGCACGGTTCCCGGGCTGACGCCTACGCGCTTCAGTTCTTCGTCGCTCATGTTGTAGTGCGAACTGTAAATCGGCAGAATCACCAGCGATTCGACGCCGCCGAGGCTCGCCGCCAGCAAAAACAGCCGCACGCGATCGCAAAAACGGCGCGCCGCCACCAATCCGCCTTTTACGTCAAACGCCAGCATCGACCCGAATCCACGCATCTGTTTGGAGGCGAGATCATGATCCGGATGCGACTTCAAGCCGGGATAGTGTACGCGCTCGACCTTCGGATGCTTTTCAAGAAAAGTCGCGACCGCCATGGCGTTTTCGCACTGGCGCTGGACGCGCACGCCCAGCGTCTTGACCCCGCGAATCAGCAAATACGCCGCACCGGGATCCATCGAGCCGCCGAGATGAATGATCATCTCGCGCACTTTCTTCATCCACGCTTCACTGCCTGCGGAAACTCCCGCGAGAATGTCCGAATGGCCCGCGAGCGCCTTCGTCGCGCTGTGCACCACGATGTCGTAGCCCAGCGCGATGGGGTTCTGCAGCACCGGCGTGGCAAACGTGTTGTCAATCAGCGCGACGAGCTTGTGCTTCTTGACGAACGCAATCGCTTTTTTAATATCTACCAGCCGCAGCGTGGGATTGGTCGGCGTCTCCACGTACAGCGCCCGCGTCCTCGCGTTGACCAGCTTTTCGATGCCGCCGAGATCCGGTTGCACATGATGCACGGTCATGCCCCAGGTCGGAAACACGTCGCGCATCAGCCGGTACGTTCCGCCATAGAGCTGCGCCGTGGAGATCAGCTCATCGCCACCCTTCAGCACTGCCAGGAGCGAAGAGGAAATCGCCGCCATGCCCGAAGCCGCGACTACCGCCGCCTCCGCTCCTTCGAGCGCCGCGATTTTCTTCTCCGCGACGGACAACGTGGGATTGCCGTAGCGCGTGTAGATGTATGCTTTGTTCTTGCCTTCGGCCCATTCCTTCATCTCTTCGGTGTTGGTAAACGTAAATGTGGAAGAGCGAATGATTTCCGTTACGATAGGGCCGTTCACCCCGTAGCGATTCGGCTCCCCGCCATGAATCGCCGTGGTCTGCGGACCCAGGCCGTTCTGCAGGTGCTGGGCTTGCGACCCAAGGCTGGAATTCGTGTTGGATTTGGGGCTGGATTGCTTCTTAGAGTTCATATCAGGGAGTCTGCGCCTTCCTCGCCGCAAAACACAGCCTCCAAATTGGCGTCTCACTAGAGAGCGGGGCGAGCCGTGGTGCAAGCTGAACTGGAAGTCGGGAGCTTGCTTGCTCAGATCTTCAGGAACAGTTTGCGGCGATACATCCAGAACAGCATCAGCCAATAGCAAAGCAGAACCGCGGCACCGGTGAAAAATGGCTGCAGGCCTGCACCCGCGAACCGGAAGAAATTCGGCCCCAGGTGGATGCGGAAGCTCCTGACGAAAAACTCCTCGAAGAAGTGCGCGATGCAATACGCCGCAATCGAGTTCATGCCGATGACCACCAGCGGGAACGCCCATTTCTTGAAGCCCTTCACGTCAATCACCCAGCTGAATGCGGCGAGAAACAGGAAGCACATGCCTCCGCTGAAGATGGTCCAGGAGGGCGTCCAGATCCGCTTCACCACCGGACAAATTCCCGAGTAATGCACCGCCAGACCGAGCGCAATCCCCGAGATGCCGGCAATCAGCATCTTTTTCACGGGGATTTTCGGCCACGACTCGCGCAACCACCGGCCCGCGATCAGGCCGAGGATCATCGTGCCCAGCGTGGGGATGAAACTCAGCGTGAGGTAGCCGCCCTCGTTATACACAAACGGATGCTCGCGAGGAAAAAGATTCAGGAACCACTGGTCGAAGTGGTTTCCGAAATTGTAGTTCTTGTTCCAGTGCGCCGCGAATCCCGTGTAATTGTGCTCGGCGTTCCACTCGGCGGAAACGCCGACGCTCGGCCAGTCGAAATTCGCTGGTGCCGCGGGATACATGGCCCACAGCAGCCAATATCCCGCAAGGATGACCGCGAAGGTCACCCAGACCCATTTGAGCGATTGCACCTTCGAAGAAAAATAGCCGAGCAGAAACAGGAACGGATAGCCGAAGCCGATCTGCGAGAGCGTATCTTCGAAAGTGAAATAGGTCATGGAATGGTCCATCGAGCGCAGGAACACGCCTAGGGCCGCCAGCGCGAAGGCACGCCACATCGTGTGCCGGAACAGTTGGGCGAAGCTCGCGCCCTTGGCCATGCGGCTGGCGATGGAATACGGCAGCGCCACGCCGACGAGGAAAGAGAATCCCGGCTGAATCGTGTCGTGAAGAGAGCAACCGAACCACTCGGTATGCGTCTGGTTCCAGGCCAGAACTCTCCAGAACCAGCTGTCAGGGTACGCCGCTGACACACGCGAAAGCCGCAGCACCTCCGCCATCATCAGTAGCATGACCAGCCCGCGATACACGTCAATGGAAACGTTGCGCGCTGCCGCAATTCCGGGAGGCGTCCTCGGCCGGACTGCGGGCGCCGTTTCCTTGACTCGGGTTGCCTGCGTTATCGTGGTCACGACACGCGTTTCCTCACTGCATGGTCCTAGCAACACTCAGTTTAAGAATGCTGCGCCCCTACAAGAACAGCAAAAAAAACAATCTTCCCGGTAGGAACCGAGATGCGAAACCCGCCAAAGCCTGCCACCACAAGAGCGAACACGGCCCTCGGCCCTTCGCTCCGCTCAGGCTAAAAACGTGGACCCCACAAAGGCACCGTCAGGCTTCCTCTTCGACGAGGGCCTCGCCATGAGCGGCCTTGTGCGCCGCGATCACTTTCTCCGCCAGCTCGTTGGGCACATAGTCGTAGTGCGAAAACTCCATCGAATAGCTGGCGCGCCCTTGCGTTTTGGAAGTGAGGTCCGTGGCGTAGCTCAGCATTTCAGCGAGCGGCACCTGGCCTTTGATCATGACGTTGTGGCCGCGGGTTTCGCTGCCGGAAATGCGTCCGCGTCTCGAACTAAGGTCGCCCATCAGGTCGCCGGAGTATTGATCCGGCGCATAGACTTCCACGTTCATGATGGGCTCGAGAAGCGCAGGCCGCGCCTGCTTCATGGCTTCTTTGAACGCCAGCGAACCGGCAATCTTGAACGCGATGTCCGAGGAATCGACGTCGTGATACTTGCCGTCGTAAAGAACAGCGCGGAAATCCGTCACGGGAAAACCTGCCAGGTAGCCACGCGCCGCGGAATCACGAATGCCCTTCTCGACCGACGGAATCCAGTTCTTGGGAATTGCGCCGCCAAAAATGTCGTCCACGAACTCGATGCCCTTGCCGCGCTCGATGGGCTCCATCTTGATGCGGCACACCCCGAATTGCCCGTGCCCGCCGGACTGTTTTTTGTGCTTGCCTTCGGCGTCGGCTTTGCCGCGAATGGTTTCGCGGTACGGAACTTTGGGAGGCTTCAGCGTAAGGTTGACGTTGTAGCGCTTTTGCAGTTTCGCGACGACGACTTCGATGTGCTGCTGGCCGGAGCCTGCAAGCAAAAATTCCTTGGTTTGCGTGTCGCGTGAAAAACGCAGCGCACCGTCTTCTTCGAGAATTTTGTGTATGGCGACGCCGATCTTGTCTTCATCGGCGCGGCTCTTGGGCTCAATCGCAAAAGTGATGGAAGGCTCGGGCAGGCGCGCAGGCGTGTAATAAATCGGCGCAGCCTTGTCGCCCAGAGTTTCGCCAGTGGTGGTTTCCTTCAACTTCGCAATCGCGCCGATGTCGCCCGCGTGAAGCTCGCCGGTTTCCGTCAGCTGCTTGCCTTGCACGACTTGCGTATGCTGCAGGCGCTCCGGCGTACTGCGATGGTAGTTCACGAGCGTTGCGTCGTTTTTGAGCACGCCGCTCTTCACCTTGAAGTAGTTGATGCGGCCCGCGAAAGGATCAGCTAGCGTCTTAAACACGAAAATGGAAGCCGGCTGGCCGTCGTCGTATTTGCGCTCGACGCGGTCGCCCTTGCCCCCGGGATCTTTGTAGCCGACCTGGGCGTGCTCATCGGGATGGGGAAACGCATCAGCCAAAAAGGTGAGCAGACTGGCGGTGCCGATGTTGTGCAACGCGGAGGTCATCAGAACGGGAAAGATTTTTTCGGCGACGATAGCTCGGCGCACGGCAGGAATCAGGTCGTGGATGGGAATTGTGCCTTCGCGGAAGAATTCCTCCATCATCTCGTCGTCACCTTCAGCGATCATTTCGACCAGCTTCTCGTGGGCTTCCTTGGCTTCGTCCGCGAGCGCCGCGGGAATTTCCTCCATCGTGGGCTTACCATCGCCGTCGGGCTTGTAGGTGTGCGCCTTCATCGCGACCAAATCAATCACGCCGCGAAATCCCTTTTCCGAGCCGATCGGCAACTGCAGTGCGACCACGTTGCGCCCAAAAACTTCCGTCAGCGATTCCATGGAGCGCTCGAAACTGGAAAGCTCGCGGTCCATCCACGTAAGCACAAACGCGCGGGGAATGTCGTATTCGGTGCAGTAATCCCAAACCTTTTCCGTGGTGACCTGCACGCCCACGTGCGCGTCCACGGCAATCAGCGCGGCATCCGCCGCAATCAGCGAAGCCTTCGCTTCCGTGATGAACGTGGAATACCCGGGAAGGTCTATAAAATTGATTTTCACTTTGTCGGACGAGCCGGAGGGGCCTGTCGGCGTGGCGGGCCACTCGGCGTAAGCCAGGCCCGTTTGAATGGATATTTTGCGCGCTACCTCTTCGTCGTCCCAGTCGGTGGTGGCGCTGCCATCCGCAACTTTTCCCCATCGCGGCGTCATGCCCGCGGTGTACAACAACGACGACACCAGTTGCGTCTTGCCGGTGCCGCCGTGACCTACAATGCCAACGTTTCTGATGTCCTTGGTGAGATAGGATTTCATGCGAACTCTCCTTTCTTCTGCGATGCCGAGGGAATCGCATCTCTGCGACCCGAGGCAATCGCGGCGAAAGTCCGCCACTTGGCTTCAAGCGCGGGCTTGCGCCTGATCGGGTTTTCCACTTAGGAGGAAGAGCGCGCCTTGTTGCGCTGAAGCTTCTTGCGGTTCTTTCCCTCGAATCTGCGAGGGTCCCTGGGCCTCCGAGCGGGCGGAGGCGAAGGAGAATCGAAAGATTCCCCGGAACGCTCTTCTTTCACGGCGGATGCTAGCACAGGGGCGGGTCTGCGGCAACGAAACACCCGGGAAAACGGCGAATTCCGCTCAAGCGCGACAAAACCTTTTCGCTCTAAGACAGTGGAAAGTCGTTCCACGCGAGGACAAAATTGCAAGGACTAGTACCAGGTATTCCCGTGCGTGCTCTTTTCATTCCTCGTTAGTTGTTGGCTTTGCGGGGGTTAGCCACGCGGGGGAATTTCGCCTTTGGGTACTTTCGTTGCTGTAGGAGAAAAGGGGCTTCGGGTGAAGACGCAAATCACACAGGAGACCTCTCGTCAACCGAAAGGCACAAGTGTGGAAGGCTTCTGCCTGAGTGGCGTCGCGTTATGGAGCCGAGAAATTGAGCGAGAAAGTGAGGAGGAGCGAGAATGGAAGAGAACCATGAGCATCAAGGAACTGAATGGGAGTCCCGAGTGGCAGGCATCAACCGCTGGGTTCTGATCGGTGGCGTAGCGCTGCTGCTGGTGGCAGGACTTGCGTTTGGTTATGGCTACAGCCAGCAGAGTGCTGTGGGACATCTGACCGCACAGCAGTCCGCAGCCACCGCCACGATCGACCAACTGCAAAACCAAGTCAATACCGTAACGGCAAAGTTAAATGACGTGGTTGCCGCGCAACAGGCGAACGCGCAAGCAGCGGAGCAGGCGGCGGAACAGAAAAAGGTTACCGGCAAACGCGGCGCGCCGGACAAGCGCCTCAAGGAATTGAAGGCGCAATTGGATAACCAGGGGAAGCAGTTGAAGGACACACAGGACCTGGTGGCCAAGAACCGCACGGACCTCGAGACCAGTCTCAGCTCGACAAAGGACGAGCTGAACGGCTCGATCGCCAAAACGCATGAGGAATTGGTTGTGCTGCAAAAGCGCGGCGAGCGCAATTACTTCGAGTTCGACCTGAACAAGTCGAAGCAGTTCCAGCGCCTCGGACCGCTCATGCTGTCTCTGCGGCGGACCGATGCCAAGCACATGAACTATGACATGATGATGGTTGTGGATGACAACCAGCTCAGCAAGAAGAGAGTGAATCTCTACGAGCCCATTTGGATTCATTCGGAAAACGGCGGACAGCCTGTGCAAATCGTGGTGAACAAGATCGGGAGGAATACAGCCCACGGGTATATCAGTGCGCCGAAGTACAGGGAGTCCGAACTGGCTTCGAGCACTGCTGGCACACCTGCCCTCACCCCCGTCTCCACTCCGACGCCAGCGGATCCGAATCGCCCGAATCAGCAACCGGATCAGCAACCCCAGACGCAGCAGCCGCAGACGCAGCAACCTCCCCAACCCCCGCAGCCTTAATCCGGCTGCACCTTAGAAATCCAGCTCTTCCTTAGCATGTTGGCAGGGCGTCCGAGAGACGCCCTGCTTTTTTTCTGGCAGTCAAACCGACCGAAACCGAAGGGCCTGCACCCAGCTCAGGGGGCACGATCCAAGGTAGCGCGCAAAGTGCCTTTTGCGCGACCTCGGAGCTTCGAGCGTGCGCTTCCAACCCGCCCGGCCAGGAAAATTCAGCACCATCGCGTGGCTGCCGGCGGGAAGTTTCAGACCGGCGAGCGGATTGCCGCGAAATTTTTCGCCCACAGAAATTTCCGCGCCGCCGGGAACTGAGCTGATGATCACTGTACCGACTCCATCCTGAACGACAAGCGAAAAAATACTAGAGGGCGTACCGAGCCTCGTCTGTCTGTTCAAGGGGGCGCGGTTGAGCCCTTCCACTTGAATCCCGCGCAAAAGTTGAAGAGTTCAAGGTAAAAGCTTGCCCCTCCAAGAGAGAAACAAAGCCTGCAAGGCTTCCTCGCAGAGGGCGAGAACTGCTAGCTTGCAACTTTCTTCTGATAGCCTCGGCACGAGAGAACGGGCAGGGGGGGATACTTCGCGAAGCTCGGATCGCGCGCGGAAAGCTCGCAGAGAAGAAATGTGGAACCGCGGTCAGATTTGACGGAACGAGCATGAGTGCAGTCAGCGCAAAGGCCTTCGTTCGAAACTCCTTTGATTGCTGGGGAACTCTTCGCCACGGAGAAAGCTTAACAGGTATGCGCCAGCGATCAACAATTGGCGCGAAGCCAGGTCAGCGCGCGGCTCCCTGGGCCGCTGCCAATCTGCTTCTGCCTTCTTGGACTCTTGCCAGGAACCGCCGGGCCAGTTCGTGGACTCGGTCTTCTTGTCTTTGCTCAAGAGCTTCTCTGGGAATCAATTCTCCGCCCACACCGAGAGCGGATGCTCCGGCCAGAATGTAGCCCAAAGCCGTCTGCTGGTTGACGCCACCCGCAGCCACCATGGGCACCTGCGGAAACGGCGCCTTCAGCGCGCGAATGTAGTTTTCGCCGCCAAGCGGCCCGCACGGAAAAATCTTGACGAAGTCGGAGCCGGCCTTCCACGCCTGAATCACTTCGCTGGGTGTCAACGCGCCGGGAATGACCAGCATACTTTTCCGGCGCGCGAACTCCACGACTTCGTGGACAAAACCTGTGCTGGTCAGGAACTTCGCGCCCGCATCTGCGCACCGCTGGGCCGTTTGGGCGTCCAAGACCGTTCCCGCACCCACAATCATTTCCGGAAGGCTGCTCGCCAAATTGGAAATCACTTCGTGCGCGCCAGGCACGGTCATGGTGATTTCGGCAATCGGGATTCCCGCTCGGTACAGCACCTCCGCGGCATACCGGGCTTGCTCCGCGGAGTTCAGGCGAATGGCAGGAATAATGCCAACCTCTTCGATGCGCGCGTGAACGTGCTCCTTATTCAAACCTTCCCCTCGCTCCTCCGCAGCTTTGATTTTCCCACCCAAGTACCTCTTATGGGAGAAATTGGCAATCTCACGCGCTCTCTTCGAACCCCGCTTCCGGCTCGGGCAAGCGGTCCCCGTCTCTCGCCACCCACGCATACAGCACGGGCAACAAGACCACGCTCAGGAAGAATGCCCCAATCAATCCTCCGACGATGACAATCGCAAAAGGCCTCTGGGAGTCCGACCCAATTCCGCGGGAGAGTGCCGCCGGCAACAGTCCCAGGCTAGCCACCAGCATGGTCATCATGATGGGGCGAAGCCGGAGGACCGCGCCCTCGACGGTCGCATCTTCAATCGTGTGTCCTCGAACGCGGAGCTGGTTGACGTATTCGAGCATGATTACGCCAATCTCCACCGAGACACCAAACAGTGCCAAAAATCCGACTCCGGAAGAGACGCTGAAGTGTGTGCCACTAAGAAGCAAAGCAAACAAACCGCCGATAGGAGCCATAGCCACATTGGCAAGAATGAGCAGGGACCACTTCGCGGAACTGAACATGGAATACAGGATGACGTAAATCACCAGAACGGTGATGGGCAAGACCAGCATGAGGCGCCTCTGCGACCTTTTTTGACTTTCGTATTCTCCCGCCCAGTCAATGTGATAACCCACCGGGAGCTTGACGCGCCGATCCACCTCTTTCATGGCCTCTTCAACGGCGCCGCCAAGATCTCGCCCGCGAACGCTGTATTTGATGGCCACGTAGCGCGAGTTGGCCTCGCGATAGATCTCTGAAGCGCCGTCGCGCATTTCGACGTTCGCGACTTGAGCGACAGAAACCCGCTCACCTGTCGGGGCCAGGAGCCGTATTTTTTCAATTTCCTCCTTGGTATTGCGATACGGCGCCTGATAGCGCACGACCAGGTCGTAGCGCTGCTCGCCCTGCAAAACCTGGCTGACGGCTTTTCCGCCCACAGCCGTCTCGACGGCATCCTGAATATCCGCAACGTTGATGCCATGCCGCGCGGCCTGTTGCCGATCGATCACAATATTCAAATTCGGCTGGCCCAGCACTCGAAACAACCCAAGGTCTTGGATGCCCTGAATGCTCTTCATCACGTTAACGACCTCGTCCCCTTTTTCCTCCAAAACCTTCAGGTCGTCACCGTACATTTTGATTGCCAGCTCCCCTTTGACCCCACTGACGGCTTCCTCCATGTTGTCGGCGATGGGCTGAGAGAAGTTCCATAACACTCCCGGAATTTTGTTTAGCTCGCGATCCATTGCGGCGATCAACTCATCCTTGTCTTCCCGAAACACGAGTCGCCACTCGGACTTTGGTTTCAGATCGACGAAATATTCGGTATTAAAGAACCCGGTCGTATCCGTTCCGTCATCCGGGCGCCCGACCTGCGAAACGACTTGCTTCACTTCGGGAAAAGAAGCAAGGATGATTCGCGACTGGTTCATCACGCGCGTGCCTTCGGTTGGTCCCGTGCTCGGCGCCAGCGTGCCGCGTGCCCAAATCGCTCCCTCATCGAGATGCGGCAAGAATTCCGAGCCAATTACTCCACTCAGAACAAGAACCACGGTAACTCCGAGTGCAAGAGCTCCCGCGCTGACAATTAGCGTTCTTCGCGTCATGGCCCAGCGCAGTAGGACCTTGTACCTGTCTCTTAGATATTCCATCACCGGGTTGCGCCACTCCTTTACGCCTCCGCGGAATTGCCAAGCGGCGAGAACCGGGGCGATAGCGATGGAGAAAAGGAGTGCGCCCAGCAATGCAAATGAAACCGTCCAAGCCATGGGTTTGAATAAGCGCCCTTCGACACTCTGCAGCGTGAAAATGGGGAGGTAGGCGGTGATGATAATCGCGCGCGCAAAAAACACGGGGCGAAGAACCTCAAAAACGGCGTCGCGGATTCGTTCCGTCGGCGTCTTGACGGAGTTTGATCCGGTGCTGAAATGACGCATGATGTTCTCGATGATCACCACCGTGCCGTCCACGACCATGCCGAAATCGAGGGCTCCCAGCGAAAGTAGGTTCGCGGGAATTTTGCTGAGGTCGAGGCAGATCGAGGCGAATAGCAGCGAAAACGGAATCGTCAATGCGACAATAACGGCTCCGCGGACATTGCCAAGAAAAAGAAACAGCACGAGCGAAACCAGGAAGATACCTTCGGTCAGGTTGTGCAGCACGGTATGCGTGGTGTAGTGGACTAGATCGCTGCGGTCGAGGAATGGAACAATCTTTACACCCCGCGGCAGGATTTTTTCGTTCAACTCTTTCACTTTGTCATGAATCGCCGCCAGGGTTTCGTCGGCATTCGCTCCCTTGCGAAGAAGAACGATTCCCTCCACGGCGTCGTCATTGTCAACAATCACGCCATCCGCGCGATGAATGGCCCTGCCGATTTGTCCCAGGCGAATCCTGGGTCCTTGGGTCACTTCCGCAACATCCTTCATGCGAAGCGCTGTGCCATTCTTGGCCGTCAGAATGGTTTGTTCGACGTCGTGCACGTCGCCATACAAACCGACCGCGCGAACGTTGACTTGCTGCAAGCCTGCTTCGACAAAGCTTCCCCCGGCATTCACATTATTGTTGGCAAGCTGCTGCTCCATTTGCCCAATGCTCAACCCATACGCGATCAGTTTGTTGGGATCCACCCGCACCTGATACTCGCGCGTCATGCCGCCAAAACTGACCACGTCCACGACGTTGGCCACCGACTTGAACTGTTTTTCGAGGACCCAGTCCTCGATGGACTTCAATTCCATCAGGTCATACCGAGGATTGGTGCTCCTCAGCGTGTACCAGTAAATCTGTCCCACGGGACTCCAATCGGTTCCCATTTGCGGCTGCAAGCCGCTCGGCAGATTCACCTGCGCGAGCCGCTCCAGGGCTTTTTGCCGGTTCCAATCGTTCGCGGATTCGTCATCGAAGATGAGCATTACGCTCGAAAGCCCGAAAAGCGAAGTCGAACGCAGATGCTCCAGGTGCGGAATGCCGTTCATCTGAATTTCGATAGGGATAGTGACCTGTTGCTCGACTTCTTCGGCGGCGCGCCCCGGCCATTGCGTAATGATTTGCACATAGTTGTTGGCAACGTCGGGGTAAGCCTCTACCGGCAAGCTGTGGAAGGAGATTGCGCCCCAAAGCAGCAATAGCACCGTGACCGTCAGAACAATAAAGCGGTTCCTCAGAGCATATTCGACAAGTAACCGAATCACCTATCATCCTTCGACTTCATGGCGTTGTCGCTGTTCATTGATCGATCGTGTTCTGCATCGCTAGCGCGTTCTGCACGACTTTTTCGCCCGGCTTGACGCCGGAAAGGATCTCCTGCATGTTGCCCGGGAGCATGCCGCCGGCGGTAGCTTCCACACGGCGGAATTTCTTCCCGCCTCCGGGAACGTACACCCAATTACGGTCATGCAAATGCAAGACGGCCGAGGCCGGCACTACCGCGTGGATTTCCGCTTTCTGACCATGGAACGTGGCGGTTACGAACATTCCCACTTTCATCAGACCCGGATTGCGCACCTCGATGCGTACTTTGGCTGAGCGCAGCGTCGGATCCAGGATCGGACTGACGTTCCCGATGCGACCGGTAAAGATCTTGTCCGTATAGGCGTTCAGCCGGATTTCCGCGGTCTCGCCCACGTGCACGCTGGCCAAATCGTTCTCAAAAACATCACACAAAATCCAGACATGGCTTAAGTCAGAAATCGTGAAAGGGTTGGGCGAGCCCAGGCCGGCTACGCCCGCAGCGTTGGTGACTTGCTGATCGGTGATCACCCCGGAAACTGGCGCGCGAATGTCCACGATCGGCGCGGGATTATGCACGTCGCCGCCCAGCACGCGGAGTCGTTCCGTGGTGTTTTCCGCGTCGACCTTGGCCTTGTTCTCCGCATCTTCCGCGGTCTGGAAGTCGTTCAGCGAGACCGCTCCTTTTTCGTAGAGATCTTTCGCGCGATCGAACTGCGCGCGCGCCAGTTTTTCATCCGCCGCTGCTTTGCGATAGTCGGAAATCGCCGCAGACATATCCGCGCTTTGTACGCGGAGCAGCACCTGTCCCTTTTGCACCGCGTCTCCCAGCCTTGCTTTGATCTCTACGACACGCCCAGTGGCCATTGAAATGACTGGCACATTGCGCGAAACGTCCGGGCTTACGACGCCGGTCGCTTGCAGCTGCGAGGCAGCCCGGTGCTCTTCCGCCGTGGCGAGAGGAAACTGTTCCGGATGATCCACGAGGACGACGTTGACGTCTTGCTCGTGCTCTACTTTGGCCGGCGGCGGCGCTTCTGCCTTCGGGTCGCCCTTGCTGTCTCCGCAACCGGCTAGCGCCGCACCCAAACAAATGAAAACGAGGAAGCCAACGTAAGAACGCTTTTCAAGTTCCCGCATAGGATTTGCTACTGCCTTTCGCAATTTCAGAGACGTCAGCTTGGCCCTCCGGCAGCTTGTGGAATGCGTGGATGCCCAGTAAGGTCGCGTGGTTCCCTGATCCTCCGGACAGCTCACTTGCTTGAGGGGATTGCTTAGGCGAGCGAAACGGGTGGAGCGCGCCCGTCGACCAGCTTAGGAAGGATCGCAGAGGCAATCGAGGCATGCTGAATGTCGACCGGCCTTCTTACTGCCGCTAAAGCGGCAGTGAGGCTCGCATAGCAGACGGGCAGCAGAAAAACGAAAGGAGTTGCTTGAGCGGCCGAAGATGGCGCAGCGTTGGCCACCTCTGACAACACTCGGGACGGTTTCTTCTCCTCGAACAAAATTGCCTGGTTGTGCAGGTCGTCCGTCATGGAGATGACAAAAAACAGAATGACCAAGGCGCAGCACATGGCCACGATTCTTTGCCGCGTTGTTGCGGGCCGATCCGAACACGTGGCCGCCCGCGTCAGCACGGCCACCTGCGCAAGAATTCCCACAAGGGCCACAACGACCCACACGAGATTGAGCGTCAGCTCCATAACATTCCGATTATAGTCAGATTATAGTATGCGGGCCAAAGCGTCCAAACAATGGAGGCAGGCTATCAACGAAGTGTAAACTCGGTGAGGGTTTTCCACTCCCTTGGCCGGCGTGGTGTTAAAGGCCGATCAAGGCTTGCTCCCCGCAGTTTCCCGAGCCGCGGCGGCTTTTCGAGCTGCAGGCGCAACTGGCTTTGCAAAGTGCGCGTCATCCATCTTGGGATTGATTTCGACTTTCTCCACCGTCAGCGTTTGCCGGTATTCTGTGCCCGGACTCCCTTGATCGATTTTGAATGGAAACTTCAAGCCCTGGACTTCGCGGTAATCGGAAAGATTGCACTCCCACGGCAGATCCTGATCCGCCACTTTGCGGGTGCCCTCCCACCTCGTCGTCAGGAACGTCGCGGCGTCAATCAGATAAGAGCGGACGTCTCCGCTTTTGCCCGTGATTTTCAGCCGGTAGACCGGCTTGCCCCCGGCGTCTTCTTTTCTCACCAGCTCCACTTGCGACCCTTTGGCTTTGTAATCCACCAGCGGCCCATCCCCGTCGGATTCATCCGGCATGTCCCTTAGTTCCTTCGCGGACATTTCTACAACCTCATTGTTCCCCGTAAACGGATTCACCGTCCACCCGGCAGACTTGCCGTCGTAAACGCGAAGGACCTTCTGCTCCTCGACACTGATCTCCGAATATAATTTGTGCGGGCGCTTCAACTCCAGGATCAGCGTGCCTTCGATACCCTGTGCAAAGGATATGCGCCCGGTTATCCGTTCCGATTGCACCGCCTTGATCTTCTCGATTCCGCCGCGCGCATCGATGGCCTTTTTTACAATTTCATCCAGCGTCTGCGCTCGAGGGGAACGCAACGGCAAAACACACAAGAAAACGGCAACTAGGAGTTTTGTTCTCATGAAAAGTCCGTTGGTTGTATTTGGCGGCTGAGGACCAGCAACCTTCATCCTAAAAGGCTCGCGCGCTCCGGTCAAATTACTTTGGCGCCTCGCCGACGATGCCGCTTCCGCACATTCACCTCAGTGAAATAATTTTCTCTTAAGCTCGGTTGCAGGTACATTTAGAGCCTCACGAATTGACGTTTCGGCGAAGGCAAAGAAGACTCACTTCGTTTTGACTGGGTGAAAATTCATGAAACTCCGATTTATCGCGGGACTGTTCTTCTTGGCGTTCCTTCTATCGGGAACTCTTCGAGCTCAGCGGGAGCCCGTCGGAGAAGGCCGTCCCATCACGCCTGCGGGCACCCTGGTGATGGACGCCGGGACACGTCTTCCCGCCGTTGGCGCCATGCCTATGAACATGTTTCGCAGCCCGGACAAACTGGGGCAGGGCGGCAACGGGCGTTATCTGCTCGTTGTGAACAGCGGCTTTGGTGTGCAGTTTGGTCAGGAAACGAACCGAGCGCAGCAATCGATTGCAGTGATTGACCTGACCGCGAGCCCCGAGCCTGTGGTAATTCAAAACGTCTACTTCCCAACTCCCCAAAGCGCCAATGTCGGGATGGCCTTTGCGTCCGCCCCGGCGGCGGACGGAACCTTTGCGCTGTATGTTTCCGGTGGCTTCGAAAATAAAATTTGGATCTTCCGCTTTGATCCCAAAGCCGCCGCGCCGATTCAACCGGCCTCGCCCGGCCCCGGCACAAAAATCACCGCGCCCTCTCTGCAAATCAGCAACCCCAGAGAAGTTTCGCCAACGGATTACAACAAAGGCAAAGCCGCGCTCTATCCAATGGAAATTGCGCTCACGCGGGATGGCACGGTGCTCATCGCGGCCAACAACCTTGGGGATAGCGCTACGATCGTTCGCAATCTGAATGGCGAGCGGCAAATGCAACGACTCGACTTGCATCGTCCGGGAAAACCCAACGAAAACATTTATCCTTACGGAGTCGTCGTTCTCGAAAACGGAAAGAAAGCGCGCGCTTATATTTCCTGCTGGAACGATTCCTCCGTCGCCGTGATCTCGCTCAACGGCAAAGCCACGGTCCAAAAATACATTGAGGCGGACCGCCATCCGACCGCCATGGTTTTGAACGCCCAAGGCACGCGGCTGTTTGTAGCCAATTCGAACGGCGATAGCGTCTCGGTCATCGACACCGCCACGGACCAGGAGATCGAACGAATGGACGTGCGCCTGGCGGAAAACGCGCTGGTGGGCGCAAGTCCGGAAGGCATCGCGCTCAGCGAAGACGAAAAGAGGCTCTATGTGGCGAACGCGCACAGCAATGCTATTGCCGTCGTGTCGCTTTCCGAAAAAGCTCGCGGCGCAAAATCCTCGTCGAAAAATGACGCCTCCACGAAATCAAAAATCCTGGGCTTCATTCCAACGGGACAATACCCTTCCGCCGTGGCGGTGGCCGACGGAAGGCTTTTCATCGGCAATGGCAAGGGAACGGGCTTTGAACCGTCCTCAATGCGCGTCACCAACAATGGCTTCACCCCGAATCCGCCAAACGCGGCGTTCCCTGCCTACCCGGAGAAAAATCGTCAAGGGGGGCAGTACAGTGGCTCCATCGTTTCCGGAAACATCAGTATGGTACCGCTTCCCGACGATCCCACGCTGGCGCATTACACGCAGCAAACCATGCAAAACGATGGCTTGCTGGATTTCGCGCCGCCAAAGCTTTTTGCAGGCGAAAGCCCCATCAAGCACGTCGTGTACAACATCAAGGAAAACCGCACTTACGATCAGGTTTTTGGCGATGTGAAAACCTCCGGTGACGGACATCCCGCCGACGGGGAGCCGGCTTTCGCGATTTTTGGCAACGGCGAAACCGCGCGTCGCCCCAACGGCACAGCACAGGTAGTTACGCCGAATCATCACGCGCTCGCGCAGCGCTTCGGCCTCTTCGATCGGTTTTTCGTCAACTCCGAAGCCAGCCCGGACGGTCACAACTGGGCCACGGCAGCTTTCTCTACCGACTATGTGGACAAGGCCTTTCGCTGGAACTATTCCGATCGCGGCCGCACTTACGATTTTGAAGGGTACAACCGGCTGCCCGATTACGAGCCTCCCAGCGAATTGCAACTTGACAAATTCCACGGCGACGCTCTGGCTGCCCTAACCGATCTGCTCGAAAAGCATCTTCCCTACCGCCAGGGATTCCTGGACCTTGGCGAGCCGAAGACACTTTATCTTTGGGATGCCGCCGCGCGGGCAGGCTTGAGCTACCGCAATTACGGTGAATTCGTCACGGTAATATCTGCGAACGACGTCGAGGCCGCCAAACAGAAGCGCCACAAAGAATATCCCGACATTTCCAAAGCGGTGCGCGACATCCCCAACAAGCCTTCGCTTGCCGAGCATCACAGTCCCAGCTTCCGCAGCTTCGACGTCACTGCTCCGGACAGCATGACCGTGGATTGCTACAAAGCTGCGCTTGCTTCGCCGCAAACTGCCGACGCTGCCGTTACGCAGGACAACTCGAACGCAAATTGCCGCGGCAACTCCCGCTTCGGCGAATGGCTCGCCGAATTCAAGCAATACCTCGCCCAGCGAGAAGCCGGCAAGCCGGATCCGATGCCCGCACTGACGGTCATGCGTTTCCCCAACGATCACACGACGGGAATTAAGAAAGGCTTCCCCACGCCGCAATTCATGGTTGCGGACAACGACTACGCCGTCGGCCGCCTGGTCGAAGCGATTTCTTCCAGCGTCTACTGGAAGGACACTGCGATTTTCATTGTAGAAGATGACGCCCAGTCCGGCCCCGATCATGTGGATTCGCATCGCTCGGTTGGGTTGGCCATCAGCGCCTACAACAAGCCCGGCGCGCTGATTCGCAAATTCCACAATACCGTGAGCATGATTCGAACTATCGAGGTGCTTCTCGGCATCGCTCCGATGAACCAGCTCGACGCTTCCGCCATTCCAATGGACATTTTTCAAGACCAGCCGGACTTGACACCTTACAAGGCGGTGTTGCCGACGATCGCTGCCGACAATTTCATCGGCGGAAAACCAAAGGATAAAACCACTGCCGAATGGATGAAAAAAACGCAGCAGCAGGATTTTGCGCACGCCGATATGGCTGACCCGCAGGCGCTGAACTCCATCATCTGGTTCGCCTGTACGGGGAACGGTTCGAACATGCCGGTTTCCGCCGCGCTCCCCGCGTATCAGGCCATGCGCTTAGGCATTTCCGAAACCGAACAAGCCTCCGCCACCCACAAGAAAAAATCCGACGACGACGATTAGTTGAAGTACTGCCGTTCTGACCTGGGACAACCTTTTTCAAGGCTTCTTAAACATGTTCTCGTTATTCGGACTTGCTGACCAAGTGCCAAGCGGTTTTCGTCCGGAGTATTGATTGAGGTGGCTTCCCCGGAAGCCATGAGCGCAAATGCGGCTGCAACAAGGGCAATGATCAGTCTGAGTTTTTAGGCACATTCACCCTTCAATCGAAGGCTCCGCCCTTGCGACGCTAAGTGGACGTCACGAGATTTCCGTCGAGGGCCACGTAGCCATACGCCATCCGCGGCGTGTTGAACGCAAAGCCAGGATTGCCACGGCCATCGAGAAGAATCAGCCCGCCGTGGCCGTGCGTGCGTTTCGCGAGGAGATGTACGGCTTCGCGCGCGGCGACTCTTGCCGTCAAGGCGTCGCAGGAAGCGCCGCCTGGAGTATCCACGCAAATCGGCGACTGTCGCAAAAGATCGACGGCGCTCTTTGCCATCACGATTTTCATAATCGCCTCGCCGTAGCCCGTGCAGGAAACGCCGCCCGCCTCGGAATCCGCGTAGCAGCCGCATCCGATCAGCGGCGAATCGCCGACGCGTCCCGGAAGTTTGCAGCAAGTGCCTCCCGTGGAAGTCCCCGCGAACAGATTCCCATCTTTGTCTAACGCCACGGCGCCGACGGTTCCCTGCTCGTGCCCGCGATGGTGCTCGGCGGCGTGCTTGTCGTTTCTGCACTTCAGCCAGGCTTCTTGCTCCGCTTCGCTGATCAGTTCGTCCGGATGGCACAGCGCGATTCCCTGCCTAGCAGCAAAGCGCTCCGCTCCTTCCGCCACGAGCATCATGTGCGGGCAATTCTCCAGAATCGCCCTCGCCACGCGAATGGGATTCTTCACGCGCCGCAAAGTGGAAGCCGCGCCAGCGTCGAGCGTCCCGCCGTTCATGACGATGGCGTCGCATTCCACGCGGCCATCGAGATTCAGGTGCGAGCCGTAACCCGCGTCAAAGACGGGATCGTCTTCCAGCACCATGATGGCCGCTTCGATGGCGTCCAGCGCGTGTCCGCCGCACGAAAGGATGGACCAGCCAGCGGCAAGCGCGCTCGCGCATCCCGAATTGCAGGCGTCCACCGCTTCGTCAGGAATGTCCCAAGCGCCGCCGTGAACGATCAGAGCAGGTTTCATCGCAACGAGAATCGCAAAGCGACTCCGATTTGTCCACCGCGCACAAGGAACGATGTTCTTGGCGCTCGCTGTGTACTCTGTGCGAAATTCCTTCGAGGCAAACTGAAGGAATATTCTCAGATGTAAAAGTCGAGAAGGAAGAGCAGGACGCCAACAAAAAGGAGGAGGGCGCCGCCGTTAATCCTGTTCCGCGGTAGTCGCGCCAGAGAGTTCAGTACATAATGCGGAACTTCCTTGAAACGCGATGAGTCCGAACGAGGAATATAAAAAGGGCCCACGGGGGTAAACCGCGAAAAGCTGCGGTGGAAGAAGGAAATTTCATCCTGCACCCAGAGCACAAAATTGCTCCGGTTGCGCCAAACTATAGCGGCGCCAAAGAAAAACAGCAAATAACCGCAAAACGTAAGTAGCCCGAGCGCCGGGCCGGCTCCCCAAAACATATGGCCCCCAGTGGCTGGCACGACAAACCCTAAGACGCGGGGAGGAGAGAGAAGGCTTCTCGCCAAAACTTCAAAGATCTCGAGGCCGCGGTTGGTGCGGCCAGAAGCCTGCCTGACGTCACTCGCCGTCGTGAATCGTCACAAGCTGGACCACTTCAAATTCCTTTTTGCCGGCGGGCGTGGCGACTTCGATCTCGTCGCCGACTTTGCGGTTCAGCAGCGCGCGGCCAATCGGCGAGGTCGTCGAGATGAGGCCCTTTTCCGCATCGGCCTCCTCAGTGCTGACAAGCTTGTATTCCACTTTGACGTCACGCGCCAAGTCGACCACCACGATGCGCGAGCCATAGCCGGAGCGGTCCTTGGGAATATTGTTGAGGTTCAGCATGCCCAGGTCGCCCATGCGCTTTTTGAGCTGCGCGATCTTGGCGTTGACGTATGTCTGGCGCTCTTTGGCGAATTTGTACTCGGCGTTTTCGGAGAGGTCGCCGTGCGCTCGGGCAACGGCGATTTCCTTGGGAAGCTCGACGTTAAGCTCATGCGAGAGCTGGTCGATTTCGTCCTGAAGCTTCTTTTTAATTCTTGCAAGAGGATCGGACATGGTCGTCTGTTTACGGCGCAAGGACTTTTCGCTGCGCTCCGGCCCCTTGTGGAACTTGCGGAACTCGTCGAACTTTGGGCCTTGGGGCGTCTTATCCCTGCGCATATCCTTGCGTTGTGAATTCTTGCGTAACGAACTCTTACGCCCTGAAAAATACGGCGGAGTCCGGCGAGCGCGGATCGCGCCCTGGACTCCGCGTAAAGAAACATTATAGGCGCGACACGAGCGGGGCGACAAGGGGAACCGGCCGGGGGGCCGGGGGCCTATTTCGTTTAATCTCCCGCCTTCAGCTTCTTGATCCTTGCAAAGGCTCGGTTAATTGGTGATCAAAATCAACGCAATTGCCAGCGCGTGCCCGGCACAGCGGCAATGGCATCTAGGCGCCCCACTTAATCAACACAAAATACAAAGGTTAGCAGCGTGCTGAACGAACCCTGCCCAATTCTCGGCACGCAAGCCCTGACGTTTGGCGGAGGAGCGTCGTCTATTCCCCAGGAGCCAGGAATGGGAACAATGGGACTTGCGCTGCCCTGGAAGGCTAGAATCGCTTCCGCGCCGCGAGAAATTGGAGCGGTGGGCAGGCCTGCTGTAACCAGCAAGTGGGGGAAGCGAGTGGAAGGTTCCGAGCACCTGGGCGGCGGCCCGATGCGGGCGGCCGCGGAAGCGGTGGGCGAAGACGCCGCGCTGGCAGCGGCCTGCCAGGCCGGAGACCTGCGCGCTTATGAGCGGCTGTACACACTGCACGGCGCGAAGATGAAGAACCTTGCACGCAACGTGCTCGGCAGCGCGGTGGACGCGGAAGACGCGGTGCAGGAAACGTTCCTGAAAGTGCAGCGGAGCATTGCGACGTTTCGCGGTCAATCGAGTTTCGTGACCTGGACGTACCGCATCCTGATCAACACTTGCTATGACGCGCGGCGTAGCCGGCTGCGAAAAAAAGAGGTGACGACGGACAACGATTCGGAAGAGACGCCGCGGATCGAGCCTCGTGCGCCGGGGGCGCATCCGTCGCTGCGGATGGCTCTCGAACGCGCTCTTGGCAAGTTGACGCGGCATCAGCGCGACGTTTTTCTGCTGTACGAAGTGGAAGGCTTCCGGCACTCGGAAATCGCTGGGATGCTTGAGATTACCGAAGCAGCTTCGAAGAACACGCTTTTTCAGGCGAAGAAGAACTTGCGGGAGATGCTAGAGCCGCCGAGGAGCAGTTCGGCGGAAGCGCGATGAGCAGGAACGGAAAAAGTGCGGTGAAGATGGTAGTGCAAAGGGTCTGGTGAGCGGCGATGAATGTGACTTGCAAGGATCGGGAGCGGATTTTTGAAGAAGGCACGGCCACGGAATGGGCCGCGCTGGAAGCGCACGCGGCTGGCTGCGCGACGTGCGCGGAAGAAGTTCGCGCGTGGAAGTCGCTGAGCGTGTCGGCCAAAGAGCTACAGGATTATTCGGCGAGTCCGGAGTTGTGGACCCGGATTGAGCGCGCGCTAATCGCAGAGGATGCGAGGAAGACTCAACGTGCAGAACGCAAGAGGTGGTTTTCGTTTTTGCCGTCAATTTCCGTGGGATGGCAGACCGCATTGGCCGGAGCGTTTGTGCTGATCCTAACGGTGTCAGTCGGCTGGATACTTGTCATTCGCGACCACGGTGGCCCACCAACCAAGCAAGATCCATCGCTGCTAAAGAGTGCGGCGCTGAAGGAAGTGGAAAGCACCGAACAGGCTTACGAGAAGGCCATCGGAAAGCTGGCCGCGGAAGCCAAGCCGCAGCTCGAGGATCCCGCAACGCCGCTGATGGCGAATTACCACGAAAAGCTGCTGGTGCTGGACAGCGCCATTGACGATTTGCGCGCCCAGGCGGGACTAAATCCATCGAACGCGCAACTGCGCTTTCAGTTGCTGGCAATGTACCGGGAAAAGCAGAAAACGCTGGAAGAGGTTTTGGAGGCAAGAAAGTAATGAGAGAGCCCAGTCGGAATTTTTGCAAAGGAGTATTGTGTCGCGCTGGGATGGCGGCATTGACGTGTGCGACGGTTTTCTTAGCCGAGCAGCGAGCGGTTGCCGCCCACAGCGCGCAGGAAGAAGTGTCCAAGGATTTTCAGAAAACAGTGACCCTGGGAGCGGGTCAATCGGTTCGTGTGGAACACAAGTTTGGCGAAGTGCGGGTGCACGGAGAAACCGGGCGCGACGTGAAAATCTCCGCGACCATTCGCGTCCAGGCGAATTCGCGCGAAGAAGCGCAATCCTTTGCGGATAAAATCCAAATCGAAGTGCAGCAGACCGCCGGTGGAGTGGGAGTGAGAACGGTATACCCCGACGAACATAAGTGGTACATCCGCATCGGCAAAGGCCCGTCCTACTCGGTGAACTACGACATTGCCATGCCGTCCGACGCGCCGCTGAACGTGCGAAATAGTTTCGGCAGCACGAACGCTACAGGCGTCCATGGCGCCGCGGACATCGAGAACAGCCACGGCAGCATTTCTATGCGCGACGTCGGCGCGGCGCGCGTGAACAATTCCTTCGGGGGCATCGAGATGACCGGCGCCGGAGGAAACGTCTCGGTGACCGACACGAACGGTAGCGTGCAGGTATCCGACGTAAAAGGGACGCTTGAGGTGCGCAACCGTTTCGGCAGCATTACTGCCAAAAATGTCCAAGGCGCGGCGACCATTACGGGGGGCAATGGAGCGGTCACTCTGACCGATTCCGCTTCTGGGAACATCACGACCTCATTCGGGAGCGTTGACGCGCGCAACGTAAAAGGCGACCTGACGGTGCACGACAACAACGGGAATGTGGAAATCGCCACGCTTGGCGGAGCGGCCGACGTCACCAACAGTTTCGGCAACATCACATTCACGGATGTTCACGGGTTGGTGAACTGCAAGACGAACAATGGCCGTGTGAAAGGCACTTCCGCTGCAGGCAGCTCGGTGACCATTCACGATTCCTTTGGCAACGTCGAATTGGACAACGTTGCCGGCCGCCTGGACGCTGAGACATCCAACGGAAGGATCATGGTTCGCGATGCGCGCGGAGCGGTGACACTGCAAACCTCCTTCGGTTCAATTGATGCGGCGAACATTCCGAAAGGAATAAGGGCGACCAACGGGAATGGCGCCGTTACTCTCACAGATATCGGCGCGGACGCTTATGCGAAAACGAGTTTTGGCAGCGTTTTGGCCGAGCGCGTGAGCGGGAATTTGACCGTGGAGAATACCAACGGGTCGGTGACGGCACGAAACGTGAAGGGCGACGCCAGTGTGAAGACTTCCTTCTCCGGCGTCACGCTCGATGGAATCGGCGGCCGAATCAGCGTGGACAATCAGAATGGCGCGATTGCAGTGACAAATAGCCGACCGGCGAGCGGCTGCCGCGACATCCTGCTCAAGACGTCCTTCTCTTCTATTCGAGTGCAAGTTCCACAGGGCGTGGGGTACAACCTGACCGGGCACACCTCCTTCGGCAGAATCTCTTCGGAGCTGCCGGTGACTTCGTCGGGAAACATCGGAGGAGATACGTTGAACGGAACGATTGGGTCCGGCGGCTGCCAGCTTCAATTGAACAACTCGAACGGAAGCATCGAGATTACTAAAGGCCCTTGATCTGACGGGACTCCTATTTGGCAGCGCCGCGCGCTCGGGACATGGCGAATGCCTTCGTCAAGACCGACGTGGCTTTCTCGGTCAGTTGAAATTGGGAGAGATCTTCTTCGCGGGCAAAAGCCACATCCGTGACATCGCTTCCGGCGCGCGGTTCGCCGCCAACAAGTTCGCAAAGATAGTCGGCGATGACGTAGTGATAGCGAGGTTTCTTCCCCTCTTTTGCGGTGCGGGAACCGCCCCGTAGAGGGCGGGCTTTAGCCGGGCTATTTTCGGCAAAGTAGATGCGGTCGAAAAGCTCAATCAGTTCAAGCACACGCACTTCGAGTCCGGTTTCTTCACGCAATTCGCGGCGGACGGCCTCTTCGATCGTCTCGCCAATCTCGATGGTGCCCCCGGGAATGGACCATTGGCCAAGCAGCGGCTCCGTGCCGCGGCGAATCAGAACGGTGAGGCCGCGATCCACAATCACGCCCCCGACGCCAATCACCGGCCGATCGGGATACTCCCTGGAAGAAGCCATTCTGTGAGCCCTCAGGTTGCGTTGCGGGTGGCACTTACGACGGGAATACCCACGCACAGCTTGAATTCCCATCCCTCGGTATATAATACGCTGCAGGGTGGCGGGGACGGTCCTCGTACCGCCACATTGCAAAAAAGCTTACGGAGGCTGGACCCGTGATCCGTTGCCCTGAGTGCTCCGCGGAAATTGACGTGGACGAAGACGAAGTCGAGGAAGGCGAAATCTTGAGCTGCCCCGAGTGCGAATCGGAGCTCGAAGTGTCGCAGACGCATCCCGTCCATTTGAACGTGATCTCCGATGATTTGGACGAAGAGGAAGAAGAAGAGGAGACCGAAATGGGCGAGGACGGTGATTACTCGGATGAGGAAGAAGAAGAGGAATACAAAGAAGAAGACGAGGAATGATCGCTCAATTCCCGCTGATTGTGCCCTTGGCATCTCCACCGCTTACCCCGCCATCTAATCTAAGAGGAACACCCCGATGAACTGCCCCAAGAGAATCCATGTTGCAGGCGCGGGTGTGCTGCTGCTTGGGTTCGCGGCATCGCTAAGGTCCGCGCCGGAAGCGTCGCCCGCGGCTCCGGCAAGCGCCGTGCAGGATTCATCATCCAAGGAGAAACCCAGCAAGAAAAAATACAGCCATTTGAACGATTTCTTGATCCGTGGAACCGTCTTCAACGAAAAAGCGCTGTCGTTTCCGGACGTAGAGCTGCGGCTCCGCAAGGAAGGCGAAAAGAAATACAAGTGGGAAACATACACGAATTCGCGGGGAGAATTTGCCGTGCGCGTTCCCGAAGGCTCGAACTATGAAATTCTGGTGCACGTGAAAGGATTTGTGGACCAGACGCGGAGGGTCGAAGCGAAAGGCGGCGGGAACGGAGAAACCGTGGTTTTCCGGATGCAGCCGGTTACGGGGGATGCAAAATGACGAAGCTACGACGGATCTGTTGCTTCATGGCAGGCATAGCGTTTCTGGCAACGGTGGCGACGCCACAAGATAAAAAGCA
>Ga0126379_10000221_pt1 | contig 30050 bp, 24 predicted proteins | sample PanSoiMetPlot_24_FD_92640 | JGI IMG/M metagenome (GOLD analysis project Ga0126379, IMG submission 92640) | Tropical forest soil microbial communities from Panama - MetaG Plot_24 | ecosystem: Environmental > Terrestrial > Soil > Tropical forest > Bulk soil | place: Panama | collected 2016-02-17
ACTGTGTTGGTCATCAATCCCCGTCTTCACCTGCCGTTTGGCGGGTGCCTTCGTCTCGGACCCGGTCACCGGAGCGGCGCCAGCGGTGACAGCCGAGGTCACCGCGTCCGGGCCCGCTGACTCGGTCAGCCCGGCGCCAACGAATGGCGCGGAGGACGTGCAGCACGCCTTGACCCAGCTAGCAGAGCGGGCGGCGAGCGATCTTCAAGGGGCGATCGCCGAAGCTGAGGCGCTCAAAGCGCGGGCGCCGGGCAATCCATTGGTCTTGACTGAGTTGACTCGGTTATATGTGCTCGCCAATCGAATACCGGACGGGCTCGCGTGCGGCGCGGAGACTCTTTCGCGAGCGTTATCAGGCGGGGACGGCAGCCTCGCCGCGCAGGTATTCGCGCAGTTGAGCGAGCACAAGAAGGCGCTCAAGCTGCAACCCAACGATTGGGACGGACTCGCACGTGCTCTGTTGACGAAATTGAACTTCGCTGACGCGGCTTGGTGCTTCGTCAAGTCCGGCTCGGTGGGCGCCGATCGCAGCCGCTGGCTGAAGGGGCTCGTGTCGGTGGCGGACGCGGCTGCCAAGGCGGGCCAGGTCGCCGTGGCGAGCACCGTCTACCAACACGTGATCAAAACCGCGCCTGAGACGCCGAGCGCCGAGTACTGCCGCGCGGCGGTGGAACGGTTAAAGCCTCGGCTAAGGGAAAAGCCCTCGGCGTAAAGCGGCCGCGCCGATCGCGCGCAGCGACGCGTCCTGCTCGTTGCCCCCTTTGCGTCGGATGAGTTCAATGTGAACGTCGGCGGGTTCTTGGCCGCGAGCCTGGGCTACAGGTTCGCATTCTAGGCTTCGTTCCCCAGCGCTTCCAACCTTCAAGAGAGTCATTTGATAAGCCAACGCTGACCGGAGCGGTGTTGCACGACCGCCAAGTAGTCGGTGGCGCTTTGATGTTCTTTGATTTGCCGCCTCCCGGGATGGCTCTGCCGCCATTGATAAACCAACCATCAAATGTAAATGGCATTGGACCATGCAACTGACGCAAGCGGCACCGGCGCCAATGTGTTGGACGGACGGTCAATGAATTAGCAGGTGCCCGATCGTCGTCGAGCATGCCGTCGTCGGGCATCATGTATGGTCAGTAAATAGGGGTTGCCTAGCAATTCCAGTCGCTCGAATAGACCCAATTATCAAATTGAACAGTCGCATAACAAGGCTTGTTGCCGAAGCGCTTGATCTCATTCGAGGTACACCCGGCGAGGGGGCAAGCGTCTGCTGCGCTATGCGCTAACAGACAGCGCGATCGGTTGACACGGACAATGTTCCCGATTCATACCAAGGCCGCGTCGGGCGGGGGGTGCGACGGAAAAGCCAACAAACAGGTACCGCGCTTGTTCGATCGTACTCACTCGAGTCGGAGTGGGTTGGTCAAGGAACAATGATGTCCTTTGAGCAGCCTCGAAAGATGTGTTGAAGGAGGTTTGGCTTTATGAAGGAGACAGTTCTTGTTACCGGAGGGGCAGGTTTTATTGGTTCTAATCTTGTAGCCAGCCTTCTCCGCGACGGACACCGAGTCACAGTTCTTGATTCGCTTGCGCGTCGTGGGAGTGAGCAGAACCTGGCTTGGCTTCGTAGTCAGAATTGCAATGGCTTATTACGTTTCATAAATGGCGACGTCAGAGATCCGGACGACGCTTGGGCAGCTGCCAAGGACGCGGAGGTGATCTATCACCTTGCCGGGCAGGTGGCGGTGACGACATCTGTCGAAGATCCGCGAACCGATTTTGAGGTGAACGCTTTCGGAACCTTGAACGTGCTTGAGGCTGCGCGGCTAAGCGGTGGGCGCCCGACTTTCGTGTTCACCTCTACAAATAAAGTGTATGGAGGCATGGAGGACGTGGCTGTCACGGAAGGGGCCAAGAGGTACGCCTACCGCGATTTTTACGAGGGGATTTCCGAATCTCAGCCTCTAGATTTTCATTCGCCATACGGTTGCTCGAAGGGGGCGGCGGACCAGTATGTCAGGGATTACGGTCGCATCTACGGGCTGCCCACAGTGGTGTTTCGCATGAGTTGCATTTACGGTCCCCGGCAATTCGGAAACGAGGACCAAGGATGGCTGGCGCATTTCATGATCGCCACCGTCAAGGGAGAGCCGATCAGCATCTACGGCAACGGTAAGCAGGTTCGAGACGTGCTGTTCGTGGATGACTTGGTGCGTGCGCTTAAATTGGCGAAGGAGAAAATCAAGACCACAGCCGGACAGACCTACAACATTGGCGGCGGGCCTGACAACGCGCTGGCGGTCTGGTCCGAGTTTGGCGAACTGCTGGCAGGCTTGAAAGGAGAGCTTATTCCAGTTCGCTACCGTGACTGGCGCCCCGGCGACCAACCTTGCTACGTCAGCGATATTCGAAAGGCCCGTGCGCACATGGGTTGGAGGCCCATGGTTGACAAGTTGACCGGGATTCGGAGGCTATGGGAATGGGTTATCAGCTTGCACGACAATCTGTTTGCCAGGCCGGCAGCAGTGGTGGCGGGGTCAGGCGGCAGCTGGTGAGCAAGCCCTATGAACGTCTTAGTTACTGGGGGAGCAGGTTTTATCGGCTCGCACCTGGTCGATCACCTGCTCGATGATGGCCACCGGGTCGTGGTAGTGGACAACGAGTCCACCGGCCGACGGGAAAACGTTCCGGCTGCAGCCAAATACTTTAAGGCTGACGTGAGCCGTCTGGACGATTTGGAGATGGCGTTCGCTTCCGGTGTGGATGCTGTTTGTCACATCGCCGGCCACGTCTCCTTGATCGGCTCATTCACGGACCCTCTCAATGACTTGCGGACCAACGTTGAAGGGACGGTAAACGTACTGCAGTTATGTGTGCGTTACCGGGTCCCGCGCTTGCTCTACGCCAGTTCCATGACGGCGTACGGGCGCAACGGCGTCTTGCCGACACCCGAAGATACACCTTGCGAGCCGATCTCCTACTACGGGATCACCAAGTATTCCGGCGAGCGCTATGTGCACGCCACCGCCGAGCGCCGCGACCTGGACTTCGATTTTCGTGTGACATCGTTCCGGATGTACAACGTCTATGGACCGCGCCAAGCGTTAGACAATCCGTATCAGGGCGTATTGGGGATTTTCCTTGGGAACATAATCCGGGGCGAGCCGATCACCATTTTCGGCGACGGCGAGCAAACCCGGGACTTCGTATATATCTCCGACGTGGTGGAGGGGTGGGCGCGTGCTCTCGACAACCCCGCCAGCTACGGGCGAATCTTCAATCTCGGCAGCAGACGTCTTTCCATTAACCAGCTGACCGACCTCGTCTTGGCCGCCTTTGACCGGACGCGCGCTGAGTATCAGATCCGTTATCAGCCGGCACGTCCGGGTGAACAGCGCCACGCGGAAGCAGATATTACGAGAGCGCGCAAGATTTTGGGGTGGCAACCCCGAGTTACTTTTGACCAAGGGATGATTGACACCATTCGGTGGGCGTCGCGGGAGATGGCCGCAGTGGGTGTCCAGACGCAATGAGGCTGCTTTTTGTATCGAATCTGGCCGGATCCCGGCAACGCGCTTTCGCACTGAAGTGGGGGGCTGCAATGAAGCTGCTATTTGCCACCGAGCTTACTCGCCATGCTCGCAGTACTTACACGCTGACGAAATATGTCGAGGTGGGGAAGGCGCTCGGACACGACGTTGCTCTCTTCGGTGAACGGAGCGCCGACCTTCCGTTGCTGCCCTATACCTTGGACGTGGAGAAGTTCGACTTCGTGATCTTTGTCATCCACGTTCCATCCGATTTTCCTGATTTGCCTTATCTAGCGCGGCTGCTGGACCAGATGCCCAAAGACCGTCGGGTGATCATCGACTGTTTGGGGCGCTACAACGAAACCATCCGCGTTGAGCACGACTTCAACCATCTGGAGAAGCTGGATGGACACCAAGGCTGGGAATGGGTGGAGGGGTTCGATGCCGTGGCGAGCCGAATTTTGCAGCCCACGCTGAAACCGCTTCGCAGCGACGTTCAGTCGTTTCTGTTCCACGCCTTCCACCCGGGCGCGGTAGTGCGGCCATACGCAACCGCCGCAGAGGCCGCGCACGCCTGGGCGGGCAATGGAACCAGCAAGCCGTATGGTTTGGCTTATGTGGGTAACAATTGGCAACGATGGACACAGGTGCGCAAACTGCTGGAGCAGATTGAGCCGCTCAATGGATCGCTGGGACGAATCGTCTTGGTTGGCTGGGATTGGTCGCGGCGTCCGGAGTGGGCCACCCAACTGGGTATCGAGGCCGTGAATGTCGACCCTCTACTGTTCGGGCGCCTCGGCGTTGAAACGCGGGACGCTATCCCGTTTAACGAGGTGAACGAATTTATTGGACAGGCCAAGTTCAGCCCTATTTTTCACCGGCCACTGTTCCAAAAACTGGGCTTGGTTACCAACCGCACCTTCGAAACCTTCTGCGCCGACACAATTCCTCTCCTGATGCTGCCCGAGGAAACCGTGCGCGAAATTCACGGCGAATCGGCCCTTCCGTTGGCGCCGGGCGAGCAGCTCTGTGATCGCCTCGGCGACATCATGCGTCGTCCCGAAGTGTACTGGGAGGCAGTGCTGAAAACGCGCGCGTACCTGGCTGAGCATCACTCCTACCGGCGGCGATTCGACGAACTGGTGAAGATCCTGAACGCCTGAACGTTTTCACACGACAGCATGGCTGGCCATGAAGATTTTGTTTTTTCTCGATAAGCGGGACAACGCCGGCAGCATTCAGGCCGTGGCGAACTATGTGTCTGCGGGCGAGGGAATGGGCATCACTGTAGCGCTGTACGGCGGCCCAGATGAGAACTTTCCGGGGATTCGATTCTCCACGAACGTGGGTGCGTTCGATTATGTCGTCTTTATTTTAGAATCGCGACTGGAGTGGCTGAGCGGACTGCGGATCCCGCGAATTCTTTCCAGCATCCCGCGCCGGCGGCGCGCCGTGCTCGACGCGGATGGGGCCTTCAATCGCAGAATCTCGATTGACGGTTACGACAGAAACCATGTCACCGAGAAGGATCGCGCCCGTTGGCTGACCTACTTTTATGGATTGGCCGACAAGATCATGCAGCCGACGCTCACGCCCGTCGAGCCCAACGTGCTGCCGGTACTGTTTTACGGCTACGATCCAAAAGCCCGTGTCGCTCCGGAAGCCTCCCCTGTCAAGCGATTCGATATCGCTCACGTGGGTCACAACTGGTGGCGCGGTCGCGAGGTGAGCCAGCACCTGTTGCCAGCCTTTGAACAGATTCGCTCCTCGGTGAGCAGCATCGCGTTCATAGGTTTATGGTGGGATTCGATGCCGCCTTGGGCCACTGAGCTTGGGCTCCAGACCGCCTTTTCGCTGGATCACCAGCGTTTCCGCCGCTTGAGGATTCAGGTTGAGCCACCGGTGGCCTTCACCGACGTGATTCGCACCATGAGCCAGGCGCGCGTAAATATCATGACCCAACGGCCGCTGCTGCGGCATTTCAGGCTGCTGACATCCAAATACTTCGAGATTTTCTGCGCCGATACGATTCCGCTTGTGGTGCTGGATCCAGATCAAGCCGAGCAGGTGTATGGCCCAGCCGGTCGCGAGCTGACTCTGAATGGAACCATGGCGGAGAAGCTGCTGGACGCTCTAAGGCGACCCGCCAAGTACCGCGAGCTTGTGAGTCAAGTGCGCCAGCATCTGGTCGAACATCATAGCTATCGCCAACGGCTATGCCACCTCGTGGAGGCTCTGCAGAGCTGAGTACGTCTATGAGAATCATGTTCGTTTACTGGGCCTTCGAAGATCAAGGCAGCGGGCTGCTGATCCAGGGCTACACCAAGGCCGCCCAGCAACTCGGACACGAAGTGGTTGTGTATGGCAAGCAGAATCCCAAAATCCCGCTGAACTACTCGCGGGACGTGAATTCCGCCGATGCGGTGGTCTTTATCTTCGAATGGACCACGGACTTGCTGCAAGGCGACCATCTCGACCTGGTGCGCTTGGTTACACGAATCCCGCGGAAACGGCGCGTCATTTTAGATGGCGATGGCAACTACAATGATCTGATTCAAGTCGGCGGCGACTATAACCATCCCGACATTTCCGCGCGCAATCGGTGGATGGCGGTATGCGACAGCCTCTCCGACAAGATTTGCCAGCCGACGATGCACCCGATGCGCGATGACGTGCGTTCGTTTTTATTCTACTGCTACAACCCCGCTTGGGAGGCCCCTCTAGATTTCGATCGCAAAGAGTTCGGGATGCTTTACGTGGGGCACAGCAAGTTCCGCTGGCAACCCATGCAGCGAGTGCTCGAAGCGATTGCGCCGGTCCGCGAACGCGTAGGACGCATCGGGGTTGTGGGCCATGGATGGGAGGCATTGCCGCCGTGGGCGGTCCCGATGAAGATGGAAGACGCTTACTACACAGACGTCGACTACATGCGAAGCATGGGCCTGGAGTTTCTGCCCCCCATTCCGTTCGAGCAAGTGGTCAGCCGGATGGGCAGCGCGTGGTTCAACCCGGTTATCAGTCGGCCGTCGTTCAATCACATGCGGCTGGTTACCCCACGCTTTTTCGAGACTCCCGCTTCCGGCACGATCCCCATCTTCGGTCTCGACGCGGCCTACGTCGCGGAGATCTACGGCGAGCGGGCGCTCGAGCTTGTACTTCCGGCTCACCGGCCAGAAGAGAAGATCCAGGACATCTTCGACCGCCCCGAGCACTACAGCCGTGTCGTAACCGGAATTCGGGAACATTTGGCAGAGAATCATTCTCAGAAGAGGCGTTTAGAGCAGCTGATAGAGATCCTAGAGAGCTGATCGAGAACCATTCGATGCGACTGATGTTCGTTCACTGGCTTTACGAAGATCGCGGCAGCGCGCAGGACGTGCACAACTACGCTGTAGCGGCTCGCGCACTTGGGCACGAAGTAGCTTTGTACGGTCCCTCCAATCCGAAGTCTCCATTCAATTATTCGATGGATATGGGGTCAGCCGACGCGGTGATCTTTATCTTCGAATGGACAACCAACCTGCAATTCGGCGACAGGCTGGATTGGCTGCGGTTGGTTTCCAAGGTACCACGCGAGCGGCGGGTGGTGATTGACTGCGACGGCAAGTATAACGAGGCGATCAGCGTCATCGGTGATCACAACCACTCGACCCCCGACGAGAGCCGGCGTTGGATCGAGCTGTGTGACAGTCTGTCCGACAAAATTTATCAACCGACGTTCCACCCGCTTCGGCCCAATGTCCAGACGTTCTTTTTCCACGCTTACAATCCACAATGGGAAATTCCACTGGATTTCGCCAGCAAAGAGTACGGAATGTATTACGTGGGTCACAACTGGTTCCGTTGGCGCCCGATGAAACGAGTTCTCAGGGCGCTTGAGCCGGTTCGGGGGCAAGTGGGCCGCGTCGGCATGGTGGGGCATGGGTGGGGTACGGCGCCGCCCTGGGCAAATCCCTCGATCATCGAGGACGCTTACTATTCCGACGGTGAATATCTGCGGCAATTGGACATTGAAGTGGAGCCTCCCATCTCGTTTGGTCAGGTGATCGAGCACATGAGCCGCGGCGTGTTTCACCCGGTGATTTACCGGCCCTTATTCAATCATTTGAAGCTGGTGACCTGTCGAACGTTTGAAACTCCAGCAGCAAACACGATCCCGCTGTTTGGGCTCGAGGAGTCCTACGTGGATGAGTTGTATGGCGAGCGGGCGCTGGAGCTGGTGCTGCCGGAGTCCGGCGCCGAAGAGAAGATCCTGGACGTGCTGCGCCGGACGAAATACTACGCCGGAATCGTTTCTGAGATTCGGCGGCGGCTCGCTACCGAGCATTCCTACGCGGCCAGCCTGGAGAAACTGATCGAGATTGTGAAGAACTAGCCATGGGAGTCCTCGCGCCTCAAACCGCCGTAACACCGCCGCAAACAGGTTATCGCATGCGACTGCGTTACGGGCTGTCGGAAAACAACCTCTGGAGCGAGTGTCGATCGGCCTGCGATGTCGCCGCCCGCGTACGCCAGGCTGCGGCGCAAATCGTACGGCTGTCAGTGGATGATGACTGCGCCGAGACTCAGTGCTGGCAGCGTTTTGAGACTTACGTCACCGGCGTACTGATGGCCGGGGCCGTGCCTATGGTGACTTTCTCTAGGTTCGGGCGGCCGTACACCGATGCTGCGGCGATTCGCTGGTTCGCCGGTTGCGCCAGCGGACTGGTGCGCCGGTCGATCGATCGCTGGGGACCGGAAGTGGTCTGCGAGTGGTTCTGGTGTCTGGGCAACCAGCCTAACAGCGATTGGGTCAACGCGGGTTTGACCTTCGATGTCTACCGGGACGTATACGAGCCCACGGCTGAATCTGTTGTCGAGAATCTGGCGCCCTACCTGAACGGGCGAAAAGCGCTGGTCGGCGGATCTGGAATCGATGGCTTCCAGCCTTTTTGGATGGATTGGGTGTATCGCTTCGTAAACGAGATTGACAATCGGCTGATCAGTTTCGTGGTGTGGCACCGATATGGCGAATGGCGGCAGCCAGGTGGCTGGGGCGCTCCTCAAGACGAAGCTACCTTCCGCGCATTGCTGATGTCGCGTTCCGTCGAATATGAAACAAGGTCGCAAGCTGTGGGCCGAATGGTAAAAGGCCGGGGAATCCTCAACGTCTGCGGCGAGCTCAACGCCCATTCCGACCACTACTCAAGCGTGAGTGGTCCCCTCAACGGAACCGAATTCGGCGCTGCTTACTACGGCTCTTCCTTGATTCACCTGATGCGCGGTGGAGCGGATGTTGAAATGCTCGCCTCGGTGGCGCCCGGCACCACTCCACAGCATCTGGCAAAACAGCTCTGTGCCAAGTTCATTCGTGCCGGTGATGATCTGGCCTTTCCAGAACTCAACAGCGCGCAGGGGCGCGCCGATATCGTCCTGGTCTCCAGGCCGGAACATCAGTTGAGAGCATTTGTGGTCAACCGTCGAGATGAACCGTTCATCCTCTCGCTACGGGATCTGCCCATGTTGCAACAGTGCACGCATTTATCCAAGATCGACACTGCGACCAAAGGAGAGATTGTAGAGAGCCGTTTTGATGATGTGCTTCGACTGGACGGCTACGGAGTCGCGGTCCTTACCAGACGGGAGGACGCCCTGTGACGCGGCGGCGCATACTCCTGGGCACGATTACCAGTGTGATCACCCTCGTGCTATGCCTGGGAATCGCCGAAGGCGCGCTCCGCCTTCTGCGTTATCAGTACACCCCGCTTCGAATCCAGGTGGTCAAGCAATATAGCGACTGGCGCCATTATCACGCCTTCGAAGACAAGCAGTTCGTCTACGATCCCTGGCTGATCTGGCGCCCACGTCCGGGTGGGGATTTCAATTCGCAGGGCTACCGAGGCCCCGAGCTTTCCGCGACGAAGCCTGCCGGCACGTATCGTGTCTTTGCGATCGCCGATTCGAATACGCTCGGATGGCCGGGCAAAGAGGGCGCCAACTGGCCCATGTTTCTTTCGGACTTGCTCAATCAAGGGGGGAACCACTTCAGCGTGATCAATGCGGCTGCCTACGGATATTCATCCTTTCAAGGGCTGCGACGTTTTCAGGAATCTCTGGCCTTTCAGCCCGATGTGGCGATTATCAGCTTCGGGTGCAACGATGCAATGCGGGTGACCGTATCGGATGTCGAGTTCGCTAGCCGGAAAATTCGCAAGCTTGACTTGGATACCGCACTGCTGCGCATGCATGTGGGCCAGTTGGTGCTCGCCATTGCTGACAAGTTCGCTTCAAAGGGAAAAGAGATTTTGGTTCCGCGGGTGAGCCTCGGTGAATACAAACACAATCTCGAGGAAATGATCCGGCTCGCAAACGAGCGACAAATCAAAATCGTACTGCTGACCAGACCGTTCACCGGCAGCTCGCCTTCCCCTAACTGGTGGAAGAATTTTGCTCCTCAGTACAACGCCGCCACATTTGAAGTCGGGCGCCAGCGGGGTGTGCCCGTGATCGACATTCATGGCTATTTTGACGACAAGAAAGAATATTTTGTGGACGAGGCGCACCTCACGCAAGACGGATTGCGGGAAATGGCTCGGGTGATCTACGAAGAAATCAAGCCATTGGTGAGCGCGGCGGCGCGGTCTGTACGCACGAGCGGAGAGCGGCAGTGATTGGTCAAAGTAACAGACTCCAGAAAGTAGCCCTGGCGGTTGCCGGAGCGATCCTGCTTTTGGCCGTGGTCGAATGCTCGATTCGCCTGGCCTATTGGGCTCGCAACTTGGGAGTTACACGGGTGCCGCTGCCGTATGTAATCGGGCAGGATTATGGGCCGGTTCCACCGTGGCTGGAAAGCCTGCTCATTCTGGCTCCCGACAAAAACCTAATTTGGAGGAACCGACCCAGCTTGCGCCGCGAATACGTGGATATTTTCCGGCCGGCGCGCACCGAGCGAGAACGTCTATCGCTGTTCCGCCGCTTTTCCCCCCGGCTGCCAAGAGAGCTGGAGACGAACCCCGGGTGGAGCATCGAGCTGAACTCGGAGGGCTACCGGGACAGCGAACCATCTGTGCAGAAGGATCCATCTTCGTTCCGGATCGTGTGTCTCGGAGATTCGTGGACGTTTGGAATGAACGTGAACCAGGATCGAACCTATCCGCGACGGTTGGCGGCGTTGCTTACCAGCCGGCATCCCACGGCCCACTTCGAAGTCTGGAATCGCGGCGTGCTCGGCTATTCGTCTCATCAAGGACTGCAACTGCTCCGTTCCAACATTCAGCGTTGGAAACCGGACGCTGTGGTGATCGCGTTCGCGATGAACGACGCGAAGATCGTTGGATACCGCGATAAGGATGCGGCAGCGTATCAGCAGAATCCCACGCTGAGTGCTCAGGTGAGCCGGATAATGGAATGGAGCGCGACATTCAAGCTGCTGCGGTATCTCGCACTCAACCTACGCTACCAGCCGAAGCCGATCGGCGATTATCTCAAGGTCGAAGCCGATGCCAGTAACGACGTGGCCGGCTTCGAGAAGCTGGAGCCATGGACCCGGGTGTCGCTGAAAGACTATCAGGACAACATCACACAAATGGTCGCGCTTACCAGAGCCTCTGGCGCGCAACCGATCCTTCTTTACAACGAGCTTTGGGAAAATGGTTTCTATTTGCGAATCTTGCAGAAGGTTGCTGAACAAGAACAAATACCGCTGGTAGACGGTAATGCACTCATCCTCCGGGAGAAAAAGAGGATCGAGGACGATCTCGAGGCGTCGCTACATCTCCGAAGGCAAAACCACTCCGCCCCGGCCGGCACGGCCGAAGTGGTGTTCCGGTTGCTTGCACCGCATGCATCCGTCGACCGGACCATGTACATTGCCGGTCCGGATCCTCAGTTGGGAGCCGGTGTCCCAAACAAAACCGCGCTTTACGATGACGGCACCCACGGCGACCAGCAAGCTGGAGATGGGGTGTGGAGCTATTCGGCCGTCCTTCCAGTAAACACCACGCTCTCCTATGTCTATACGGCCGGAGGACTCGCTGGTGTCTGGGAAGGGCTCGACGTGCCGCACGTCCGCGAATACACCATTCCCTCTTCGGCGAGCGGCAAACTTCTCTACAAGCCCATCGAAGTGTTCGGACAGCTGGAGATGCAGGCGGACAGCTGGCACACCAATGCTTCTGGATATGGGCTGATAGCCAATGCCCTGTTTGAGGCGCTGAGTGGAACCGAGAAGATGCAGGCGTATTTATCTTCAACCGCGCACTTAAAAACAATGCTTTGGGTGGAGTAAACGTATGACGAAAAACATTCGCAAGAATCTTCTCGTGCCGGTCTGGCAAGCTTGGAAGAGAATCGCCCGCAGGATTGGAGATTTTCAAGCCCGGGTCATCCTGACCGTGCTGTATTTCATCGTGATAGCACCTTTCGCCCTGGCGGTCAGATGGTTGGCGGACCCGCTGGGAATCACCCCCAGCTCTCCCAAGGGCTGGCAACCGCGAACGGAGGCAGGCATCGCGCATGCCCAGGCGGCGGCGCGTCAGTCCTGAGACGCCGATCATGAACATCCTCGGAATTTCCTGTTATTTTCACGATGCGGCTGCAGCGATCCTGCAGGACGGCCAGTTGATAGCGGCGGCCGAAGAAGAACGTTTCACTCGAAAGAAACACGATTACAACTTCCCGCAGAACGCCATCGATTTCTGTTTGAGAGCGGTAGGCATCCGCGCCCAGGATCTCGACTATGTGGCGTTTTTCGAAAAACCGTTTCTGAAGTTCGAACGCCTCCTGTTGACCAGCCTGCAGATGTTCCCCCGCTCGCGGCGTGTATTCCGCGAAGCGATGATCACCTGGTTGGGCGATAAGCTTTGGATCAAGAGCCTTCTGCAAGCACGCCTTGGGATTGCCAGCGACCGCGTTCTGTTCAGCGAGCATCACCTTTCGCACGCCGCCAGCGCCTTCTTCTGCTCACCCTTCGAAGACGCGGCGATCCTCACGGTCGACGGCGTCGGCGAATGGACGACTGCCAGCCTCGGGATTGGCAGGGGCACGGACATCAAGCTGCTGCGTGAGATCCGGTTCCCGCATTCTCTCGGCCTCCTCTACAGCGCGTTCACCGCCTTCCTCGGTTTCGAGGTCAATGAAGGCGAGTACAAGGTGATGGGCATGGCGCCGTTCGGAACGCCAAAGTATGTGGACCAGGTCTACAAGGTGATCCGCGTCGGCCGAGATGGCGGTTTCGAGCTGGACATGGATTACTTCATGTTTCACTGCTCCACCGAGCAGACTTACAGCTCGAAATTCGTCGATCTGTTTGGCAAGCCGCGAGATCCCAAGGCGCACTTCTTCACGGCCAACACCCGGTATCCTTCTTATTTCGGTGACAAGCCGGTCAATTTCGAACGGTTGGCCGCAGAGAATCAGCATTACGCGGACATCGCCGCCAGCATTCAGGTGGTGACAGAAGAAATCCTGATCAAGATGGCCAACTACGCACACGAGAGAACGGGCTTAAAGCGCCTTTGCATGGCGGGAGGCGTTGCCCTCAACAGCGTCGCCAACGGAAGAATTCTGCGCGAGACCCCTTTCGAGGAGATCTTCATCCAACCCTCTGCTGGCGATGGGGGCGGCGCGCTGGGCGCGGCCCTCTTCGCGCAGCACATGGTGCTCGGACAACCGAGGAGCTTCACCCTGGAACACGCCTATTGGGGGGAAGAGCACGGCCCCGGCGCCGTCCACGACTTCCTCACCAAAATGGGAATCCCTCATCAGCACATCGAGTCTGAGGCGTGCCTGATCGACCGAACCGTGGATCATCTTGTCCACGGAAAGGTGGTGGGATGGTTTGACGGACGTTTTGAATGGGGCCCCCGAGCGCTGGGATGCCGCAGCATTCTGGCGGATCCACGACGCGAAGACATGAAGGACATCGTCAATGTGAAGATCAAGTTCCGCGAGCCGTTCCGTCCCTTCGCGCCCTCAGTGTTGGCGGAGCGAGCGGAACAATACTTCGCGCTGTCGGAGGCCGAGAGACATTATCCGGCCCGATTCATGTTGTACGTGGTCGATGTAAAAGAAAACGCGAGAGATGTTCTGCCGGCCATCACCCACGTGGATGGAACCGGCCGCCTGCAGACCGTCCGGCGGGAGACCAACCCCAGGTACTACAGGTTGATCGAGCGCTTCGGGGAAGCCACCGGGGTTCCGGTCATTCTCAACACCTCCTTCAACTTGAAGGGTGAACCGATCGTCAATACGCCTGGCGAGGCGTTCCAAAGCTTTTGGAAGAGTGGAATGGACGTGTTGGTGCTGGGCAACGACATAGTCGAAAAGTCTGAGGTGACACACGTCACGCCCCGGCCCAGTAAAGGAGAAAATGCGTATGCCGTTTCTGTCTAATGTTAAGAACCGCTTTGAGATTTTGGGCGAGCTGCTCTCGTTCTTCCTGCACAACAAGTGGTGGTGGTTGACGCCGATGATCATTATTTTGATTGTCTTTGGCCTTCTAGTGGTGTTCGCTCAAAGCTCGGCAATCGCACCGTTCATCTACACGCTTTTCTGAGGGCGGGTCATGCGAACGGCCGCGAGCCAACCCCACAGGTTGAGCCAAGATCGAACGATCAAGATCGCCTACCTAGCGGGAACTCTGAGTGCGCTTGGCCTCGTTTGCTTGATCGCTGCCCTGGCCGGATACCAAGTTGGTTATCGCACGCTATGGCAAGGTCTTCGCATGGTGGCCAAGCCTTCGGAGCAAGTGCTGGTGCTTCCGAAGAGCCTTTTGAAGGAACTGGTCGATATCCGAGCCGTGGTGGACAACGCGGGGAACCCCACGGAGCAGTTGAGTCACTACACGATGCTGGTGGATCGCGATCCGCGCCTAGGATGGGCGCTGATTCCGAATGCTCGCGTTTCGCTTTACATGTTGAAGGCTAACAATCCGATGAATTTCGACCCGCCGGTGGTGGCACTGAGTGCGGATGCGAAAATCTCGCCTGAATTGAAAGCATACTTGGATCAGCAGACGCGTCTGCGGTACAGCTACTCCGTCGGTTCGGACGGATTCCGAACCACTCTCCCCAAAGTCGATGCTGAGGACCGGATTCTAATGGTTGGCGATAGCGTTCTCTTTGGGGAGGGCGTGAACGATGACGCGACGATGGCTTCGCAACTGCAGGCTCGAGTGGGCACACTGATTCGTGTAATCAACGCCGGAGTCGGCGGGTATTCCGGCGAACAGGCCTTGGAAATGGCCAAGCGTGAATCGGAAAGTCACAGACATCGCGCGCTCGTATATGTCGCCTGTCAGAACGACTTCATGAATCAGGCGGGAGTTTCGTATCTCAGCCAGGCCGAACGGATTCTGAAGATGTTTGCTTCGCTCCGGCAGCAATTCTCGGGGAAGATTGTGGTGATCCTGCAACCCTACATGGAGTATGTGTTGGACGACGTGTTGCAGAAGGGCGATTGGTATCGGGAGATGGTGAATGAGACAGACCGCCTGCGCGAAGGCTTACCCTCAATCGCGCGAGAGCTAGGCCTGGAATATGTAGACGGCACACAAATCTTCCAGGAGTACATGATACAGAGCGGATCTGTTTTCTCCCGGTTTGCTCTATTTGTCGATGACGCGCACTTGTCGCCGCTCGGAAACCGGCTGGCCTCAGAGAGAATCGATGCTGCCCTCCAAAAGATAGGGGCTTATGATGAGTGGCGAAAGACGAATGCGTCTGAGCTACGGCATCAACGAGGCGGATAGTTGGTGGCACTTTGCTGTCGGGCCCAGCAGGGAACGGATCTGGGCTCGCCTCCGCCAACTGCAACCGCGGATCGTACGAATCTTTCTTTTTGATAAGCACGCGCCCGATACGGTTCGGGAGTGGAAGGCATTCGAGGCTTATGTAGAGGCGGTGTTGAAGCTGGGTGCAACACCGATGATCACATTCGCCAAATCTCCCCGACCCGCCGATGATCCGCGAGCCATCCGGTGGTTTGCAGAGCGGTGCGGCGATGTGGTGTGGGGCTCCATGGAACGCTGGGGTGCGGCCGCTGTAAGCGATTGGTATTGGTGCGTATGGAACGAGCCGAACAGCACCTGGATCGGCGGGGGACTGACGTTCGAGCAATATCATCGAGTCTACGAAGCGGTTGCCGAAGCGATCGTACGATGGCTGGGACCGCACCTGCGGGGAAGGCGTCCCAACATCGGCGGTCCGGCGGTCGAGGGCTTCGCTCCCTTCTGGATGGATTGGGTGTGGCGCTTCCTAGAGGAGATCGATCCCTCACTTATCGGATTTGTGAATTGGCATCGCTATACGGATTGGCGGCAAGAAGGAGAGGCCGGAGCGCCCCTGGACGCAGCCGCTCTTCGCGCTCTGATGCTCGCCCAGACCCCGGACTACCTGGATCGTGCCCAAGCGGTGGCGCGCCTGATCAATGGCTCTGGGGTGCTCAACATTTGCGGAGAATGGAATGCGCACTCGCATTACCTTCCCAAAGTGCGCGCGCGTTTCAACCAATCCATGTTCGGAGCGGCATACGGGGCCTCGGTGTTGCTGCAGTTGATGCGCGGCGGCGTTGATGCCGAGATGCTCTGGACTGGTACTGATGTCGAGTGCGGCTACGGCGTCCTCGATGGAGACGGCGAGCCAACACCATTGTTTCACGCCATGGCGTTATGTGCCCAATCGGTACGCTATGGAGATTGGATCACGTTCCCCGATCTCGAGTGCCATCCGGAGCTGGATGCAGTGGTGGCGCGCGGTGAAAACGGGCGTCGCAGCGTCTTTCTGGTCCATTTGGCGGACGGCACCGCCTGTTACGAGCTTTCGGCGTTAATCGGTGACTGCGGCGATCTTCGCAGGCTGTTCAAAATTGACAGCAGCTCCGAGGATCGCGTCATCGAGACGGCCGCGGACAGTGTGATCCGCTTCGATGGATATGGCGTGGCGGCGCTGACCAGCGCACCTGAGAAACTGCAAGGTGCCGAGTTTTCACCGGCATGAGCTACCTGGAGCCAGTTCCTGCCTCTGTATTGAGTGCGGTGCGCCTCCGCCTGAGAACCGGCGAGAAGGAGCTGGTCCAGCTGGCATCTGACCTCACGGCGAAAGGCGCCTTCGGAAGTCAATGGGTGATCGTGACCGATCAGCGCCTCCTGGTTGCTCCCTCAGCAGATGGATCCGGCATCGAGGAGGTCCCGCTCAGCGATGTGATCGGTGCGCGCACGGAGCTGCTCGTGGGTGGTGGCTGTCTTCGCGTCGAATCGAAGAGGGGGGCACCACTTTGCGTCGCGTACTCGGCCGCGCTTGCGCACGCGTTCGCTGAAGTCGCACGGGGGATCGAGCAGCTTCGCAACGGGCAACCTCTTCAACTCAGTGGCAGGCCGGCGCGCTTGCGCTGTCACCGATGCGGCAGGCTCTTGCCCGAGAAGAACGATGTCTGTCCAGTGTGCCTGCACCGATGGAGGGTGTTCCTGCGCATCTTGGGTTATCTGCGCCCTCACAAGGCCCGTGTCGCGGTGCTGGTGACAGGGTCGCTGTTGATAACGGCCGCGGGTCTATTGCCGCCGATGATCACCCGTTGGATCGTCGACGAGGTTTTGCTTCCGAAGCATGTTCGGAGCTTGGAGCGGCGGCTACAACTGCTCGGCCTGATCGTCTTGGGCTTCTTCGGTATCCGCCTAGTGAGCTGGGGCGCCGAATGGATCCATGGACGCACGGTGGCTTGGCTCGGCGCGCGCATCACCGCCGACATCCGAAGCCAGCTCTACCGTCAGCTCGAGGCGTTATCTCTCGCTTACTACGACCGCTGCGAAATTGGCATGCTCTCGAGCCGGGTCTCCAGCGATGCTGCGACGCTGCAGGAGTTTCTCGTCCGGTCGCTGCCTTATCTTGTGATCAACGTCGCCACGCTGATCGGCATCTTCGCGTTGATGTTCGCCATGAGCCCGATTCTGGCGCTCGCCATTCTACTTCCCGTCCCGGCGGTTTTGGCCTGGGGATTTTTTTTCTGGCGGAGGATGACGGCCCTGTTCGAACGCTGGCAGCGGGCGAATGCAAGATTCTCGTCGCGATTGAGCCAATCCGTTTCCAGCATCCGCACTGTGAAGGCGTTTGGTCAGGAGGAGAAACAGAGCCGCGCTTTCGAGGGCTACAGCGAAGAACTCCGCCGCGCAAATCTTCGGGTAAGCCGTGACCGGGCGGTCTTGCTGGCAACCATGGGCCTGATCGCGAGCTGCGGCGTGCTCACGCTATGGCTCTTCGGTGGATGGAAGGTGATTCACGGCGAGCTCACCCTGGGCGTGGTGGTGTCCTTCTACGGCTACATCCTGCTGTTCTATGGACCCCTGCAATGGTTCGGTCAGGTCAGCAGCTGGATGACGCAGGCGTTTACTGGTGCGCAGCGAATCTTCGAGATCCTCGACGAGCCCAAGGAGCAATACGACCGGCCGGATGCGGTCCCCATGGCGGCGATTGAGGGGCATGTCACCTTCCGCAACGTGGAATTCGGCTACGAGTCAGGCCGCTCGGTTCTTCGCGACACCGACCTCGACGTGGCGCCTGGCGAGATGATCGGGGTCGCCGGCAAGTCCGGGGCCGGCAAAACGACGGCGATGAACCTTCTTTGTCGCTTCTATGACGTGGCAGCAGGTTCCATCGAAATCGACGGCGTGGACATTCGCCGAATCCGGCTCCGTGACCTTCGCGAGCAGATCGGTATTGTGCCGCAGGAGCCGCTCCTATTCAGTGGCACGATTGCCGAAAACATTGGCTATGGACGGCCGGGAGCATCGCTTGCTGAAATCATCGAAGCGGCGAAAGTAGCTAACGCTCACGAATTCATCCTGCAAAGGCCGGATGCATACGATAACCAAGTGGGCGAGCGCGGCTGCAATCTGTCTGGTGGCGAGAAGCAGCGCCTGGCGATTGCTCGAGCGATCCTGCGCGACCCGCGAATTCTAATTCTCGACGAGGCCACCTCGTCGGTTGATGTTCGCAGCGAGAAGCTGATCCAGGAGGCAGTCGGCCGTCTAGCGCGGAACCGGACCACCTTTGTCGTGGCGCACCGCCTCTCCACCATCCGGAATGCGAACCGCGTGATGGTGTTGGAGGGCGGCCGGGTGGTCGAGCTTGGCCCCCATGAGGACCTGATGGCACGCCGGGGTGTTTTTTATCGCATGGTGCGGCTGCAGCAGGAGCCCCAAGAGGAGTTGGCTTCATGAGCTCCTCCCCTTTCCGTGAACCCCTTCCCGCTGGGATTCGCCGCAAACTGCAGCTCTCCGGCTGCAGCGGCGATCAGGTCCACATCCAGGTTGCCGCCGACATCGCCGATGATTTCACTTTTTCCGAGCGCTGGCTCATCGCCACGGACCGGCGAGTCGTCATTCTTGGGTTGGATGGCGACGCGGGCGACGCGCAGATTCGCTTGGAAGAGATTTCAGCCGCGAAGATTGACGGCTTGCTGGGCGGCGGAAGGTTGGTGATTGAACGCAATGAGCGCCCTCCGGTGATTCTGTACTTCTCCGGCACGCTGGCCCCCAAATTCGCTGCGGTAACCGCGGCCATCCAGCATCTTGCAAGGGGACGCGTGCCGAGCCTGCCTGCCAGGATCGATCGGGCGCGTTGCGAGACATGTAGTCAACTGCTGCCGGAGCGAAACGGAATCTGCGCCAACTGTGCTGACAGAAGGGCTACATTTTTGCGTGTCGCCGGCTATTTGAAGCCCTATCGCGGCAAGGTCGCTCTGCTCTTGTCAGTCCTGGTGGCGGGCGTGCTTGTCGAATTGATGCCGCCGCTGATCATCAGGCGCATCATGGACGGTGTCCTTACGGTCCGAGGACCCTTGGAAGAGCTGGTCGGGATGTCGCTCGCACTGGCAGGCGCGCGCGTCTTGATTTGGATCGGTGAAATCAGCCGGACCTGGCTTACGGCGTGGCTTGGCGGCCGCGTGATCGCCGACATTCGGGCTGAGCTGCACCGGCGCCTGCTGCATTTACCAGTGAAGTTCCTGGAAGGCTGGAACGTGGGCATCCTCACCTCCCGCGTGCTGCATGACGCCGGGCGCATCGAAGAGTTTCTGGCCAGCGGGATCCCGCTTCTATGCAGCAACGCGCTCCTGCTCGCCGGGATTCTCGCGCTGCTGTTCTACTTGAATTGGTCGCTGACGTTGTGTGTGCTTGTACCGATTCCACTGATTGTTTTTGGCGCCACTTTTTTCTGGAGCCGTCTGAAGTCGTTGTTGGACCGTCAATCCTGGACCATGTCCCGCGCGTTCGCGCATCTGAGCGAGTCGCTCTCGGGCATCCGGGTGGTCAAGGCGTTTTCGCAGGAAGAACGCGAAGCCGCAACCTTCGACTCCCGCAACCACGATCTGTTTCGCGCCAGCGCGCGGGCAGAAGCTCAATCGTTTTCCCTCTTTTCGGTTGTCTATTTTGTAATGAGCTGGGGATTGCTGCTGGTCTGGTATTTCGGTGGCCGGCAGGTGGTCGGGGGAAAACTGAGCGTGGGCGAGCTGCTGGCAATCATCACATATCTGTGGATGCTCTACTGGCCGCTCCAGTGGTTCGGTCAGATTACCGGCGCTCTGGGCCAGGCTGTGAGCGGCGCGAACAAAGTGTTTCAGATCCTCGACGCGCGCACAGAATTCTACAGTGCAGCCGATGCGCTGCCGCTGGCTCGCACAGCGGGACAAGTGACGTTTCAGAACGTCACGTTCGGCTATGATCCTACAAAGCCGGTGCTTCACGAAATCAGCCTTGATGCCCGACCTGGAGAAATCATTGGCGTCATCGGAAAATCGGGCACGGGCAAAACAACGATGATGAACCTGCTGTGCAGGTTCTACGACGCCGACGAAGGAAGCATTGCCATCGATGGAATAGACGTACGTAGAATCCGGTTGAAGGACCTGCGTCGACAGATCGCGATTGTCCCGCAGGAACCTTTCTTGTTCAGCGATTCGATCGCCGAAAACATCCGCTACGGAAAACCCGACGCGTCGTTCGATGAGATCGTGGCTGCGGCCAGGGTCGCCAGCGCGCACTCTTTCATCGTAGCCAAGCCAGATGGTTACGACACTCAGGTCGGAGAGCGCGGCATCCGGCTTTCGGCCGGAGAGCGGCAAAGGGTTGCGATCGCCCGAACAGTCTTGCGAGACGCCCGCATTCTCATTCTGGATGAAGCAACTTCGTCTCTCGACACCGAGAGCGAGCGCCTGATCCACGAGGCAATCAGGCGGCACTCCCTGAACCGGACGACCTTCATCATCGCGCACCGCCTTTCCACGGTACGCAACGTGGATCGCCTGGCTGTGCTGGACAATGGCAGGATCGTGGAAATGGGTTCCGCCGATGAGCTGATTACCAGACGCGGCACCTACTATGACTTGCTGCAGACATACCTTCAGACGTCAGCCACTCTTGCAGTCAGCGAAGGAGCCTAAGCGATGAACTTTGCGGCCGGCAGCAGCAACGTGGACGCGGCAACGATTCGGCTATATCGCGATCCGGAATGGATCCTGAACATGAGAATACTCGGACACCACTACTCCGATATCGTCGTCGTTCGCGCTGCGCCCCTTAGCTATCCGAATCACTACGTATGTTTCCTTGATGCGGAAGGCCATGAGATCTGCATGGTAGAGGATCCCTCCAGCTTGGACACAGCAAGCCTGCAGATTCTGCGCGAGGAGCTCGACCGCCGCTATTTGACATCGGAAATTCGACGGATTCACTCAGCGTGGCGCGAAGCAGGAGCCTGTTACTTTGATGCCGACACAAGCCGCGGAAGGCGTGAGTTCGTGGTTCAGGAAACGCCGGAGAGCATCCGTTGGCTGGGAGATCATCGCCTGTTTTTCATTGATGTAGACGGAAACCGATTTGAGGTGCCGAACATGCTTTCCCTCGATCGGAAGAGTTCAAAACTCCTGATGCAGATTGTATGACGAGGGGGCAGGAGTCGAATGCTCGGTTCGGCGAGGACATCGGTCGCCTTGAGCAGAAGCCTCGACTCCTCTCCGGGTCGCCGATAGGAGACCTAGGAGCCCTTATCAGACCCGCGGTCCGAGGGAAAATGAATCGGCGAGGCTCTTCAGGCACGCGGACAAATCCCCGGGGAAAGCGGCCGGCGTGCCGTGAGTCAGGCAGCGGGAGCAGCGGAGGCGCTCGGACCATACTCAGCGGAGGAAAATGGCTCGGAAGGCCCATCAGGCCGGCGTCCTGCTCGTTGCTCAGGTCGGGGCTTCTGGTATACCGATGACTCAATCAGGCTAGGTAGCTCATCTGGTTAGAGCGGCGGTCTCATAATCCGCAGGTAGTCGGTTCGAGTCCGACCCTAGCCATGAGGGCTCAAACGCGCGCGGTCGGACCTTGTCGGTCTCTCCTCGGACCGGGCGGTTTTTTTGACAGCCATTGCGAAGCATCTCTAATTGCGCGCACAGACCCGTAGCGCCCTGTAACGGGTGCCGGAGGGATCCGATGCCAGATCTGAACGGAAACGCCGCGCTGGAGGAGACGCAGGCCGACGCGGAGCCGGTCCAAGATGCGCATCAAGCGGTCTCGACCCATGTGCTCATCTCGCAAGAGCAGGTGCTTCGCCTGCGCGAGCTCTCGCGCCGAACGCGAGTCGCTCAAAGCGAGTATCTGAGGGAAGCAGTCAACGATCTGCTGATTAAATACGGCTGCTTGCCACGTGAGCCGAACAAGTGAGCGTTAACCAGGGCCACCGCGCGGCAACTCGGGAAAAAACCGCAGACCCAGACGAGTGGACCGAGAGCACCGTGCTGCTCAGATTCGACGCGCCGATCGAGCGAACGACCTCCCGCCCAGACCCCAGACCGGGCTTGAATCGGAGGCTCACGGTCCGGCAGAAGATCGCGCGGTGGCTCGAGGAGAAATTGTAGCCGCCTAGCGACGAGAGGAAACGGGGCCGATTTGCTCGAGCAGGCGCGTGAGCCAGTCGCGCATCTGTTCGGAAGACTCTGCTCGCAGTCTGCGCCCGTGCCCGGGCAAGATCCAGCGAAAGGAAAATTCCCTCAGCTTCGCAAGCGATCTCACCTGCTCGGGCCAGGAGTACCAGCAAACGGACCGCGACGCTTCCAGCTCGTCCTCGCGATCCGCTCCCCAGAGATGGTCACCGGTAAACAGGAAGGTGTCGCGATACAAGAGCGACGAGCTGCCGCGGGTATGCCCGGGAACGGGAATCACCATCAGGTCATCCGCGAGGTGAACCGGGTCGGTGCCTTCGACGATTCGTTCGACGTCCGCGGTCTGCCCGGTCAGGTCTGCACGATGCAGAATCCGCTCGCACTTGAAAGCGCGGGCGAACTTTCGATGATCGGCAACGTCGTCGCGATGGGTGAGGAACATCCAGCGGACTCCGCCCAGCTCTGAGAGGCGCTTCATCAGCGGACCCGCCGCGCGCGGCGAGTCAACCAGGACGTTCCCTTCCGGACGCCGGATGAAATAACTCGATGCGCCGAAGGACGACTCCGCCGCGAAGCCACAGTAGTAGACCTCGCCTTCCACCGGCTCAGGAAAGGAGCGAGCTGCAGCGGTGGCGTTGGTCTGGTGAGCCGTGCCGATGGACGCCGTTGGACAGGTCACGAGCGCCATCAGCGCTCGGTGGGTTTCCTGCGCGTCTATCGGCTGGCGATGAACGTATGATTGCGCGATCGAATCTGAGCGCCCAAATACGGTGGGCGCAATTTGCCGGCAGGCGTCGCAGTCGATGCACGTTCTGTCCACGTAGAATTCGCCGGCGGCGTTTTCGGCCAGTCGCTCGGAGATTCGCGCCATCACAAGGATTTAATCGCCAGTCGGTCACTCCGCAGCAGCCACATGACGCCGTTGCCCAGAGGTGCCACCGGCAGCCCGCCTGCGTGTCGCGAGAGCCAGTCGTCCGGGTTCTCTGCTAGGGAGCCAGGCTGTTCAGCGGGCACGCGCGGTTGAGCGAGTGCCTCCTCCCGGCGCACCCCGGGGGTAGAATGAAAGCTTCATTCTACCCTCGCACCCTCGGCGTACCCCCCGATCGAAATCCTTCGACGTTCGCAGCGCACACCCGGCGGCAGAAGGCACCGAAGCCATCAAAGATCTCGGCGCGAATTTCTGGCCCCGCACCGCTAGGCGGCTGCGGACGTCGCCGGCGGCTCGCCTTCCCTGCTCAGCTTGCCGGCAACGTCTTTAAACGAGACGTTTCCGATGGTCATCAAGACGATGCCGAGCCCCACTTGCTGCGCGGTTTGGCAAAACCACATCACGTTGGCGTAGGCCACGCCGGTTCCGTTCAGCACCGCCGCCGGCAAAAAGAGCGATAGACCGAGCTTTACGCCTGCCTGGAAAGTTCCGATGAACCCGGGCGCGCCGGGGATCATCAGGCTTACCACGAGCACGCACAAGACGACGAAGCACTGAAACAGCGTGAGCCGCATCGGCACGCACGCGCCTACCACCCCGCTGCAGTCGAAGGCGTGCGCCAAGATGTACATCCCCACGCCGTTGAGCCCCCAGTAAGCGGCGGTGAAAGAAAGAAAGCCGACCATCTGCCAGCCACGAGGAATGTGCCGCAATGCCCCAACGAATGTCTCCACCACGTGTGCAACCTGAGCCGCAAGCTTGGGCGACACCCGGCCAAACGTGATCCGCACCAGTTGAACCGCTCGCTGCTGATGCCACAGCGCAAAGAGCAGGAACGCGAGCCCTCCGGCGAAGACGCAGAACATCACGTTCGCCCCCCAGCGGGCGAAGCGAACCGACTCGCCGTCCTCGGGAATGAAGAAAAGCAGCAAGCGCAGCAGCACCGCGATCGAGATCCCGTCCGCGATTCGCTCCAGGACAACCGACGTCATCGCGGCGCTTCGGCGGATCGAGCTTCGCTGGCCGATCAAGAATGGGCGCGCGAACTCGCCCAACCGGAAGGGAAGCAAAAGAAGCATCATGAAGCCGATGCCGGAGGCCTCATTCAGCTGCCTAAACCTCACCCGTTCCAGGCCCGACAACAAATAGCCCCACCGAAGGGTGCGACAGACATGAATGGTCAGCAGGACGGCGAAGTACGGAACCAGCCACCAATAGTTCGCCGAGCGCAAGCTCTGCCACTGTTCGTGCCAATTCGTGTCTCGAAATGCCCACCAACCCAAGACGACGGTGAGCAGGATGCTGAGCAGGAATTTGAGAACGCGTTTCACAGGTGTCCTTGTCGTTGCAGCGGCGTCGAGCTCAAGCCACGGATTCTCCAGCCAGCATTTTGCACGGATTGTCCTTCATCAGGACGGTAAAGGCCTCCTCGCCCGCAACCTTGCGAAGCTCCTCGAGCGCTCGCCGAAGCCAATCCCCCGCGCCGCGGGGCGAATGAAGGTCGGTGGCGGCCACCGAATAGAGGTTTTCCTCGAGAAGCGCACGCGCTACTTTCCTTGCCTTCGGGCCGTACCGGCCGATCAGGGCACCGAGATCGAGCTGCAAGTAAGCTCCCGCGCGCACCGCTTCCGCCGCCCGGCCCTTGCGTTCGAACTCATAGCACCTCTCGGGGTGGGCGATCAGCGGAGTCACGCCCTTGAGCTTGATCCGAAAGATGATCTCAGGAAGGACGGCAACCGGGACCGAGTAGGGCGCTTCCACCAAGACGTATGATCCTTTCCCGAGTAGGCGCGCATCTTCGGTGCCGAGGCTGGGTACGAGCTGTTCATCGAGCAAGAAGTTTTCCGCGTTGGGAGCCAGCGAAAGCGGAATGCCGGCGCCTCGAAGCTCGCTCTGTACTTCAGTCAGGCGGGCAATCGCAACCGCTTTGGGGGCATATTCCGGGCGGTTGTGCGGGCTGGGCGCGACGATCGAAAAACCCAGATCGACGAGAATGCGCGCCATCTCCAGCGTCTCGTCCAGCGTTTTCGCGCCGTCGTCCAAGCCATACAGAAGGTGGCAGTGGAGATCGCACAGCCCGATCATCGATCAGGCGTCCGCCGGATCGCGATCGGGTGTCGAGTTCGGCTGCTCGTCCTCGCGCTCCGATTCATCCCGCTCGGGCAGTCGGTATTCTTCGCCAAGCCACTTGCCCAGATCGACAGTCCGACAGCGCGCAGAGCAGAAGGGGAACGATGGATTTTGTTTTCTCGGCGCAACGTCCTTCTGACAAATTGGACATTTCAGGCGCGGGCCCATGCGCCTGATCAATAAGCCCTGCCACCGCGTGGGGCAATTAAGGTGAGCGAATGAAGGCGATCCGAATCACAGAGCGGGGTGGAGGGCCTCAGGCGCTGCAGATCCAGGAGGCGGAAGACCCCGTCCCGGGACCGAGCGAGGTGCTCGTCGAGGTCCGGGCTACGGCGCTCAATCGCGCCGACCTGCTCCAAACCCTAGGACTGTACCCGGCGCCTCCAGGCGCCCCGGTGGATATCCCCGGGCTCGAGTACGCGGGAAGGGTCGCCGCCTTGGGACCGAGGGTTGCGCGCTGGCGAAGCGGCGATCGGGTGATGGGCCTCATCGGAGGCGGCGCATTCGCGCAAAAGGTGGTTGCCCACGAGCGCGAGTGCGTGCCGATTCCCGATCCGATGGACTTCGCCGAGGCCGCCGCACTGCCGGAGGCGTTCTTCACCGCCTTTGACGCGCTGGTCCTCCAAGGCGAGCTTCGCTCCAGTGAGAGCTTGCTGATCCACGCGGTAGGCAGCGGAGTGGGAACTGCCGCGGTACAGATTGGATCGGCGCTCGGCGGTGTGGTGCTGGGCACTTCTCGCTCCGCAGCGAAGTTGGATCGGTGCGCGAAAGAGCTCGGCCTTGCCCACCCAATCCTTGCTCGCCAAACGCCGCCTCATTTTGAGCCTCAGGTCAGAGAGCTCACCGCGGGGTTGGGCGCCGATCTGGCTCTCGAGTTGGTGGGTGGCGACTATTTTCCCGAAACGGTGGCCGCGCTGGCCAGCCGGGGTCGCGTTGTGCTCGTCGGATTGCTCGCCGGGGCCGAGGCCAGTGTCGACCTGCGGCTTTTGCTCTCAAAAAGGATCCAGGTGATCGGAACCGTGCTTCGCAGCCGGGCGATCGAAGAGAAGATCTCGTTGGCTCGCGCCTTCGAGCGGCAGATGCTGCCGCTGTTTCGCTCGGGACGGCTGCGACCGGTGGTGGACTCGGTGTTTCGCGCGGACCAAGTGGGCGAGGCGTTTGCCAGGATGACGAGCAACGAATCCTTCGGCAAAGTTGTGCTGGAATGGTAGCGCGGTTCGGCAATTTCATCGTTGGAGATAAACCGGATGAAGAAATTGACGATTGCAGCGTTCCTGTTGGCCCTCGGCGGAGTGGCCTCACCCGAGGCGCTCGCCGAGAGCGGTCGGCGGCGCGACGCGATTGTAGAGGTTGTGCAAAAGGTCTCCGCCGCGGTGGTGTACATCGGAACTGAGCACATCATCGAACCGCGTTATCGCGGCAGTTTCTTCGACGAGTTTCTTGGAATCCCGTCCGAGCGCCGCCGCCAGTCAGTTCAGAGCCTGGGCAGCGGGGTGATCATCGATCCCGCTGGGATCATCGTCACCAACGACCACGTGATCCATGGCGCGGCCGCGATTCACGTCGTGCTCGCCGACGGACGGCAGCTTGAGGCTGAAGTGGTGGGCAGCGACGCCGAAAATGACGTCGCAGTGCTCAAGATCCAGTCGAAGAGCCCCCTGCCCGCAGCAAAACTGGGCACCAGCTCGGACTTGATGATCGGCGAGGCGGCGATCGCCATCGGAAGCCCATTCGGATTGAAAAAGACAGTTACCACGGGAGTCGTTTCGGCCGTCGGCCGCAGCTTCAAGGCGGACGGCCGCGTCTACAACGATTTCATTCAAACCGATGCATCGATCAACCCCGGCAATTCGGGAGGGCCTCTGCTCAACATCGACGGGGAGGTGATCGGGATCAACACCGCGATCTACGCCAGCGGCCAAGGTATCGGCTTTGCAATTCCAGCGGACAAGGTTCGGCGCATCGTGGCAGAGCTCACGCAATTCGGCAAAGTGCGTCCGGCCTGGATCGGAATTCATTCGCGGGACTTGACCGCCTCGATCGCGCAGAGCCTGGCTTGGGATCGCAACTACGGCGCCGCGGTGGCGGATGTGGAATCAAGCAGCCCAGCGGAGCAAGCGGGGATCAGGGTTGGCGACATCATCGCCGAGGTGGGAGGAACTCGCGTCGAGGACTCGGAGGATTTCAACGCGCGCATGCGCGGATACCCGGCGCACACCGCAGTGAATGTTGCAATATTTCGAGACGGGTCGATCCGCAACATCTCGATCAACACCACCCCCTTCCCCTCCAAGCTCGCCGAGAGCCTGGCGTGGGAGCGACTCGGGATCCGAGTGAAGCCGGGTCAAGGAGGACTCGCCATCTCGGCGGTACGGCCTGGATCATCGGCGGCCCAGATCGGCATTTCCTCCGGAGACATGATATTGAAATTAAACAATCAACCGATGAGCTCAATGGATGTCTTTAGAGACGCGATGACGAGCGCGCTGGGTGCGAGAAGCGTCGTGCTGGTCGTTCGCCATGGGCGGTTCAGCTATAATTTGTCCCTCCCCTTCTCACGATTTGAGTGACTCATGGCGAAGGTGTCCTACCAACCTCTCGGTCCTCTGCTTTCAGGCGAAGGGTCGCGCGCGTTCCTAGGCCTTGAGGTCAACGACAACGCCCCACCCCGACCGGTCGTGCTGGTCTGGGTTCCTGAAGAGCTGGCCAAGGATTCTGAGGCGGCGGCGAAAATCGCGCGCGAAACCAAGCGTGCTGCCTCGCTGGAGCATCCGAACATCATCAGGGTGCACGGGTTGGCCTCGCTGGACGAAGGATTGGCGCGAGTGGTGGAGTTCGCAGACGGCGAGCCCCTCCGCAAAGTCTTGGACGTCGCACAAAAGCTCCCACCGCCGTTGGCGGCCTTGGTCACCGCGGATGCGGCCATGGGAGCGCACTACGCACACGTCGCTGGAAATGACGACGGGACGCCGCTGCTGCACGGCGACATCCGGCCGGAGACGTTGATGGTGTCGTTCTCGGGAGTCTGCAAGGTCACCGGCTACGGCGCGCTGGGCGTCGCACCGAAGGAGCCAGGCGGCAAGAGAGTTCAGGGGCGGCGTCTTCACTGCGCCCCAGAACAGATCCTCGGCGGCAGAGATGCGATCAATCGGCAGACGGATGTGTACCTGCTGGGGCTGGTGCTCTACGAGTGTCTCACCGGGCAAATCCCCTTCAAGGATGATCCGCACTTCGATGACGCGGTGCTCAATCGGCCGCTTCCGCCGCTTCGCCCAGAGGAAGTGCCTGAAGCGTTGATCAAAGTCGTCGAACAGGCCACCGCAAAGAAGGCTTACGATCGATTCCCCACCACGCGCGCGCTTCGGGACGCGATCGAGCGAGCGGTGGGAGTCCTGCCCGCGCATGAAGAGCTGGAATCGTTCCTGCTCCGATTCTTTCCTGAGGACTCGCCCGCTCGGAGCGCGCGCCGGCGCGAGGTGGAAGCCGGCATTGCCGAGCAGGCGCGGCGAGCATCTCAGCGGGACCAGCCTTCAGCTCCCGCGGCAGAATCCACGAAGGTCGCCAAGGCGGATGAATCGCGCGCCGCAGCGAAAGCAGTTCCTATCGAGACCCCATCGGCAGCGCCGAGTCGCGAGCGTTCTGCTCCCCCCTTCTCGGCGTTCAACCCTCCCAAAGAGCGATCGATTGCTACTTACATCGTTCCAATGCTGCTCGCTCTAGCGGCGCTGGGGTATTGGTACCTCGACCATCGCAATGAGGCGCCTCACAACTCGCAGCTCGCGGCCGAAGGCTCTGCGAAACCCACGCCGGTGAACACGGCCGATGCAGTACCGCCCACCGCAAGCAGTCAAGCAGATGAGCCCCGAGCGGATCCGGCCGCCCACGCGGCGAAGCCGACCAATGCGGAGACACCAACAGCGCCCCCGGCAACGACCGGAATGGCTTCCGCCGCAAGAACCTCAGCGGCGACCAATGTGCCCAGTCGGATTCAGCCCGCGGTCGCCAAAGAACCAGCGGAGCTCGCTGCCGTCTCGTCCGTTCCGAAGGGATCGAGCACATCCGCGGGAGAGGAAGCAACGCTCGAGTTGACTGTCGAGCCACCGGTCGAGATCGCGATCGATGGCCGCAAGGTCGGGCGATCTCCGGTGAATCTGACGCTGTCGCCCGGCAAGCACGCCATCCAATTTACCGACGCGAGCCGCGGGATCAATGTCTCGCGCTCGATCCACGTCGCGGACAAGGGGAAAACCTCTCAGCGCCTGGTGATCGGCAAGGGTACGGTCGAGGTGTCTGCCCCAGACGGAGCGGCGATTTTCATCGACGGTAAGCCGGTAGGCAAAGCGCCGGTTCCCGAAATACCGGTCTTCGAAGGCAAGCACCAAATTCTCGCGACGCTCGGAAGCGCCAAGTGGAAACAAGGCTTCTCGGTCAACCCCAACGAGCGCATGTCGTTCAAGATCGAAACGATCGAACAGTAGATTGGCTACGCCAGGCCCTGCTCGTGCGAGAGCAGCAGGGGGTCCTCAGGATAGTGGCTGAGCCCGATCCGATTCCCTTCCGGATCCTCGACGTAGATGGTC
>Ga0126379_10000222_pt1 | contig 30040 bp, 60 predicted proteins | sample PanSoiMetPlot_24_FD_92640 | JGI IMG/M metagenome (GOLD analysis project Ga0126379, IMG submission 92640) | Tropical forest soil microbial communities from Panama - MetaG Plot_24 | ecosystem: Environmental > Terrestrial > Soil > Tropical forest > Bulk soil | place: Panama | collected 2016-02-17
AAGCGCTGGAGGTTCTGGACGATGGCCGTCATCGCCTGATCGATGGACTTCTCACACATGTCCGGCATGCGGCCGACGAGCCACGCCTCTGCGCGCGCGGCTTCGTGCGCCGTCAGGTGCACGTAGTTAAGCGCCTTGTTGTTCTGCGCCCAGGTATCGAGGATTTTCAGCAGCGTCGCCGGCCCGATGTCGAGCGGCGGCGCCGTGCCTTCGACCCACGCCTTGATCACCTCCTGGATCGCGCGCTCGGCGCGGCCCTGCAGGCTGTCGTACTCGGCCTTGGCCTGCATCTCGGCGCTTGTGCGCTCGTGCGCGAGCCGGCAGGCCTCGAAGTCGTGGCCCGGGTCGACGCGCTCGTCGCAATAATCGCAGTGCTTGTCCTGGTCGTAGTCGTACTCGTCCTCGCAGGCGCACAAGAGATAGCCGCAGTCATCGCAGTGCTTGTCCTGGTCGTAGTCGTACTCGTCCTCGCAGGCGCACAAGAGATAGCCGCAGTCATCGCAGGTCTCGTCGCGGCGCACGTCGTGGTAGTTGATCGCCTCGTCGGGCCGCCCGGCGGGGTACACGGCGGGCATGTGAACGCAGTCGACCAGCGCAGCCGTTGGCGGCGGGATGATGCGCGGCTTCTTCGGCACGTAGTTACGCGCGCGAAAGCCGGCCATGTTCCACGAGGGGGAAGTCATGATCCCCCCACGGGTGTATCGCCCGTCATGATCGCAAACGCGGCGTTGTCCCACGCCTGCTGCACTACGACCGCGAGCTGCTCCCACGTCGGAAGGTCCTCGCCGTGCAGGTCCTTGTAGCCCATGGCCGCCGCGAACGCGAGGTAGCCGCGCTTGGCCGCGTCCTCGGTCTCTTCGGGCGTCGGCCCGATCGGCACGCCTTCCTTCACGGGGTTCTTGGGTCGCTCGACTCGCTCCGCGCGCTCTTCTGCCGTCTTCGCCATGACGCTATCTCCATTTCGTGCGTCGCCGACCTTCGCCAAGCGCCGTCGAAAGAGCCCGCACAGTGTCCTTCTCAGGGCGCGTATGCCACGGAAGAATGACGATGCGATCCGGTGAACCCACCGGCATCGACGGAGGATAGGGGTTGAGTGTTCGGACGACGTTTCGCCACAGATAGATTAGTGCGGCGATGCAGTCTAGGTGCCCCAGGGCCTCGGTCCGCTCCCAGTCGGTCCGCTTCTCGTTCCACATGCCCCGCTTTAGCTGGATGGCGAGGGGGCCGCTGTCGGCGGCAATCTCGATCTTGTTGCCCAAAAATGCGTTACGGAGCGAGTACAGCATCGCCTCGGCGTCGTCCTTCGGCGTCGGCGCAACCGCGATGCCGTGCTCGCGCACAAGGTCGCCGATCAGGCGCAGCTCAGTATCGGAGATGCGCAGGTACGGATTGGGCAAGTAGCGCTTGCCGTTCCAGTATTTGAGCTCGCCGACGCGCAGGTCGTTATCGTTCGCGGCGCGCTTGGCGTTGTCGTTCGCCGGACCCGAGCCGTACCAGAGCTCGCGCTCGACGCGCTTGATCAAGTCGGCGACCGGCGTCGTTGTGACGTTGCGCTCGGCGTAGCTGCGCTGGACCACGAACTTCGCGCGCTCGAAGTCCCAGTAGCCCCAGACGACGCCCAGCATGTCGCGCATGCCCGGGTCGATGCCTACGTAAGCATGCGCAAAAGGCGGGACCACCACTTTTTGAACCACATGCAGATCCCAGTTGAACTCGGGAACCAGCACGCGCTCAGGGTCGCGGACGCGGACGCCGTAGTATTCGCGCTTGCAGCGCGGGGAGTTGAGCCCGCCAGCTTCGCGAATCGCCTTCGCCTTTTCCTCCGGCGAGATGGCGAGGTTATCGTCGATGGTGCCGAAGACGTACGCGCCGCGCTTTTCGGCGTCCGGGATGAAGACGCGATCGAAGTCATGATCCGGCTGCGTAGGCGCGGTGCTTTCGAGTAAAAGCCTCGCCCACGGGCGGCGCTGAAATTGCGGTAGGAAGATCCCCGAGACACTTTCCTCCAAGTCCTTCATGTGAGCCGCTTCTGAGAAGCAGCCGCCGTCGCTAGCTTGTCCACGTAGCCGGTCGGGGTCCTTATCGACGCCCACGAGCTTGATGATCGTGCTGTTCGGGAAGTAGAGGCCCTGCTCCATGCCTTCCGACGAGCCGCGGTACTCGGGCCGCACGTCGGGCGGGCAGGACTGCACGAGCTTCCGAAAGAGCGGGATGACGATGCTGCGGATCTGCTGCTTCTCCGCCGTCGCGTACGTCAAGATCGCGCCCGGGCGCCGGATGCCCCACTCGATGAGGATCAAAAGACATAGCCACGTCTTGCCCCAGCGCCGGCCGATGTCGATGACGAAGACCGAGTCAAAGAGCGCCCCGAGCTTCACGCTATCGGGAGGGTCCGCCTCCCACATTTTGATCTTGTCGTAAAGGACTTGCTGGTGCGGCTCGAGAAGCCAGCGCAAGTGGCCCGCGCGCCAACTCGCCCGGACGAGCTCGGCGCTCGTGATCTCACTTGCGGGCGTCTGCTCCGGCACTGCCACGGCGCACCTCGCTGTAATCGCAGATCAGGCAGCGCCGTACGCGCACCTTGATAGGTAGCTCGAAGCGGCCGTCGTCCAGCCAGTGATGGCCGGCTTCCTTGCACACGGCTCGACGAAACTCTGCGAACTCGTTACCGTCCAGGCGCCGATCGCGCAGGCGTATAGATCCATCCCCCAGACGGCTAGCTTCGCGGTCGGCCTTCACAACGCGCCCGCCTTCTTGCGCTTCTCGAGCTCGGCCGACATGTCTTTACTGTCGATGACAAGGACGTGTGTGCCAGGCACGGGCCCCGCTTTGCCGTCGCCGCCAGCGATGCGCGAGCCAATCTCGAAGAGAGCCTTCGCCGCATCGACCTGTACCGCTGGCCGCGGGGAATTGAGCATGATCGCGCGCAGGGTTGCGATGACTTCGTGCGCAATGCCCGCCGCCATCCGCTGCGCCTCGCGATGAAGCTGCATCGCTTCTTCGTCCGTGGGAGGTACGTACATCTTCTTGCCGAGCATCGCCGTCTTTTCGGCGAGCTGGTACGTCATGCTCTCGTACTTGTCCTCGAGCTCGTTCAGGTGCTCGAGCTGGCGCTCGGCCGAGACGTTACGGCTACCGTTTTCGTTGAAGAGCCTCACTTCTTCAGCGCTCCGAGGTGCAGGTACACATGCGTCGCGCGCTCGCGGCGTAAATCCGTCTCGAGCTCGATCGTCGCGTCGGGGTCGCCCAAGTGCCGGCACACGAATGCATCTGTCGGCGGCGACCACCAGTGATGGCCGAAGTCGGGCGTATCCTTCAGCTCGGCGAAGCGATCGCTCATGACAGCATCGTCCGCGTTCGGCCCGGGCAGGGCGGCGTGGTCTTTTCGGCCTCGGCCTGGTCGTAGCGGCCGCAGTAGTAACAAACGTGCGGCTCGCCCAAGTGCTTCGGATACCAGTGATGCCGGCGACGCTCGCGCATCGCCTCGATCACTTCACGTAGCCGCTTCACAACGAGAGCCCCCACGCCCATGTGTTAGTTGGGAGGCTCGGCCTCCTCATCCTTCCACAGCCGGATAAATTCTTGGCGCTCCTCTGTCGATAGCTTCGAGATGGCGCGGCTGTAGGCTTGGGCCTTCCTTGCGACGAAGGCCCGCGCTGCTACGCCCGCCCACGCCATGCCGTCCTCATAGCCCTGGTCATAAGCCCCGCGGGCGTGCCGCTTGTATCTGCGCACGAGCGTGAGCGTGAGTACCGCCGCGTAGATCGCTTGGATCACCAGACCAAGCACGAGGCTGCCCCAAAAGCCGCACCACCACATGGTCAACCCCCTAGGTTTTCAACCGCCGATCCCCATGGTAGACCGAACTCACCATGCCAGACCAGACCACACTTGACCCCAGGATTCATCAGCTCCTATGCGCGCGCTGCAGACAAGTCGCGGAGGCGTACGTCGCCGCTCAAGAAGCGACGGCGAAGCTCCTCGCGCTGACTAACGTGGGTGGGCCGACCGCTTTGCCAGCGCACGCCTCGCCGTCAACGCCCGGGCGCCTCATGACGCGAAGCGAGCGTTTCGAGAAAGCAAAAGCGATCTTGCCTGAGTTGCCTAAGCGCGGGCGGCCGCGCAAAGAGGAGGTTGCTGCACAGCAGACCGCCATGCATCAGACCTCGGGCGGCACCGTGCTCGCACGGCCATGGCTCAACATGCCGCGTAAGAAGATCAGGGCCCAGGCCGAAAAGGACATCGACAAAGTGATCGCCGGCACGATGTCGCAGCACAAGTGGTGCGACAAGCACCGCTACTCGCGTACGCTCCTAGTGCATCGGCTCGAGGCGCGCGGCGCAAAGCCGCACCAGAAGGGTGAGGGCACGCCGCAGGGCTATGTGCTACCGCGCGATCGCGTCAGTGACGCGGACGTGCGGCGCGTCATGAGCCGCAAGATCTCCTGCTTTGCGCTATCGAAAGAACTTGGTATGCCGCCCGGCACAGTCGACCGCATCGTAAAGAGGCGCGCGAAAGAACTCGGCGTTTACTTTGGCGGGCGGATGGAGCGCGACTTCGACGACGCGGACTTCCGCGCGTTCTACGAAGGTAAGACGACCTCGGGCCTACTTGCGACGAAGTACGGCTGCACCAAGGGCACCGTCATGCACCACATGCGTGTGTGGATCGCCGATAACGGCATCAAGGGCTGGAGGCCGGCGTATCGGCGCCTCGGCGCGAGCAAGCACAGCACTAAGCCCTTTGCCCCAGAGAGCTTCGCCGATGAGGATCTCAAGGCCTACATCGAAAACCGCACGCGGCCGGAGCTGCTGATGCAGAAGTACAACTGTAGTCGCAGCACGATCATGCGCTACACGCGCAAGTACGCCGAGCGCTTCGGCATCGAGTGGGCGCCCCTGGCGGGCTACGCGGCGCTTCACGCGTACGAGAAGGCGCGCGCGCAGGCGGCGGGCGAGCCCGAGCAGCCCGAGCTTCCGGTGTTCGAAAACCTCGAGCAGGCGCTCGCCAAGGACAGTACCTAGTGCACGCGCTCAGGATTTACGTCGACCCCGATGCGCGGCGCATTGTCCAGAAGTGGCCCCGCCGCCCGGATTGCGTCTGCGAGCTCGTCTGCGCTACCGCCCGTGAAGATGACCGGGCTGTCGCTCACGAAAATGCTCGCGACCCACTCCGTACGCGGCGCGTTGTTACTATGCCGCCAGGTCGCAACCGCGATCTTGAAGCTCGTCTTGTGCGGCATGCGGCCTTGGAGAAACTCAAAGAGCTCTGAGTACGTCATTTGACATCGCTCCATTCGTCTTCGTTCTCGTCGACTGGCTTCCACAGGCCATCGCTACCGCGCTCGGCCTGGCACAAGACCGCGTGCATGATGCAGCTGGTGTCTCGGAGGCTCTCGCGGTGCGCGCCGATTTGCGTGTACTTGCCGCAGGCGCCGCAGACCCAGCGCTGATCGGGCCTGGCTCTTTGGTTCCAGTCGACCATAGGGGGTGCCGCCAGAACCCGAGGTCCGCGGACGACGAGCACCCGGCGGCAGGGCAAGCCCTAACAGGACCCAGCGCGCGGCGCAATCATGCGTCGCGGCGCTCGCGCCAGCGCGCAGCAAGGTCGCGGCCGTCATAGAGCAGGCCGTACACGCGCACGAGGTCGCCGAGGCGACTGAACTCGTACAAAAACAGATGCCGCGCGCCATGGCCAAGATGGTGCACCCACACATCCGGGTGGATGTCGACGCGTCGATGGCCGCAGCGCGGATCCGTTCTCAGATCTCCCATCCGCACCACGATGAGATCCGCGTATGCGATGGCCTTGGCCACGCCGAAGCGGCGACGCGTGTAGCCCAGAACGCCGTCGATGTCGCTGTCGACGACGGGCAGAACGTCAAGAATCGCCATCGGGCTTTATCAGGCCGACCCTGACCTTGATCGCGCGCATCCACGCATCCAGATCGTCGATGCGCCGCCCTTCGCCACGCGCAATCGCAGCACGCCCAGTCTCGAAGCGATAACGCATGTAATCTACCCAGTCGTGAGGCGTGGGGCCCGCGTCGTCGTGGGCGCTGTCGTCGACAAACGGCGGCTCGCTTGGCTTTGGCATGGTCCCCCTAGCTTGCCACAGCTACGGCGCCGGTCAACCGTCGTGCCCTTTGCACTGGGCCTCGATGCGGTCCAGGTGCTGGTGAATCTGCTGGTGCTGATTGCACTGCGCCCACAGGCACAGGACGATGAACAGCAGCACCGCGTCGCGCATGCCGAACTCCATGCGCTAGAGCACGTTCCTTGCGACTTCGGCTCGCAGGCGCGCGATCTCTTTCTCCTGGTCGGCGATCGTCGCTTCGGCGAGGTCGAAGGCCGTTTGCAGATTGGCGAGCTGCGCTTGGAGCTCTGCTTCCGCCGCCCTTAGCTGCAGGATCTCCTGGGCGCGCTCGTCGTAGGCCTGTATCACCTTCTTCCAGGCGCTCATGGCTCTGGCAGCGTCGGCCGTGGCCCGTGCCACGCCTCGGCGACCTCGAAGGCTATTTCCCTGACGGCCTCTTCTTGCGAGCCGTGCGCAAGGCCGCCCGTCATGATCGCGTTCATGGTCGCCCAGAAGCGTTCGAGGCGCTTGTCGGTCGCCGTTTGCTCGCAGCACGTCGCGATTGCGTCCTGCAGCTGCATCAGGGCGTCCTCGAGATCCTGCACGCGCTCTGCCAGGCTACGTCGGTGGTGTTTTGCTGCCTTCTTCTTCGTTGCCATGTTCGGTGTCCCCCTTCTCATCTAGTGCAGCCATCAGCTGCGCTGCGCACTCTGTCAAGCACTGCGCGTAATCTTCGTTACCAGCCCGGCGTGCTTCGCTTGCGGCAGTCGCCCACTCAAGCGCGAGCCCTTGCATGCGGAGCGCCAGCGCGATCTTGCCGTAGCTGCGATCGTCGGTCACGGCCTCACCACCTCCAAGCGCCAGCGCCGCTTTGCGCCGTAGCGCCTAATCTCCGCCCAAGTCTTGCCCTCGGCCCAGCCCAAGATCGGCGCCGCCTCCGTGCACAGGGGGCCAGCGAAGACAAGCCCTGCGCAGAACGGCTTCGGCACCTCGGGCGGCGTGGTGACCTGCACGAGCACGATTGGTCTCGCGGGGTCGCCCGCGCAGGCTGTTGGCCAACAAGGCTTCATTGGTCGTACCTCGCAAGGATCTGGCGCGCGACCCGGATCGCTCGGGCGCGCTCGAGGAAGATGGAGCGCGTGTTGCGGACGTTCTCGCGCTTCACGCGGATGACGACCCCCTCGTCGTGCGGCTCGTCTTCAGCGCCGACGTACCACTCGACCTCGAAGACCTCGCGCGCGCGGTTACTTCGCATCGGGCTTCTCCAGCGGGCCGTGGATGAGCGTGGCGTGTTCTTCTGCCCACAGCCCGAGGTCCTCGTACTCAACCTCCCACGACTCAGGATTAGCAAGCATGCCCTGCAGCGCCGCGTTGTACGTGGCGTGCCAGCGCGCTTGGCGCTCGTACTCTGCGAGCCACTGGTTGTGGTTGATCGCGGGCTTGGCCTTCGCGAACTGCTCTTCGAGCGCATCGACGCGTGCCTCGAGCGCCGCGAAGCGCTCGCCGATCTCCTTACTGTCGAAGCCGAAGCTCACGTCTCACCTCGCAGCGCTTCATCGAGCAGCCCGGCGCAACTGCACGTGCGCGCCGTGCGCTGCAGCTCTTTGGCCACCTGCTCCACGCGATCGAGTTTTGTCGCAAGCTCCTTGGTCACAGTGACGAGCGCCTCGCGCTCTTCGCAGAGCTTCGCGTACTTCTTCTCCATCTCGTCGATGACGCCGGCGAGGAGGCTATTCATGGCTCACCTCACGCTTGCCCCCGACGAAATACAGCGGCGTGCCGGCTGGTAAGCCGTTGGTTTTTAAGAGGAGCGCAAAGCGCTTCAGCTGATCGACGTTCACGAGGATCTCGTCGTCGCAGCGCAGGTTGTGGTGTTTGACGGTGTGGATGCCGCTATGCGGCTCCACTTCTTCGCCGTCGCGTAGTGTCGGCGCGAGTTCGCCGCGCAGCCTGCAGGCTTGGCATGTGTTCATCTTTGGGGCTTTACCACGAGCGTCGGGGGGCTGTCTTGACCCGCGGCTTGGTCAGCCGTCAGAGCGATCTCGTCGGCGTCGAGCAGCTGCACGATGCGCTCTCGTAGCCACGCGACGCGGTCGTCATAGACCGCCGGCAAAGGGATCTCCTTGTACATCGCGCTAACCAGTCCGTGCGCGTAACCGAGCGCGTGGATGGCGCGCGCGTAGCGCAGCTGGAAGGCGTCGGTCTCGAGCTTGCACTGGCAGAAGACCGGGGGCGGGGGCTGCGGGCGCTGCGGGAAGAGGCGCTCGTGCAGTGGGGGTGTGCAGGCGCAGAGTAGAAGGCTGGGCAGGAGCCAGCGCGGAACGCGTCGCCAGCTCCACGCCGCGACGATCAATCGCAGCGCTGCCCACGGGCGGTCATGAGGCGCCCGCTTGCCCGGAACACTCGCTAGCATGTTCCGGGTCATCCTGACATCCAAGCCGCGTAGCGGCGCGCTGCGAGGTCGAGCACGTCATCGGGGATATCGGGGTGCGCGTACACCTCTCGCAAGACGTTACGCAGCTCCGCGCGGGTGAGGGCGACGAATCCGTCCGGGTCGACTCCCGCGCGCTCGCTCTTGGCGATCAGCGTGCGCTTGAAGGCGGCGTCGGCGGGTCGCCAGCGATCCCGCCAGAAGAGGCGCTGCGCAGCAGTGAGACGCCAGGCCACGTCGCCAGCCCTAACAGGGCCGGCTTGTGGGTGTACACCCCCTGCGGTCAAGTGATAGGGTGCCCGGGAAAGGCCTCGATATCGACCGGATCGTATTGGTCAACGCAGTCGACGTCTTCCTCGTGGTAGACGTGCTCGCCGTGATGCTCGGTGAAGATGGCGATGTAGTGGCCCATGCGCAGCACGAAGGCGTACCTGAAGCACAGCATCGTCCCGTCGCGGTGCCAGACGATGACGGTGTGGCGCAGGCGCGGGTCATCGCTACGCAGCTCGCGGCTGTAAGCGTGGGCCTTCTTTCGGGCGGCAAAAAGCTCTTCGACCGTCATGCGCCCGGAGGCTATCAAAGTGAGGTTGCTATGCGCTACTGTGGGTGCTTAGCCCAGATAGCTCAGTAGGTAGAGCACAGCATTGAAAATGCTGGTGTCGGCCGTTCGATTCGGTCTCTGGGCACCATGAAAGCTACGCTCTCTGACGCGATCGATCGCGTCATGGTGGACCGGGCGGCCCGGGCGCGTAACGGTGACGGCGCGGCAGTGACCGTCGACTTCTACCGGCGCCTCGGGGGCCATCTGACGCGCGTGCTCGGCGCGCGGCTACCCCTTGCGCGCTTCGAAACCGCAGCGCTCGCCTCCGAGTACATCCATAGGCGCAGGCGCCAGCGCGCAAAGGACACGACGATCAAGAAGGAGCTCATGCTCTTACGCGCGGCGCTGCGGCACGCGAAGGAGCTTGGGCTTTGGGCGGGGTCGCTCGAGGCGGTGATCCCTAAGACTTTCAGCCCCGCCTACCACCCGAAGCACCGCGATCTGACGCGGCGAGAGGTGCTGGCGCTCATGCCGTACCTCTTGCCCGATGCAGCAGCGGCCGTCGCTTTCATTGTCGCCACGAGCGCCGAGTCTGCAGCGCTCGGGACGGCGCGACGCGACGACTTGCCTGCGCCGAGCGATCCGCAGGCGCGCGTGCACGTACGGGGCACTAAAGCCGACAAGCGCGACCGCTTCGTGCCGATCATCACCGACGAGCAGTGGGTGCTGCTCGACTACGTGCGTCGTCACGCGCAGGGCAAGGGCGGCCTTTTGTTCGGCTCGCTCACGAACTTCCGGCGCGACCTCACGCTAGCGGCCGAGGCAGCGGGCATCGCGAACGTGTGGCCGCACGCGCTGCGCAAAGCGGCGGGCCAGTTCTTGATTGACCTCGGCGTGCCGCTCGAACTCGTGAGCCGCGTCCTGGGTCACGGCGACACGCGCATCACGGAGACCGTCTATGCGCGCGTGCGCGACCGAGATCTCGGAGACCGCATGCTCGGTGCTATCGATCCGGCCTACGCGCGCCGAACGCTGCAAGCGCGCACTGCGCCGGAGCGCGTCGCCACGATCACGGCCTTGCCAGAACCGAAGGCGGGGCCGCTCCTGTATACGCTCAATGGCGAGTCGCGAACCTTGGCGGCGTGGGCGCGGTACTACGCGATACCGAAGACGACGCTATACAGCCGGGTGATCGAGCGGGGGATCCCGATGGCGGCTGCGGTGAGACTGGGCGAGCGGGGCGACTAGGGCACGAAGCAAAGCGCCCCGACGATTGCCGAGGCGCGTTGCCGACCGAGTATTCCCAGTCCGCAACCGTCAATACTAGCCGATGTGCCCCTTCAAGAGCAGGCACAGCACCACGATGATCACGACGAGCCAGCACCAGAACTGCGGGTTAATCTGCCAGGGGACGCGGATGAGGGCCGCCAATAGGACGCACAGGAGGATGGCTTCGATGATGGTCATGGCCCAACACCCTAGGCGGTCAACTGCCAAGAGGAAAGCGGGCTGTGAGCTGGCCACATCTCCGAGTACCGGCGTTTGGGCACGCATGCAGTGGGGCTAGCACCCACCCCAATCAAGCCCGGCCGACCTGCCGCAATCCGGGCACTCACTCCGCACGGGGAGCACTCTAGCGCTTTACGTGCATGATGGCCTCGATGCCCCCCTGTACCACACTGCAAAGAATTGGATCCCCCCAAGTCCTGCCAGATGGGACCCTATCGCAAAGACGGTGTACCCTCCCCCGAGTGACTGACAACGACAAAGCCCTCGAGAGAGCCCTCGAGAGAGTGGTGTCGGTGCTAAGGCCCCTATCCCCTGCACACAGAGGCAGAGCCCTCGCAGCGGCAGCGATCCTCCTTCTGCCCCCTGAGTACGTGGCAGCAGAGACCCGTGCAGTCCTACGGAAGATCGCTAAAGCTGAAGAGAGACGCCCCTACATCCCGAAGAGCCAGAGGAAGAAGCCCTCTAGGGGTTAACTGCCAGCACAGTGGACACCCACAGAGGGCCTTGAAACCGCATCCCATCTTAATCTAGGAAGACGGATAGATCCCTCGCAGGCAGACAAGACCCAGCGCTGCCAGAGTCATCGCGAGGACGACCCTCTCGCTGCGCCACCCCGTGAGGCAGAGAGTGAGAGCCTCATCCACTCCCCCAGTTTACTGGGAGGGTGGATGAAGAGGTGGAGGCTAGCCACCCCCCTCGATGGGACCCGGCTCGCTTCTGTTGCTACCCCCCTACGCTAGCCTCTAGCCTCATCCTCCCCCTAGGCTAGCCTCCACCCTCTCCCTCTCTCCCCTCTCGGTTGCTGTAAGCAGAGGGATGGCTGGGGCCCGCCGGCCCCCAGGACAGAGTCCCCTCTGCGGTCTGCGAGCGCCGCACAGAGAGTCTCGATCGACTGTTGGCAGATCTGAGTCTGCGCTCGCTATCACATGATGTGTCAACAATCTGTGAGCTGCCGGTTGACACTCGGGGCACTGATGTGTAGGTACACAGTGTACCGGCCAGCGATGGCCATCAGACGGGAGTCAGACACATGCCAACACCTCAGTTCAGTATCGGTGACCGGGTCAAGCTCACGGCGAAGGCACTGCAGTCAATGGGACTGCGCAGCCGTCACGTCTGGACTATTACGGGCTTCGACGGACCTTGGGCTATCACCGATCAGCCGCTGTCAGCCGGGTCGCGAGCCCTGTACACCGACGCGGAACTTGCGAGCGATCCTACGCTCGCATTCCGACGCATCGCAGTCGCGGCGCTCCGGATGGCGTGAAGCCTTGCCCGTAGGCGTGTGGCTTCACCATCGCACGCCTACAAGCAGGGCTTCACTCTCGGAGCCTCGCAACTGGAGTACACACATGCCAACCCACGACCTAGACGCGATTGTCGCGCTGTGCGACGCGATCGTCGCCAGCATCGAAGCACGCCAGCAACTCGCCACGCTGTGCGAGGTGAGCCAATGACCACCGCTATCAAGCCCTGCGAGGCGGGTAGCGTATCGTCCGGCACGCTACGCGCCGAGGATCTGATCGATGCGTTCTCGAGTACACTCGAGAACGCCGTCCAGGACAACGCAGACGCGTGGTGTTCGGACGCGGGTCGTCAAGAGCGCGATCGGTTGCTCGCGATCGTGTGGGATGCACGCGAAGCGCACGAATACGACGATCGCGAGGATTACGTGCAGGAGCTATCCGAAGCACTCGACCTGTTCGCGCCCGAAGGCCACTACTTTGGCGCGCATTGGGGCGATGGCGCGGACTTCGGCTTTTGGCCGCATGAGGATAGCGAGTAGCGGCTGACGGCTGCCGCTAGGCAACAGCGCAAGCTGTGCGACCTAGCGCAAGCTGTTTGCCAGCAACAACGGAGAAGACACATGCCAACGATGACGATCGGACAGTGGTACGGCTTTGCGATCGAGACAGACGTCGCCTATTACTTCAGGCCTGCAGAGCGCCTCAAGAATGGCGGCTGGCGCGGCCTATTCATCGTTCTGCAGACCGATCGGCCACGCGCTAAGGGCCGGGGCAAGGTCAATACGGTTGATCCCGTGTGGGCGCGGCAGTGGGCGCCCGTGACTGGCGAGCTACCAGCACGCGTACAGAGCGCGATCAACACCGAGTCAGCGCGCAAGCTTGCCGATGAATCGGAGGTGGCATCATGAGCGATCTTAGCTGGATTGATATCGACGAAGGGTACATGAACGATCTGCAGCGCGCTGAAGTAACAGCACTCGCAGATGATGGCACCCCGATCGTGCTATTCAAGTTGCACGCTAGGCCGTACGCGTTCGATGTACAGGACTCGGCCGGACACGTCTTTGCGCAAGGACGCGCCAGCGATCGGGATGATGCTCGGCTACAAGCTCAGGGTTGCCTGCACGCGCTAATCGCAAACATGTACGACCGTACCGGGTTCTGATCCCTTGCGTTAGCGCCGGCGCTCGCAATGCGCCGGCGCTAGAGCAAGCGATCAATCCCGATCGCTTCGATAGGAGTTGTGAACATGCCAAACGCCGCTGCCGCTGCCGCCGACTATAATGCGGATACTTGCGCCGCCTTGATCCGGCGCCTCGATCGCCTCGGGGTTCGCCATCCGAGTAACCCGCCTATGAGTACGCGGCTCTATCCGCTGCGCTGGGACCTAGATGAGCCGACGCAACTCGAGGCTTTCCTACTTGAGTCGCTTCTGACCGCGCTCTCACACAGCGAGCCGCTGATCGCATTGCGGGCAACGTTTCAGGCCTATGGGTACTTTGAGCGTTTCCGCGCCCACAACCATTGCTCGTTCGAGCATGATTGCCTACTTGCGGCGCGCAATCGGTGTGAAGCTTTCATCGCTGACTGATTTCTTGCCTGTAGGCTGCAGCTATCAGCGGCAGCCTAGACACAAGCGATCAAGCTTGGAAGGAGTCGTTACACACATGCCAGCAGCAAAGCACAAGCCCGCGCCACTTGCGATCCGCTACGAGATAGAGATTACGCCTGAGGACATACCTCTACGCGGTCACTTCGCGAGCGGCGATGATGCCGCTGATCGCGAACTAGAGGATGAGCTCCTTGCGCGCCTCAATCGGGGCGATGTGTGGGCATGGTGTTGCGTCCACGTATGGGCCATTGCCGACACCGGCGCGCGCGCATCAGCAGGGCTCGGTGCATGCTCGTACAAGAATGAAGCCGACTTCCGCGCTTGCGGTTACTTTGAGGACCTGTGCAAGGAAGCCGCTGAGGGGCTCTTCACGGTCGGCCAGTCGGGTCGGCAAGGGATACAAACGCGCTACTGCGGACCGACCGATAGCAGGGGCTCGCGCGTCAAGGTGTGGGCGCAAGCGGGTACGATCTACGTACCGTGGGACCATGCGCGCGGCGTACCCGATAACCATGCTGCAGCGGCGCGTGTGTTTGCTGAGCGTTGGGGCTGGACGGGCCACTGGACCGGGGGCGCGCTACCCGACGATACGGGCTATTTCTTTGTGAACGTGGGAGCGTGAGCCATGGCGAAAAAACCCCTAGACCTGAACACGAAGATCCTGACCGAGATCCGCGACGAGATGCGCGGCATGCGCGCGGAGCTCGTCGAGCTGCGCACGGAGGTGACGCGCACCAATGCGCGTATCGACGAAACCAACAACCGCTTGACGCAAGTCGAGCTGCACCTCGCGACTGAGCTCGTGGCCGTTGCGTACGCTGTGCGCGAAGTGAAAGAGTTGCTCGGCGAGCAGCACTCGGCGCGCCTGGCTGACCACGAACGGCGCCTCGCCGCGCTGGAAGCGAAGGCGTCATGACCGATCGCGCCGAACTACTCGAACGCCTGAAGCTTGCCCACGCCGAATACCGCGCGGAAGTGGCGCTGGGTTGGGATCGCCAGAAACTCTTTCTGACCCTCAATCCCGCGCTCACTGCAGGCCTAACGCTCTCGGGCGGTCACTCGCTCGCATTGCGCCTCGCGTACACGCTAGCGGCGTTTGTCGCGCTGTGCGGCGCGCTCATTGTGCTGCGCTCGCATAGGCGCTACCAGGCCGCACGTGCCACGCTACAGGCCATCGAAGACCAGCTAGGCCTTGAGGACCTGCAGACTACTGGGGGCCAGCGCGCAGCCCGTGGCGGCCCACGTCTTGAGCGCTTTCGCATCGTCGATGTGGTCGCGATTACGTTCGTCATGTTCGCAGCCGTTGACTGGCTGCTCGCGTGGGCGTTGCCATGACCGCCTTCACCAACCGCGCGCCCCGATTGTGTGGGCCGGCTAGCTACTGCAATGCGCTGCGCGCGGGCGGCGCCCCAGCACCGCAGTGTCCACACTGCGCGCACATTGACATTCTCATGCGCTTTTGGGATCGCGTTCTTGGGACAAGGGGGCTGTGACCATGAGCAAAGAAACCAACAAGACAGCTGCAGATCTCATCGCAGATTGGAACACGCGCCATCCGGAGATCTATTTCGACCGTGAGGGTAGGCCGCTCACGACCGACCAGTGGATCGCGAAGTTCGAGGATGCGCAAGCGCGCGGCGAGGACTATCGGCGCGTGGCCGAAGACACGGTCGGCCCCTACTGGGTCAGCACGGTGTGGCTCGGCATCAACCACAACTACGGCCCGCACGGCCCGCCGCTGATCTTTCAGACCATGATCTTTCCGTGGGACGAAGCAACAAAGCGCCCCAAGAAAATGAGCGAGCTATGCATGTGGCGCTATGCGACCGAGGGCGAGGCCTCGTACGCACACAAGCGCATCGTCGAGCACTTACGTGAGCTCGTGGACGGCAAGGCGACCGAAGGCGACGTGATGGCCGCAATGCAGGATTTTGACCCGTGAACACCGCCGACAAGTGCCGCATGCTCTACGCGCAAGGCGTGCCGATCGGCGAGATAGCCTCGCGCCTTGGCATCAGCTATGGGCGCGCGTGGAGCGCTGTTCGTCATAGCGCTCGGCGTGGTCGGCCCCCACTACCCTACTGCTCGAAGTGCAAAGGGCCGCGCCACCCAGCGCACCCCATCGAGGCGCCATGAAAACCACTTTCGAAGAGGACGACGAGATCCCGGACGAAGCCGTCGCTAGCGTGGAGGAAAATAAGCGCGCGTTCGAGTGCTGGCTCGAGGGCCGACCGGCCGTGATTCAAGAGATAGGGCGTGAGTATCCGGGCTGGCAGTGCTATCACACAGCCGATCGGCCCGATGGTCACTACAGGATCTACGCGTACACCGAGCGCGGCACGCTCGAGCTGCAGCACGGCCGCGACTCGTTTCTGCCAGGGATCACGGTTTTCGGCGTAAGCCCTGATGAGTTGGTCGTATGCGGTTGTGGTAAGTGGCTGCCGCCAACAGCGGCGCAGCAAGAGGCGACGATCGCGCGCATTGAACGCTTTCGCGAAGCGCACCTCGCCGCCCCATGCGACGACCCCGACTGCCGCTTACACGAGGGCGCGCGGCAAGAGGCCGAGCGTAATAAGCGCAACTAGCAATGCGCCGCCGGCGCGCGCTCGGCAAGCTTCTTGCGCAGGGCCGCCGCCACCTTCTCGAGCGCCTCCACGAGGGCCGCATCGTGCGCGACGGTCGCGCCGCGCTGCGCCACGATCGAGGCGCCCACGACGGCGTGCTCGTCGGTCACGTCGCCGATCATGACGAGCGCGCCGATCTTGGCGTTGACGCTCACGACGGCAGCGTGCGTGAGCGTCTCAACGGCCGCGCCAAACGCCTCGCTCTCTGCGCTCATGAGTTCAGCTTCGACAAGAACGTGCGCAAGGCCTCACGGCATTTCGGCGCGCAGCGCTCCGCAAGGCCTGCCATGGCGCGCAGCATTGCGTGCTCGCTCATGCCGATCTGTTCAGCGACTTTGCGGCTGCCTTCGGTCGCACAGAGGTCCCGTAGCGTGATGATGTCTTGGCGCGTGATCGTGAGAATCGGTCCTAGGTCGTCGAGCTCTTTCTTGCGCTTGCCCTGAGCATGCAGGCCGTACACTTGCTTGGGCTTAGTGGGCATCTCGACGACGGATCTCGCAGCGCTTGATCGTGGCATGTTTCCCCCAGTGGGCTTGGTTATTGGACCCTTAGCGGTCAACCGCCGTATCGCACGCGCGGGCGTGTGGGCGCAACCTAAGCGTCGGTATGGCCAGTAGTGGCTACGGCGCAAGCGGCCCGGAAGCGGCGCGCGCGGATCTCAGCGTCGTCAGCGAGCTTGGCGCGCGCGACAAACGCCTCGAAGACGCTTTGCGTCGCAGCCGTCAGCGGCGGCGCCCAGCTGCAGGCGAGCTCGTACCAGGCCGCGGCGAGCACAGCGCGGCCCGCGTCCGCCTCTTCGTCGCCCAAGTCGATGAGGTGACGAAACCACCACCACGAGGGCAAGAGCGGGGCCGGCGCTAGAACGCGCCCCCGGATCTGCACGACGCTCGCTTGCATGGTCACGGGCGCAATGTGGGCACTTTATGCGGTGGAATCAAGTCGGCGCCCGTGACAGTTGCGCTCACTGACGGCGGCGGCGGCCGCGTCGAGATGCCGGCGGCGACCTCATGCGCGGCGACTTGTCTTAGATGCAGCTGCGCGCGCCGCGTGAGGTAACGCAAGTCGAGCTCGAGGGCGTGGCCGTGGTTTGACTCCCCGAGCTCGTGCATCATCCGCGCGCAGCGGTCCATCGCTCGAAGCATCTCGCTCCACTCCGCGCTGATCGCTCGGACGCGCTCGTACGCGAGAAGCCGGTCGTCAAGCTCGATCATGGATCACTTCCTAGCACCTCGATCGTCACCTCGGTGCACGGATACTTGGCGCGCATCCGCTCATGCGAGCCCTCATCCACTTGCCGATCGTTATCGTAGGCGACGCCCTCAAGCGCGTCCGCGACGCTCTTAAACACGTTATCACCATCGCTGCGCCCCGTGAACGCCACATGCAGCCGATAGCGGCGGTCGCGTGGCCAGCGCTCTGTGTGCGGCGCAGACAAAGCGAACGCGGCGCAGTTGCGCACGGCGCTCTCGTACTGGCGCGTGCGCTTCGGTGTGAACGTGCCGCGCTTTGTGACACGCGGCCGGCCCTTGCCGACCGGCGGCCCCCAGACCACGAACTTGCAGACGGGCGGCATAGCTACGCAGCGTTACCCCAGAACTTTTTGGGTTTGTAGCGCGCGAACTGCACATCGGGCTTACGGCCCGCGCCGTCCGTTTGCCGGTAGCGTTCGAGCGGCTCGCGCTCGGGCTCGAGCTGCCAATGGTTATGGTCTTGCCGCTCACAGCTGCGACACTGATCGATCATCACGTTGCGGTAAACCATCAGTTCACCTCTTTATTCGTAGCTGAAAACTCGATGGCAGGAGCGTTACGCGGACCCTCCGTCGCGAGCCCAAAGACTTCCGCGTCCTCGTAGCCCGCCATTTTGGCGAGCGCGCCGAGCACGTGGCCGACGTGGATCTCCGGCACGTCAAACTCGTGCGCGCGGCCCGCGTCGTGCGCCGCTTGTAGCTGCATGTTCGCAAGGTGCGCGAGCTGCCGAAGCAATACGTGGAACACCGCGAGCGCGACCGGGGCGTGCACCTGCTCGGTCAGGAAGATCCCCACGATCGCGTTTGCGACCTTGACCGCTTTCTTACGCTCGGCCGAAAAGCCCGCGCCGTGCATGCCGTGGACTACGGCGAGGTTATTGCGCTCGGTTTCGTTCATGGTTTTGTACCTGCAGCTCCTGCCACTGCTGTCGCAAACGCCGGCACTGCACACACGGCTCCCACACGCGCAGCGCGCCACCTTGCGAGTACACTTCGACAACGCGCAGCGTGCGGGGGCCGCCACACTTCGGGCACGGGTCGGGGTCGACGCACGCGTGCCCGACCGCGACGCTCGAGAGCCGGCCGTGCAGCAGGCAATTCTGGCAGCGGGCGCCCACTCACGAGCACCTCGCCCGCAATCGGGCTACACGCGAGATCAGATCAGCCTCGGCCCGCTCAAGCTCCCAGCGCTCGATCGAGTCGCGCGGCAACTCGCGCTGCTTGGCGACGTTCGCCTTGAGCTCCGCCTCGAGTGCTAGCAGTCGACTGCCATCACCCGTTTCCGGCGCCCCAGCGCCACCAGGACGGCCGGTAACTCCAGCCGGCCCCCTAGCACCCCCGGGACTCCGGCCGGCCCCGTAGGCTGTCCAGCAGCTCACGATGTGCTTGATTGGGGAGGCCACGTTGCTCGGGTTGCGCCACCAGCCGTCGGACTGAAGCTGGCGAAGGGCGGCCTCGCGTTGGGGCGCCGGCTGCTCCCCAATCCATTCCAGGTTCCCCCGGTCGAGTGGCGCCGGATTGAGCCCCAGCGCGATCACGAACTCATGCCCGATGCGATAGGGCGTCGGTGGCAATTCTGGCTGAGAGGGCGGGTCATCCCAAATGTGGGACATATCCCTATTTAGGTGCTCTTCTCTCTCGTCCTCGGACGAAGTCGCCTCGCGCGCGCGCGTTTCTCTCTCTTCTTTAATCTGATCTGATCTGATCTGTGAAATGGGAGTTGAATCATTTCCGACAGTTGCGCGCCGTAGGACTACGGCTGGACTATCGTAGGACCCCGGTAGGACCCCGGTAGGACCCTCGTTGGAGGGTCGTAGGACCACGACTTGAGCGCGACCAGCGCGCTCTGCTTCCACGTCCTCTTTCAATAGAAGCACCCGAGCTCGGCCGCCCCGGACAACCAAAAAGCCTGCCCTATATAGGCTAGTCAGCGCCTCGGTGGCGCCGCGTCGGAAGGGGCCCTTGAAGCGCAGAGCGCGGCAGAGGTAGCCCGCCCAATCCTCCGGCACGTCGATGCCAGGAGGATCGCTGCCGTTGCCATGTTGCGTCCTGAAGAGGAGCGCTCCTAGCCCCTGGGCGAGCGGGGAGAGGTCGTACCAAGCGGGGTGCCACTCGTTTGGCAGCGGGGAAAACGGGTAGCCCACTTTGTTCCCTTGCTTAACCGATGAGGGTTGAGACATGCTTTGCATTGACCACGTACCTTTCAGTTGGCCGGCGGCGGCTACCGCTGGCGTTTTGGATTTCGCGGCCAAGCGCTGTCGTGCGTGCGCAGAAGAGAACGGGCGGTGAGTCGCCGAATCTCTCTGCCGCGCACGGCGGCGGGTGGCCGTGGAACAGTTGTGCGAAACCCTCGCGTTGCCCGTGGACAAAAGGCAAGCGCCGTGTGGGTTTCAGGTGAATAAAAGCGACAAGGGGGGTCATTTGCGCCCCCTCTTGCGCTTCCGAGACGGATCGCCGGCGGCTCTACAGACCTGGCTCGCGATCGCCTGGGCCTCGTTTTTGTGATCGAGGTCGATCGAAATGCGATGCGCGTAGTCGGTCCAAGCCGCGCCGCCCGCGAAGCCCTTCTTGTGAATGAGGGCCGGCTTGCCGCAGACCGGGCACGCCACGGACACGGCGTGCTTACCGCCGTAGTGCTGGCCCACGGGCCGCGCGGCGATGTCGATCGTGTAGAGCGGCGCGCTCACGGCGTGGGCGCCCCTTGCTCTTGGGCGAAGCGCTCGTACTTCTCTCGTATCGGCCTCGAGAGCTTGAGGCGCCCGACCTCGGTCGCGGCGACCGTCTGCGGATGCAGGCCGATCAGCTCGGCAAACTCGTCCTGCGTCAGGCGCTTGGCGCGGCGCCATGCCCGCACGCGCACCACGAGCTCGTCGACGCCGTTCGCGAGCAGCTCGCGCGCCGTGTACGTCATAGGTCGGTCCGCCCGGCTGACCCTGTCTCGCCAGCCGGGCGGCCCCGGGAACCGCGCCCACATGCCAATGGGAAGCGCAGCGCCCGAGTCGGCCGTCCGGGGGCACGCGTATCAGCACTCCAAACGGCCGACTCCGATGCTGCGTAGCACATGTGCGCCCCCTATGGGACTTCCAGCGCACATGGCTGAAAGTCCTAGCTCGTGTTGACCAGCAAGATCTCAGTGCAGTAGACTGCCAACGTCGGTCAACCGGCGGACCCGAAGAGAAGGTGGTGAGCGTTCGCGTGCAGCTCTTGGCAGATCTTTCTGAGCGTGGAACAAACCGGCCACGAGCGGCCTTGCTCGATCGCGCGATAGCTCGATTCTGCGAGGCCTACGGCGCGCGCCGCATCACTCGCAGTCATGTCTCGCCGCTCTCTTGCACGCCGCACCCGCTCGCCAAGCGCTACCGCTTCCGGCCCCTTCTGATCGCGTCGACCGTACGGACCTTTCTTTCGCACGCTGCCACAATGCGCTGATCTTGTACTGACCTCAACCGATAGCGGCCAACACACAAAAGATAACGGTGACTTATGGGCACATTCGGAGTCAAGGTACGAGAACTACGGGAAGCTAGGGGGCTGTCGCGTCAGTACGTCGCAAGTCGGATAGGGGTCGCGCACAGCACCCTACGCGACATCGAGTGCAAGCCCGACATCGACGCGAAGCTCTCGACGATCCGCGGGCTGCGTCAGCTCTTCTGCGTGACCTACGACGAGCTGATCAACGACTTGGACGTCGAGCTCGTCTCGACCGAGGCGATCGCCGAAGCGATCAAGCAGGCAGGGGAGGCAGCGGCTCGGGGAAATAGGGCGGCGGCGCAGGAGCTAACGCGACTCGTCGAAAGCTTGAACGCGAAGCACGGGCGCGGCGTAGTCCCGGCCGCGGATGCGCGCAAGCGTAAACCAAGCGCAGTGGTGAAGGTTCGGAAGCGGTAAGTAGGAACGCGAGCGCGCCGCACGTGACGTTGCTCTGGTCGCGATCCCACATGCGCAGGAGCGCTCGACACGTCTCGCGTAAGACGACCCGGCGCGCCTCGTCGAGCGGCATGCGCAAGTTGTACTGAATGCACTCGTCGCGCTCGCACAAGACGGCGTCGGGCCCGTCGACTGTGGGCTTGAAGCGCATGCCGACCTTGCGGGCGAACACCCACGGGTTCACGGGAGCAGCGAGGCGGGTTTGTGCGAGGATCCAGGCGGCCACATCCGTTACGCGCCGGCTCTGCTTTCCCCGCCGTTTCACAGCGAAAACCTCGCACACTCCAGCCTGTCGTGACAGCGGTGTGTTTTCTAGGTGAGTGTGGGGCACAAAAGTGCCTGCTGACGGTTGACCGCTATCGGTAGACTGTATACAGTGGGCGGCATGCAGTACCAGCTCACCATCAACGAGGACGAGACCTGTAGTCGCTGCCACGGCATAGGCCATTACGCGAGCGACACTCTCGACGCTGACGGCCTGTGGTTTTTGGACGACGAGTGCCCGGAGTGTCTGGGCTCGGGCATCGAGCACTGCAGCGCCCCTGACTGCGACCGGCCGGCGACGCGCACCGTGCACGCCGGCACATGCTGGCGGCCGTGCTGCGACTGCAAGGCCTGCTGCACCGCGGTATGCCTCGAGATCATCAACCAGGTCTTGCCGCTATGAGCGGCGAGCCCCCGACCCGACTTGCGAAGCTCTTAGAGCTTTCTCTTAAACACATGCCACCCAAGAAAGAAGTACCGCGTATGGAACCCGTTATGCCAACCACCACAGCCCTCACCCGGGGCTCGAACTTCAGTCTGAGCATCACCTCATTCGAAGAGGGGATGCGCGTCGCCGAGACGATCGCGCGCACCGCGTTTGTACCCCAAGACTTGCGGGGTCAGCCCGGCGCCGTCTTCGCCGTGATGATGATGGCCGCCGAGTTGCAGATCGGCATCATGAGCGCGCTGCAGGGCATCGCGATCATCAACGGTAAGCCGAGCGTGTACGGCGACCTCGCGCTCGCGCTGTGCCAGCGTCATCCCGACTTCGAGGGCCACATCGAAGAGCTCTCGGCCGATGGTACCGAGGCTCGCTGCACCATGAAGCGCCGGGGCCGGCCCGACATCGCGCGCTACTTCTCGATGCAGGACGCAGAGCGCGCCGGGCTCTTACGGAAGCCAGGGCCCTGGCAGAACTCGCCCCGGCGCATGCTGCAGATGCGCGCTCGCGCGTACGCGATGCGCGATCAGTTCGCGGACGCGCTGAAGGGGATCGGCTTGCGCGAAGAGACCGAGGACTACGTGCTCCCCAGCAGTCAGCAGATCGATGGCACGGCCGTCGTACAGGCGCCGCCGCCTCGGGCGCTGCCGGCCGCGCAGCCAGTAGCGGCGCAAGAGCCGCCGATGGCGGCGGTCGTCTCAGTGCCGATTCCGACGCTGCACGAGGCGGGCGACTTCCAGATCAAGAGCGGTAAGAACAAGGGCCGTAAGCTCTCGGAGCTCGATGACTTCCAGATCGAGTGGTACGCGGGCGAGTGTAAGGACGCGCAGACCAAGGCCGCCGCCGGCGTCGTGTGGCCGACCCGAGCGCTCTATCAGCAGCGCATGCGCTCGGGCGGCGTGACAGAAGTCATCGACTCGGACGGCGTCGTGCACGCCATGAATAACAACGGAACCATCCAATGAACCTCCCGACCGAACACATCCCGCTGCGCTCGCACGTGCTTCTGAAAATGGACGCCCCGCTCGTGGCACGCGCAGCGCTCCTCGGCGAAGAAGAAGAGCCGAGCGCCGCGATGGACAAGGGCAGTACGTGCCATGCGATCCTGTTCAACACGCAAACCGTCGTGGTGTTCCCCGGCGAGCGGCGCACGGGTAAAGCCTGGGAGGCGTTCGAGGCCGAGCACGACGGGTGCAGGATCGTCACCAAGGGCGACTACGAGCTCGCAAGCCGCATGGCGGACGCGATCCGGCGCGACGCGTTCGCGCGGCCGCTGCTTGAATACGCGACGTTCGAGCAGACGCGCATGTTCAAGCTCGATGATCGCCTGTGCCGCGCGACGCCCGACATCGTCGGCCGGGGCGAGGCCCACATCGTGGACGTGAAGACCTGCAAGTCAGCCAAGCCCGAGCGCTTCCGCTACAACGCGCGCGACTACGGCTATCACCAACAACTCGCCTGGTATAAGCGCGCGGTGCCAGCAGCCAAAGACTGCTTCATCGTCTGCGTGGAGAAGGCCGCGCCCTACGCCGTGAGCGTCTTTCGCCTCTCGCCGCGCTGTCTTGCGAAGGGCGACGCGCTCAACATGCGCGCCTTCCAGCGCTTCAGGGAGTGCGAGCGCACGGGGCACTGGCCTGGCTACACCGAGGGCGTCGTCGAGCTCGACATCCCCGATTGGCCCGAAGAGGCCGCGCTCGTAGCGCTTGAGCCGGCGGCGTGATGGAACCGCGCGAAGAGGCCACGGCTGATCCGTGCTGGCGCTGCCGGCACGGTAAGTCGTGGCATACGCGCGAGGCAAAGATTCCCGGGGGCGGCATCGCCATGAGTGGCTGCGCCGTGCTCGATGCGAAGACCAAGTACTGCCGGTGTCATTGCTATGTGAGCGAGGCCGGCGCAGAGGTGCTCGGGCTGCGGCGAGGTGACTAGAGATCAGGGCACGCCCCAATACGCCTGCGCCCACGCATCGACCGCCGCCTCTTCTGCAGCTGTGGGCTTAGCAGTGCAGATCAGGAAGTAGGGGATGCGAACATCTGCACGCGCGTTACCGGCGCCGCCGGTATCATAGACTCCGATGCCGATGCCAGTGATCGTCCGTGTAACAGCTCCGGGTAGAGTGATCGTGGTTTCTGCAGAATCCACGACATAGTGCCCCAAAGTTCCATCACGCCAACCCTTGTGGCGATGTGGTAGACGATCGGCGGGAGTGGCGTTGTTGCACTGTTGGTTATTGAAAAAACAACACTGAGGCGATCCCCCTGCGAACCGAAACGCGCCTTCTAGTGTTTGGTTTGACGCGTCGGCACAACCCGCCATGATTCCGACCCCGATGCTCGTATCGCTAACGTACCGCCCGACGCAGAACACCCATGGGAAGTCGGTCGGACTCAAGATCGTTCCGACTCCAATTCCAAACCAGTTTTTCGCGAGAGCCGCATTTGTATGCGCGACATTTCGGCCGTTGAAGAATCCAGGATCGGGCGCAACGATAGGCGAGTTGAAGCCGGGGATCGATCGCGCGCCGATGTAGTCGACCCACGCAGTGGGCGAGCACGCGATCTCCGAATGCCATGCTGCAACGGCTGAAGTTGGTAGCGGCGGCGTCTGGCTTAGCCCGCGCTTCACGGGCGTCGTGCGCAATGCGCGGCGCAAGGGTCGTCGGGGGTAGCCTTCGTCAAAGCCCATGAGGGTCCTCTTAGTAGCGGTAGTGCACGCGGCAGACCGATTGGAAGGTTTGGCCCATCGACGTGACCGAGCCGACGACGCCGCCAGTGGCGGCTGTCTCGATGATCACAGCTGTCGTAACCGTGACCGCGCCAGCTGTCGGGACTGCGGCCGCGCTCGCGTGTCCTACGGTTGTGCGCTGCGGGCCATTGAAGTATTGCCATGCGTAACTGGAAGTGAATGCGCTGTCAGAGACGGTGAACCCCACGGCCACACCGTTCGACGCGTTCGAGCCGACCGCCACGCCCGCAAGGCACCGAATGTCGACGCTGTCCTGCGCTAGGCCCGTCACGAATGTGAGTTTTGCGTTAGCGAGGCCGCCCCACGGAGTGAGCGTATTGACGCTTCCCGGGCTGTACACGACAAAGCCACTGCCGGGGTTGTACGAGAGCGCGAGCGGCAGACGGTTATCCTGGTTCCACAGCGCCGCGACCGCGGCCGTCGATCCGTTGCCGACGGGCTGGTGCGCGATCAGCGCCGGGTTCGAGGGCAAGATCGTGCCGACGTAGCGGCGCGTCATGTCGCTCTGCTTTATCCAAACGCCGTCCTGCTGCGCGAGGGCGACTGCGCGCGTAGTCGGATTGGTCCAGTTCACGAGCTCGAGCGCCACGGCGCCGCCCGAGGCGTACGCAAAGATGTCTGCGGGCGTGCCGGCTGTCAGGCCGGACAACGCCAGCGACACGGCGCCCGAGCGGTACACGTACCAGGTCCCGGCGCTGCCGAGGCTCAGCGCAATGGCGTTACTCGTGTGCGGTTGGAGGTAGAGCGTTGGGAACGAGCCGCTAATCGAGATGGAGCTCGTCGCCGAGGTCGATAGGCGAAAGCCGTTCACCGCCGGGTCAAGCGCCGGCGACAGCCATGACGCCGAGGCCGGACCCGTCGCTGTCAAGATCTGGCCCGGGGCGGGCGCGGCCGCCGTCCCGACGCTCACGACCGACGACCCGGTGCGTATGCTGGATGCAATACGATCGTCAGACAACCGTGTGTCGTTACCCACGCACAGCGTCGTAGACGTCGAGCCGGTCGGCATCCAGCCGAACGCGAGCTTGCCCGTCCCGTCCGCCTTCGGGATCGCGTTCGCGGCGGCCGTGGCTACGGCCACCTCGTCGCCGCCGCCGTGCTTGTGCTGTGTTGCATGTGCAACAGGGTTTTGAGCGTCGGCCAAGAGGCCCGATAGGCCCGTCACGTCGAGCTCGTCAGCGCCGCCGTTCTGGTGGGTCGTGTTGTGGGCCGTCGGCGCGCGCGCGTTCGTGAGGCGCGTATCGGTGTCGGTCACGAACTTGTTGGCGGCGCCCGGAGTGCCCGTGGTGCCGGCGAGCGCTGACTTCTCGGCGGCGCTCGGTAAGCGCGCGTCGTTACCGATGCACAGCGTTGTCGAGGTGGTGCCGGTCGGGATCGGGTCGGCGCCGCCCGGGGCGTGCCGTGCGCCGTGCGCGTTCAGCAGGTTCTGCAGCGCCAGCGAGACCCGGAACTTCAGGCCCGCGCCGTCCATCTCGAGGCTCGTGTCGGCGAACGTGGTTGAGAGCTCGTAGGTGGTCGGCATTAGGTCCTCATGTGATCACGATCGGGATGCCGCCGATGACGAGCGGAATCGTCTGGATGACGATGCCGCCCTCGGCGTTGATCGGCGGCGGGCCCGAGGCCACGTACTTGGTTGCACGTGCAACCTCGCGGACCCCGCGGCGCAGATGCCGGCGTATGACGATGCCCCGCGCCATCACCGACTCGAGCGGTACCAGTAGAGCGCGCCGCCCGCGCTGTCTTGAACGACGGTGAAGTGCGTGTCGTCCGAGCTCTCGCACCAGAACTCTTCGGCCTGCCCTGCGCGCAACAGGTAGTCGTTGGTGGTCGCCGCCGCGACGTTCGACAGGCCAAAGCGCACGTGCGCGTCGGCCGTGCAGACCATCGTCACAAAGAACCCCGAGCCGTTCGCGCTCTGCCCGAGCGCCTGCGCCACGCTGGAGGCGGCGCCTACGGCCACCCGGTTGTTAGCGCCCGGTTCTGTCACCGCGTTACCCCGCGGGGGCCTCCGAGCTATCGCTTCACTGAATGCTTTGGTCATTTCGTACCCCCGTTGCACGTGAAACAAAAAGCCTGTGAAACAAGCCCTGTTTCACGTGAAACCAGTTTTTTTGACACGCCGACAAACCTGTGCGAGTACCTCACATCAAATACCTAGAAACTGACACAACCTACCTAACGTTCATCTGTTGGAGCTGGCGCAGGATCGCGGCCGCGCGCTGATTGCCTTGTGCCTGATCACGCTGCAGTCGCTCGAGCAGAACGCTGAGCGCCTGCGGATTCGTTGCTGCCGCCTGGAAGTCTTCTTGGTACTCGCCGAAGGCCTCGGGATTAGACGCGGCGAGCTTCTGCGCGGCGGCGGGCAAATTGTGGCCGCGCCCCTCATCCCCAAGACGCTTGGTGTCGGCGTAAACGGATTGGAGGGCCTGCTGCACATCCGGGTTTTGCGCGAGCGTGCCCGTCATGAGGCCTGTGTTCTGCGCCATCGTTCCGATCGGCCCAGGGGAAGCCATGTGCTGCGCGCCCTCTGATCCGCGGGCGAGCAGATTCGCGATGAGATCTGGCCCGTAGTCGCGCGCGCTGTAGCCAGCGATGCCGCCCAGCACGCCGCCAGCGCCCGCGCCCAGTGATGGCGGCAGACCGACCATTGCATCGAGCGCGCCGCCGACAGCTGCGCCGGTGCCGGCGCCGCTGAGCACTGTCCCCACGCGACCGAGCCCCCAGCCGGCACGCTGCGCGGCCTTTTTGCGGGCCATGTTCTCGAGCGTTGCCGCTTGGCCGAATTTGTCGGTGGCCGTTTCGAAGCCGGGCGCGAGATCAGACGGCATCGCGCCATACACCTGATCACGTGGGACCTGCGCCCCTTCGCGATAGGCCTCCTTGACTGCGCTTGCGCCCGGCTGCGCCATCTCGCGCTTCTTGTATCCGCCTGCGCGTTCGTATTTCTGCTTGAGCTCCCACATCTCCCGCGGCGAGAGCGCACGGCGCGGCGGGGGCGGCTGTGAATGGTAGCTGCCCTCGATAACGGCGTCGGTAGCCAGGGGCGGCGGCAAACTTCTCGGGGTAACGACATATCCGAGATCGCCAGACTCAAGATCATAGAGATCATCCATGAGGCTTTGGCCCGCGCTTGGAGGCAAACTGCGGCCGGGAGCGGCGCTCGCACCGCCCCCCTGCCCGACGAGTTGCGCGTCGTTCGGGTTTGCCCAGTTCGCATCGTCCGGCAAGAGATCCGCCATGCGGCGCAGCGTGATGGACTTGATCTTATCGTCGTCCACCGTGCCGCTAATCGGCGTCGCGCCCCGCTCGTACTGCTGCGCGAGGCCTAGTAGCCCGCGCTCGGTGTCATCGACATCGAGCGCGACGCCACGATCGCCCGCCTCGTCGAGAGTCGCTCCAATGGTCTCGCCCTGGGCCCTACGAACATCACCGAGGCGGCGCGCATAATCCTCGCTACTCTGCGGCGCCCAGCGATTGACAACGCCGAGATCCTCCGCGGCCTTCGTCACGTCGTTGATTGCGTCGATCCGGCCGCCCTGCTCTGCCGCGCGCGTGTAGTCGCCGGGTGTACCGAGCATTGCCTGACGCGCCTTGTTGGCCTTCTGCGCGAGCCAGGGCGCGAGCTCGCCGGCCATGCCTTTGATCCCGCGCACGGCACTACCCACGGCTTCGCCAGCAGCACCGAGCATCGCGCCGGCCGGGACCGCTTCGAGTGCCGCGCGGCCCCGCTCGTTGAAGCTGTCGGAGTCGGAGTAGCCGTAGCCAGTAAATAGGCCCCACCCTGCGCCGACGCCTGCACCTGAGAGCACGCGCGGGACAACCGACATCTGACTGATTTGCGCGCCGAATGGGCCGCCAACGGCTGCAGCCAGAGCGCCAGCCCCGGCCACGTCGCCCACCACCGACGCGACGGGGGAGCGGTCGCGTCCGCCTTGCTGCCGCGCACGGATACTGTCGCGCGCCGCGCGCGACGCGAGATCAGCATCCGGACCGCTTCGCCCGTGGAGCCGCGCGCCGGTACCGATAAGTAGGCCCGCGAGGTCATCACCGTAGCCGCCCGTAGCGCCCATCGCTGCGTGCTGGAGTAGGTCGCTGCCCGTTTCCAGCGCGACGTCGGCATCGTGCTCGCTCATGCCGAGGTCGATATCGTCAGCGCTGGCCGGACCTGTCGCCTGCGGACTACCGGCATCGCCGTGCGTATGCCACGGTTGAAAGCGCTCGGCCTCGGGCTTCGCTGCGCCTTGTGGCGGCGCATAGTTGAGAAACGCTGGCGGCCCGGCTTGTGCCTCGTCATCGAAGTCCACGAACGGATCGTGAAAATCCGCGAAGGGATCGCCGCTCATGGGATCACCTTGCCGCTACCATCGATGAACCTGGGCAGTTGGTCGGCGCCGATTCGCTTAGTGGCGCCGGAGTTGGGATCGTGGAGCGTGTATGTGCCGTCCGGATTCTTCTTCGCAGTCATTCCCTTGTACTTCGTAGAGGTGGGTGCCGGTGCCGCGGCCTGGTTCGGCTGCGCCGCCTTCGGCGCGGCTGCCGCTGACGGCTGCGTGGCCTGCTTGGGTGCGCGCTGTTGTGACTTGGCCCCTCCGGCGCGGCCGCGGTTTGCAATCTGCATCAGCTCGTCATGACTGAGTCGGCCGAGGCGATCGGCGCCCATCGTGCCCGCCGCAGTCTCTAGATTGTCCTCGCCACGTTTGCCGAAGCCCTGGCGCTCTTCGTCGGTAAACTGATCCCAAACTTCGTCAGGAACGCGTGACGCGCGCGGCGATGGCGGCGCCTCCTGATAGCCCTTGAAGCTGTCATCGGGATGGGCGCGCGGCTGCGCTGCTGCTGGCGGCCTTTTGACCACCTCACTCGGTATTGGAAGGTCGCCCTGTGTCACGGGCGTGGTTGCGGCCTGGATGACTTTCTCGGCGGCGGCGTAGGCCGAGGGGCCGTCCTCGTAGATACCAAAGTGTTTATTCGTGCGATAAAACTGTTGAACGGCCTCATCCTCCGTCATCTCCGTTCCGTCCGGCCGAGACGCAGGGAGCAAGTAGACGCGGCCTTCGCGGCCGAGCGGCACGGCCTGCATAAACACGGGCGTCATGGTGTCGCCGCCGCGCTTGCCCCTGCCACTCGCGAAAAGCTCGCTCTGGTTCTTGATATTCGACTTCACGAGCGCGTCGGCATCGTAGGCTGCGTGATTTGGCTGTGGTTCTGCTTGACCGGTTGGGCCCGTTGGTTCCGGTTGAGGCAGGGGTAGCTCCTGCTGCTGCGGCGGGCTCCTTGGCGCGGCACGATCCGGCGTGGTCGGCGTCGCCGCCGCTGGCTGCGCGCCCGCCTCCTCTTCGGTATCATCGAGCGCCCATGCGGCATCGGGGCCTAAGATTTA
>Ga0126379_10000223_pt1 | contig 29975 bp, 14 predicted proteins | sample PanSoiMetPlot_24_FD_92640 | JGI IMG/M metagenome (GOLD analysis project Ga0126379, IMG submission 92640) | Tropical forest soil microbial communities from Panama - MetaG Plot_24 | ecosystem: Environmental > Terrestrial > Soil > Tropical forest > Bulk soil | place: Panama | collected 2016-02-17
GTGGACCCGGTCCCGAGCCCGATGACGAGGGCGCGCCTGGGGTTGGGGTGGACGGCGGCGCCGATCAACCCGCTCATCACCTGCGTCGCGGCGTCGCCGCGCGAGCTGCCGTCGATCTTGCCGGAAATGACGAAGGCGTAGCCGTCGCTCGCCTTTCTCAGCGCCACGCTCGACTCGACTCCGTCCTGCTGCCAGGCGAGGCTGCGGCGCCGCTCGCGGAGCCAGTCCCGGACGGTATTGGGGGACGCCTTGCCCAGGTCCACGCGGCCCGCCCCGATGGGGCTGTGCCGCCAGGCCGCCGTCGGGCCCGTCGCGGCGAGCAGCAGGACGACGCTCGCAGCCGTGGCTCCGGACGCGAGCGCGATCTGTCCGCGTCCACGCGGCAGCTTCAGCGACATCAGGAGAGCGACGATGCCGAGGGAGCCGAGGAGGGCGGCGACGAAAACCCAGGTCCCCGTGGCCGACAGGAGCGGGAGAAGGCCGAACCCTCCCGCGAGCGAGCCCGCGATTCCGCCCACTGTGTTCCAGGCGTAGGCCAGCCCGACGTCGGACCCGACGTGCTCCCTTCCCTCGCCCAGCAGCGCGATCAGGAGAGGAAACTGCAGCCCGGCGACGAAGGCCGCCGGGAAGACGACGACGGCGGCGACCAGAGACCAGCCGGCGACGTATCCGCTGAACCCGAAGGCTCCCATCGGCCGGAGAAACACGGCAAACAGAGCGATCCGGTCTCCGAGCGCGTAGGGAGCGACGAGGCAGAGCGCCTCGAGAGCGCAGGTCGCGGCGAAGCCGGAGAGGGTCGCCGTCCCTCGCCGCGAGAGCGAGTACGCGGCGGAGCCGGCTCCGATCCCCACCAGGGCCACCGCGAGGATCAGCCCGAACGTGTAGGTGGATCCTCCCAGCAGCGGAGCGAGCATCCGGTACCAGACCAGCTCCATGAGGAAGAACGCGAACCCCACCACCGCCGCCGAGGCGAGGACGAACCCCCGCGGGGGCAGCTCCGCCGGGATCTCCGACACGGCCGCCGTCGCCTCCTCTCGCTTCCTCTGCCGCTGGGCCTCCCGGCGTTCCTTGCGCGACTCCGCCGGGGCGGCGCCCGCCGGCGTTGCCGCCTCCGCGGCGTCCACCGCGACGGGGCCTCCCAGGCGGACCGCGGCGTAGCCGACGAGGGCATTGACCGCGCAGGCCGCCCAGAGCGTCCATCGAGTTCCCAGGTGCTCGAGGAGGAGGAAATTCGACAGCACCGTGCCCGCCACCGCCCCGAGAGTGTTGGTTCCGTAGAGGACCGCGAGGAATCGCCGGCGCCGGTCCTCCGGGGTCTCGACCGCCCGGGTCGCCGCCGGCAGCGTTCCGCCCATGAGCACCGTGGGCACCGAGAGGACCAGCGCCGAAAGGACGAGACGCGCCAGCGTCCCGGCCAGGAGACCGAGGCTCTGCGTCCCTCCCAGAGCGACGTAGACGAGGCGGACGAGGAAGACCCACAGGGGGGTCAGGGCAGCCGAACCGGCGATCAGCAGCTCCAGCCGGCCGTAGAAGGCGAGCGGCCGGGGCGCCGCGTCGGCCTTCCGGCCGAGGAGCCACCCCCCGATCCCCAGGCCCCCCATGAAAATCGCCAGGACCGCCGCCGAAGCCGCCGTCGAAAACCCGAAGACCAGCCGCAGCTCCCTCATCCACGCCACCTGGTAGATGAGCGCCGTCATCCCCGACCCAAAGAGGAGCAGCGCGACTCGTAACAAACGTCCTTTCATGAAGATCCGCAAACTACCACAGCGTTTCGACGCTTGAGAGGGCACGACCGGGCGGGCAGGCAAGGCCCCTCCCCTACGGCACGACGAGGCTGATCCCGGAATATTGTTGACAATACGAAAAACCTCGTACTAGTTTCTTCGTATGACAGAGCGGAGGTCGGAATGACGTCTCGGAACAAGACATCGGTGAGGCCGACGGACGGCGAGTTGGAGATCCTCCGGGTCCTCTGGGAGAGAGGCCCGAGCACGGTCCGCGATGTTCACCAGTGCCTGGAGGACGAACGCCGGACCGGCTATACGACGGTCCTCAAGCTCCTCCAGATCATGACCGAGAAGGGCCTCGTGCGCCGCGACGAGACCGAGCGCGCGCACGTCTACGAGGCCCGCGCTCCCCGCGAGGAGACCGAGGGCGTGCTCGTCGGCGACCTCCTCGAGCGCGCCTTTTCGGGCTCCGCCTCGGCGCTCGTCCTTCGGGCGCTTTCCTCCAAGAAGACTTCCCAGCAGGAGCTCGCTCAGATCCGCCGGCTGCTCGACGAACTGGAAGGAGGCAAGCGATGAGCGATCCGAATCCGCTCTGGGCCAGGATCGGCTGGACCCTCGCGGCCTTTCTCTGGCAGGGAGTGCTCGTCGCGTTCCTGCTCGCCGCCGCCAACGCGGTACTGGCGCGGAGCAGCTCCCGCGCCCGGTACGCCGCCGCCTGCTGCGCCATGGTCGTCCTGCTGGCCTGCCCGATCGCGACCTTCGTTTCCCTCGGGCCTTCGGCGGATCTCGCGCCCGCTCCGGCTTCCACAACGGCGTTCCGGTCCGACGCGGCCGTCGTACCCGCCGGCCCGGCACGGACGGAATCCTCGCTGTCGGTCTTCATCCGGGCGCTTCGCTCAGGGACCGCCGAAGTCGCGCCGCGACTGGCTCCCCTGTGGGCCGCGGGCGTGCTGCTTCTCTCGCTGCGTTTCGTCGGCGGCTGGACCGTCGCGCGGCGGCTGACCCTCCGCCGTGTCCAGCCGGCGCCTCCCGCCGTGCGCGAGGCGCTCACCCGGCTCTCCGAAAGGCTCGGCGTCCGCAAGACCGTTCGGGTTCTCCAGTCCGCCGCCGTCTCCGTGCCGACGGCCCTGGGCGCGCTGCGCCCGGTCATCCTGTTACCCGTTTCCGCGCTGGCGGGGGTCTCGCCCGAGGGCCTCGAAGCGGTCCTGGCTCACGAGCTCGCGCACATCCGCCGCCGCGACTACCTCGTCAACCTTCTCCAGACCGCCGTCGAGACGCTCCTCTTCTACCACCCGGCGGTCTGGTGGGTCTCGCGCCGGATCCGGATCGAGCGGGAGAACTGCTGCGACGACATCGCCATCCAGGCGACGGGCGACGTCCGCGCCTACGCCCGGGCGCTCGTCGGTCTCGAGGAGATCCGGGACCGGCGTCCGCGGCTGGCGGTCGCCGCCACCGGCGGCACGCTTCTTCAGCGGATCGCCCGTCTCCTTCCCTCCCCCTCTCCGGCCGACGGCGCGTCGCGCTGGGTCGCGGTCGTCCTCGCGGCCGCCGCGATCGGGACTTTCGGCGCCGCGTCGCGGGTTCCGGCCGCAATCGTGGATCCGGCAATCGACTCCCCCCACTCCGAGTTCGATTCCGCCGCCCGGCCGGCCCTCGGCCAGGCTTCGGACAAAGCAGCGCCCGCGCCGAAGCTCGCCGCCCCGAAGGGAGCCAAGGGAAAGGTCTCCGGAGGTCTCGCCGGCGCCCCGGCCGTCGCCACCGCAGTTGCCGAGACCGTCGTCGCAGCGAGTCCCAGTCCCCAAACCTCTCCCCCGGTGGGAGCTGGTCGAGCTGAGGGGCGCTCGCTCTCGGACGACGAGCTCCTCGAGCTCCGCCGATACGGCGTGGACTCCGAGTTCCTCGCATCGCTCAACTCGCTGGGCTACAAGAAGGCGAGCCTCGACGACCTGATCGGGCTGAAGATCCACGGCGTCTACGCCGGATACATCTCGACGATGAACTCCCTCTTCGGCAGGCAGCTTTCGCTCGACGAGCTGACGTCCCTGCGGATCCACGGCGTCACCCCCGAGTTCGTGAAGGGATTCCGCGAGGCTGGCTACCAGGACATCTCCGCCGACTCGGCGCAGTCGCTGCGGATCCACGGCGCCACGCCCGAGATGGCGGCGGAGTGGGGCAAGCTCCTCGGCCGCCGGCCGAGCCTGGACGAGCTGACCGCGGCGAGGATCCACGGCGCGACGCCGGAATACGCCCGGGAGATGAAGACGTTGGGCGTCGACGCCGACCTCGACTCGCTCGTCTCGATGCGCATCCACGGCGTCACCCCGGACTTCGTCAAGGCGATGAAGGCGCTCGGCTACGCCCGGATCTCGGCGGACGACGCGACCTCGCTGCGCATCCACGGCGTCACGCCCGAGTTCGCTCGCGAGGTCCAGTCGCTCGGCTACAAGACGATCACGCTGGACGAGCTGACCTCGTTCCGCATCCACGGTGTCACGCCCGATTTCATCCGCGACGCCAACCGCTCCGCCAAGCCGCCGCTTTCCGCAGACGAGCTGCTGGATCTTCGAATCCATCGGAGGTATCGATGAAACGCCGTTCTCTAATCACTCTCCTGGCCCTCGCCTGCCTCGCGACGCCCGCCTCCTCGCGCGCCGAGGACGTGGACGGGAGGTGGATGCTCGACTTCGACAGCCACGAGCGCGGCCGCTTCCAGCTCACGGTCAAGCGATCGAGCGCCCACGGCAACTGGAGCAACTCCGACTCCTACTCGATCGAAGAGTTCCGCGGACTTTCCATCCCCGCCGGCAGGACGCCGGTGCCCGCGCGCTTCGAGCTCGTCCGCGACGCCGGGACGATCCGGTTCGAGGGACAGCTGGACGAAACCGGCGGCTCGGGCCGCTTCGTGCTGACGCCCAACCGCGACTTCGAGGCGTTCTGGAAGTCCCGCGGCTACGACAGCCTCTCCGACGACGACTACTACACCTTCACGATGCACGACGTCAGCCGCAAGTTCTTAGACGACCTGCGGTCGCTCGGCTACGACCGCGTCTCGCGGGACCACCTCGTCTCGATGCGGATCCACCGCGCGAGCCCCGAGTTCATCCGCGACCTCCAGTCGCTCGGCTACGAGCACGTCTCGGTGGACAGCCTCGTCTCGATGCGGATCCACGGCGCCACCGCGGACTTCATCCGCGAATTGAAGGAGCTGGGCTACGACCGACTCCCGGTGGACGGCCTCATCTCGATGCGAATCCACGGCGCCACGCCCGAGTACATCCGCGAGCTGAAGTCGCTGGGCTACGAGCGGCTGACCTCCGACAGCCTCGTGTCCATGCGGATCCACGGCGTGACGCCCGAGTACATCCGCGACTTAAAGTCCCTCGGCTACGAGCGCGTCCCGGTGGACAGCCTCGTCTCGATGCGGATCCACGGCGTCTCGATCGAGTACATCCGCCAGCTCCAGGAGTTGGGCTACAGGCACGTCCCGGTGGACTCGCTCGTCTCGATGCGGATCCACAACGTCTCCATCGACTACGTGAAGAAGACGAAGGAGCGCCTCGGGGACGTCTCCGTGGAGGAGTTGGTCAGCCGAAGGATCCACGGCCGCCGTTACGACGACTAGGTCCGACCGGAGCAGGTCCTTCGAAGAACCTTCGTCCCTCCCCAGTGAGTGTTCGTTTCCGAACAGGCCTGTCCCGCTTCCGCGCATGAGTCGAGCGAAACCTGGGGATTCGTCCTTTCGTATCAGGGATTTGAGCCGGGAAGCGCGTGGCACGGATCTCGCCCTTCTTCGGCACGGAAACATGGACATCGTTCGAGAAGACTTTGCAAAGAAGAAGCGCCAGAGGCGCTTCCTGATGGGAGGAGCGGGGGTCGCCGCGATCCTCCTGATCACCCTCGGCCTGTCGAGGTTGAAGCCCGCCGCCCCCACGGTGGACAAGGCGACCGTCCTGATCGACACCGTCAAGCGCGGGCCGCTGGAACGCCAGGTCCGGGGCCCCGGCTCCTTGGTCCCCATGACCGAGGGCATCCTCCAGATCTCCGCCGCCACGGACGCCCGCGTCGAGCGGTTGATCGTCCAGCCGGGTGCCCAGGTCAAGCCCGACACGATCCTGCTCGAGATGTCCAACTCGGAGCTCGAAAAAGACGCGATCGACTCCGAGCTCCAGTTAAAGGCCTCGCAGGCCGACCTCGCCAACACCCGCGTGAAGCTCCAGAAGGACCTTCTCGACCAGAAGGCGACGGCCGCATCCGTGGAATCGGACTACCACCAGGCGCAGCTCCAGGCCGAGGCCAACGAGGGCCTCTACAAGGAGGGCCTCGTCGCCGCGCTCACGTTGAAGCTGTCGCAGACGCGCGCGCAGGAGCTCGCGACCCGCAACGCCATCGAGAAGGAACGTCTCTCCGTCGCCTCCGAGGCCGAGCGGGCCCAGATCGAGGCGAGCCAGGCCAAGGTAGATCAGCTCCGCGCGCTCTCCAGGCTGAAGCACGACCAGCTCGACGCGTTGAAGGTCCGCGCGGGAATCCAGGGCGTCCTCCAGGAAGTCCCGGTGCAGCCGGGCCAGCGCGTGACGCCGGGCACGACGATCGCCAAGGTCGTCCAGCCCGAGAAGCTCAAGGCGCAGCTGAAGATCGCCGAGACGCAGGCGCGAGACGTCCAGATCGGCGAGCGCGCGATCGTGGACACGCGCAACGGCATCGTCGAGGGAAAGGTCTCGCGCATCGACCCGTCCGTCCAGGGCGGCACCGTCACCGTGGACGTGGCCCTCGAAGGCGAGCTTCCCAAGGGCGCTCGCCCCGACCTCTCGGTGGACGGCACGATCGAGCTCGAACGGCTCGCCGACGTCATCCACGTCGGCCGCCCCGCGTTCGGCTCCGAGCAGGGCTCGATCACGCTCTTCAAGCTCCTGCCCGGGAGCGACGAGGCCGTCCGCACCAAGGTTCGCCTCGGAAAGAGCTCCGTCAATGCCGTCGAGATCCTGGAAGGACTCCAGCCCGGAGACCGGGTGGTCCTTTCGGACATGTCCGCGTGGGATGCCTTCGATCGGGTTCGCTTGAGATAAGGGGAGGAGGATCCAATGGGCTCGAATGGACAGGCGGTCATCAAGCTGGACGGCGTCACGAAGGTGTTCTTCACCGACGAGGTCGAGACCCACGCGCTTTCTGGCGTCCACCTGAAGATCCAGCACGGGGAGTTCATCTCGATCGCGGGGCCGTCGGGCTGCGGCAAGTCCACGCTGCTCTCGATCCTGGGACTCCTCGACACGCCGACCGCCGGCAACTACTGGTTGAACGGCAAGCCGGCGGAGAAGTTGAAGCTCGCCGAGCGCGCGCGCATCCGCAACCGCGAGATCGGCTTCATCTTCCAGAGCTTCAACCTGATCGGCGACCTCTCCGTCTACGAGAACGTGGAGCTGCCGCTGACCTACCGAGGGATGCCCGCCCCCGAGCGCCGCAAGCGCGTCCACGAGGCCCTCGAGAAGGTCGGGATGGCGCACCGCACCAACCACTTCCCCTCGCAGCTGTCCGGCGGCCAGCAGCAGCGCGTCGCCGTCGCCCGCGCGATCGCCGGCCAGCCGCTGATCCTGCTGGCCGACGAGCCCACCGGGAACCTCGACTCGGTCAACGGCGAGGCGGTCATGTCGCTGCTGCGCGACCTCCACCGCGAGGGCGCCACGATCTGCATGGTCACGCACGACCCCCGCTTCGCCAAGTACGCCGCTCGTACGATCCACCTGTTCGACGGCCGCGTCGTCGAGGACGAGAGCGGGCAGGAGCGAGCCGCGGACGAGCAGGAGCTCAAGGAGGCCGGCCTCTTGTGAGGCCAGCGCCGGAGAGCCCGGTCGTGAGGTCCGCATGAACGACCTCCTCTCCGACGTTCGCTACGCCCTCCGCACGCTCAGCCGGAGTCCCGGCTTCGCGGCCGCCGCCATCGCGACCCTGGCGCTCGGGATCGGCGCGAACACGGCCGTCTTCTCGGTCGTGGACTCGCTGATCCTCCGACCGCCGCCGGGCCTCGCGCAGCCGGGCTCCCTGGTCTGGATCTCCGGCGTCCAGCGCGGCCGGCTCCAAGGTCTCTCCTACCCGGACTTCGAGGACCTCCGCCTGGAGACGGGAGCCTTCTCCGGGGTCTTCGCGGTCTCGCGGGCGGCCGCCCACGTCGCCAGGGGGCGGGACGCAGAGCGGATCCGCGCCCACCTCGTCAGCGACAACGCGTTCGACGTCGCCGGCTCGAAGCCCGCCCTCGGGCGCACTTTCCTTCCCGACGACGCGAAGGAGGCCCGCCCGGTCGCCGTCATCGGCCATCGCTACTGGGAGCGCGCGTTCGACTCCGATCCGGGCGCGGTCGGCTCGACGCTGAACGTCAACGGCCGGGCCTTCACGATCATCGGGGTCGCCGCGGAGGAGCTGATCGGCTTCCGGTCCGACCCCGAGGAGATCGCGGACATCTATCTTCTCTTCGAGACCTACTACTCCGGAGAGCGGCGCCGGAACCTCGAGAACCGCGACAGCGCCTGGCTCCTGGTGCAGGCGCGGCTCCGTCCGGGAGTGTCGGTCGAGGAGGCCTCCGCGGCCGCGGCGGTCGTCGTGCGCCGGCGCGCCGCCTCCCGCTCGGCGGAGATGCGGGACCTTTCGGCCGCGGCGACTCCGCTGCAGGGATGGGTCCCTCCCGGCCAGCTCAAGGACGTCCTGCCCTTCGCGCTCTTCGGGCTCATCGCGACCGGCCTGGTGCTTTCGATCGCCTGCGCCAACGTCGCCAACCTGCTGCTCGCGCGCGCCGCCGGGCGCCGGAAGGAGATCGGGATCCGCCTGGCCATCGGGGCCTCGCGCTCCCGGATCGTCCGGCAGCTCCTGACGGAAAGCGTCCTGCTCGCCGCCCTGGGCGCGGGCGCGGGGCTCCTCCTCGCCCTCTGGACGATCGACCTGATCCTGAACCGCTTCGGAGCGCCGGCCGCCATCGCGCCGAGGCTCGATTTCCGAATCGCGGCGTACGCCGCCGCGGCCGCCTTCGCGACCGGGATCACGTTCGGCCTCGCGCCGGCGTGGAAGGCGTCTCGCCGCGCCCTCGTTCCGTCACTGAAGGGAGAGGCCTCGGAGGGGGCTGAGCGCTCCAGGCTCCCTGGCGGCCTCGTCGTCGCCCAGGTCTCGATCTCCCTCGTGTTGCTCGCGGCGGCGGGCCTTCTCGTTCGCAGCTTCCAGAAGGCGGCCGCCGTGGACATCGGCCTGGAGCGCCGCCACGCCGCGCGGACCCTGGCGGCCTCCTTCGACGTCGAGACGCAGGGCTACGGCCCGGAGAGGTCCCGCGAGTTCTTCCGGGCGCTTCTCGACCGCGCCGTCGCTCTGCCCGGTGTGGAGTCGGCAGCCCTGGCCGAGACGCTGCCGTTGTCCGGCCGCGCGGTCGGCGACGCGATCGCTCCGAAGGGCGAGGTCCCGCGCCCGGGCGATTCGGAGACCGTCTTCGTCAACACCGTTTCGCCGGGATACTTCGAAACGCTCGGGGTGCCGATCCTCGCCGGACGGGACTTCACGGACGCGGACCGAGAAGGCGCTCCGCCCGTCGTGATCGTCAATGAGACGCTGGCCCGCCGATTCTGGCCCGGGCAGGACCCGCTCGGGAAGTTCCTGCAGACCGGAGGCGAGCGCGCGGCGACTCTCCAGGTCGTTGGCGTCGCGCGCGACGGGAAGTACCTCCGCATGACGGAGGCCCCGCGGCCGTTCGCCTACTTCTCCATCCTCCAGCAGGGAGCGCGCCACGGGGAGACGATCCTGATCGCGCGGTTTTCCGGTCCTCCGTCGGTGGAGGCGCTTCGCTCCGAGGTTCGAGCGCTCGATCCGAGTCTCCCCCTCTTCCGGGTCCGGTCGCTGGAGAGGCTCCTCGAGGACCAGCTCGCGGACCGCCGCAACGGCACGCTCGTCGTCGAGATCTTCGGGGTCCTCGCGATCTGCCTCGCCGTGGTCGGTCTCTACGGCGTCCTTTCGCACTCGGTCACGCGGCGGCGCCGCGAGATCGGGATCCGGATGGCGCTGGGCGCTTCGCCGGCGCAGGTGCGCGCCCTGTTCCTGCGCCGCGGCGGAAAGCTCGCGAGCATCGGCATTGCCATCGGGCTCGCCCTGTCGGCGGCGGTCACCCGGCTTCTTTCGCAGATGCTCTTCGGGGTCGCGCCGACGGACGCGGCCACCTTCCTGGCGGTCACGCTGCTCCTTTCCGCGGTGGCCCTGGCGGCGGCCTGGCTCCCCGCGCGGCGCGCGACCCGGGTCGACCCGATGGCCGCGCTTCGGAGCGAATGATCATGTGGAGCGACCTCAAGTACGCGCTTCGGGGGCTCGTTCACAGCCCGGGATTCACCGCGGCGGCGATCGTCACGCTGGCGCTCGGGATCGGCCTGAACGCGGCCGTCTTCTCCGTGGTGGACGCCGCGGTCTTCCGGCCGCTGCCCTACGCGAAGCCGGTGGAGCTCCTCCGGATCGTGGACACGAACCCGGCGCGCCACATCGACCGTTTCTCCGCCTCTCCTCCCAACTTCGCCGACTGGAGGGCGCAGAACAAGACGCTGGTCGCGATGGCGGCCTTCACCAACGACGACGACACCCTGATCGAGGGCAGCGAGCCGCAGCGGATCCGCGGCGAGGCCGTGTCGCCCGCCCTCTTCCCGCTTCTCGGGGTCGCGCCGGCGCTCGGCCGCGTCTTCCGGGCCGACGAGGAACAGCCGGGCCAGGCTCCCTCAATCGTTCTCTCCTGGGAGTTCTGGCAGCGCCGCTTCGGCTCGGACCGCTCGATCGTGAACCGGCAGGTCCGTTTCGAGGGGGGTCCCAGGACCGTCGCCGGCGTCATGCCGCGCGGCTTCCGCTTCCCGACCTCCCGCGACGTGGACGCGTGGACGCCGCTCGTCCTCGACGCGCAGGCCATGGAGAACCGCGGAGCGCACTGGCTCGGGGTCGTCGCCCGCCGCAGGGCGGACGTCTCGGTGGAGCAGGCGCAGGCCGACCTCTCGGCGATCGCCGCGAGGCTCGAGGCGGCCTACCCGGCCAAGAACAAGGGATGGGGTGTCCTCGTGCTGCCCCTCTCCGACGCCGTCACGGGAAGCGCCAAGAGGCCGCTCCTGCTTCTTCTCGGCGCCGTCGCCTTCGTGCTCCTGATCGCCTGCGTCAACATCTCGAACCTCCTCGTGGCACGCGGGGTCGGCCGGCAGCGCGAGGTCGCGATCCGGACGGCGCTCGGGGCCGGACGCGGGCGACTTCTCCGCCAGTTCTTCGTCGAGAGCCTGGCTCTCGCGCTGCTCGGAGGCGGCATCGGCTGCCTCTTCGCCGTCTGGGGCTCGGAGGCGCTCGTCGCGCTGTCGGCCGGGAGCGTTCCCCGCTCCGCGGAGGCGGGCGTGGACCTGCGCGTGCTCCTCTTCACGCTCGGCGTTTCTCTCCTCGCAGCGGTGGCCTCGGGTCTGTGGCCCGCGCTGCGCGCCTCGCGCTCGGGCGGCGACGAGGTCCTCCGCGAGGGCCACGGGGCCGCGGGTCTTCCCCGCCGCGCCGCCGCCGCCCGGAGCGTCCTGCTGGTGACGGAGCTCGCCCTGACGCTCGCCCTCCTCGCCGGAGCGGTCCTGCTCCTTCGGAGCATGTCCGCCGTCCTGAAGGTGGACCCCGGGTTCCGCCCCGAGGGCGCGCTCGCGTTTCGCCTGCAGCTTCCCGAGTCCCGCTATCCCGAGAGGATCCGCATGGCCTCCTTCTACCGCGAGCTCGCCGGCAGGATTGCCGCACTGCCGGACGTCGCGCTGGTGGGCAGCGTCAACTTCGCGCCCCTCTCGGGCAGCCAGTGGAAGCTCTCGACGAAATTCCTGGACCATCCCGTGGCGGAGGGGGACGAGCCGTCGCTCGAGTACCGCGTGGCCGGAGGCGACTTCTTCCGCGCCGCCGGCATTCCGCTGAAGGCCGGACGCCTCTTCACCCCGGAAGACCGGATGGACGCTCCGCTCGTCGCGCTCATCTCGGAGACCGCGGCGCGCCGCCACTTCGCCGGGGAGGACCCGATCGGCCGCCAGATCACCATCGGCGACCGGATCAAGCAGCCGCGGCGCATCATCGGCGTCGTCGGCGACGTCCTCGAAGGCGGACTGACCGAGCCGGCGGCGCCGGAGATCTACGTCCCCGCCGAGCAGGTGCCCTGGTCCGGCATGGTCGTGCTCGTGCGCGCTCGCGGCGACGGCGACCCGATGCGGCTCCTTCCCTCGGTCCGGGCGGCGGTCGCGGCCCTCGACAACCAGCTTCCCATCGAAGGCGCGGCTCGCCTCTCCGACCAGGTCTCCGACTCCCTCAAGCAGCGGCGGTTCGCGCTGGTCCTGCTTTCGGCGTTTTCCCTCCTCGCCCTGGTCCTCGCCGCCGTCGGGATCTACGGCGTGGTCGCGTACACGGCCGCCCGCCGCACCCGCGAAGTCGGCATCCGGATGGCGCTCGGCGCGCGGCGCTCCGACGTCCTGCGCCTCTTCGTCCGCGAGGCGATCGCGCTCGCCGCCGCAGGCGTCGCGGTCGGACTCGCGCTGTCGGCCGCGGCGACGAAGCTCCTCTCGGGAATGCTCTTCGGCGTCCGACCGACGGACCCGCTCACCTACCTCGCCGTCTCGATCCTCCTGGCCCTCGCGGTTCTCGCCGCGACGAGCCTCCCCGCCGGCCGCGCCGCACGCATCAGCCCGATGGATGCCCTCCGGCATGAGTGACCTCCTCCAGGACCTCCGCTACGCGGTGCGCACGCTCGCGCGGAGCCCCGTCTTCGCGGCGGCGGCGATCGTGATCCTGGCGCTCGGAGTGGGGTTCAACACGACGGTCTTCAGCCTCGTGGACGCCGTCGTGTTGCGGCCGCTGCCGGGCGTCGCGCGGCCCGGCGAGCTCTGGGAAATCGAGGCGAAAAGAACCTCGTCCGTCTTCTCGTACCCTTCGTACCGCGACCTGCGCGAGAACTCGCTCTTCTCCTCGCTCGCGGCCTACGGGCACCGCGCTCTCGCGGTGTCCGGCGACGGGGCGGCGGAAAGGGTCCGCGCGGCGGTCGTCTCGGGAAACTACTTCGACGTCCTCGGAGTCCGGCCGCCGGCCGGGCGTTTCCTTCGCCCCGGGGACGAGGAGTCCGGCGAGACCCTCGCCGTTCTCTCCCACGGTCTCTCGCAGCGGCGGTTCGGAAGATCTGCCGAGGCGGTCGGCAAGCTCATCGTCCTGAACGGGACGCCCTTCACTGTCGTCGGCGTCGCGCCGCCGGGGTTCCGCGGCGCCGGTTTCGGAACCCCCACGGACCTCTGGATCCCCATCGGCGCATGGCCGCGGGTCGCGACGGGCGCCCTAGCGCGGCTGGACTTTCACCGCCGCGGATGGAGCTGGATGACCGTCTTCGGCCGGCTCGCCCCGGGGATCTCGCGCTCGCAGGCCCAGGCCGCGCTCGATGTCGCCGCCCGGGATGAACAGCGGCTCTATCCGCAGGCGACTCCCGACGACTACCGCATCGGGCTCCGGCTCCTGACGCAAGCGGCGGCCGGCGCGGGCCATCCCGCCGACCCGGTTCGTTTCCTCGCCTTCCTGCTCGGCGCGGTCGCGGTGTCGCTTCTCGTCGCCTGCGCCAACCTCGCCAACCTCCTGCTCGCCCGGGCCGTCGCGCGGCGCCGGGAGATCGCCGTGCGCCAGGCGCTCGGCGCCGGACGCGGCCGCCTCGTCCGCCAGATGCTGACCGAGAGCCTCGCGCTCTCGCTCGCCGGCGGAGCGGCGGGCCTCGCCGTCGCGAACTGGTCGCTCGCGCTGCTCTCCCGAGTCCGGCTTCCTGGAGACGTGGCGCTCGGCTCCTTCGGCGCGGCGCTCGACTTCCGCGTCCTGGCGTTTGCCCTGGCCGTCTCGATGGCGACCGGCGTGCTCTTCGGGCTCCTGCCCGCGCTCCAGGCGACGCGGTTCGCGCTGCTGGCGGCGTTGAAGGACGACGGCCCCGGACGCCGGCGGCGCGCGCTGCTTCCGGGCGCCCTCGTCGCCGCGCAGGTCGCGCTCTGCCTGATCCTGCTCTCGAGCGGGGGCCTGCTCGCGAGAAGCCTCAGGAACGCCCTCGCCGCGGACACGGGGTTCGAGGCGCGCGGCGTCGCGCTGGCGTCGGTCCAACTCGGCGTCGCCCGCTACGACGCGGCGCGGGCGTGGACGTTCGCCACGGCCGCGGCCCGGGCCGCCGCCGCTCTGCCCGGCGCGCGATCGGCCGCGTGGGCCGGCATGCTCCCCCTCGGAGGCGACCGGGAGGTCGAGTCGGTCGAGCTCCCGGGCGAGGCGCCGGGCCAGAGACAGGCCGTCGCGGCGACCGCCGTCGGCCCCGCGTACTTCCGCACGATCGGCCTGAAGATCCTGGCCGGCCGGGAATTCGAGGAGACCGACCTGCCCGACGGCGCTCCCGTCGCGGTCGTCAACGAGGCGGCGGCCCGCCGGTTCTGGCCCGGCCGCAATCCCATCGGACAGCGCCTCAGGATCTACGGCGCCGAGAGGACCGTCGTCGGCCTCTGCCGCGACAGCCTGTTCCAGACGCTGCGCGACCCGCACATGCCGCAGGTCGCGGTCGCGATCCAGCAGGTCGGAGGAGACGGCCTGCTCGCCGCGATGACGCTTCTCGTTCGGTTTCCGGGCGATGCGGGCGCGGCGTCCGCGTCCCTCCGGTCGGCGATCGCGGCGCTCGACCCGAACCTTCCCCCCTTCGGTCCGCGCACGCTGGAGGAGTCCATGGGCGGCCAGCTCGTGCCGCAGCGCTTCGGCTCGGCGCTGCTGGGCCTCTTCGCCGCGCTGACGCTCGTCCTCGCGGCCGTCGGCATCTACGCTGTCGTCGCCGGATCGGTCGCCCGGAGATTGCGCGAGATCGGCATCCGCCTCGCGCTCGGCGCCGAGCCGGCGCGGCTCTTCCGGATGGTCCTGGCACAGACCGCCGCCCCCGTGCTCGCGGGGATCGCCCTCGGCCTTCCCCTCGCGGCCGTCGCGGCCCGCGCCCTCGGAGGCTTCCTGTTCGGCGTAGCGCCGACCGATTCCGCCACCTTCGGCGCGGCCGTGGCCGTCCTCGCCCTGGCCGGCTTCGCCGCGGCCAGCTTCCCCGCGAGGCGCGCCGCGAGCCTCGATCCGATGACCGCCGTCCGGCACGAATGAGAGAGGAGATCCCATGATCGAGATTCGCAACATCGAGAAGTCCTTCGACACGCGGGCGGGCCAGACGTTCGTCCTGCGGCGGATCAACCTGAAGATCGAGGCCGGCGAGTTCGTCACGGTCATGGGGCCGTCGGGCGCCGGCAAGTCCACGCTCCTCTCGATCCTGGGGATGCTCGACCACGCGTGGAGGGGCGAGTACCGGCTGCTGGACCACCAGGTGGACCGCTTGAAGCCCAGGGAGCGGATCGAGCTGAACAAACGGTACGTTGGCTTCGTCTTCCAGCAATACCACCTGCTCGACAACCTGACGGTCGCCGAGAACCTCGACATCCCGCTCTCCTACAGGAACGTCAAGGGCTCCGAGCGCGCCGCGGCCGTCGCCGACACGCTCGACCGCTTCCAGATCGTGGGAAAGAAGGACCTCTACCCGAGTCAGCTCTCGGGCGGGCAGCAGCAGCTGGTCGGCGTCGCGCGGGCGTTGATCGCGAAGCCGAAGCTCCTGCTCGCCGACGAGCCGACCGGCAACCTCCACTCCGACCAGGGGCGCGACATCATGCGCCTCTTCCAGAAGCTGAACGAGGAGGGCATGACCATCGTCCAGGTCACGCACTCCGAGGAGAACGCCCGGTACGGCGGGCGGATCGTCCGCCTCTTCGACGGTTGGATCGCCGGCGAGGAGCGGGTCACGGACCGGATCGGAGTCGAGACGGCGAACCGTTGAGCGGAGGTAGGCGATGAGCTGGCTCCTGCAGGACATCCGTTACGCGGCCCGGATGCTCGCCAAGAACGCCGGGTTCGCGGCAATCGCGGTGGCGACCCTGGCGCTGGGCATCGGAGCGAACACGACGATCTTCTCCGTCGTCCGCGCCGTCCTGATCCGCCCGCTTCCCTACCCCGACGCCGACCGGCTCGTCGGCTTCTCGACGAACCAGTCCGGGCCGGACCTCGAGGACATCGCGCGGCAGAGCTCGAAGCTCTCCTACGCCGCCGGCGCTCAGGGATGGCCGCTCGACTGGACGAGCGGCGGCGAGCCGGAGAGGGTCGCCGCTGCGGTTGTCACGGGCCAGGCCTTCGCGGCCCTCGGCGCCGCGGCGGAGATCGGCCGCGGGATCCTCCCCTCCGACGACCGCCCCGGAGCGGAGCCGGTCGTGGTGGTCGGCCATGGCTTCTGGACTTCCCGGCTGGGCGGCGACCGCGGCGTCGTCGGCAGGTCGCTCAACCTCGGCGGCAGGCCCTACACGGTCGTCGGGGTCATGCCGTCCTCCTTCGAGGTTCCCCGGGCGACGGCGGACATGTGGGTCGCGTTTCAGGTCCTGGCTTGGGAGGCCGCTCCGGTCCGCGGCGCTCACCTGCTGCGGAGCTTCGGGCGCCTCGCTCCGGGAGTCACGCGCGCCACGGCGCAGGCGGAACTCGACGGCATCGCCCGGCAGCTCAAGCAGGTTCACCCCGAGGAAGACGGCGACCAGGTCTTCAACCTGATGCCGCTCCAGGACCAGATGGTGGCCCGGTCGCGGCCGACGCTGCTGCTGCTCTTCGCCGCGGTCGCCGTCGTCCTGCTCATCGCCTGCGCGAACTTCGCCAACCTCCTGATCTCCCGCTCGAGCCGCCGGTCGCGGGAGATCGCGATCCGCTCGGCGCTGGGGGCGGGGCGCGGGCGCCTGATGCGGCTGCTCGTCACCGAGAGCGTGCTGCTGTCGCTCCTCGGAGGCGCGGCCGGTCTCGTGGCCGCGGCCTGGAGCCAGGGCGTCGTCGCGAAGCTGCCGCCGGTCCCCGCGCGGCTGGCGGAGCAGGTGCGCCTCGACTCCGGCGTGCTCCTGTTCGCTCTTGCCGTGTCGGTCGTCACCGGGATCGTGTTCGGACTGCTCCCCGCGCTCGCGCTGACGCGGTCGGCCGCCGCGGAGCACCTGGGAACGCGCGAGTCCGGAACCTCGAGGGATTCGCGGATCGCCAGCGTCCTGGTCGTCGCGGAGATCGCCGTCGCCCTCGTGCTCTTGAACGGCTCGGCCCTCCTGTTCAAGGGCCTCTCGCGCCTGACCTCCTCGGACCCCGGCTTCGCGGCCGACCACCTCCTGACCTTCCGCCTCGACCTGCCCGAGACCCGCTTCAAGGAAGTCGAGCCGAGGACGCGCTTCTACCGCTCGCTGACCGAGCGGCTGTCGGCGCTTCCCGGAGTCAAGAGCGCCGCCCTGATCAGCGAGATCCCGCTCGGCGGCAACCGCCTCGACCACAACATCGTCGTCGAGGGCGGGCCGGTCTACCCGAAAGGCTCCGAGCCCTCGGCCTACAGCCGCACGACCTCCGCCCCCTACTTCCGCACGATGGGAATCCCGATCGTCCGCGGCCGGGCTCTCGAAGAGTCCGACCGCGAAGGCGCGCCGCTGGCGGCCGTCGTCAACGAGGCCTTCGCTCGCCAGTTCTTCTCCGGGCGCGACCCGATCGGCGGAAGGGTCCGCTGGGCGCGCGGGCCGGAGAACGCGTGGATGACCGTCGTCGGCGTCGCCAGGGACGTCCACCAGGACTCCCTGGCGGAGGAGGACGGGCCGGCCCTCTACACGCCCTACTCGCAGAACGCCCCGGTGTGGAAGCGGTGGAGTTGTGTCGTGGTCCGCACGCAGGGCGATCCGCGAGGCATGCTCGCCGCCGCAAAAACCGCGGTCCGGAGCCTCGACTCCAACCTCCCGCTCACCGAGGTCTCCACCATGGAGGAGATCCTGCGCGCCTCGACCGAGTCCCCGGCGCGGCGCAACCTCGTCCTCGCGCTCTTCGCGGGCCTTGCGCTGGCGCTGGCGGCGGTCGGCGTGTACGGCGTCCTGACGCAGGCGGTGTCGCGACGCCGCCGCGAGTTCGGCGTCCGGATGGCGCTCGGCGCCAGGCGCGGCGACGTCGTCCGCCTCGTGCTGCGCCAGTCGCTCCTGCTCGCGGGCGCGGGCGTCCTGCTCGGCCTCGCCGGCGGAGCGTTCCTCTCCCGCGCGTTCCTGACGAGTCTCCTTTACGGCGTCAGCGCGACCGATCCCCTGACCTACGCGGCGATGGCGGCCGTGCTGATCGCGGCGACGCTTCTCGCGAGCGGCTTGCCGGCCCGCCGCGCGACGCGCGTGGACCCGATGTCGGCGCTCCGGAGCGAAGGATGAGCTCATTTCTGCAGGACCTCCGCTACGGGTGGCGCTCGTTCGCGAAGTCCCCTGGCTTCACGCTGGTTGTCGTCGGGACGCTGGCCCTCGGCATCGGCGCGAACACCGCGATCTTCTCGGTCGTCGAGGGCGTCCTCGTCCGATCGCTCCCCTACAAGGACCCGGACCGCATCATCCGGATCGGCCACGTCCGTCCGGAGGGAGGACGGCTCCCGGGAACCTTCTCGCCGCAGGACTTCGACGACTACGCGCGCGAGAAGCCCGGGCTCTCGCAGGTCGCCTCCTTCCAAGCCGGCCCAGGCCTGGGGTTCACCCTGCTCGGCCGGAGCGAGCCCATGCGGGTCGCGGCCTGCTTCGTGTCGCCGGGGTTCTTCGAGACGATGGGGGTCGTCCCGGAAGCGGGCCGGGCCTTGCTGCCGCAGGAGAACGTTCCCGGCCGCGACCGCGTAGCGGTGCTCTCCCACCGGCTGTGGAGAAGGGTCTTCGGCGCCGAGGCGCCGGCCGCGGGGCGCACCGTCGTGCTCGACGGGAAGCCGTTCACGGTGGTGGGTGTCCTGCCGCCTTCCTTCCAGTTCCCCTCGGCGGAGCCGGACCTCTGGGTACCGGTCTCCCTCATGACGGAGGACGACGTCCCGCACCGGCGCGACGTGCGGTGGCTCGAGGCGGTGGGCCGTCTGGCCCCGGGCTCGACGATCGAGCAGGCGCGCGGAGGCGCGGACGCCGTCTTCGCGAGGCTGGCGAAGCAATTCCCCGACAGCAACCGGGGCTTCGAAAAGTCCCTCGTCGTTTCGCTGGAGAAATCGCTCGTGGGCGAGGTCCGGACTCCGCTTTACGTCCTGCTCGGCGCGGTCGGACTGGTCCTCTTGATCGCTTGCGCCAACGTCGCCAACATGCTGCTGGCGCGCTCGGCCGCCCGAAGCCGGGAGATGGCCATCCGGACCGCGCTCGGCGCGAAGCCGGCCCGGCTGCTGCGACAGCTGCTGACCGAGAGCGTGCTGCTCGGGCTCGCGGGCGGGGCGATCGGCCTCGCCGCGGCCTTCTGGGGAGTCGATGGCCTGCTCGCGCTGATCGGAGGCCGACTCCCTCGGGCCGAAGAGATCCGGCCCGACGCCGGAGTCGCCCTCTTCGCGGCCGCGGTCTCGGTCCTGACGGGGATCCTCTTCGGGATCCTGCCGGCGAGGCGGTCGCTCGACCCCAGGATCGCGGCGACCCTGGAGTGGGGCGGTCGGGGCGCTTCCGGCGAGCGCGCCGACGTGCGCCGCTCGCTCGTCGTGGCCGAGACGGTCCTCGCCGCCCTCCTGCTGACGGGAGCCGGGCTCCTCGCCAAGAGCTTCTGGAACCTGCTGCGTGTGCCGAGCGGCATCTCCGGAGAGAAGGTCCTCACGCTGTCGATCACGATCCCGAAATGGAAGTACCCGACGGACGAGGCCGAGTTCGCCTATCGGGACGAGCTGCTGCGTCGGATGCGATCGCTTCCCGGCGTGGTCGCAGCCGGGGCGGGCAAGTCGTTGCCGCTCTCGGGCGGCGGCGAGGCCTATCGAATCCGGCTGCCGGGGGAGAAGGACCCGTCCGCGCTCATCCAGCCCGCTGCGGGGACCATCATCGTCACGCCGGGATATTTCGAGGCGCTCGGGATCCCGATCCTGCGCGGGCGCTCGTTCACGGACCGCGACATCTCGACCAGCGTCCCGGTCGTCCTGGTCAACCAGGCGCTCGCTCGCCAGCTCTGGCCGGGCTCGGACGCGATCGGCAAGCGCATGGTCTTCGGGCGCAAGATCCAGTACGAGGTCATCGGGATCGCCGGCGACGTGCGCCACGAGGGGCTCCGGTCCGCCCCCGGCGGCGCGATCTATGGCCCGATCTCGCACTTCCCGCGCGGCACGCTCAAGATCTTCCTGCGAGCCTCGGGCGACCCGCGCGCGCTCGCGTCGTCCGCGAGGGCCGCGATCCGCGCCTTCGAGCCGGAGCAGACGGTCTCCGAAGTTGAGCCGCTGACCGAGTCCGTCTCACAGAGCGTCTCGCGGCCCCGCTTCTACGCGACGCTTCTGGCGATCTTCGCCGGCCTCGCCATCGTGATGGCCGGCTCGGGGCTCTACGCCGTACTTTCGTACGGCATCGCGCGGCGCACTCGCGAGATCGGCGTTCGCATCGCGATGGGAGCGAGCGCCCGCGACGTCGTGCTCATGGTCTCGCGGGAGGGGCTCGCCACCTCCGCTCTCGGCATCGCCGTGGGCCTCGCGGCCTCGGTCGCCGCCTCTCGGCTGCTCGGAAGCCTCCTCTTCGACGTGCGGCCGTTCGACCCGGCGATCCTGGCGGCGACGGCGCTCTTTCTCCTGGCCGTTGCGGCCGCCGCGTCCGCGGCGCCGGCGTTTCGCGCGTCTCGGGTGGACCCGATGACCGCGCTGAGGGCGGAGTGAGCGAACGATGACCGGATTCCTTCAGGACTTCCGGCACGCGCTCCGGATGCTTCGCCGCAGTCCGGGCTTCACTGCCGCCGCGGTCGCGACCCTGGCGCTCGGCATCGGCGCCAACGCGGCGCTCTTCATGGTCCTGGACGCGGTCGTCCTGCGGCCCCTGCCGGCGGGAGAGCCGGGCGAGCTCGTGCTGATTTCCCCGGTCGACGCGCGCGGGCGCGTCGGAGGCGGCTTCGACGAGGCGACCTTCCAGATGCTGCGAGACCGCGGCCGGCCGGTCGCGGATCTCTTCGCTTTCGACTCGGCTCCGCTGCGAGTCGAAGCCGACGGCCAGTCGGAGATCCTGCAGGGATCGGTGGTGTCGGGCTCCTATTTCCAGACGCTCCGCGTCCGCGCGGCCCTCGGCCGGACTCTCACCATGGAAGACGACCGAGCGTCCGCGGCGCCCGTCGCGGTCGTCAGCGAGAGCTACTGGACGCGGCGTTTCGGACGGGAGCCGTCGGTCCTCGGCCAGACCGTGGACATCAAGGGCCTCTCGTTCCGCATCGCCGGGGTTTCCGCGGCCGGGTTCTCGGGCATCGAGCCGGGGCACCCCAGCGAGGTCTGGGTTCCTATGAGCGCCTGGCAGGCGGTCCGGCTGAAGGACCACGATCGAACCGGAGTGATGGGCCGCCTGAGGCCGGGCGTTTCCGCCGCCGCCGCGACGCCCGTCCTGGCGGCAATCTACCGCGATGCCCTGCTCGCAACCGCGGGGGGCGCGCCTTCGCCCTCGAGGCGTAGCGAGATTCGAGCCTCGTCGATCGAGCTTCGCCCCGGCGGCCGGGGCACCGAGGGCCTCCGCGAGGAGCTCTCGCGCCGGCTCACCATCCTGCTCGGCGCCGCCGGGCTCCTGCTCCTGATCGCGTGCGCCAACGTCGCCAACCTGCAGCTCGCGCGCGCGAAGGCGAGGCAGAAGGAGATCGCGGTTCGGCTCGCCCTCGGCGCCGGGACGCTCCGCCTCGTCCGGCAGCTCCTGACCGAGAGCTTCCTGCTCGGCTCGATCGGCGGCGTCGCCGGGGTCGCCGCGGCCGCCTGGTCGAGCGCCGCCCTCGTCCACGCGGTCGGAGGCCGGAACCTTCCCGTCTCTCCGGCGACCGAGTGGCGGGTTCTGCTGTTTTCCGCCGCGGTGACGCTCGCGGCGGCGGCCGTCTTCGGTCTCGCGCCGGCGCTCAAGGCGGCCGCGCGGGATCCGGCGCGGGACCTGAAAGGGCCGGCGTTCGAACGCGCCGCCCGCCGCCGGCTCCCGTTCGCCGACGCTCTCGTCGTGTCCCAGTTCGCGCTCTCCCTCGCCCTCGTCACGGGGGCGGCGCTCCTGGCGCGAACCCTCTCGTCCCTGCACGCCGTCGACCCCGGGTTCCGGCCGCAAGGCGTGCTTCTTTTCTGGCTGTACCCGACTCTTTCGGGCATCGACGGCCCGGCGGAGAAGGACCTCTATCGGGCCGTGGAGGAGACGCTCTCCACGGTTCCCGGCGCGCGGTCCGCGTCGGACTTCCGATTCGGCTTCTTCGCCGGGCGCTGGGAGCGGCAGGCCTTCGCGGAGGGGAGCGCCGGCGGCCGAGAGACCCGGCCTGTCTTCTTCGACGCCGTCGGCCCGGGCTTCTTCGAGACGATGGGAATCCCGGTTCGGATTGGCCGCGGAGTGTCCCGAGCCGACACTTCTCGTTCCGCGCGGGTCGCGGTGCTCAACCAGTCCGCGGCCAGGCGGCTCTTCGGAGAAGAGAGCCCGATCGGCCGCGCCATCGGGTTCGAAACGCCCGCTGACGACGCCGCGGTCCCGGGCACGGCCCCGGAGGAGAAGACCGAGGTCGTCGGCGTCATCTCGGACACGAGGACGTTCTCCCTCCGGGACGGCGAGGCGGCCAGCCAGCCCGCCGTCGTCTACGTGCCTGTTTCCCAGGCGCCGGAGAGCCTGCTTGGCCAGATGAACTTCGCCGTGCGGGCAGACGGCGATCCTCGGGCGATCCTTCCCGCGGTCACCCGCGCCGTCGAAGCTGCGGCGCCGGGCGTTCCGGTGTTTCAGGCCCGAACGCTCGACGAGCAGGTGGATCGGTCGCTCGCGCAGGAGAGGTCGCTGGCGCGGCTGCTCGCCTTTTTCGGCGCCCTGGCGCTCGCCCTGGCGGGGGTCGGCCAGTACGGGGTGATGTCCCACTCCGTGGCGCGGCGGACCCGGGAGATCGGGGTCCGGATCGCCCTCGGCGCGAGCCGCCGCCTCGTTCTCCGCGACGTCCTGCGCCGCGGCCTCGTCCTCGCGCTCGCCGGATTCCTTCTCGGCGCGGCCCTCCTTCCGGCGATTGCGCGTGTCATCGCGAGCCTTCTCTACGGAGTCTCGCCCGCGGACCCGGCGACGCTGCTGGCGGCGGCCCTCCTCCTCGCAGCCATTTCCCTCGCGGCGGCTTGGATCCCGGCCTTCCGGGCGACACGGGTCGATCCCGCCGAGGCACTCCGAAGCGAATGAAAAGTGAGGTGATCGGATGAGCACGCTCTCGCAGGATCTCCGGTTCGCGTTCCGCACGCTCGCGAAGACCCCCTCCGTGGCGATCTTCGCCGTGCTCTCGCTTGCCCTGGGCATCGGGGCCAACGCGGCGATCTTCGCCGTCGTGGACGCGTTCTTCTGGCGTCCCTTCCCGGTGGAGGACCCGGGCCGCCTCGTCGCGATCAACACGACGGACCAGAAGAACCCCGGCTTCCTGCCGGTCTCGCGGCTGAACTTCGAGGACTTTCGCGACAAGACCGACGTCTTCGCCGGCGTGGCGGCGGTCGGCTTCGCGGCCGTGGACGTGACGGTGGAGAAGGAGACGACGCGCGTGCCGGTCTTGATCGCCACCGGCAACTACTTCGACGTCCTCCGCGTTCGCCCGGTCCTCGGCGCCGGCTTCCGCGCGGACCAGGATGAGCCGATCGGGAAGAACCCCGTCGTCGTGCTCTCCAACGGATTCTGGAAGCGGCGCTTCGCGGGCGACCCGTCCATCGTCGGCAAGCCCATCACGATCAACCGGATGGATTACACGGTCGTCGGCGTCCTTCCGGAGACCTTCACGGGGACGTTCCCCGGCTTCTCACCGGACCTGTGGGTTCCGTACGGGATGCGCCTCCACATCCAGCCGGCCGTCTCGTTCATGACGGAAAAACGGCGAGGGCTCTGGCTCGCCCCGATCGCGCGGCTGAAGCCCGGCGTTACCAGGCCGCAGGCCGAGGCCGCGTTGAAGAACCTCGCCGCGGCGCTCGAGAAGGAGTACCCGGACGCCAACCGCGGAAGGAGCATCGCCCTCCAGACGCTCGCCGAGGCCCGCGCCAATCCCACCGGCGCCGCCGACAATCCGATGCCCCGGATCGGCGCGCTCCTGCTCGTCGCGGTCGGCGTGATCCTGCTGATCGCGTCGGCCAACGTCGCCAACCTGCTCCTGGCACGCGCCTCGTCGCGGCGCAAGGAGATCGCCGTGCGGATCGCGATCGGCGCGACGCGCTGGCGCCTCGTCCGGCAGCTCCTGGCCGAGAGCCTGCTCCTTTCGTTCCTGGGCGCCCTTGCCGGGATCCAGGTCGCCTCCTGGCTGACGAAGCTCCTGATGACTCTCCAGCCTCCCGGCCCCTTCCCGTTCGTGCTCGGCGCGCGGATCGACTGGCGGGTTCTCCTCTTCACGACCGGGATCGCCGCCGTCACCGGGATCCTCTTCGGCCTCATCCCGGCGCTCCAGGCCTCCCGCCCCGCGATCGCGGACAAGCTCAACGAGGGGGGGCGCCAGAGCGGCGCCGGCGCCCGCGGAGGAATGCGCAACGCCCTCGTCGTCGTAGAAGTGGCGCTCGCGACGATCGCGCTCGCGGGAACGGGGCTCCTCCTGCGGAGCCTCCACGAGGCGACCGCGATCGACCCGGGCTTCAAGGCGGACAAGGTGCTCGCGTTGAACCTCGACGTCTCGCTCCAGGGCTACGACGCCGATCGCGGCGCGCAGTTCTACAAGCAGCTCGTGACCCGCGTCGGGGCGCTGCCGGGAGTGAAGTCCGCTGAGATCGCCTCCCGCGCCCCGCTCGCCTTCGGCTTCCAGAGGACCGTCTTCATCGAAGGCGACGTCCCGTCGGAAAAGGACCGCGGCATCCTCGTCAACGTCGCCAACATCGGCCCGGACTACTTCCGGACGCTGGACATGGCGATCGCCTCCGGCCGCCCCTTCGGCGTCGAGGACACGGAGACTTCGCCGCTCGTGGCGGTCATCAACCAGACCATGGCGAAGCGGTTCTGGCCGGGACGGGAAGCCATCGGGCGCTCGTTCCGGTTCCCCGTCCCCAACGGCCGCGACGGGGAGGTCACGCCGCCGATCCAGATCGTCGGCATCGCCCGCGACGCCAAGTACGTCACGCTGGGCGAGCAGCCTATTTGCTTCGTCTACCTGCCGGCGCGGCAGAACTACACGCCGGCGATGACCCTCCTCGTCCGGTCGGACGGCGATCCGTCCACGGTCCTGCCGCAGCTGCGCCAGGAGATCGTCAACATGGACCCGGGCCTTCCGATTTTCAACGTGCGGCCGCTGACCACCCAGATCGAGGGAGCCCTGTTCCTCTCCCGCGTCGGAGCGTTCCTGCTCGCGGCGTTCGGCGCGCTGGCCCTCATCCTGACGACCGTCGGGACCTACGGCGTGCTCGCCTACACGGTGACGCGCCGCGTCCCGGAGATCGGCCTGCGCATGGCGCTCGGCGCCGGCCCCGGCAAGATCCTCGGGATGGTCATCGGCAACGGGATGTCGCTCGTGGGAGCCGGTCTCGCCGCCGGGATCGTCGCTTCGCTGCTGCTCGCCCGGAGCCTCACGCCGATCCTCTTCGGGGTCAGGGGGACCGACCCGGTGACCTACGGCGGCATCACGGTCGTCCTCGGGGCGGTCGCCCTCGCCGCCTGCTACATCCCCGCGCGCCGCGCCGCCGCTGTGGACCCGACCGTCGCGCTTCGGCAGGAGTGAGGATGGGACTCCTCCGCGACCTGCGGCACGCGCTCCGCGCGCTGGCGCGAAACCCGGGGTTCGCGCTCGCAGCGGCCGCCACGCTCGCGCTCGGCATCGCGGCCAACACGGTCATCTTCAGCCTCGCCGACGCGATTCTGCTCCAGCCGCTCCCCTATCGAAGCCCCGAACGGCTGGTCGTCCTCTGGGAAGGAAGGCTCTCGCGGCCCGGTGAGAAGAACGTCATCTCCGCCGCTAACTTCCTCGACTGGAGGAGGCAGAGCCGCTCCTTTGAGCAGATGGCGCTCTCCACGTGGAGCGGCCTCACGCTGACGGACTCGGGCTCGCCCGAGAGGCTCTCCGGCCGCGCGGTCACCGCCAACCTCTTCTCGGTCCTCGGGGTGGCACCGCGGCTCGGCCGCACCTTCGCCGCCGAGGAGGAAGCTCCAGGAGGGCCCGCCGCGATCCTCCTTTCGCACGGGCTCTGGATGCGCCGCTTCGGCGGGGACCCGAACGTCGTGGGCCGGAAGGTCGGAACGGATTCCGGCCCGGCGCTCGTCGCCGGCGTGATGCCGAAGGACTTCCGCCCGCTCGGGGACGAGGAATACTGGGAGCCTTTCCGCTTCACCGAGCAGGCCGGGAGCTGGGGCCGGTTCGCCATCGGCTGGGCGCGGCTGAAACCCGGCGTGTCCGCCGGGCAGGCGCAGCTCGAGATGTCGGAGATCGCCCGCGGGCTCGAGCGTGTCCGCCCCGAGAGCGACGCAGGATGGGGCGTGCGCGTCGTGCCGATCGCCGAGGACGTCTCCGGGAGCGCGCGTCCCCTGCTACTCGTCCTCGCCGGCGCCGTCATGCTTCTGTTTCTCTTAGCCTGCGCCAACGTCGCCAACCTCCTGTTGGGACGCGCGCTGGCCCGAGAGAAGGAGACCGCGATCCGGACGGCGCTCGGGGCCTCGAGGTTCTCGATCGCGCGCCAGTGGATTGCCGAGGGCCTTCTGCTGGCGGGGGCGGGCTGCGCGGTCGGGCTCGCCGCGGCGGCGTGGGCCCTTCATGCGATCGCCGCGCGCACCGCCGGGAGGCTTCCGAGGGTCGAGGAGGCGGCGCTCTCCGGCCGATCCGTTCTCTTCGCCGCCGCCGTTTCCTCCGCTGCCGGCCTCGCCTTCGGGTTGCTGTCGGGAGCGAAGCGCCGGAATGGAGACCTGGCGGCCTCGCTCTCCGGTGGCGACCGCGCCACCTCGGGCCGCTGCGCCGCGCTCTGGAAGGCCGCGCTCGTCTCGACACAGGTCGCGATCGCGCTCGTCCTCCTGGTCGGAGCGGGATTGATCGCGCGCTCGCTCGGAGAGCTCGGGCGCGTCCGGCCCGGCTTCGATCCCGAAGGCGTGCTGACTTTCCGGATGACCCTGCCGGAGAGCCGATACGCGACCGCCCGCAGCCAGAACGACTTCTTCGAGGAGGTCGCGGCCCGGGTGCGCGCGATTCCGGGCGTGCGCGCCGCCGGCCTCGTCAGCACGCCGCCGCTCGGCGGATTCGGGCCCGGCACGAGCTTTCTGCCGGACGGCTCTCCCCCCGTCGCCGCGGGTGAGAAGCCCACGGCGGACATTCGGACGGTGGACCCGGGCGGCCTCGCGGCCCTCGGGATCCCCCTTCTCGCCGGCCGCGGCTTCGCGGAGTCCGACCGCGCGGGCTCGCCTCCCGTCGTCGTCGTCAACCGGACGCTCGCGGACCGCATCTTCGGCGGCCGGGCGGTCGGCCGGCGATTGAACGTCTCGTGGGGCCTGCCGGATGGAAACGGCCCGGTCGAGATCGTCGGCGTGGCCGGCGATGTGCGCCTCGCCTCCGTGGACAAGCCGGCGCGGCCCACGATCTATTACTCGACGCTTCAGTCTCCCAACTCGCTGATGAATCTCGTCGTGAAGTCGTCGGGAGATCCGGAGGCGCTCCTTCCGAAGATCCGCGAAGAGGTCACGGCCCTCGACCCGCTGATCGCGGTCGAGCGCCCGGCGACTCTCGAAGCCCTGCTGGACCGGTCGCTCGAGGGGCGGCGTCTGCCGATGCTCTTCCTCGCGCCCTTCTCGGCCGCGGCGCTGCTCCTCGCCGCGGTCGGCCTCTACGGTGTCCTGGCCTTCGCCGTCCGCGAGCGCACGAGGGAGGTCGGCATCCGCGTCGCGCTCGGCGCGGGCCGCGCGGACGTCCTCCGGCTCGTCCTGGGGCGAGCGGCGGTCCTCGTCGGGGCGGGGCTCGCCGCCGGCGCCGCCGCCGCGCTCTTCGCCGCGCGATTCCTCGGAAGTCTTCTCTTCGAGGTGGCTCCGTCCGATCCCGCGACTTTCGCCGCGGTCGCACTCGGCGTCGCGGCCGTGTCGCTCGCGGCGAGCTGGCTGCCTGCGCGCCGCGCCCTCCGGATCGATCCCGCCCGCGCGCTTCGGAGCCAATAAGCCAGTGAGGTGACCCGATGACCGTCTTCCTCCAGGACCTGCGCCACGCCGCCCGGATGCTCGGCAAGAGCCCGGGGTTCACCCTCCTCGCCCTCGCGATGCTCGCCATGGGCATCGGCGCCAACACGGCGATCTTCTCCGTCGTGGACGCGGTCCTTCTGCGTCCGCTCCCCTACCCCGACGCGGACCGGATCGTCACGATCGGCGAGATGGCTTCCAACGAGGACCCGCGCCACTCGAGCAGCACCTCGTACGCGAACTTCCTGGACTGGAAGGCGCAGAGCTCGAGCTTCCAGGCGATGACGATCTTCAACGGGTGGCGGCCAGCGCTGACCGGGCTGGGCGAGGCCGAGAGGCTGCGCGCTGCCTTCGTGACGGCCGAGGTCTTCGACATCCTGGGCGTGCGGCCGGAGCGCGGGCGCGCGATACGGCCGGAGGAAAATGCCCCCAACGCGCCCAACGTCGCCGTCGTCAGCCACGGCTTCTGGCAGCGCCGGCTGGGGGGCGACCCCGCCGCGGTCGGCCGTACGATCACGTTGAACGCGCAGCCCTTCACGGTCATCGGGGTGCTGCCCGCCGGATTCCGCGCGGCGCCGGCGGAGATCGACGTCGAGGTCTGGGCGAACAACTCACCCGATCCGCGCGACTCGCGGACCTCCCGCTATCTGAGGGTCATGGGGAAGCTCAAGCCCGGCGTCACGCTCTCCCGGGCCCGGGCGGAGATGAAGGCGATCTCGGCCCGCCTCGAGGCGGCGTATCCGAAGGACAACGACAAGATGGCCGCGGGGCTGCTGCCGCTGCGCCGCGCGATGACGACGGACACGCGGGCGCCGCTCCTTCTCCTCGCCGGGGCGGCCGGCCTTCTGCTGCTCATCGCCTGCGCCAACCTCGGCAACCTGCTCGTGGCCCGCGGCGTGGCCCGGGCGCCGGAGTTCGCGGTCCGCGTTGCCCTCGGCGCCTCCCGCTGGAGGATCGCCCGACAACTCCTGACGGAGAGCCTCGCGCTCGCCGGCGTCGGCGGCGCGGTCGGCCTGCTCCTGGCGCCGTGGGGGACGCAGCTGCTGCTCGCTCTGGCGCCCGAGTCCGTCCGCGCCTCTGGGGTCCACACCGACGCCCGGGTCCTGGTCTTCGCGCTCGTGGCGAGCGCCGCCGCGTCCCTCCTCGCGGGCCTCGTCCCGGTCGTTCCGGTCTCCGCCGACAGCTTCCAGGCGAACCTGAAGGAAGCGGGTCGGTCCGGCCGGGGCGCCCGGGGCCACCGGATTCGCAACGGCCTCGCGGTCGCGCAGCTCGCCCTCGCCCTGACGCTCGCGGCGCTCGCGGGCCTGCTCGCGAGGAGCTTCGAGCGCGCGCAGAACGTCGAGCCCGGGATCCGGCCGGAGAATCTCTGGACTCTCTCGGTCAACATCCCCGAGAGCCGGTATCCGAAGCCGCGGCAGCCTCAATTCTTCGACGCCCTGGCCGAGCGCGCCGCCGCCCTTCCGGGAGTTGCGGGCGCCGCGGTCTCGAGCGACCTTCCCTTCTCGGGAAACTGGGACCGGATCTCCGTCGCGGTCGAAGGCCGCCCGGGGTTGAGCCCGTCCGAGCAGCCGGAGGGCGACCGCTACATCGTCAGTCCGGGCTACTTCGCGGTCATGGGAATCCCCTTGAAGTCGGGCCGCGTGCTCGAGGAGACCGACCGTTACGACAGTCCCCTGGTCGCCGTCGTGGACGAGCGGTTCGCGCGCCGGCTCTCCCCGAGCGGCTCCGCGATCGGCACGCGCCTCAAACTGCCTGCGCGCGACGGATTCGCGGAGGTCGTCGGCGTCGTCGGGCACGTCAAGCACTACGGCCTCGACGCGGAGTCGCAGGGACAGATCTACATGTCGCACCGCCAGTACCCGTGGAGGTGGATGCACCTGGTCGTCCGTGCCTCGACGTCCGGCGGAAGCCTCGCGGGGCCGCTCGCCGAGCAGGTCCGCGCGCTCGACGCCGACGTGCCGGTCTTCGACGTCGCGACGATGGAGCAGCTGATGGCGGATCGTTTCGCGACGCGCCGCTTCTCGACGCTCCTGGCCTCCGTCTTCGCGGGAGCCGCGCTGTCGCTCGCGGCGCTCGGCCTCTTCGGCCTCGTGGCCTACGTCGCCGCGCAGCGGATGCGGGAGCTCGCGATCCGCATCGCGCTCGGCGCGCAGCCGGCCGA
>Ga0126379_10000224_pt1 | contig 29920 bp, 19 predicted proteins | sample PanSoiMetPlot_24_FD_92640 | JGI IMG/M metagenome (GOLD analysis project Ga0126379, IMG submission 92640) | Tropical forest soil microbial communities from Panama - MetaG Plot_24 | ecosystem: Environmental > Terrestrial > Soil > Tropical forest > Bulk soil | place: Panama | collected 2016-02-17
ATCGCGATGGCCTGGGAAAAGACGGGCGCCATCGCTCCCTTCACCGTCGCGCAGTAGGGGCAGAGCGGGGCGTCGGGCGCGGCGTCGGCTTTGAAGCAGGGCGGGGCGTCGGCGTTACCGGCGTCCCCGCCGTGAACGTCATCGGAAGCTGGAGGGCGCGCGACTCGCGCTCGGCGAGGCGTCCTTCGAACGCGAACGTCGCCGTCCCGTTCGCGGACCGGCGGTAGGACCAGCCCGCCCCGCCGCAGACTCCCGCGCCGAGGGTCGAGAGCTTCTCGGGCCAGGAATGGTCGCGCGCGGCCGCCCGCTCCGCGCGGGCGTCGAGGATCAGGGCGGTCAGCTCGGCCTCGACGACGTAGCGCCGCCAGCGCTGGAAGCTTTCGAGCGTGTTTGGCGCCGCGGGCACGACACTTGCCTCGGTCTGCTGCCACGAACGGGTCCTCGCCTCGTCGAGTCTCTCCGGAGTCCAGTCACAGAGATCCATCCTCCGGACCTCCTCGATCATCTCCCTCAGGAACCTGCCATAGGCGCCAGCCTTGCAGGTCAGATCATCACCCTGCGCGGGTGAGTACCAGGCCTGGTTCTGGAAGGCGGCGTAGAAGCCGGAGAGCAGGCTGAGGCTGCGCAGACGCTCCGCCCAGCCATAGGCCGGGCTGTCGACTTTACGGATCGCGCCCGCAATCAGCTTCGCGTCGGAGACCACCAAGACATATGCGAGAGATTCCGGCCGGCGTGAGAGGACCTCCACCAGGCTCCACGACGCCGCGAGCGTCTGGACGGCTTGCTCGGGCTCGCCTCGCCTGGCCTCGACGAGGGCTCGCGCCACGAGGAGGCGCTGCAGGCGGATCAAGCCCTGACCGTTGGGAAGAAGAGCCTGGCTGCCACGAGTGACGTCCATCTCCCACTGGATCTCCGCTCCCCGCAGCAGCACGGACTCGATCGCCGCGATCGGCCCGTCGCGCTCCGAGAGAAAGCGCTCGAGAACTTCGGGAGGTTTGCCGATCTTCTCTGTCGGACTCTTGAGCTCGCGCTCGACGAAGTCCAGAACCGCCGAAGCGACCGGCCGAAACGCGTCGGCCTCCTCGGTCGAAGGACCCGGGCGCCGTTCGACGGACGGCCGCGGTTCGGCCGGCCGGGAGTCCGGCGGCCGGAATTGATCGATGCTCGGAACGAGGTCGATCCCCAATCCCGCGGCGAGCCGCTCGAGCTCCAGCGCCCCCGCGGTCGCTTCCGCCTTCGGGAACTGCGCCTCGAACGCGCTGCGAAACGGAGCCGCGGCCGGGTCCGAACCGATGGCCGTGCCTGCCGCAAGGCTGAAGGCCGCGAGAAAAACGCAAGGAAGCCGGCTCGTCAGGCTGGCAGCTTAATCCCATTTGTTATGTTGACCCGAGAGGAACCATGAAGATCGCCTTGAGAAGCGCTTTGCGAATCGCGGCGGCTTCCCTGCTGGCTCTGCCGCTCCCGGCGTCGGGCCAGGAGCGTGTCATCCCCTTCTGGCCGGACGAGGTCCCCGAGGCGATCCACGCCTCCGTGGACGGCAACGCGGCGCTGGAGACGGTGCGCGAGCTGTCGCGATTCCACCGCGTCCACGGATCTCCGGGCCTCGCCGCCGCGGCCGAGCACGTCAAGAAGAAGCTCCTCGCCGCCGGCCTCTCCGACGCGGCGGTCGAGCGCTTCCCCGCCGACGGCAAGACGCGCTACGCGCACTTTCGAAGCTACTTCGGATGGAATCCCGTTTCGGCCACGCTCGAGGAGGTCTCCCCGAGGCCCAGGCTGATCGAGTCGTTTCCCGACCTTCCCGTCGCGCTCGCCGATTACAGCCAGGACGCCGATGTCACGGCCGAGCTCGTGGACGTCGGCCGCGGCAGCGAGGCAAAGGACTACCAGGGCAAGGACGTGAAGGGCCGAATCGCGCTCGCCGACGGGGGGCTCCCCACCGTCCACCAGCTCGCGTGCGAGGAGCGAGGAGCGGCGGGCTTCCTCTCGGACTTCCCGAACCAGACCACGGCGTGGTCCGGCGACGACCGCGATCTGGTCCGCTGGGGCCACCTCGATCCCTACCAGACCGCCAACCGGTTCGCGTTCATGCTGTCGAAGCGGCAGGCCGCCGAGCTGCGGGCGCGCCTCGCGGCGGGCGAGAAGATCCGGCTGCGCGCACGGGTCTCGGCGAAGATGGTTCCCGCGTCCTACGACGTCGTGGTTGCGACGATCCCCGGCTCCGATCCTTCCGCCGGCGAAGTAGTCCTGACCGCGCACATCTGCCACGAGTCCGCCGGCGCCAACGACAACGCCTCGGGAAGCGCGGCGATCCTCGAAGTCGCCCGCTCGCTTGCCTCGGCGATCCGCGCGAAGTCCCTCCCGCCGCCGCGCCGGACGATCCGATTCCTGTGGCTGCCCGAGATCGCCGGCTCGCAGGCGTACCTCGTCCGTCATCCCGAGATCGCGAAGCGCCTCGTGGGCGGAATCCACATGGACATGGTCGGCGGCCTGCTCTCGACGACGAAGGGGACCTTCCACCTCTCGCTGACCGCCGCGAGTCTCCCCCACGTCGTCAACCACGTCGCGCGCGCGTGGTTCGAGCCGCTCGTCCGGGCCTCCTCCCGTTACGCGGAAGCGGGCGGCGATCCCTACGCGGGGTTCGTCTGGCCGCCAGGATCCCGCGAGAGCTTCCTCGGCGACATCCGGGCGCTGGAGATGGGAAGCGACCATGAGGTCTTCGAGGAGTCGAGCTTCCGCGTGCCGATGGTCTACTTCCACGACTGGCCCGACGTGACGATCCACACCAACAAGGACCAGCCCGAGAACCTCGACGCGACCAAGCTCGGCCGCGTGGCGTACCTGGGAGCCGGGATCGCGTGGACGCTCGCCGCGCTGCCGGAGTCGGAGGCCCCGAAGCTGCTGCGCGTCACCGCCGCGCAGGGAATCGGCCGGGTCGCCGCCGCGAGGGCGAGGGCGTCCGATTCGGCCGACGCGGCGCTCTTCGAGCGCGAGGCCGTCGATCAGGGGATCGAGACGCTGCGCTCGATCGCGGCGCTCTACCCTTCGATGTCCGCCGCCGTCCGAGAGGAAGAGGGACGCCTGGCGGCCATGCAACCCGCGGCGGCTCCTCCGCGGGGACCGGACACCCGCGTGCCGGTCCGAAGCTCCGAGGTCCGCGGACCCCTCGACGTCTACTACTACAACTATCTCGAGGAAAGACTCGGGCCGCTGGCGGCTCCGCCGGCGCTCTCGCGCGGGGGCCAGGGCGGCGTCCTGACCTACGAGGCCTTCAATCTCGTGGACGGCAAGCGGACGGTCTCCGAGATCCGCGACATCCTGACGGGGCGCTACTCCCCCGTGCCGCTCTCCGAGGTCTCGGCGTACCTCGACCTTCTCGCGAAGGCAGGGGCAATCACCTTCCGCTAGGAGGCTCGCTACTTCTTAGCGGGGGCGGCCGCCGCCGCCGAGCCCTCGTGGTCGCAGGCCATACCGCCGGCCATCGACGCCTTCGCCGCGCCATCCTTGCCGGCGCAGCAGTCCATGGCTCCGTGGCTCGCCGCCGGGGCCATTCCGGCGTGCTCGGTCTGCCACATCTCGTTGTGGAGAGCGATCAGCTTCTCGAGAGCGGCTTCGAGCGCGGCTGCCTTCTTGTCGCCGGTGGACGCCTTCGCCGCGGCCAGATCGGCCTGGATCGCCTTCCACGCGGCATCGTCCTTCGCCCGCGCTTGCGACGCGTCGGCCGAGTCCATCTTCATGCAAGCGTCGTGATCCATCTCTTGGGACCCGGTGGCGGGGACGGCGGATTGCTGGGCGGACGCCACGACGGCGGCCAGGGAAATCAGGACTGCAATCGCGATCCTTTTCATGCGTTCCTCCAGCGGGACGCTCGCCCGCGAGCGGAAGTTTAGCCGATCCGGCTATGCTCCCCCTCCGTGGGCGTCTCTTCCGACTTCTTCACCCCGCAGAGCCTGGACCGCGAGTTTCCCGTCCGCAAGTCGCTGATCTACTTCAACCATGCGGCGGCGGCTCCCCTGCCCCGGCGCGCCGCCGCAGCGATGGCCGCCCACAACGAGAACGTCCGCGACCGTGGAGCCGCCGACTGGCGCCGCTGGTACGCGGCGATCGATGCGACGCGGGCCAAGGCCGCGCGGTTCCTCGGCGCCGCGCGCGAGGAGATCGCGTTTCTCCCGAATACCAGCTGGGGCCTGAACCTCGTCGCCCGTTCCTTCCGTTGGAAGGACGGGGACAACGTCGTCACGGACGACATGGAGTTCCCCTCCAACGCCTACCCCTGGCTCGCGCTGGAGAACCAGGGCATCGAGTGCCGCCTCGCGAAAAACCGCGGCGGCCGAATCACCCTCGAGGACATCGCGGAGAAGGTGGACGAGCGGACCCGCATCGTCGCTGTCTCCTTCGTTGCGTTCCACAACGGCTGGGTCTACCCGGTCGAGGAGATCGGCCAGTTCTGCCTCAAGCGGGGCATTCTCTTCGTCCTCGATGCGATCCAGGGCCTCGGCGCGATTCCCCTGGACGTGAAGAAGGCCGGCGTCGATGTCCTGTCCGCCGACAGCCACAAATGGCTCCTCGGCCCGGAGGGATGCGCCACGTTCTACGTCTCGGAGGCCGCGCGCGACCGCGTCCCCTCTCTCTTCGGCGGCTGGTGGAACATCAAGCACGAAGCGAGCTACCTCGACTACCGGTTCGACTTCCACGACAGCGCCCGCCGGTACGAGCCCGGCACCCTCGCGACGGCCAACCTCGCGGGGCTCGCTGCCTCCCTGGACCTGCTGACCGAGGTGGGCGTCGAGACCGTCCGCTCGAGGATCCTCGCGACCTGCGAGGTCTTGAAGCGCGGGCTCCTCGAGAGAGGCTGGAGGATCGGCACGCCCGAGCCGCTGTGCTCTGGGATCCTCTCCGCGGCCCTCCCCGGCACGGACTCCCGCGTCGTCGCCAAGCGCCTCGAGCAGAACGACGTCATTACCGCTCCGCGGGAGGGGTGCGTCCGGTTTTCGCCGCACTTCTTCAACGACGCCGCGGAGATCTCGAGGATCCTCTCGATCCTGGACCGCAACAACTTGGTCGCCGAGGCTCAGCCCTAGGAGCGCGGCCCCAGCGGGCGGGTCGGGGGGCGCTGGCGGGATCTTTCGATGGGGGGCTGGCGGTCAGGAGAGCTCTGAAGGAGACGGAAGACGCCGGCGGCGTCGGTCGCGGCGTAGAGGGTGCCGTAGGTGTCGAAGGCCAGGACGTTGATCGCGAGGCTGGTCAGGCCGGTGTTGAGTGGCGTCCAGGTGGCGCCGCCGTCGGAAGTGACGAAGACGCCCGCGCTCGTGCCGGCGTAGAGCAGGCCCCGCGGGGAATCGAAGAGGAAGGTCAGGACGGTGGCCGAGACGCCGGAATTGGCGGGCGACCAGGAAGCGCCGCTGTTGACGCTCTTGTACGGTCCTGTCGAGGTCCCGGCGTACACGGTCTGGGGAGAAGCGGGATCGATGGCGACGGAGAAGATCGACCCGGCCGGCAGGCCCGATCCCGAAGCGCTCCAGCTCCCAGCGGAGTCGGTCGATCGGAACATCCCGTTGGCCGTCGCGGCCAAGAGCGTCGCCGGAGCCGAGCGGTCCAGCGCCATCGAGAAAACGCTCGTGCTGGGCAGGCCCGTGTTCTGGGTCTTCCAGCTCGCGGCGCCGTCGGTGGACTTGTAGACGCCGAACTGGCTCCCGACGTAGATCGTCGCCGGGGCCGTCGGATCGAGGTGGATCGACAGGGCCGTCAGGTTCGCCGGGATCCCGTTGAGCACCGCCGCCCAGGTCGCCCCGGAGTCCGGGCTCTTGTAGAAGCCGAAGCCCAGCGTTCCGGCGTAGACGGTCGAAGGGGTCGAGGGATCGACCGCGAGCGAGATGAACGCCCCGCTGTTCAACAGCCTCTGCCAGCTCTGGCCGTTGTCCGTGGTCTTGACGATGCCGCCGTAGAGACCGGCATAGATCTCCGGCGTCGTCGGCGAAGCGGCGAAGCCCGGAATCGAGAGGTTCCGGATGCCCGTGCCGACCGCGCTCCAAGATTGCTGCGCGCCCTTCTGGGTGGATTGGAGGAGCGCCCCGTTCTGGGTCGGGGGATTTCCGTAGCCGGCGTACATCGTGTCGGGCGCCAGGGAGTCGATCGCCACCGTGTTGACCGGTACGCCGACAAGGGCCGTCCAGATCGCCCCGGCGTCCGTCGACCCGTACAGGGCGGTGTCCGTGGCTGCGAAGACGCTGGAGGAGGAACGAGGATCGATCGCGAGTCCCCGGATCGACCCGATTCCGGCGATTCCCAGGCTGGAGGCCTGCCAGCGCCCTCCGCTATTGGTGCTCTTGAAGACTCCGCCGTTCGAGGTGCCGGCGTAGATGTTGGCCGGCGCGCGCGGATCCACAAGCAAGGCCGAGACGTGGAGGTTGGTCAGGCCGTCGTTGGACTGCGTCCACGTCGAGCCGCCGTTGCTCGAGCGGTAGAAGCCCGAGAGAAGTGTCCCGAGGTAGACGTTCGAGGACGAGGACGGATCGACGGCGATCGCCCTCGGGCTCGTTCCCGAGAGCCCCGCGTTGATCGCGGTCCAGGTCGCGCCGGAGTCCACCGTCTTGAAGACTCCCGCGTCGGTCGAGACCGCGTAGGCGGTCGCCGGGTTGCCCGGATCGAAAGCCACGCCGTTGAAAACGGTGGCCGGCACTCCGGGCGCCGCGCTCCAGGAGGCGGCGCCGTCGCCGCTGCGGAAGAGGCCGCCCTCCGTCGCGGCAAAGAGGATCCGGGTCGCGGCGGGATCGATGGCGACGGCAATGACGGAGAAGTTCGTCATCCCGGAGGAGGCGGCGGCAAAAGTCGCCGACCCGTCGGTGGACTTGAAGACGCCGGCCCCCTTCGTCCCGACGTAGATCGTCGCCGACGACGTCGGATCCACGGCGATCGAGAGGATCGCCCCGACGCCGTCCGGCCCCAGCGAGACCCACGTGGAAGGCGCGGACGCCGCAATCAGGGATGCCGGAATGAGAAACGCCGCCCACACGAGGAAGGCGGACCTGCTTCGAAAGAGCGGCATCGTCCGTCTCCAACCCGGAGACGCCGCCTCGGAATTCCTTTCAAAAAGCCGCGGTGTCGGCGACGCTGGCCTGCTGTCCGGCAGGATTGAAATAGATCTTCACGGTCCCCGTCACTGTGTCCGTGACCGTGATCGTGTACTCCACGTTGGAGAGCGCTCCGTAGAAGACCCAGAACTTCCCGTTGAGCGGACGGCCGTCCACGACCTTCAGAACCAGCTCGAGGTTCCCGTTGGAGAAGAACCAAAACGCCCCCGTGTCGCTCGTGAGCGGGACCGCCTGCCCGGCATTGGCCGGCGGATACCCGGGAGCCCGCCAGGTGACCCGTGCCTGGAACCGACCGCCGTTCAAACAGAGCGTGGTCGGATCGACCGAACACGCGGCGTTCGCGGACGCGATCGCTTCCGCAACCTTGGACCTTGGACCTTGGACTCTGGACTCCTCTCCGGGCGCGTTCGCGCCCGGGAAGGCGGCCGTGTCGGCAACGCTCGCCAGATTCCCCTGGGGGTTGAAGTAGATCCGGACAGCGCTGGTCGTCATATCAGTGACCGTCAGCGTGTACTCCACGTTGGAAAGCGCCCCGTAGAAGACCCAGAAGTAATTGTTGAAGGCGCGGCCGTCCACGACCTTGACGATCAGCTCCAGGTTGTTCGACGAGAAAAACCAGAATGCTCCCGTGTCACCGGTCAACGGAACCGCCTGCCCCTTCCCGGACTGCCCGAGATTCGCCGCGCGCCATGCGACCTCGACCCTGAATCGGCCGCCGTTGACGCAGAGAGTCGTCGGCCCGGGCGAACAGCCGGCTGTCGCGCCCATCCGGAAGGCGCCTCCGCCCGAGGTTCCGGCATAGGCAACCGCCGACGAGGTCGGATCGACCGCGAGAGAGGTAATGCGAAGGTCCGTCAACCCATCGTTGATCGCAGCCCAGCTCACCGCGCCGTCGAGACTCTGGAAAACGCCCCCGGCAACGGTGCCGGCGTAAACGCGCGAGGGATCGAGCCGGTCGATCGCGAGAGCCGTAATGCCTTTGGGGGTCAGGCCGGTTCCGGCCGCAGACCAGGTGGACCCTCCGGTGATGCTCTTGAAGACGGTGTCGCCGGTCCCCGCATAGATCGTCGCGGGCGAGCGTGGATCGAAGACGATCGCGGTCACTGCGGGGCTGCTGAAGCCGCCGTTGACTGGGGTCCAGACCACGCCGCCGTTGACGCTGCGGTAGAGGCCGAACGAAGTTCCCGCGAAGACCGTTCCCGGCGCCGCCGGAGAGATCGCCAGCGACAGGATTTCGAGAGTTTCCAGCCCGGCATTGAAGTCGGTCCAGTTCGCTCCGCCGTTGAACGACTTGAAGATCCCGTCCGGGGTTCCGGCGTAGAGAGTCGAGGGGTTCAGAGGATCGACCGCCAGCACCGATACTGTCGGGACCGTGAGTCCTGCGCTCGCGGGTGACCAGGTCAGCCCGCCGTTGAAAGTCTTGAAGATGCCTCCGCCGTCGGTTCCCGCGTAGAGCGTCGCGGGCGCCGAGGGATCGATCGCGAGCGACTTCACGAAGAGATTGGCCAGTCCGATGTTGGCCGTGGTCCAGTCCAGCCCGCCGCTGACGCTCTTCCAAACGCCGCCGCCTAGCGTCGCGCCGTAGACGATCGCCGGCGTGGAGGGATCCACCGCGATCGCCGTCACGACGGCGGCGTTGATCCCGGCTCCGGCGCCGGTCCAGTTCGTCGCACCGTCCACGCTCTTGAAGACTCGGTCGCCGGTCCCGGCGTAAAGGGTTTTCGATGGAGCGGTCACTAGGAGCAGTGCTTCGACCACGTCGTTGGCGAGGCCCGAGTTCGAGGCGTTCCAGCTCGCGCCGCCGTTGACCGTCCGGAAGAGACCGCCCCCGAAGGTCCCCGCGAAGAGCGTCAAGCCGTCCTGGGGATCGACGGCAAGCGCGCGAACATCGGTCGAGATCAGCCCGAAGCCCGCGAGAGTCCAGGTCAGTCCCCCGTTGACGCTCTTGTAAACCCCGTTCGGCGTTCCCGCGTAGACCTTGCCGGCGAAGAAGGGATCGATGGCGATCGCATGGACGCTCGTCTGCTCAATCCCGTCGCGCACGGGCAGCCAGAGGTCCGCTCCATCGGCGCTCCGGAAGACGCCCGACGGCGTTCCGGCGTAAAGCGTGGTCTGAGGGAGGCTGAAGTCGATCGCCAGCGACTGGACGTGAAGATCGAGGAGGCCGTCGCTTTTCGCGACCCAGGTCGCGCCGCGGTCGGTGGTGCGCAGAATCCCCGCGCCCGTGCCCGCCCAGATCGTCGGGCCCGGGCGAGGATCCATCACGAGCACGTTGACCGGAGCGCCTGGATCCGCCGGCGTCGCGGACCAGCTCGCTCCGCCGTCCACGCTCTTGAAGATCTTGCCCGCTGCGCCTCCGGCATAGAAGACGTTCGGCAGGTTCTGGTCGGCCAGGAGCGAGAGGATGTCGACATCCGTCAGTCCGGTCCGCGAGAGGGACCACGTCACGCCGCCGTTGATCGTCTTGAAGACGCCCGCGCGGGCGACCGCGGCGAGGATCGTCCCCGAGTTGAACGGGTCGGAGGCGAGCGAAACCACGCGGCCGCCCGGTAGTCCGGCCGGCGCCCACGGCGCCGCCGCGGCGCTTGCGGCCATCACCGTGAAGAGGCAGGACGAGACTAGGAAGACGAAGCGCGAACGCCCGCCGACGAGCCCCGCGATTTTTCTCATTTTGTTCTCCGGTGACCCACGGATTCTATCTCGGCGAAGCCTCCAGGTACTTGTGGAGCCAGCCGAGGACTTCGCCGTACCAGAACTTCGAGTTCTGCCCCTTCAGGACCCAGTGGTGCTCGTCGGGGAAATAGACGAGGCGGGCCGGAATGCCCTTGGCCGTCAGCACGCCGTAGAGCTCGAGGCCCTGCGTCACCGGCACGCGGAAGTCCCGCTCGCCGTGGACGACGAGCATCGGCGTCTTGAAGCTCGCGGCGAAGCGGTTCGGGCTCCACTTCTCGACGTTGGCGAGGTTGGTGAAGGGGTATCCGCCGTAGGAGTGGTGCCGGCCGTAAGTCGAGTCGGAGGCGGACTGGCCGAGCAGGTCGTACACGCCCGCGTGCGAGACGAGGCACTTGAATCGGTCCGTGTGCCCCTCGATCCAGTCCACGAGGAAGCCACCGTAGGAGCCACCGGCGGCGGCCATCCGGTTCTCGTCCACGTAGCCCTTGGCGATCAGGAAGTCCGTGGCGTTCATGACGTCGGTGAACGGTTTGTCGGGATGCGCCCCGAGGATCGACTCGATCCATGCCGCACCGAAACTGGAGGAGCCGTGGAAGTTGACCATGGCGACGATGTAGCCGGGCGCGGCGAAGACGTGCGGGTTCCACCGGTAGCCGTACGTGTCGCCCCAGGTTCCGACCGGGCCGCCGTGGACGAGCTGGACGAGCGGGTACTTCTTCTTCTCGTCGAAGCCCGGCGGATAGACGACGTACATCTGCACGGTGTCGCCGCCCGCCCCCGCGAATGTGAACTCTTTCGTGGGGCCGACCGAGTAGCCCGCCATCGCGGCGTCGTTGAAGGTCGTGACGTACCGGAAGCCCTTGCCGTCCGTCCCGATGACCGCGACCTCCGCCGGCTTGTCGAGCGTGCTGGTCGAGAAGACGACGTGCCCGTCCTTCGTGAGTCTCGACCCGGTGACCGAGCCGCCCCGGTAGATCTCCTTCGGCGAGCCGCCTGCCGCCGGGATCGAGTAGAGGTTGCCACGCGCCTTCGCCTCGGCCTGGAAGAAGATCGTCGAGCCGTCCGCCGTCCAGCTCCAGCCGCCGGCCGAGTAGTCGAAGCCGTCCGTCAGGATCCGGCGCTTGCCAGAGCCCAGATCGAGGATCCCGAGCCGAGTCTGGTCGGGCCAGCCGTCCGCTTTCTTCTCGAGACCGTAGGCGAGGCTCTTGCCGTCCGGGGAGAAGACCGGGTTGCGGTCCTCCGCGGGGTTGTCGCCGGTCAGGTTCTTCGGCTCGCCGGGCGAGGCGGTCGCGATCAGGAAGATGTCGGTGTTCCACTCCTTGTAGGGCTCGGGGGAGCTGTTCGCCTCGAACGCGATCCACGCGCCATCCGGCGAGATGTCGAAGTTACCGGCGCCGTCGTCGAGCCCGAAGATGCGCTTCGAGCCGGGAAGCAGGTCCGTGACCTTTTTCGTGGCGACGTCCGCGACGAAGATCCGCGGGTACTCGTTGTCGGTCAGCCAGTGGTCCCAGAATCGGTAGAGGCGGTTCTCGGTGACGCGGGCCTTGACCTTGTTTTTCTCCCGTGCCTCGACGACCTTCCTGGTCGCTTCGACCGATTCGGAGCCCGCGATGACCGAGGAGACGAAGGCGATGCGCTTGCCGTCGGGGAACCACTTCGGGTTGGAGACGGGCAGCGGCATGTCGGTCAGCCGCTCCGGCTCGCCGCCGTCCACGGGGATGACGTAGACCTGCGAGGCCTTGTCGTCCTCGCGTTTGGAGACGAAGGCGATCCGCCGTCCGTCGGGGCTCCAGGCGGGCGAGGTGTCGGAGGCCTTGTTCGTCGTCAGCCGCCGCGCCGGCCCGCCGGCGACCGCCGAGACCCAGATGTCCGCGTTGGCCCGGTCGGCCTCCATGTCATAGACGCTGACGGTGTAAGCGACCGTCTTCCCGTCCGGCGACACCACCGGCGACCCGACTCGCTGAAGGGTCCACATCTCCTCGGCCGTCAAAACCTTCTTGTCGGCGGCCGCCGCGGTCGCGGAAATGGCGAGGCACAACGCGACCAGGACGAAGCTGGAACGACGCATGCATTCCTCCTCGGTGAATTCAGATGAGAAAAGACAGCATAAGGAACCCCAAAGCCCGCCAACTGTCAACTCCGGACCGGATCGCCGTCCTTCTCGCCCTCCTCGCCTGCGCCGCCGGGCTGGGGTACTGCGCCTCGAAAAACAAAGGCCACGCCGTCATGGTCGCGACCAATCCCGGCTCGGTCCGGGGCTGTTCCTTCCTCGGCCGGGTCACCGGCTCGGGCACGGAGGAAGGCCAGATGAGCTCGATGAGCACGGGGAGTCTGAGCCTTCGCGTGGGTGAAATGGGCGGCAACGTCCTCCTCCTTCTTCCCGGCGGAAGCGGCGAGGCCTGGTACTGCGATCAGAAGTGGGTCGCCTTCGGCGAAGCCGCCAACCCGACCCCCGTCAAGCCTGTCACCGGGCTGGCCCCGACCCCCGCCGCCACCCCCCGCACCTGACCGGTCCCGTCCCTCGCCGGTGACACCTGCGTCCTCGCCAGAAGGCGATCTTCAGGCCCGGGACCCGAGGATTCCTCCGATTCCTAGGCGTTTCCAGAAGGCAATTGAATTGCTTTGATCAGGCGGGCCCTCCCGCGGTCGAGACACAATCTTCATACCGAGGAGGAAGCCGATGCGGAAACCAGCGGCCCTGGTCGTTTCCCTTCTCCTCGTCTCGCTGCCCCTCGCCTCCCAGGACAAGCCAGCCAGCCCGGAACAACCCTTCCGAGAACGCGTCCGCGTCGGCGCCATTCGAATCTCGGTCACCGCCCAGACGTCGGCGGGGAAGCCGATCCGTGACCTCGCGGCCGCCGATCTGACTCTGAAGGTGGACGGGCGGACCGTTCCGATTGATTCCCTTTCCGGAATTGCCACCGAGGTTTCCTCCCGCGCGCCTGCTCCCGCACCGGTCCAGGGACGGCCCGCCCCCGAACCCGCGCCGCTAGTCGCGCGGCCGATCTCCGAGCCCGCGCAGCTTGCCGTGCTCATCGACGAGGACGGAACGTTCTCGCTCGACCGACGCGACGTTTACCGCCAACTGCAGAAGTATCTCGACAACGGATCTTCGGCTGAGCGCTCCGTGATGATCGCCCGCTTCAAGGGGCCGAAGGTCGAGGTTCTATCCTCGTGGACGCAAGATCTCCAGAACTCGCGAGCAGCACTCAAGGAACTCACAGCCCATCCCCGAGCGCAGAAGATCGCAAGCCCGTATGAGGGTCCCTTTCTCCACAAAGAGGTCGATGCCAGCCTCCAGAAGGAAATTCTCTTCGCGCGGGACAACCTCTTCGGTGCCGTTCTCCTCATGCTCGCTGCATTTCCGCCAGCACCTGCTCGTCGAACTCTGCTCCTCGTCAGCGGTGGAATGGCGCTCTTGTCGCCCGAGGACTTCGCTGCGATCCGGGGAACGGCCAACTTCGCCGGCGCGGAGGCTCAGCGTGGGCGAATGCAGTTCCCGGACCTCGATCGGGAGATCGATCTCGCGCGCCGGGGATTCGAGGTCTGGACGAATGCCCAGCGGCGTGACTGGCACGCGCAGCTCGCCGATGTGATGGCGAAGGCGCAGGAGAACAACATCGCCCTGGTGTCGGTCGCGGCCGAGGCCTTCGAACGCGGAACCAACCCGACAGCGGAGAGCAATCTGCTCGGCCCGTCGACGAAGTGGGCTGCCCGGCCGATGCCGGGCGCGGGAGCACCGGGAAGTTCTGGCCTCTCGCCGCGGCTCGGCGTGGGACAGACCATGACGACGATGGCGCTCCAGACGGGAGGAGAAGCGATCCTTCAGCCGACACAGACCGCGCAGCGGCTCGCGGGCCAGGAGGTCGCAGAGCCATACGTACTGACCTTCCGGGATCCGTTCCCCGACGACCACCGGCACCATCGGTTGGAGATCCTAGCGATCCGTCCCGAAGTCATCCTCCGCTATCGACGCGGCTACCGGACACCGACGGACGAGGAGGAGACGCTCGACGGAGTCATGGCGCGCCTGGTCGGACCGTCGCCGCCGTCGAACCCGCTCTCGGCGACCGCCCGGATCAGCCGAAGCGACAGCTCGACCGCCCCGCTGCGGCTTCATGTCGAGTTCGAGCCTCCGCAAGAGCGCGGCATCGAAGCGGACGAAACGCGGCCAGTCCAGATCCTCTTCGCGAACGTGGACGACGCCGGCGGGCGTTCGGAGCCGGCGAAGTGGGACGGCGACGCGCGCCGGGTCGGAACCGGTAAGATCTTCGCAGCGGACGTGGACCTGAGGACTCCGAATCGCACCTACCGCTGGAGCATCGCCGTCCGGGACGGACCCACCGGGCTCGTTTCCTATGTCGTCACAGAGACCCGCCCGTAGCGTCGGCCTCTGGATCGCCCTGCTCCTGCTCCTGGCCGGCTCGGCGAGGGGCCAGGAGAAGAAGCCGCCCCCCGGCTTCACGGAAAAGGTCGAGGTGAACGTCCGGACGATCCTGGTGATCGTCACGGATGAGAAGGGCAAGCCGGTCGAGAAGCCGCTCACGCCGGAGGATGTGGTCGTTCTCGAGGACGGAGTGCCGGCGAAGGTCCTCGGAGTCGATCGCGTTCGGTCTCTCAAAGGAACCGAATCGGGAGGAGCGAAACCGCCGTCGCCTTCCGAGCCTCCGGCGGCAGCCCCGAACGCGCCGATCGAGCGCGTTCGACAGGTTCTGTACCTCGACGCGAGCCTGCTCCAGAAGCAGTCCGTGAAGAAGGTTTGCGAGATCTTCGCAAAGAATCTCGATCCGATGCTTGCCCGCGGGCCGCTGGAGATCGTCCTCGCCGATCCGGAACCCAGGAGCGTTCTGGCGTCCACGGACCAGGCGGCGGAGGTCCGCGAGACGCTGGCTTCGCTGGCCCGAAAAGCGTATGGCCGTGATCGCCTCTACGACGTCCGGACGGACTTCGTTCCGGGCGCCAGCGCGAAGTCGGCAATGGGATCCGAGTCCGACAAGCTCAGCCGGACGATGCGCGCGAAGGCGGCGATGCAGGAGGAAGTGCAGCTCGTCCGGCAATCCTTCGAAGCGCTCCAGAGGTGGGCCGCCGCTCGGCTGGACAGGAACCCGGCCGTCCTTTACCTCGCCAACGACGGGTTCGATCTCGTCCTCTCGGACTTCTACCGGAACTACCTGACCTATCCCGATGGAGGTCAGGCTCAGACGCAGGCGGAACAGGTCCGGATGCAGTTCGATCCACAGATCCCCGCGCTCGTGGCTCAGGCCGAGACGGCGCTCGCCAACCAGGGCTTGATGACGATCCCGCTCGCGATCGGCGGAACCGAGTCGTTCTTCGCAGGCTCGCCCTCGGTCACGAGCAAGCGGCCTCTCGCGGACATGCGCAACCCGGTCAGCGACAGCCCGACGTTTCTGTTCGTGCGCCCGCTGGAGCCGCTCCGCCAGGTGGCGGCCGCCACCGGCGGCGAGGTCGTGACCCGGGAAGCTGTTCTCCTCGAAGCGCTCGACCGGCTTTCCAACGCCGTGGCGATCACTTACAGGATGGAACGCCCTCCCGATGGACTGTTGCACCGCCTCGAGGTGAAGAGCCGCCGCGAGGGCGTCCTCCTGCGCGCATCGCGCTCGGTGACGTCCGGGACCGCCGAGCTCACCGCTGCCGCGCAGAAGACGCTGAAGGTCCTCGGCGAGCCGCCTCCTCGGCAGGCAAGCGGCCTTCCGGTCGTGGCGCGAGTTGAGCTGACCGAGGTGAAGAAGAACGGACGCCGGGTCGGCGTCCTCCAGGTCTCCGCGGAGCTCGCGGAGGTCTCCGCGGCTCTGGCGAAGGTGGGCCCCGGCCGCATCCGGATCACCCTCGCCGTCCAGGCAACCGGCTCGAAGCCCTTCGTCCACCACGACGAGATGGATCTCCGAGACGATGACCCCGGTACGTCCTGGCTCTACGAAGCCCCCTTCGAGTGGCCGCCAGAAGCCCAGAAAGTCGCCGTCACCGTCGAAGAGCTGAAAACCGGCATCCAAGGCGCCGCCATCGCCGAACTGCCGAAGCCGGAGTAAACGTGGAGATCCTTTCGTATCCCGTCGGGCTGGTCATCGGGCTTTTTCCGGTGATCGTGGACCTCGCCGGGCAGCCGGGGCCGGCGCGGGTGCTGCTGGACGGCAAGCAGGTCTGCGAGGTGACGGCGAAGGCGCCGGCCTGCCTGGTGGACGTCGGACCGGACCCTCGGATCCACGCGCTGGACCTGGAAAGGGTGGACGAGAAGGGCGCGGTCGTCGAGTCCATCCGGCGGTGGATCAACAAGCCGAGCGCGGTCGGGAAGGTGCGCGCGGTCGGCTCCTGCAACGAGAAGACGCGCGAGTGCGAGTTCCACATCCAGTGGGCGCATCCGGCCAAGCTCGACCCGATCGCGGTCACCGTCGCGCTCGACGGAAAGAGGATCAGCGAAGGCGTCAAGCCGCTCGTCCGCTACTCGTACCCGAAAGACAAGACGCCGCAGGTCCTGACGGTGGACGCGGAGTTTCCCGACGGCCGGCGCGCGGACTTCACGCAGCTCCTCCACGGCTTCTACCCGGAGCAGGCGTCCGCGTCGCTTCACCCGGTCCCGATCGAGCTCGACTCGCCTTCTGAAGCCGACGGCCTGGCCGACCGGCTGCGCGGCGCCGGATGGAAAGTCCGCGCGATCGAGGAGGGCGACGCCGAGATGCTCTTCGTCCTCCAGCCCAAGGCGATCTCGCGCTACGCGCCGAGCGCTACCGAGATTGCCGACAACGCGATGGTTTACGGCGGATCGCTGGAGGGCCAGGGGCCGCTCTGGTTCCTGCCGGCGGACGAATCGCTCGCCCTCCTCCAACCCCGCGCCGTCGGCGAGCGCATCGAGCATTGGTTGAAGGGCATGATCGCGATGACCTCGCGAGCGAGCATCGCGCGGATCCGCATCGCCGACGCCGTCGCTGCCGCGGGCTACCGGCTTGGAGAAGTGCCGCGCCGGCGGATCATCGTCCTGGTTCTCGGCGCCGACGACGTCACTCAACCGGACGCCAGCACGCTCTCCCCCGCCCAGGCCCTCGACTGCCTGCGGCAGGCCGGAGTCCCGCTGGTCGTCTGGCGGGTGTCGATGAGGGCGGAGCCGAAGGGAAAGAGATCCAACGCCGGCGCGAAGTGGCCGGAGTGGCCCGAGGGGGACTGGGTTCGCGGGACACGTGACTTCCCGAAGGCGATCAAGCACCTGCGCGAGATCATCGACCGGCAGAGGCTGGTCTGGGTCGAGGACGCGGTGGACCTCGACGCGCTCGAAGCGACGATGCCCGCCGGGATCACGCTGGCCGGCCGTCCGAAGCTGGACGAAGCTTCCAGGCTGACCGTGACGGCCCGAACCTCCGTCTCGGCGCCGGACGGACGCTGGGTCTACAGCGTCGCATTCGATCCGCGCGATCCTCAGAGTCTTTACGCTGGAACCGCCACGGGTCTTCTGCACAGCGCGGACGGCGGCCAGACCTGGAGCCGCGCGCAGACGGGAAGCCCCGGCGGCATCTTCACGCTCGCTTTCTCCGGCGGAGCCGGCGCGATGCTCTTCGCCGGCGCGAGCGGCGAGCTCGTCAGCAGCAGCCCGTCCTCGCCGCAGTGGAAGGCGTTCGATCTGCCGGCCGTGATGGCGCTGGCGACCGACCCGACGAATCCCGCGGTTCTCTACGCGGGAGGCCGCGGCCGCATCTTCCGCACGACGGATTCCGGAAGCGACTGGTCGGAAATCTCCGGCGACATCCCGTCCTTCGCGCTGGACCTGGCCGTGGACCCGAAGGACTCGACCACCGTCTACGCTGGCACGGCTGGAAGCGGAGTCTTCCGGTCGCACAACCAGGGGAAGAGCTGGAGCGTCGCGGGGCCGGAGCTGCAGAACACGGCCGTCCGGTGTCTCGCCCTCGATTCGAAGCATTCCGGAATGGTCTACGCGGGCACCGACGGCGGAGTCTTCGCCAGCACCAACCACGGAGGCAACTGGAAGCTCGCCGGCGCAGGGCTGCCACGGGCGGTCGCCTACGCGCTCGTCGTGGACGAGAAGAAGGACCGGATCTTCGCCGGCACCGCGTCGGGCCTCTTCGTCAGCGAGACCGCGGGCCGGTCATGGAAACGGTTCACGGATGTCGAGAGCCCGATCAGCTCGCTCGCGCTCGATCGGGACGAGGAGAAGCTGGCCGCCGGCACGCTCGGCCGGGGAGTCCTCGTCTTCCGCATCTCCGACCTGGAAACGAAGATGGAGAAGATCCGCGCCGGCTGGCTCCAGGCCCTGCCCGGCACGCCCGAGTCGATCCTCCCGGCGACGGCCGATGGGCCCGAGGTCCCGCTCGAAGCGGAGATCCAGGGCACGCGCATCTCGAAGGGCTTCTTCACGGCGCGGCTCGACGCCGCGGTCGGGCTCGAATCGATCCGGGAGGCGCTGGCCGAGAAAGGCCAGGCGAAGATCCGGCTGATCGTCGCCGCCGACTCTCCGACGATGTCGCGCGTGGACGCCGGCGGTGTCGAACAGACGATTCCGTTTGACGGCACGGTGACTCGGGTCACGCTCGGCGTCCCGATCCGATGGCCCGACCGCGCGACGCGCATCGTCGTCGCGGTCATCGAGGAGCAGACCGGCGCACACGCGGTCGTCACGCTCGACGCGCCGAAGAAGCAGTAGCCGTGGAGATCCTGTCGTACCCGGTGGGTCTCCTGATCGGCCTTTTCCCGGTCATCGTGGACCTGGGGCCCGGCACGCAGAACGCCGAGCTGCTGCTCGACGGCCGGCCCGCCTGCACGATCACGGCTCGGGCGCCCGCCTGCACGGTGGACCTGGGGCCGGATCCGGTGATTCACGTGATGGAGCTGGTCCGGAAGGACCGGGCCGGCAACGTGACGGAGAAGGTCAGCCGCTGGGTCAACAAGCCCGGGGTGGAGGCCGAGGTCCACGTCGGAGGAGCGTGCGAGAAGAAGTCGCGCTCTTGCGATTTCACCGTGACGTGGGCGCACCCCGCCAAGCAGGACCCGGCCAGCCTGACGGTCGCCGTCGATGGATCCACCGTCAGCCGCGCGGTCACGAACAAGATTCGCGCGCCCTTCTCCGCCCAGGCGACTCCTCAGGTCGTGACTGCGGACGCCGTCTTTCCGGACGGCCGGCGGGCGACGTACACGCGTCTTCTCCACGGCTCCTACCCGGAGGCGGCGGAAGCTTCGCTGCAGGCAGTTCCGGTGATCGTCGAGAAGGAGATTCCTGACGAGGACCTCGCGAAAACCCTCCGAGAGGCGGGGTGGCCGGTCCGGGCGGTCGAGCTCGGCGAATTCGAAGTGGTCTTCGTCGTCGAGCCGGGCGTGCTGGAGCCGATGTCGAGCTTCGGGCTCTCCAACCAGAGCAAACCCCTTGGGAATGCGGAGCAGATCCGGGCGATCCTCGCCAACGACAGCCTCACCGCCTTCCTGCTCTATGACGCGGCCGCCTCCGACCAGACGCGCGTGCTGGCCTCGGACCTCTCACAATACGGCTCGAGGGCGCCGCTCCGCCTTTCTCCGCGCAACCCGGTCGGCTCGTGGATCCGCGGACTCTTCCAGGCGCCGGGCAGCGTTCCCAAAACCCACAGGCTGCGAACCTCGGACGCGGTCGCCGCGGCGGGATATCACCTGGGCGGATCGAGCCGCCGGCGCGCGGTCGTCCTGATCGCCGGAGCCGGCCGGGAAGACGAGAGCACGTTCTCGCCGGAGCAGGCGCGCGCCTACCTCGGGCAGACCCGGGTCCCGCTCTTCGTCTGGCGAAAGGATCCCGGAGCGGCGAAGGAGTGGGACGGCGGAGGGGGTCCTCTCGTGGCGAAGATCGGGTTCAACATCGGCGAGCTGCGGCGGGAGCTGGACCGCCAGAGGATCGTCTGGCTAGAAGGGCGCGTGGACCCGCGCGACTTCCGCCCTCGCCTGCCGGCGGGAATCACGATCGCGGGGAGCTTCGAGGCCGGGCGCAAAGCGCCGCCGAAGGCGAGCCGCGAGTCCGATGCGGTCTTCACGGTCACGGCCGACGCCGGATCGCCCGGAACCGTTTACGCGGGCACTCGCGCGGGTCTCCAGGTCTCACGAGACGGCGGCCAGACCTGGACTCGGGTGAAAACGGGCGTCGAGCAGGGCGAGGTCTATGCGGTCGCCTTCCCCGGCGGCGAGAAGGAGATCTTCTTCGGATCCAGCGGAGCGATCGGGCGGAGCATCGCCGGCGGGGAGAGCTGGGCATTCGCTCCCACGCTGGCCGTCTTCTCGATTCTTTCCGCGTCGAAGGAAATCGCCTTCGCCGCCACGCGCGGCGGAGTCTTCCGGACTTCCGACGGCGGCACGAGCTGGATTCCTTCGGAAGCGGGCATGGAGAAAACGTTCGCGTTCTCCCTCGCCGCCGACCCTCGGAATCCCGACGTCCTCTACGCGGCGACGGCAGGAAGCGGCGTCTTCAAATCCGCCAACGCAGGCCAATCCTGGAAGCCGGCGGGCCGCGAGCTCGAACGGACGGTCGTGCGGTGCCTCGTGACGGACCCGGCCAACGGCGACCTCGTCTACGCGGGAACGGATGGCGGCGTCTTCGCGACCGCAGACGGAGCGGCCAGCTGGCAGCGGAGAAGCTCCGGCCTTCCCCGCGCCGCGGTTTACTCGCTCCTGGCCGATCCGTCCATGCCGGGCCGCCTCTTCGCCGGAACAGCCGCCGGCCTTTTCGAATCGCGCGACGGCGCGAAGAGCTGGAAGCGCTTCCCGGATTCCGAGACGGACATTCAGGTCACGTCGCTCACCCTCGATCCATCCGCCGGGAAGCTCTACATGGCAACGCTCGAGCGCGGCGTCCTGGTCCTCGCATCGCGGTAGGCGATTAGACTTGCCGTGTGAGACGGCGCACGCGGCAGAAGGTCTGGAAGCGTCTGGCCACGGAGGCGGTCAACCCGAGGTCGGCGAAGCTCGACCGGGTGGGAATCGCGAGAGTCGTGGCCCTCATGCAGTCGGAGGACAGACGCGTTCTCGCAGCGCTGAAGAGGGCGAGGCCCTCGATCGTGCTAGCGGCGGAGGCGTTTCGCGAGACGTTCCGCGGCGGCGGAAGGTGCTGGCTCTTCGGAGCCGGGACGAGCGGGAGACTGGCGGTCCTGGAGGCGGCCGAGCTGCCGCCGACGTTTGGAACGAGCCCGAAGAGCGTTCAGGCAGTGATCGCGGGAGGACGCGGCGCGGTCTTCCGCGCTCGCGAGGGAGCGGAGGACCGGTACGAGGACGGGTTCGAGCGGGCGAACCGCTCGAGACCAGGCGACCTCGTCATCGGTGTTTCCGCGAGCTCGGTGACGCCGTTCGTGCGCGGAGCGCTCGACCGCGCGCGGCAGCATGGCGCGGAGACGGTGCTCGTGACGGCGAGCCGGTCGCCCGGGATCGAGAAGAACGCGAGGATCCTCGTGCGGCTCGACACCGGGCCGGAGGTCGTCGCCGGCTCGACGCGGCTGAAGGCCGGCACGGCTACGAAGCTCGCGCTGAACCAGATCACGACCTCGGCGCTCGCGTCGTCGGGGAAGGTGTTTGGGCCCTGGATGGTGGATCTGAGGGCGGGGTCAGCGAAGTTGAAGGACCGCGCCGAGAGGATCGTCGCGGCGGCGACAGAGTCTTCTCCGAACAGGGCGCGGACGCTTCTCGCGCGCGCGGGCGGCGAGGTCAAGACCGCGATCGTGATGGGGCGGGCACGGGCCTCGGCGCCGGAAGCACGGCGCCGCCTCGAAGAGGCGGACGGTGATCTTCGGAAAGCCCTGGTCGGCCGCTTGTAACGCTATTTCCTCTTGCGGGTCATGGCCGCCTTCTTCGCGGCGCGGGAACGCGACGCATGGGAGCGGCGAGCCGCGGCTGTCCTCGCCTGGCGGGACAACGCCTTCCGGGACGCGGCCCGGTGTCCTTCTCTGCGGAGCGCCTTGCGGGTCGCCCGCGCGCGGGTCCGAGACGGCTTGCGGCGGCTCCGGCCCCGCCGGGAATCCTGCGAAGCCTTGCGGCGAGTCTCTGCCGATGTCGTCCCCTTCTTCGGGGCGCCTAGCCGGACCCCGGCCCGGCGGGCCTTCGACAAGCCGATCGCGATCGCCTGCTTGGTCGAGCGGGCTCCGTGCTTGCCCTCCCGCACGTGGTGCATCTCCTCTCGGACGAACTCTCCGGCCTGGGTGCTCGGAGACTTTCCCTCGCGCCGGTCTTCCTCGGCGCGCTCGCGTGTTTCTTTGTCCGGCATGAATCCTCCTCTTCTGTTCATTGGCGAAGCAAAAGCGATGCCCCGGACAAGCGCGTAAGACCTTCGTCCAATGTCGCCCGGAGACGGATGCGTGTACGTTTGAGGCATGAATCCACATCGCGGGCGAGGCACCATTTCTATCTCCCTGTTCCTCGGCTTCGGTTTCGGGCTCCTTTTTCTGGCGGGCACGCGCTTCACGCGCGCCGTGAAACAGCCCGTGCCGGCGAGACAGTCCTACGCGGCGGCGGCGGAAAGCGCGCCGTACGACTGGCTCCAGATGAACGGAGACCCGCAGCACAGCGGTAACAACACGAAGGAAACGATCCTCGGCCCCTCGAACGTGGTGGGCCTGAAGTTTTTCTATCAGGTGTTGTTCCCGGAGCCGGCGGACGGAGCGCCTGTCCTTCTCACCAACGTCCAGACAAGCGGCGGCACCTTCGATCTGCTGTTCTCGACGTCCAAGGCCGGCAGTCTCTTCGCCACGGACGCCGCGACGGGAGTCCTCATCTGGTCGAAGGCTCACCCCTACAGCGGGGAAGGGGGCCAGTACACCAATTCGTCGCCGGCTATCGATCCCAACCGCCAGTACGTGTACAGCTATGGATTGGACGGATACGCGCACAAGCACCACGTCGAAGACGGCGCCGAAGTCACCGACGGCGGCTGGCCGGTACTGACCACGCTCAAGCCCTCCCGCGAGAAGTGCACCGGCGCCCTCGCCATCGCCACCGTGGGAAGCGGCGCGACCTACCTCTACGTGGCCCACGGCGGATACCGCGACGACCAGGGCGACTACCAGGGGCACGTGACGACGATCAACCTCGCCGACGCAAGCCAGAACCTCTTCAACACCCTCTGCAGCGACCAGTCGGTGCACTTCACGTTCGACACGCCGGACTGCGCCTACCGGCGGTCGGCGGTCTGGGCGAAGGACGGAGTGATCTACGACGACGTGACCGACCGGATCTACTTCGCGACGGGCAACGGCCACTTCGACGCCAACTCCGGCGGGTTCGAGTGGGGCGACAGCGTCCTCAGCCTCAATCCCGACGGCACCGGCGCCGGCGGCGGCTTCCCGGTGGACAGCTGGACGCCGACAGCCTACGACACCTACGAGATCCAGGACAGCGACATCGGAAGCACCGGGCCCGCCCTGCTCCCCTCCTCGCCCCTGGCTCCACCGGGCTTCACGGGCCGGATGGCGGTGCAGGGAGGCAAGGACAAGTACATCAAGCTGATCGACCTGACCAACATGAGCGGCCAGGGCGGCCCCGCCCACGTCGGCGGGGAAATCGTGATCGAGAAGCAATCCAACAACCTGTTCACGGTGCCGGCGGTCTGGATCAACCCGGCCGACGGCTCGACCTGGGTCTTCATCGTGAACAACGGGGTCTCCGCCGGTTTCCGGCTGGAGTTTCCCAGCGGGACTCCATGGCTCACCAAGCAATGGCAGTCGTCTCTGAACGGGCGGTCGCCGCTCGTCGCCAACAATGTCCTGTACTTCGCCAACGGCAACGCGATCTACGCCCTCGACCCCCTGACTGGGGACGTGCTCTGGACGGACACCGGGCACAGCGGGTCGCTCCACTGGCAGAGCCCGGTCGTCCTGAACGGCAAGCTGTACATCCACGACGACTCGGGGCACCTGACCGCCTGGGCGCTGCCGCCTCCCACGACTCCCACGGCGACGGCGACGGTGACTCCGGTCCCGAACACGCCGACCGTGACTCCGACGGCCACGGTGACCGTCGCGACTTCGGGCACCCCGACTCCAACGGCGACCAGGACACCGACGAACACCCGGACGCCGACAGTGACCAGGACGCTCACGTTGACGAGGACGCTCACCCCTACGAGGACGGCCACGCAGACGAGGACACCCACGCCGACGAGAACGAACACGCCGACGAAGACACCGACGAATCCTCCCCCGCCGACGAACACTCCCACAATCACTCCCGTCTCTCCATCGCCGACACCGACGCCAGGCAACGTGATCGCGGCCGCCCTGACAGACTTCCGCGATGTGCGGCGCGCGGCGGACATCAACGTGGGCGCCGACCTGGGAGGAACCGGCCACCAGGCCGTCAACTTCACGGGGATGATCGGAAGCTCGGGAGACGCCTGGATCACCGTCTACGACGCGGTTCCCTCGACTCCGGACGAGGACTCGGTTTTCGGGTCCGCGAGCGTTGCGGCCGACGTGCTGATCCAGAACGCAACGAACAAGAAGGGTCCCGGCCTGCTGGCGCTCTTCAACGAGGGTCCCGGCCAGAAGGGCCTTTCGCTGATCCTCTACGACGCCGGCAACTCGGACGCGCTCGTCCTCGGCACGGTGGATCCCGCCACAGGGCTGTTTACGACTCTCGCGACGGTTTCGCTGGCCGGGAACATCGTGGAGAACACCTGGTATCGGCTGGCGATGAGCTATGCCGTCAGCGGCTCGAACGTGACGGTGTCGGCGACGGTCTTCCGGCACACGACCGCGTCGGATCCGGGCAGCCCGCTCGGCACCCAGGTGGGAGGGACCTTGAACTTCAGCGGGCCGCTCCCCTCGGGCCTCGCCGGGACCGGAGAGCTCGGGATCGTGGCGACGGCCGTGAGCGCGTCGGTGAACTCGAGCGTGACGAACTTCACGATCTACCCGTAGGCCTCACGGAAGCCTCAGGCGGACGCCTCCGCGAACGACGCGGGGCGCCCCGAGGTTCGTCACGGGCGTGCGGGCGATCGTGTAGCGCCGGTCGAGGAGGTTCTCGCCCGCGAGGAAGACGGACAGGCCGCGCAGGAGCGGGGCTTCCGCCAGCGCGTCGAGCACGGCCATCGGGCCGAGCGGGAGCGTGTTCTCGTCGTCCTCGAACTGGTTGTCGGCGGCCCGGACCATCGCCGTCGCGATCCACCCCGGCGAAGGCCTCCACGACAGGCGGACGCTCCCCTGGTTGGCCGGCACCTGTGCCACGCGGAGCCCCTCGAGCGCGAGGTTGGCGGGATTGCTGGCGACGACGGCGTCGGTATGGAGGTACGCGACGGTGACCTCGAGGAAATCCACCGGGAAGAAGCCGGCCTCCGCTTCGACGCCCCGCGAGCGCGTCCGGCCGAGGTTCTGACGGCGCCGGGTGATCAGGGACGGCGTCGTCGAGAGCGTGACGTTGGCGATCGGATCGGAGACCTCCATCCAGAAGAAGGAGGCCCGCGCCGTCCCGCGGCCGTTGTCGAAGGAGTAGAGGGCGGCCGCCTCGCCTCCCGTCAGCCGCTCGGCGTCGAGGTTCTCGTTGGCCTGGGTGATCGTGTTGCCGACCCGGAACGTCCGGTACAGCTCGTTCAGCGTCGGGGCGCGGAAGGACTTGTAGGCGGAGGCCGACAGCGTCCAGCCGCCCCCCGCGGCGTAGAGCAACGCCAGCTTCGGGCTGAACGCGTTCTCCGAGCGTTCCGCGAGGCCGACGGTCGTCAGCGGTCCGGACGCGGGCCCCGTCTGCCGGCGCGCGTCGAAGTTGCGCCAGGCGTCGAAGCGGACCCCGCCCGTCAGGCTGACGGCGGTCGAGAGCGGGATCGTGTCCTCGGCGAAGAGAGCGCCCGTCTGCTGCCGCCCGTGGACGCTGGTGATCGTGACGGCGTTGCCGGCGATGCCCTGCTCGTTGCTGGAGCCCGACACGTCGCGCCCCTCGAGCCCGGCCACGACGTGGTTGGACGTGAGATCCGCGGACCACTGGGCGAGCACCCCCCAGGTGTCGGACGGGACGCTCTGGAGACGGTTGAGCGTTTCCGTCTTCCGGTCCCCGGAGACGGCGGAGAAGGTCTGGTGATATCGCTCCCTCATGCCGTAGGCGCGCAGGGACAGCGCCCCGGCGAGAGCCGCGAAGTCGGCCCCGGCGGCGAGCTGCCGGATGTCGGTGTCGTTGACCTGGAGCGGCGTCCCGTTTCCGCGGGACTCGTCGAAGTACGAGCCGCGCAGGAAGACCCGAGAGGAGGCGGAATCGCCGCGCTCGAGGGTCACGTCCACGGAGTCGTGACGGGACGAGAAGGCCGTATCCACCGGCCCCCGCTCCTCGGGAGGCACCGCGACGTAGCCGTCCGTCCGGAAGGTCTCGCCGGCGGCCCGCGCGCTCCAGGGGCCGCTTCGCCCGGCGAGCGCCGCCGTGAACTGGGGCGTGTCGCGTGATCCGTACGAGGCCTCCCCCGCCGCCCAGGAGGACTCCGGCTCGCGGCGAAAGAGGGCGACCGCGCCGGAGAGCGCCGGCCCTCCGTACAGCGACGAGCCTCCGCCGCGGAGCACCTCGACCCGGTCGAGCGCCGCGAGAGGAACCCGTCCCCAAGAGACCCATCCGCCGAAGGGGTCGTTCAAGGGGATCCCGTCGTCGAGAACCGCCGCGCGCGAGGCCCCGCTGCCGCCGACGCCGCGGAGCGACGCCCCCTGGGTCGTCGGGTTGGCGGTGCGGCTGTCATTGCGCCGGAAGAGGGTGAAGCCGGGGACCTCGCGAAGGGTCTGGTCGAGGGCCGGCGCCGCGCCGAGCGCGAGCTCTTCGGAAGAGAGGGAGACGACGCTCTCGGGCGTCTCCGAGAGCCGCTCGGGCCGCCGCGAGCCGATGACTGCGACCTTCTCGGAGAAGGCCGCCGGCGGGAGGACGATTTCGAGCGGGCCCGCCCCGCCCGCCGGAACGGTCACGACGCGAGGCGCATAACCCTTCGCCTCGACGCGGATCGAGCGCGCCGCCGCCGCGAGGGACTCCGAAAGTTCCAGCTGGAAACGCCCCGACGCGTCGCTCGTGGCCGGCGCGGAGGCGTTCTCGCCTTCGAGGCGCACCGTCGCGCCGGCAATCGGATGCCGTGACGAGTCGAGAACCACGCCGTCCAACGGAGCGGCGGTCCCCTGGCCGGATGCGATCCCTCCCGCAAGCAGCAGGAGAAACAAGACACCGCGAGGCGGCGTTCTCGGAGTCCTGGAACGCCGTCGAACCCTCACGCCGACAGTCTAATGGCTCTTACCACCAGCGTCCTCTACACTCTGAAGCGATGAACATCACGAGAGCCGCCCTCTGCGCGGCAATGCTCCTCTCTTTCCTTGGAGGACAAGGACGGGGTGAGGGACCCCTCATCTTCGTCACCAACGAGCGCTCCGGCGACGTCACGGTCATCGACGGCTCGACCGACAAGCCAGTGGAAACGATCAAGGTTGGCTCCCGGCCACGCGGCGTCCAGGCCTCCCCCGACGGAAAGAAGATCTACGTCGCCGTTAGCGACCGCGCCGACAAGTCGAAGGAGTCGATCACCGTCATCGACGCGGCCACGCGCAAGGTCGTCGGCCACCTCGCCTCCGGAGTGGACCCGGAGCAGTTCGCGGTCTCCCCCGACGGCAGGCTCGCCGTCATCGCCGACGAGGACGCCAACGCCGCGGCGTTCCTCGACCTGGCCGCCGGGAAGCTCCTCGGAACGCACCCCGTCGGGACCGAGCCGGAAGGCGTCGGCATCACGCCGGACGGCCGGTTCGCGTGGGTCACGGCCGAAAGCGCCAACAACGTCACGATCTTCGACCTGGGAAAGCGCGCTCCCGTCGGGACCGTCGAGGTCGAGTCGCGACCGCGCGTCGTGGTCTTCTCTGCGGATGGCCGCCGCGCCTACGTCTCCTGCGAGATCGCGGCGACCGTCATCGTCGTGGACACGGCAAGCCGCTCCCGGGTCACTCGAATCGAGCTGACCGCTCCGGAGAAACCGGAGGGGATCGTCTTCGCGGCCGACGGCAAGTCCTACTTCGTTGCCACGAGCCACGGCAACAGCGTCGCCGTCATCGACGCGGCGACCAACCGGATCGACGCGCGGATCCCCGTCGGGCAGCGGCCCTGGGGGATCGCCATGACCCCGCATGGAAAGATCTACACCGCCAACGGCAAGTCCAACGACGTCTCGGTGGTGGACACGAAGACGCGCCGCGTCATCGCGACGATCCCGGCCGGGGACGGCCCCTGGGGAGTCGCCGTCGCGGCGCCGAGGAAATAGCCGCCGGACGTCAGAAGCGAAGCGCGCCCGCCGCCGCGCGGTCCAGGACCACCGTCAGCGCCGGGTGGAGCGACAGAAACGACGCCGGGCAGCGCGGCGTCACGGGTCCCGAGAGCGCCGCGGCGACGACTCCGGCCTTCCTCTTCCCCGTTGCCACGAGGAGGATCCGGCGCGACTGAAGGATCGTCTCGATTCCCATCGTCAGTGCGCGGCGGGGAACGGGCCGCAGTCCCTGCGCGCGAAGCTCCGCCACGGTCGAAGCGGAGAGCCGGACGAGCGAGGTACGCGGGATGAGCGAAGAGCCCGGCTCGACGTAGGCCACGTGGCCGTTGACGCCGATCCCGACGAGCGCCAGGTCCGCCGGTCCGGCGCGGGCGAGCTCCTCTTCGAAACGCCGGGACTCTGCCGCGGGATCCTTCGCGTCTCCGACGAGGAAGTGGATCCGCCGCCGCGGCAGGTCCACCTTCGAGAAGAGGCGACGCTCCATGAACGACCGGAAGCTTGCGGGATCGTCCGCCGGCAGGCGAAGCTCGTCGAGGTTGAAGGTCTCGGCCCGGCGGAAAGGGGCTTTGCCGGACCGGTGGAGCTTTGCGAGCTCCGAGTAGACGGGGACCATCGTCTTGCCGGAGGCCAGGATCAGGCGGGTCCTTTCCCTCCGGCGAAGCAGCCGGGAAATCTCCTCCGCCGCGAGCCGCGCCGCGGCCCGCGGTGTGGACAGGACTTGGAGCTTCAAGCCGGCAGTTCCCGGAACGTGACGAGCTCGATCTCCGAGGCGGCGAGGACCTCGCGGACCGACGGATCGCAGAGCGCAGCGATCTCCTGCTCCCGCTCCTTCGCGTAGGAAGAGCCGCTGAGCAGGGCCTCGTCCGGATAGCCGGGGTGGCACATCAGCTCGCTGACTCCGTCCCGCAAGTGCCCCAGGAGGAGCTTCAGGTTGGCCGAAGTCGCCCCCGAGCCGAAGAAGGACTCGATGAAGCGGTCGGGAACCCGCACGCCCGCCTCACGCAGCTGAGCGGCGGCCCGGACGTTGGAAGCGCGGACCGGCAGGCCGTGCTCGGCCGCGACGTCTCCGAGGACGGGCTGGATGGACACGTGGAGGGCCGAGTGGTGGTGGGAATCGATGTGCGTCGGAGGCCTTCCCGCCATCTTCTCGAAGAGCGCGATCTGGGCCTCCAATTCGCGCCGGATCTCGGCGTCCGGGATGCGCTGCGGAAGCTCCTCGACGTTTCGCACGAAGCGCCCGCCGGGGGCGAGCGCCGGCAGCGACGGCGCCGGGCTGGCGCAGGGTCCGCCGCCCGTCACCGCGAAGTGAAGGCCCAGGGCCAGGCCCGGCGCGGCAGCCGCGGCGAGCCGGATCCCCTCCTCCGCCGCGGGCTCCAGGACCATGACCGTCGCCGAGGTGACGATTCCCTTCATATAGGCCTCGAGCGTCCCGTCGTTGACGCCCGGGGTGCGGCCGAAGTCGTCGGCGTTGACGATGAGACGCTTCATTGGAAAGTCAACAGTCTACCGTCGCTCGAGCTCTTCCAGCGCCAGCTTCACCGCGCCGATTGCGGGCTCGGCTTCGAGCCGGAAGACCCGGGCGCGGTCCCCGAAGAGCGACGCGGCGACGGCGGCCTCGAGGGACGGAAGGGCGTGGAACGTTCCTCCGGAGAGGACGACGTCGTAGTCCGACTCCTTCAGCCGGAGGCGCCGGATGACGGTCTTCGCGGCGAGGACCAGCTCCGCCGAGGCGTCCGCCAGGATCCCGCCGGCCACGGCGTCGCCGGCGTGTGCGGCCCGCTCGACCTGCGTCGAGAAGGTCGCGACGTGGTGGCGCGGATACTCGCGGTCGTAAAGGACGCGGACGATCTCCTCGGGCGACGAGATCTGGAAATGGTCGAAGAGAGGCTTCTCCAGCGAGGTTGCGGGGCCCCGGCCGTCGAAGCCTCGCAGTACCTCCCGG
>Ga0126379_10000225_pt1 | contig 29875 bp, 53 predicted proteins | sample PanSoiMetPlot_24_FD_92640 | JGI IMG/M metagenome (GOLD analysis project Ga0126379, IMG submission 92640) | Tropical forest soil microbial communities from Panama - MetaG Plot_24 | ecosystem: Environmental > Terrestrial > Soil > Tropical forest > Bulk soil | place: Panama | collected 2016-02-17
CGACGTGAAGGACGTGGAGCTGCGAGACTTCACATACACCGACCCGAAGGTCTTACATGCGTTCTTCTGTACGATCCCAGCGCAGGTCAGGTTGATCGCTGCCTCACCGAACTGCTGCGCTGGCCGGTCGACGGCCGGGTTGCCGCCCAGGTTCTCTGAAACCGTAGCTGAGTTGGTCTGTGCCTCCTCGCACGTCCCAGAGATGGTCTGGCCAGTTCCCCAGTCACTACCGTTCCACACGTACTTGGTCAGCGTTGGCGTGTTCGACCCGCCCTGGAAGGCGTAGTTGATGAGCACGTCGTTGACCGTCCGAACCAACACCTTCGGCCCCGGCGTTGTCAAATCCGGCTGTGCGGCCGCATTCAACTCGAAGTCGAAGTTGACCGTCCCCGACTGGTTCTCGCGTGACCAGGCGATATACATGAATGTATCCCCCTGGATCACCTCACCCGCTACCGCGAACCGTGCGAGATCGGCCTTGCTGTTCGGGATCGAACCCGCCACCACTGTGGTGTTGACGTCGTTCTCCTTCGCACCCTGCCCAAAGGAGTTGTCAGTCGTCCCCGTCGGAAGGTCTACGCCCACAGCCAGACCGGGTGCGTTCACCCAGTCATGGTTGCCTGGCGTATTGACGATGAGGTTCCCGTCGCCACCCTCGAACGTGGAGTTTGCCAAGTTGGCTCCGGCGCCGGTCACAAAGAGCACCGCCGCTACCGCTGCACCCAACATGGCGAGTACAACTAGCAACTGCTTCCGCATTTGCCCTCTCTCCTTACATATGCTGCCGTTGGCAGCCTCGCCCCGTTATGAGGCAAGCTATCAAATCTTTGGGTCCTCATGCAATGGGTGTTGCTGCCGCTGCATCCTTTGTCTTGTGCCACTTCCTAGCGCAGGGAGCTGAACAGAACGGGTCGCCGTACTCGATGGCACGCTCGGGACGCTCACCACCGCAGACAGCACACGTTCCACCCTCCCCTGGAGGTGGGTCGGGCTTCGCCCGCCAGATCGGGGGCTTCACGCTACCACTCCGACCTTCCGCTTCGGCGCAGCGTTAACGCCCTCCTCGATGATGGCCTTTCTATAGGGTTCCATCACTGTGTTGACCGCGTCGATCAGGTCCACGAAGTACTCACTACTGTTGTTGCTTCGCGCGACGATCAGCCCCCTTAGGAAGTTCTCAGCTTCGTCGGGGTCGTCGATGGTGATGAAGAACTTGCGTGGCTTGAAGTCAACTGCCATTACTCCTCCTTTGTGGTAAAGACGTCGAACCCGCAGTGATCGCACGAGAGGTGTCCGTCGTCTACGTGGTACATCACACCCTCCTCACACTGTGGGCACATATCACCCTCTACTAGCGCTTCTTCGTCTTGATTGGTTGGTACATCTCCAGGTAATCCACGATCTTGCTTCTTCAACGCTTCTTTCTCCTCCTCGCTCGACGCACTCCTGGCTTAAACTTTCTTATCGTCCAGGGCTGATTGCTCCTTCTCATCTTGGGATCTCGATTGGTGCACCCACAGAACTCACACCGCATCTCCCTCAGCTTGCGCTCGTTCCAGTCGTACCGTTGCTTCTCAGCATTCCACTCCTTGCGCAGCGCGAAGAAGTGCAGCTCGGGTATGATAGCCCTGAAACGCCTAGCTGTCATACACCGCGGGCACCATCGCCACGGGAGAGGAATCTTGTTGCGGAGTGTGGCGGGTATATCATACCCGACGCTACGGGAGATAATAGCAACTCGAGGATCCACATACTGGACCCGAGTCGCTATGAAGTCGAAGGCAGCGTAGGGCGTGGCAAATCGTTTGCGCAGACGCTTATTCGTCTTGGGGCTGACCCACGTCACTGCCCATGGGTACTGCACGGTGATTTGCCCATTCACTAAAGTCTTTCGCAGACAAAGTCTTACCCCAAACGGCACCTTCCAAGTAGACCCATCCGAAGCGTGGAACATGCCGGCTGCGTCGATATGCTTACCATATCGGCGGTGGCGGTCTTGGATAGCACGACGAACCCTCGCGTTCTGAGCGTAGTCCCCCTGCATCAGGCGGCCCGTCTCACCCGCGCCGTACAAATCGCTTATGCGCAGGGCCGCCCTTCTCACCTCCCGCACTGAGCGCTTAGTCGTCTTCGACATGGTCATCCAATGCCTCGCCAAACGCGGTGAACTCCATCATCTCCTGCACCAATCGATCCGAGATAGCCTCGATTTTCTCCACAAAGTTCTCCTGCACCTCCTCCGGATAGCGATTCATCACCGACCCGATCAGTCCCACAGTCACGAGCAGGTCGATTGATGTTACCGCCAGCTTCGACTTGGCACTCTCGTAATCGTAGTCTCCTACCACTTACCCATGCTCCCTCCCTGTGGTGTTTGTGTGCGTACAACACATATTATCATTCCCGAAATCGGCCTGCAACACATCCACGTGGCTAGACCATGGAGTTGTGATACAATAGGTACATGAACTCGATTGAGGGCTTCCTTGTCACACCGGCCTGGGTAGCCAACCACTACGGCGTAACACGCATAACAGTCTATAGAGCTATTAGCGATGGCCGACTTAAGGCGATCAAGGTCATTGGTGCCCCTCGTCGGTCTCGGGCGGGGATGAATGAGCAGCGGTCGAACAATACCTACGCGCTGGACGTGCGGGAGTTGCCGGGGGTGTTTCCACGCACGAAGGGAGGAGCATGAGGTGGAAGAGATTAAGCGATTAGAGGCTGCGCTGGCAGAAGCACGAGAAGCGCTGCGGCTCGTGCGCGACTGGATTCGCGACGGCAAAGGCAGCGAAGCTGAGGCCGCCGAATCCCTCGATGCAGCTCTTGCGGCTGCGGGGGAAGCCTCGGCGGCACGGGAGAAAGGAGGATCATGAGTGAGGCGTTGGCATTACCTCCTCAGGAGGCGGAGGAGTTTCTTGAGTACGTATGGGGCGAGCGCCCAGCGTGGGTAGATCTTCCCGCGAAGGTAGGCGCGTACTGGGTGCCCTGGCACTACAACTACGATGGCGAGGTCGACGTTGCGATAACCCGCCGTATTGATACCTGCCTGCGCGACGCAGAAAGTCTGTACTTCTCTGTGGGCCAGTTCGCGAGGAAAGGACGACAGCTTGAAGACGCATTATCTACCGATTGGCTTTGGGCGGATCTTGACGAAGTTCACCCATCTACCGGAGCGGAGTTTGAACTTCTACCTACTGTCGCTTGGGAGTCGTCTCCCGGACGGTATCAAGCTCTCTGGCGCCTTAACCGAGAGCTACGTCCGCAAGTACAGACTAAGCTCAATCAAGCGCTTTCCTATTTTCTTGGAGCCGACCACGGAGGATGGGACCTCACCCAAGTACTCCGCCTACCAGGTACTAGGAACTTCAAGTATCCCTCGTCCCCGGAAGTCCGTTTATTGTGGTGCCACACCGACCTGGTCTACTCTGCCAAATGGGTCTGGCAAAAGGTTCGCGACAGTCTTCCTGTCGACTCTGATGCCACCAGACAAGGCGTTCTTAATGGACAGGGGCTTTCTGGCGTTGGACGACCGCGAGGCATGCCGGCTAGAGTTCGGGCTCTGCTTCGCGTTCCACCCGACTCTGTGGTCGAGGGTGAGCGATCCTCGAAACTCTGGCTTATTGAGTGTCTGCTTGCAGAAGCTGGATGGGGAGAGGATGACATCTTCGCCGTCGTCGAACCCTGCGCCTGGAACAAATGGGCACGGGTAGCTACAGGCGAACGTCGGCTACGGTCTGAAATACGAAAGGCTATCCATCACGTGGCAAGAAAGAAAGCTGCAGCAGCTCGTACAGCCGAGAGTGCTGGACGTAGGGGCGATGATGCAGATTCTGACGGAGAACGGGCTGACGACCCGGACTCTGCGCCCGCGCAGGTGGTACTCCCGTTTGTACGCTACGCTTCGTTCATGGCCATGGAGATGGAGGAACCGCGGTGGCTGATCAAAGATATCTGGACAGCACATTCGCACGGCATCTTTGGCGGGGAGCCGAAGACGTCGAAGTCTACATTGTCTTTGGCCCTCGGACTGAGCGTCGCTTCTGGGAAGCCATTTCTCGGGAAGTACCCGGTGCACACGCCTGGCAGCGTTCTGTTGATTCAAGAGGAGAACGCCCAGTGGTCTGTGCAGGATCTCTTGCGCAAGTTGGCGCACTTCTACGGTTTGTTGAAGAGCTCGGAGATCAAGGAACGGAGAGCTCCTCGGGGTAGTCTCGGGCGTACAATCGTCGAGCTGGAGTTCCCATCCGACGTGCCGTTGCGGATGCTCAACAACTACGGGTTCGATCTGACCACAGAGGAACACAGGGAAGCGCTGTGGGCTGAGTGCGAACTTGTTCGCCCCGCGTTGGTCATCCTCGACCCGTTGTATCTGATACTACCCGGCATTGATACCGACAAGGGGCGAGAAGTGACGCCGTTTCTCAAGTGGATCCTCGCGTTGCGGAACGAGTTCGGTTGCGCCGTGATGATTAACCATCACATGGGCAAGCTGAACCTGACGGCGAATGGAAATCGACGAGCGGGCCAGCGTCTGCTAGGAAGTACATTGTTCCACGGGTGGGTTGATTCAGCACTGTACGCTGATGCTATAGAGGTAGATCGCGTAGGGTGGGTTGGGGCACGTATCGAGCGGGAGTTTAGGTCAATGGCACCGCAGAAGACGTTGGAGGTCAAGATGTTCCTGGGCGAGCCGGGTGAACTCGGCATCGAATGTGAGGTTAATACTCAAGATCTGCAGCAGATGATTGAAGACGCTGTGATGAGTGAGCCGGGGATCACCGTCAATCAGCTTGCCGAGATGTTAGGGAAGGATCGAAGAACTGTACTGGGGAGGAGTCGTGATTCTCAAGTGGTGGAAGTCAAGACGAGTGCGGGCGGACGAGGAAAATCTCATCGTCTCTACCCGTCGGCTAACGGAGCTTCATCGAATGGAGGATCAGCGTGAAGCACAGGAACTTGACAGCGCCACAGAGGAAGTGGTTGCGGGAGGAAGTGCATCGACGCTCGAAGCGGCGAGCGGCGCGGGAGAACAGGATCAGGTTGCCGATTCTGAGGCAGGATGAGCGCGTCGCCCAAGGCCTTCAATGACTAAACTACTATGGTAGGCGGTCGCCGGATGGATCCGCTCAGTCCCCGTCCGGGGGAAGAGTACAGGTGGACGCGCTCATCGTGTCTTCTGAATGGCAACTACTTTGAACATGACACGAAACATAGCATTCCACGGTCGAACTACAGGTAGAAAGGTGACAAGGATATTTACTGTGCTTAGCGTATTAATATACCCACTACAACATATACTGAAAGTATATATGTTGTGTGGTATATTACTTGTTGCACATGCCAGTTTGGAGGGTTTATGATGAGTGACCCCGTGTTCATGAGCCACCCATCGGACGTGCTCCTTATGGCCTGGGGTAACACGGTTGGGAGCGAGTACCAACTGGGGCGGCTCGCGATGGCCCTTGAAGTGATAACCTCAATACGAAGTATTGAAGATGTGCCCGTGCTCGATGAACACTGCAAGGCCACTGTGGTCGCTGCGCTTGAAACCTTGATCGTAGATCAAGACCTTGAGGATGCGTACACGCTGTATGCCGAACTGTGTGATTGGCGTCAGGTCAGGTTTGTGCCCGACGTTTCGCTGCCTGGTACCGGCGCGATTGACGTAGCGCTATTTGCTGTTGATGACGAGTCCGCTTCTCCTGACGCCGCTCTTGAAGAAGCTGATTCTCGAACTGCCAAGACTCGTGCATTGACTGAGCTACATCGAAGTCAGGATGCTTCGCCCACTTCCGAGCCAGAGGAACGGCTCTACGAAGTAGAGCAAGCGCTGTCGAGCGCTGGATCCAGATCACCTGAAGCCCCGACTGAATCCGAAGATAGCCTGGGGCAAACTCAACTACCAGTCGATTTCGACCATCCTGAAACTTGAGCTGTGGGTAATGACCGTGCTTCTTGAAGTAAGACTCGAATGGGTGAGTCATAGGCCCTCGATTCGTCGTGTGAACGTGTGCGTTGGTACGAAATACGGGCGTTTTGGGGACGCCGAGGTCATGTTGCGCGATTCGACGTGTACGTGTATGTCGACGTGAAGTCCTGCGACCTAGGCGACCGGTGGTGTAGGGCATAAAAAAGGACGGGTGCCCGTGTTGGCACACCCGCCCATTGTACTGCCTTCAGCTGAAGGTAGCCGGCGTTACCGCTTCCGCCTGGCTGTGGACGACTTCTTGGACGTCGTCTTCTTGGTGCGACGCGGGGGAGCTTCCTCCTCCTCGTCCTCGTCTTCGTCGTCCTCCTCGTCTTCGTCCTCATCGACGGGCGCCTTCTTCTTCGTCGTCTTGCCCTTCGACTTGGACACCCGCTCCTTCAACTCCTCGAGCCGCTCCTTGCGCGACTCGCCCAACGCCTCCTTCGCCTCGTCGAGGTCGTCGAAGCCGAGCGCTTCGAGTGCATCGTCGATGCTGTCCCACTCGTAGCGGTTGTTCTCGTTCTTCTTGACCTTCTTCTGGCGAAGCATGACGCGGAGCTCACGACCCGACGTCTCGAGGGCCTCGGCGAGTTCAGCGGAGCCGATGGTGTCGGACTCCTTCTTCTTCTTCGCCTTGGCCTTCGTCGTCTTCTTCTTGCGACGAGGCGCCTCCTCGTCCTCGTCCTCCTCCTCGTCATCCTCGTCGACTTCGTCTTCGTCGACTTCGTCTGCGAGGTCCTCGAGATCGAGCTCGTCGTCGTCCTCTTCCTCGACGGTCTCCTCGTCCTCGACCTCTTCGATCTCCACACGCTTCTTGGTTCTCTTCGTAGCCACTTGCATGTCCTCCTTGTTGTTGACTGTGGCATTGACGAGTGCTGAAGAACGCACTCCTCAATCTTATCATACCCGCGCTGCCATGTCAAATGCTGGCCAATGACCACCGAGGCGCGCGTGGCAGGACTTCATCGCTGGCGTTTCTTCGCGACGTGCCGAACCCATCCGATTACGACTGCGAGGCTGATGAGTGAGAGCAGGAACAGCTGTGATTTATCCATCAGTAGCGCTCGCAGTGTTGTACCCGACCTGATGACCCGCGAACCACCATCGCATGGCGAGTACGCGGCTCTTGTCGTCCTCGATCATCCACGGGAAGTGAAGCTCGCAATCGGGGTCAGCGTCTTCGCGTGTGATGAGCGATGGGTACATCGCGCTGCCTGTCCGTTCCTTCGCCTTGCGTTGGCATGTGCATGGGTTCTGCTGTTCGTCCGTCGCCACCTCTCTGTGGGCCTTATCGTACTCCCAGGTGCCTGGGGTGTCGAAGCTCTTGGCGTAGGATAGGGTGAATGATGTGAGAACTTCTCCCAGACGGTTGGGAGCGGCTTGAAGGTCTTCGTCACGCTTGTTGGCTTCGTGTTCCTCCTTGAGGTTCTCGACGATGCTTTTGAGGTCCTCGAGGGCTTCGATGATGAGGTCGTAATCGACCACTACTTACCTCCCTTGGTGTGAACGCGGATCTCAACGTCGACCATCGCACGACCCGCCTCGTTGTCAGGCTGCTTTTTCGACTGCCACCCACAGGTGCAGGTGGCTTTGATCGTGCCTCGTGAGTAGATGTAGCTCCTCTTGTGCGTGGTGCTCATGATCCTCCTTTGATGCGGTCGATGATGTTGGGCAGGACTTGGCAAAGATACTTGCGGATGATGTTGAGTTCGAGGCGAGCCTTTTGTACGAGCCAACGATCTTCAGGCGTCACGACTTCCTCGTGCCATGACGCCATCAGATGCGCTCGCTGTGTTCGGGTTTGTAATCCCAGATCACCTTGGGATTGACGGTTGCGCCGGTGTGGTATCGCCTTAGATCTTCGCCTGCGTAAATGAGGCCGTAAGCGATGCCCCCGTCGAAGATGTTGTTGTATTGGACGATGCGGACGACGCGGATGTCATCACCGGGGTACAACCCATTTCCCCGGATGATCTCATCGACAGTCTCCCGCGAGTTGATTGTTGCCATGTGAGGAACTCCTTTCGCGTTGTTGTGCTCACATTATCGCAAATCCACGCCGCCTCGTCAACGCCTCAATGGCCGAGAACTTACGTGATGTACGTCGTGCGTGAGCAATATGGCGTACAATCGCGGTGTCCTGGACGTCGCCTAGGTCGATGGCCGCATCGTGTGTGTACGATGACGTTGACGTAAGAACCTCGTGACCTAGGCGTCCGAGGGTGTTAGGTCGCTGGGCTTGTCGATGCCCTTGGGCCAGTGTGACCATCCATCCTGGGCGGTGTAAATCATGGTGCATGTGGTATCGAAATCGTAGGCCAGAGCGTCGATGTGTGGATCGGCGTCGTCGCCTCCCGGGTACCCAGGTGCGACAACCCAGGCGGTTAGGATTACAGGGCCACCATCGTCCCCAGTGCCTGCGGACATGGTGATGATGTTGTGCCAGCCTGTCTCGACCTTGGCGATGCTGAATGTCTCACGCCATTCCGTCGAGAAGAAGTCGTCAAGCGTGACGGATTCGACGATGTTGTCGGCCTGGATCCAAGCGTTGGTGAAGTCGATCCACATATTGAGGATCTTCTTCTCGGGTTCGGACAACAGGTTGTACTGCTCTTGGCAATCGGGGTTCATTACAGATCTCCTTTGGCTTTGTGGGTGATTTCGGATAATGCGAGCGCGAGTTCTTCGGCCTCGTCGATGGTGAGTTCGAGTTTCACTACCCCGCCAATCGCCACGACAATCTGCCTGGCTGTGGTAGGGTTGAGTACCCATGGTAGGTCTATCAGGTCGACGACGACGTTGCCATCGCCAACCACCTCGGCATTTGCGGTCGGCATCCACATATTAGTCCATCTCGTAGGCAGCGTCGATGTAGGCCTCGGGCAGGATTTCGAAGCGAACCTCCCCATCGCTACCTCCCCATTCAACGGGCGATTCCTTGAGGAACTCGCGGACGTATTCGGCGAGGTTTTGGAAGTCGTTTGACCACAGGTTGTCGAACAGGCGAGCCCAGTTCTCAGACGCTGCGGCGAGGTAATCGCCACAATCGTCCATGTCGTGTTCGTGAGTCTCCTGATGGAGGAGCTGCATGAGGCACGTTCGACGCGCAGCGCGGTATACGTCGTAGGCCTGTTCGTCCGTCAGGTTCTCGATCTCCTCCATGGTGAGGGTGATCGGGGCGGGCAGCAACTCGCCCAGCCGCTTTGTGATTGCGTGGAGCTCGTTGTCCTCAGGCGAGCCGTTCGGGTATGTTGACCATGTGTGTTCCATGTTTCCTCCTAGGTGAGGTAGTCGTTGATGTGGGCGTCGATGATGATGACGGAATGGTCATCGGGATAGGACAGAAGATCGGCGTGGGAGTGCAGGTGAGACGAGCGTTCACGGATTGTCACGTCGCAGGCATCGTTGTTGGTGGTTTCAGGCAGAATCGTTGTAGCGATTTCGTAGGCGAGGTGACGGGCGTTCGGAGCGTAATCATGCGAGTCGCTGAGGCTGAATGGGCAGACGACGCGGATGTGGACGGCGTTGGGATCGTTGTCAGGGGTGAGGTTTTCAAACGTGAGAACCCCGAGGCGTGCGAAGCCTGTTTCCATCAGGGCCTCAGTGATGCCAAGGACGTGTGCGGGATTGGTGTCGATCATGTTTCCTCCTTAGGTTAGAGCTTCAGTGCCGTAGCGGCAGGGGTGTTTGCGGGTGAAAGCCTTTACGCGGTCGCGGAATGCGCGGATTGCATCACCATTCCACAGTAGTTCTTCGGCGGTCATGTTGTTGAGGGTGGCGGTCAGTTCACGGGAGAGCATTTCAGCCTCGACGGGCGTGAGGGCGAAATCGAAGTAGACGTCGTTGTAGCGCATGTGTTCCTCCTACAGGGTTGCGAGGATTGCGAGGATATCCGCCTCGGTGACGGGGGTGTAGGACGTGCGACATTCGAGGCAGAAGTGGTACGTGCGTGAGTTTATCCGTTCATTGATGATTGCCTCTGCCCCACAGTCACACCGAGGTGCTTCGGCGATCATCCGCCGCATACGTGCGAGGGTTGATTCGCGTGTGGTTGACGTTTTCATACACAAAGTATATCACAAAGTAGATCCGCTTACAACCTCCCTAGAGATCTCAGCCGAGGGCGAAATGGCTGGGGGTAGCGCCTGATGGTTGGGACAATAGTGGGACCTCCCCATCGGACCACTCTTGGACCATTTGACAAAGTCAAAAGGACATCGTATAATCAGCTGCATGGCCTCAAACTCAGTGGCTCGGGCCCAAAACCCGCCGATTTCAGTCCACGAAAGCGGAAATGGACAGCTGGAAGAGGTTATAACGCTCGATGAGGTCCGTAGGTCGGCTGCCAGACTGCTGGCCCAAGGATTTACGTCTCGACAAGTGGCCAAAGCGCTTGGAAGACGGTTAGTTCCGGGAACTCACCACTCAGCGCCGCGGAAAGTCGCCGAATCGGCGTATCACAAGCTCCGCAGATGGTGCCGAGACGATCAGCAGTTCCGCGATCTGATTTGGGAGTATTCAGTCCAAACCCTGGACCTCAAAACCCCGCTGATCTTGAATGGCGTTGCGCGGTCGGCTCAACGCGGGCGAGTCGATGCCGCGCGTTTGGCGTTGGAAGTTACCGGTCGGCACACTCCAAACCACGAGACTGTGGTCACCAACGTGACTGTACAGGTCGCCAACATACCTCGGCCGGAGCGATGAACCGGGCCCAGATTCAGAGACGCTTGGCTTGGTCTGGCTATAAGGCCGGGACTGAAGAAAAAAAGAGGAGCGCCGCGGCAACGGCGCCCCTCGAGGTATTACGCCTTGGGCTTGAAATGCGCCACGACTGCCTTCGCGGTCGCGGCGTCGATCACCCACGACGTGCCCTTCGCGTCGGCGGGCCTCGTGAAGTTCGCGCGCAGGTAAGCGCGGAGCTGCTTCGGCGAGACGTCGAGCGCCTTCGCGAGTTGGTTCGGCGTGTACGTTTTGGCTGTTGCCATGATGCTCACCTCCTTTCGAGCGGTGGCGTTACGTGATTACAGCTACATCATACACGATCCACAGCCACATGTCAACTTCCAGCGAGAACTTGGCCCAGATCCGTGGAAGCGAGGACTCCGCCCAGATCCGGGGATCGGCTAAAAGGCCGGAGGCTATAAGGCCGGCGTCGACCGGCGCCTCTCACCTCGATTCGAAGCGGAGGAGCAGGTACGCAACAGCGAGGAAGATCGCGATGCCGTCGATGGAGAGCAATGAGTGCACGCCGAGTAGTCCGGCGACGAAGAGCGCGGTGATGAGTATTGGAACAAGCATTTTGCCCCTTTCAGTGGCGTGGTTGGCGAACGCGAACGTTCGCATGTCGAACGGTTTGAGGGGGAGGGTTGGAAAGCCCCTCCCCCTCGTTCGGCGAACGCTAGGCGGTCGCGTCCGGGTTGCGCTTCCTGAAGTGTTCGAGCGTTTGCTTCGCCTGCGCTTCGCTCAGAACCCAGGTGGTACCCTTCGCCTCAGGCGGACGCGTGAACGTCTGGCGAAGGTACGCGCGAACGATCTTTCCGCTGATTCCGAGCGCGTTCGCGAGCGCCTCCGGGCGGTATGTTTTCGCCGACTTCGTGGGTGCCATTCGATCGTTCCTTTCGTTTGTGGGTTCGCTTCCCGAACCCGATGCACACATACTAGTCGATCGTTCGAACGTTCGCAAGTCGAGTCCGTAATCGTTCGCGGTCGAACCATAAGCGAACGCGATCGTTCGCTGCCTAGGCAGTACCTACGCGAACGTACGTTCGTTTTCGCGTTCGACAACGACCCCCTGCCACGCCCACGAGGAGGAATCGTGGAGATTTTCGTCACGCGCGGAGCGAAGCGAGTCGGACGCGGAGGATTAGTGCCGATCAGAACCACCTATGCGGATGGGGTACTGGGGATGGGGACGTGCTGAGTGCCCGCCGAACTCGCCGCATTGGGGGCGCTACTGTCGGGGATTGCAAGTCTCATTGCTGCGATCCTCTCCAATCGCTCCGTCAAGCGACGGGAGAGAGGTGCGTGCGAGCAGCGGATCGAGGATATCAGAACCGCGTTCGCTGCGGGGCTGAAGTATGAGCCTCGGGAACCTCAGCGGAAAGCGACCTAGTGTAGGTGCTACCCTACTCGTCACCGCGCTTATCTTCGCTGGCGGCACTGGGTTTCTCACCGCTACGGCTGTGGGTGTCGGTACGCAGACTGCAGAGCGCACGGTCACGATCAACGTCACCTCAGGTCCGCAAGGACCTCCTGGCCCGCCAGGGCCGAAGGGTGACACGGGGCCCCCAGGCCCGCCTGGTGCTCAGACGTGTCCGACCGGTTACACCATCGGAGACTTGGTCATCAACCACCCAGGAGGACAGGTGACGCTGCATACCTGTTTGAAAGACTAATGCCGACCGGGCGCGCTATCGGCTACGTTCACTATGGTCCCGAGGAGTTGAAGACTGCAGTGACGTTGGAGCCGCCCGAGGGGGCGTATCGTGCCTACCTCCACTCAGAGATTGGGTTCATCCGCTACCTCCACGGCCGTGGTCAGTTGCCGACGAAGAACGAGGGCTTCCCACTATTGCCCGACTACCCAGACGAGTTCGACACAGATCTTGAACTCCTCTCTGTGGTCGCAGGCATGCAAGACTCAGCGCTCAGTGTCTACTACTACGGGACATAGGGGGTAAGTAATGCCAACCATAGCTGGGGGTACGGCTGCATCTGAATGGCGCATCGGGCAACCGCTCAATGTCGGCATCTTCAACGCGATACCGATCTCGGCTGGGCAGACCCTCAACGGTCCCGCAGTCGACGTCTGTGCTGATTCCGCGGAGCTGACCGTCACTTACGAGATGACGGGCGGTGCGAGTGCTGACCTGACTATCTACGTCTGGCCGGTCAAGTCTGACGGTACGATCATGACCAGCATTCCTCTTCCGGCCATCCGCTCTATAGGGCCGACATTCGGTAGCGGTGTCGTGCAGTTCAGCGGCACTTACGATGTGAGTGGTTACAAGAAGGTCCAGCTTGCGGCGAAGAACAGTAACGCTGGTGCTCAGACCATCAACGAAGTCCGCTATCGCATAGCCAATATGTCGTAACCGGGGGGGGGCGGTATGGCAACCAAGCGTCGCAAGGGCGGTCTGAATATCCACATCAAGCCTTCGAAGCAGGGCTCCCTCCGCAGAGCGACGAAGACCAAGAAAGGCAAGAACATTCCCGTCTCGACGCTGCGCCGACTCAAGAGGTCTCGCTCACCTGCGATGCGGAAGAAGGCGAACTTCGCCCTGAACGCGAGGAAGTGGGGGCACCGCTGATGGCTCGGAAGAAGCGGGGCTTTTACGCCGCTCAGCATGCGGGAGGCGCTGGTCCCAAATCCCGTCGAGGCTCTGTGGGCAAGGCGACTAATGCGTGGAAGAAACCGATCAAGCCGAAGGGCTTCAACAGAAGGGGGTTCAAGCGATGAGTCAAAATCCCACGGGTCCTGGTGGGGGGCCTACTGGAACGACCGGCGTGCCGGGTGGAGGTCCCGACGTGCGGACCGGCTCCTACGACGGTGACGGCGACAACGACACGGAGGACGCAGGGCAGCCTGGTGGCGGAGGCGACGTGTCCCCGCCCGCGGGGTCTTCAACGGCAGGTCAACCCAGCCATCCTGCGGGGAGGTAGAAACTGAGTGACTGAGAAGGTCGTTACCCTCGCCTACGATCCGAACCCGAAGCAGGGTGAGGCTCATGCACTCAAGGCCAAGTACCGCGGTTTCTGTGGCGGGTGGGGTAACGGCAAGACGACGTGGGGGTGCGTGGAGACGTTCTTGCGTCTGATCGAGTTCCCCAACACTGAGTGCATCATCGCGAGGAAGACGCGCCCTGAGTTGAAGTCTACCACCTGGCGTATGTGGGCTGATGGTGACACGCAGCCGCATGGGTGGCATGGTGTGCCCAGGGAGATGATCCGCAAGCACAACCGCAGTGACTTGTACATGGAGCTCATCAACGGGAGCACAATCCATGGTCTGCCGCTTGACGATCCGAAGAAGCTTGAGAACTATAACCTTGGGTTCTTCTGGATCGACCAGGCGGAGGAGGTGGAGGAGGACATCTTCCTCAAGTTCCATGGCCGCTTGCGTCAGCACGCTGCTCCCAGGGAGGGACTGCTCACGTTCAACCCCAACGGCCATAACTGGCTGTGGAAGCGCTTCATAGACGAGCGGCGCGAGGAGAAGGACAAGACTAGGTATCGGTGCATCGAGGCTACCCCCTTCGACAACCCGAACCTGCCGGACGACTACCTCGAGCAGTTCGAGGGTCTACCGAAGCATTGGTATGACCGCTTTGTGTTGGGGTCTCACGACGTCTTCGTGGGGCAGATCTTCATCGACTTCGACCCGGACTTGCACGTCATAGAGCCGTTCAGGATCCCAAGCGGGTGGGAGAGGTGGCAATGCTACGACCCTGGCATACGCCACGAGGGGGCGCTCTCCTGGATCGCTCGGGACTACGATGGGAACTGCTACTACTACCGCGAGGTGTTGGAGGCGGGTCAAGATGTCTCTTGGTGGGCTGCCACGTGCTTCGAAGAGGAGAACTCTAACGACTGGGGCGGACCGGAGGAGGAGGTATATCGCCGTCTGGTGGGGCCGGAGGCACGTATACGTTCTCAGAGTGATGGCCGGTCCGTCCTGGACCTTCTTCACGAGAATGGGATCTACCCCGAGTTCTCGGATCGCGATCCTTCTGCTCGTATCTCTCGTATTACTGAGTACCTCCGGCCGAAGGTAGGCCACGCTCACCCACTGGGCGTTGATCGTCCTGAGGGTGCGCCACGTCTCTACATCTTCGGTGATTGTGAGAAGATGATCGAGTACCTTCCGCAGTACCGTTGGAAGCCACAGAGGACGAACTTCACAGAGGAGGATCCACCTGAGCGGCCGCGTAAGAAGGATGACCACAACATCGACTGCCTCGGGCACATCTTGGTGGCACTCGACGATGAGCCAGAGATCCCAGACATTCGTCGACCGCGAACTGCGGCGCAGATCGAGGCCGCGGAGCTTGATCAGCACTTCGAGGAAGAGTTAGCGCTAGCCACTTCGGTTTCAGGCAGGTACCGAATCGGACAGGTGGTGCAAGCATAATGGCATGGAACGATCAACCACCCAAAGGCGGGCCAATGGTCGTGGTCGATGGGTTCCCTGGACCAGTGTACCCGCCGGACCATGCGAAGGGTCCCACACCCGATAGCGACTTCGTGATCGCGCTCAAGCGGACGGCGGCTCGTTTGGGTGCTTGGCCTTGGGACCCTGAGGGTTGGGATAACTCCTACAGCAACCGCTTCGCGCATGGCGATGGTTGGGGTGACGCCACGCACGCGGGCATCGAGGGGTTGCAGAACTGGAGTGGTACGATTCAACCCACTGGCAACCTCGGTGAGGCGACCTTCAACTTCCTGCGCAGTGTGAAAGTCCCGCAGGGACGTACACATGCCGGCGAGATGGCAATGGACTCGGTCGCTATCAACCTCGTCAACGCGGCTTATCACGCTGCCAACCCAGCCCCTCCACCGACCAAGTCCAAGCGTGAGCAGGCGCTCGGCTTGGCGATCACGCAGATCGGTACGAAGGAATCACCGGCTGGTAGCAACCATGTCAAGTACACTGACTGGTACGGGATGGTGGGACCGTGGTGCGCGATGCTCGTGACCTGGTGCTACGAGGGGCCGAGCGGCGTTTGGCCTGCCAGTCCCACCTTCGACGTGCATGCCTCTCGGTACTCCTACGTACCCTACATCGTCAGCGACGCCAGCCACGGTCGGTACGGGCTCTCGGTCACTACCACACCAAAGCCTGGCGACTTGGTCTGTTACGACTGGGAGCGGAACGGGGAGTATGACCATGTGGGGTTCTTCGAGGACTGGGTCAGTGGCCACGAATTCACTGCCATCGAGGGTAATACCAGCACAAGCAACGACTCCAACGGAGGCGAGGTCATGCGCCGTACACGAGATGTGAACGGGCAAGCTACAAAGTTCATCAGGGTGGCGGAGTAGATGGAAACTAAGCCGGGGTACAAGACCACCGAGTTCTGGCTGACGATCCTCACCAACATCGTGATTGGCGCCAACCTGGCGGGAGCGTTTAGTGGGATCCCGAACAGGTATGCTGCCTTAGTCGCGGCTATCGTCAACGGTGCCTATGCCATCAGTCGTGGCCAGGCGAAGCAGGGTGTAGCATACGATCCGAAGGCGGGAGGAACTAATGCATCTAGTTGAGCGCATGACGTTGCCACCGAACACCTGCCTCGTCTGTGGCTGTGGTAACACGCCGGACGGGGTGACGGGCATCGTGGGCCCCTTTGTCGACCTCGGGATCGACTACAACTGGGGCGATTCGGGTTACCTCTGTCAGGACTGTGCTGGCAAGGTGGCGGTGCTGATGGGCTGGATCTCTCCTGATACGGAGAAGGTGATTCGTCTGCAGGTCGCGAAGTTGGAGCAGAAGATCCACGATCTGGAGGCGACGATTGACCTGAAGCGCAAGCGTGAGCGGCAGGCGTTGAAGAAGGCGAGGGCATCGTCCTGATGACTTGGGCTGCTCTAATCGTGGGCATTCTCTTCGCGACGGGTTCGATGGGCCTGCTCGGGTATATCGCCCTAAAGCTCTTCAGATCGTCCGCAGAGATAGCCCGCGCGACGAGTGTTGCACATCAGCGCACACTAGAGTTCCTCGAGCATATCCATGATCGCAACATGGACCAACTGTCTCAGATGGCGGACCGCTTCATGGCGTTGGACTTCGCAACGTTCAAGAACTACCAGCTAGCGGAGGCGGCTGAGTTCGGTGGGCTGGAGGAGCCTGAGGTGGCGGTGGAGGCGTACACGCCGAGTGGTGCAGTAATCCCCATCGGAGATGAGGTACGACGCCGCCTCGAGGCTGCAGCGAATGAGGAGAAGTTGTTGGCTGAAGACTTCGGTGAGGGTTGGGATGAGGGGGAGGGTAACCGGTGAGAATCGGCGAATCTCGTGGTCGTGACGACCTGCTTAGCGCCCTGAAGACGACGTATGACCGCCGCATACTGTTGAGGCGTGCCCGAGAAGTTGTCTGGTGGAACTCGATCGCGTTGGTCGCTGGTGACCACTACGCTCGGTACAACCCCAACCGGGCGCTGTATGAGGACCGCGATCCGGCCTTTCAGCCTGACTACGTGGATAAGAAACCGCGGATGGTGGTGAACCACGCCCTAGCGGTCGCGCGGACAGAGCTGGCCAAGCTGACCAAATCGCGGCCAATCATGGAGGTTGTTGCGAACTCCAACGAGCCGGAGGACATTGCCGCCACCAAGGTGTCGAAGGCGGCGCTTCAGTACGCGGATTGGCGTTTCAAACTGATGAAACTGCGCAAGCAGGCGTACTGGTGGATGATCGTCTGTGGGGTGGGTGGCCGGTACGTTGGTTGGGACTACCTCGACGAGAGTGCGGGTCAGATCGAGTTTATGATCGACCCCGCTACAGGCGAGCCGACGTTCAATCCGTTGCGCCAGCGTCAGCTGGAGCAAATGGAAAGTGCAGGCGTGATCGATGAGCTCGAGAAGGATCGCTATCCGATGGGGGAGATCGAGAACAAGGTCTACTCCCCCTTCCAGATGCTGCCTGACGAGACGGCGCTGGACTTCGATGAGTGTCGGGATATCATCGTGACGGACGTGGTGGATGTCGATGAACTGAAAGGCATCTACGGGCGTTCGGCTGCGTATGTAAATCCCGAGGTGCCACAGCTGGGCGTGGTCGAGCGACGTATGATGGAGCGTATTGGCGCGGTTAATCCGCTGATGGAGTCGAGGGCGGAGAACGCTGCCTACGTCCATACGTACTGGCTGGAGCCTGGGTTCTATCGGAACAACTCGTTCCTCGAGAATGGCATCATGCTGCGGTGGTGCCAGGACAAGATACTTGACGTCTCTGGTGCGTTTCCATACCAGGATAGTCGGTTGCCGTTTGCCTTCTACACGCACATTCCCAGTGCTACCTCGATTTGGCCACAGTCAGTGATGGAGCAAATACGCGATCTGAACTTGGAGATCGACAAGACTACGTCTCAGCTCATCGAGAATAAGGACTACATGGCCAATCCGATGTGGCTCATCGCAACCCAGCACAAAGTGAAAGGACAGATGAAGAATGTCGCGGGTGGAGTTGTCAGATACGTCCACGTCCCAAATGTGCCGCCACCCGCTCCCGTACAGGGCGTCCAAATGCCAGCGCAGGTTGAGTCGCTCCTCGCGGGCTTGCGTGAACAGATCCTTGACGTCTCAGGCCAGAGTGAGGTCAGCAGAGGTAGCGTCCCGACGGGGGTACGCAGTGGTGTGGCCGTAGCGTACCTGCAGGAGGAGGACGACACGAAACTGGGGCCGACGATTGACAACATGGAGCAGGCTATCGCATTGGAGTCGTCTCTGACCTTGGAGCGATTTTCCCAGTTCTATACAGCCCCGCGGATTCTCCGCTTCTACCGCCACGATGGCAAGTTCGACGTCTTGAAGTTCAAGGGTGCTGACCTAAAGAACAATACCGACGTTGTCTGTCAGGCGGGCTCCATGATGCCGAAGATGAAGGCTGCGCGGCAGCAGTACACACTTGAGCTTGTCAGTCTTGGTATCCTTACGGATCCCAAGGAGATCAAGGAAGAGTTGGACTTGGGTGCGGGTGAGCCGGACAATAACGATAAGGCTGTGGCACAGGCAGACCGTGAGAACAACATCATGCTCCACGGGTTGGGGCTTGGCATGTTCACGCTGCCGACCAACGCGCAGGACAGTGACATCCAGAAGACTGTCAGTGCGGCAGTTCCCGTGAAGGCGTGGCACAATCATGCTCTCCACATCGAGCGCCACACGTCGCAGATGATGGATGAGGAGTTCGATCAGCTCTCAATATCTCACCCGGGGATTCCGAGGCTGTTCGACGAGCATGTAGCCATGCACCAACAGTTCTTGGCCCAACAGCAACAGCAGCAGGCTGCTATGCTACAGGCCGCAAAGGGTGCACCTGGAGGACCTCCTGCCGGGCAACAGCAAGTTGGTGGAGCAAATGGGACGCCTCCACCACCTCCGAACACAGCACTGCCTCCAGCGCAAACGAGGCAGACTACGAACATGCCCGACATAATCGGTGGCGGCATGACCAACCTCCAGGTGCGCCAACCTAGGGCACTACCAGACACGAGGGCGAGGGCCTGATGCCATACGCCAACGTACCGAAGCATCTCTGGGGCAAGATGGACGACTGCGTCACCCAGGTGAAGGCGAAGGGCAAGGGGAAGAACGCCTACGCGATCTGTTACAGCTCTGTGGTTGGCAGTGAAATCTCGACCGCAGCAAAACAGCGACTGAAGGGGAAGGGAGGTAAGTAGAGTGGCACAAAGGTCAAGCAGCAGGTCTGCAGCGTCGACTCCTGAGGAGGAGACTCCCGACGAGGAGGCGACTGAGACGACAGAGGAAGAGACAGCTGAGGACGACGAGGCGGCAACCGAAGAGGGTGCTGACGACGCTCCTGCCGAGGCGGTCGCATCTGATACTCCGCTTGCGGAGGTCGATGTGGCAGATATCGGTACGGACAAGCTCGAGGGCGAGAACGACCCGGTGATCCAGGCCGGTGAGACGTGGGTGACGCTTGCAGAGCACGAGGGTGTTCCTGACTGGGCGGTTGGCAACATCGCTCAGGTCATCTCGGCTCCCACCGTCACCACTGTGGACGAGGACACAGGTGCTTCGACTACGGTCAACCCGCCGAATGGCGTGTACGAGGTCAGGGAGAGGTCCCAGGGGCCGACGTTCTTCCTGCCGCGTGACGCCTTCGAGGAGGTGCACTCGCACGGAAGGCCGCTGACGTTCGCATGACCGAAGACCTCCACAATCTGAACGATGCGTTGGCTTACTTGGACAAGAAGGCCGTCCACACGAACCAGGGGACATTCGTCAGGTTGGAGGACGTAAAGGAGGCGATGCAAACCGTCCAGGATACACGGGCGATTGAAAGGGCTACAGCTCCTCGGCCCAAGACGATGGAGCAAGCTAAGCAGATGGTCCGTCAAGACGAGGACTTGATGAAGGAGTTCCAGACGGACAAGGTAGCGCCGCCTGGTCATTCTGTACCTGCAATGGTCCCCGAATCGCCGTCGAGGGCGTAAAGCGTAGGGACAAGGAGATGGGATGAGTTCAGGACAAGAACTAACTCGAGAAGTGTTGGATAGGATGCGCGCTGATGGCATCGACCCGTCTAAGCCCCTAGAGGGTCAGGGTGGGACTCCAGCACAGGGTACCGGAGAGGCTCCGGCCCCTTCCACACCTCCCGCGGGGGAGTCAAACGCCGATAACAGTGGACAGGGCACACCGGAAACGGTTCCGTACTCCCGCTTTGCGGAGGTTAATGGCCGTATGAGGGACCTCGAAACACGTTGGGGGATCCTCGACGAATACGGTATCGAACCTGACTCCGCGGTTCGACTGGCTAGCTTCGAGGCTGCCTACATGCAGGACCCCTCGGGGACGATCTCTTCGATGGTGGACCAACTGGACTTGCCCGACTCTCAGAAGAGCGCTGTCAAGGCGCTCCTCACCAACGAGAGTGCTGTGGCGCAGATGACACCCGCCGACGATGGGCAAACGCCCCCCGCTGAGCTTTCTGCAGAGGTGAAAGAGGTCGTTGATTGGGTCCGCGAACGCCGCGAGACGGAGGCTCAGACTGAGTCACAGCAGCGACTCGACCACGTAGTTGGCCATTGGCGATCACTCGATCAGAACGATGGTATTCAGGTCCCCGAACGTCAGCGTCTTATGTATATCCAGACAACCGCAGCGGCTGGTGGATTCCAGACGCTCGAAGAGTTGGCTGAGAGAGCACGAGATGCCTGGCTCGAGGATCGAGATGCCAACGTAGGGGGAGTGATTCAGCGAACGAGAACGGGATCACCTCTTGCGGTACCCTCTGGTGGAGTTCCTCCCGCCACACCTGTTGTGCCCCGCACAATGGAGGAGGCACGGAAACTCATCAATGCGGATATCGCAGCAGGTCGAATCCCTGATCTGAGAGGAGAGTAGTCGATGGCAGCAACCGCAGCGATCATTGACCGCGGAGCCGCCGGAGATCTGTTCTTCCGGGTTGTAGATGTGACCTTCGACGGGTCTTACCCAGGTGGGGGTTATGCCCTCACTCCGCAGCAGTTGGGGCTGGGGCTGAACGGCACGATCTTCGGCGTGTTCGGCAACACCTCCAAGACTGCTGGGTGGATGGTCGGATGGGATTACACAAACTCGAAGCTCCAGGTCTTCGATGGCTCCGGGGCTACAAGCGTTGCCATGCATGAGGCAGCAGCGGCCACAGTGCTGACAGGTGTTGTGGCCCGCGTGTTCGTGCTCGGCAAGGGCCAAGGCTAGAAGGGAGGAACTAAGTGCAGACTACATCCGCTGCTGATCAGATCCTCCAGAACTACTATCTCCCTGTCGTCCGGGAGATGGTGAACCAGCGTGCGATCCTGCTCTTCGGGTATTCGCCTGCTGAACTGGAGAGCGGATCAGGCTCCATGAATGCCACTGAAGGCGAGACGATGGACTACCGCGGTATCTCTCGTGACGCGGAGATCATCGAGTTCGCTGGTCGTCAGTGGGTCGTTGCTGTCCACACTGGGCGCAACGAGTCGGGTACTGCACGCGCGGAAGGTGGCACGTTGCCGCCGGCTGGGCAGCAGTCCTGGAACGACCTCATCGACAAGGTCCGCAAGCTGTACAAGCAGATTCAGCTGACGGGCTTCTCGATGGAGGTCACCGAGCGTAGCGTCGGTGCATACCTGCGGCTGCTCGAGGGTGAGACCGTTGGTGCGGTTAACGACCTCCGCAAGGACATGAACCGCCAAGCGTTCGGCGATCAGTCAGGGATCCTCGCCAACATCACGGCGAAGGGCACCAACACGATCACGGTCGACAACCTGCAGTACCTGAGGGTTGGCATGTATATCGACTTCGTCAACTACTCCACGCTGGCTGTGGTCGGTACGGCGAACGTGCAGATCACTGCCATCGCACCGTCCACTCGCGTGGTGACGTACGGTGGTGCTGATCAGTCGGCGTCGATCACGGCGGGTACTCACGTGCCGATGCTGAACGGCAACGCGGGACTGGAGATCAACGGCCTGAGGAAGGTCGTGCGCTCCGATCTGTCCCAGAACTACTCGCTACACGGCATTGACTCATCTGTTGCCGGCAACGAGTGGTGGAAGGCGAAGCAGACCGACGGTGGCAACGTCACCTTCGACGAAGACGTAGGCCAGCTGTTGCTCGACCAGATCGGTGCAGAAGGCTGGGAGACTCAGATGATCTTGACGACTCGCGGTATTCGCCGCCGCTACGTCAACACGCTGAAGGCCATGAAGCGATGGAACGACTCCAGCGCGCTCACGCTGCACGGTGGGTTCAAGTACATCGACTACAATGGGCTTCCCCTGGTCTTCGACGACGACTGCCCGAAGCAGTACATGTTCTTCATCCGCCCGGACGACTTCCTGTGGGTCCAGCTCAACGGGAATGACTTCAGGTGGATGAACAGGGACGGTGCAATCCTCCGCAAGGTCGAGACCACCGACCTCGACGCCTACAAGGCAACCCTCTACAAGTACTGCGATCTCGGCGTGATGAGGCGTAAGACTCAGGGGGTCATCTACAACCTGGCCGACGACATTCCGTAGGCCGCGGGGGAGGCTGGCGATGGAGCTTAGGGCGATCAAGTCCTACTACGATAACCGGCGGGGGCTGGTAACGCTGGACAACGACGTCCTCTCCATCGTCAGCCAAGTCCGCGAGCGGTACGGGAATCGGATCCGCATCTGCTGGGATGAGTTCTCTGAGCACTTCGTATTCTCTGAGGTATGTGATGACCAGGTGGAGCGACTGATCTTCACGACGCCCGAGCTTGATGGCCGAGCGCTGGATCGACTGATTCGATCAGACAGTCAGCTGCGGGGGTACGTAGATCCGTACGATGCTGCAGAGCGCGAGCAGGATGCGCTCGAACAAGCCACGAATGATGAGACACGCGCGAGGGTAAGTGAGCCCCTCGAGCGCTTCATCCACCAGTTGAAGAGGGATGGCACAGAACCTCGCCTACCACTGGCTGTGGCAGTACCTAAGGAGGTGAGAGATGCCGACGACTAACGGGCAACTTCAGCTGACTGACTTTGACGCAGCGCTTCTCGCTCGAGGCTTCGATGCGTTCCAGCCGGTGGAGCGGACGCAGATGATTAACCTCGGGTATCGGTATGTCGCTCGTAAGTTCCCATTCTTCTGGCTGCGGTCGCAGAAGAACTACACGATCAACCCTGGTGATGCACCACTAGCTATCGCGGGAGGTGCACCTCTCACTCCGAACAGTGTGATGAACGTAGATATCACCAGCGACCCGTACCGTCGGAAACTTGAAGTTGCGTCCGAGGACTACTTCCGTCGTCGTTGGCAATATCAGGATCTCACGGCGGCGCAGAACAGAGGCACTCCCGTGAGGTACTACGTTTACGCGGGATCGTTGTACCTTCTCCCACCGCCCCAGGCGCAGATTACAATCACAGTCTTCTACTACCAGTACCTCGCAGACATGGTGAACCTCACTGACGTGTCGGCCTTGCCACAGATCTATGACGAGGTGATTCTCGACGCTGCGCTTGTGCGGTGTCATCGGCGAGCGCATGAGCTCCAACTTGCTCAGGAGGCGCAGGGCCGAGTGAACGAGGCTGTGGACGACATGCTTGGGGATGATATCTGGGAGATGGAGGAACTACAGGAGCGGGTCCTGCCCGACGATCAGTGGCTATGAATCAGCGGGATATACCTATCACGCGCGAGCAAGTGCAGGGCTGGATCGACTCCTGGGACAAGACGGGGACGATTGAGGACCACATTCGCGCCGAGGTCGAGGCCTTAAAGCTCCCGGACGATCAGGTCAACACGTTCACCCACGACAGCCTACCAGACACGATGCCGATAGCAGACTTCATTATCGAGGACTTGCCTTCTTATGTCGTCAGTAGCTGACCTCAGGGACCTACGCGCCAAGACCCAGGGCTTCGCTGGCGGGGTCAATATCCGCGACGCTGTGGATCAGATCGCGCCGGACGAGATGGTCAAGTGTGAGAACGCTACGCTGACGCAGAAGGGCGGCCTGGACAAGCGGCTCGGCACTCAGTCGAATGGCACATTCGGCGTGAGCGCAGACCGAGGCCTCAGCGACTACACGTATTACCGCCCAGGCACTAACCCTCAGGTCCTCCTGCACACGACGGCGGGCAGGTTGTACTACACCAACGACCCATCAGCGAACCCGATTGTGTGGACCCAGATCGCTTCAGGCCTCTCTACAACGACGCCTATGTCCTTTGAGACCTTCACCTCGAAGGTGTTCTTCTGCGAAGGGACGGTGTATGCCTCCTGGGATGGATCAACTTACACTACCTATCCCTCCGCACCGCTTGGTAAGTATTTGCGGTTGTGGAAGGACACGATGTGGATGTCAGGGATTGCTGCGCTGCCCGACCGGGTATATTCGAGTGCCGCTGGCGATGCTACATCGTGGCCCGCAGCGAACTGGGTCGATATCCTCAGGGGCGACGGCGATGCAGTTAACTCTCTGGCCTCAGACGGCCTCTTCCTGATAGTCGGCAAACAACGCCGAATATCTGTGATCTACGATCCGTCGCTGTTCGCTAACCGCACTGCAGACTACGAGAAGGGTACTGAGTCTCATCGGTGCTGGATACATATGGAGGACAAGCTCTACTTCCTCTCGCGGCTTGGTGTTTGTTGGTGGCAAGGCGACACCTCAGCACGACTTATCTCGTATCGTATCGACTCCCTCTTCCGCCCAGAGATCTTGAATCTTGGTGCCCTCAACTACGCTTACGCCTACCAGATTGGCGGCAAGTGTGGATGGGCGCTTCCTGAGGCGGGTTCGACGATACCCACCCTCATCATCGAATACTACCCACGCCTGGGGCCAGTCTACCAGATCAGCGGAAACATCGGACCGGGTCCTTGGGTAATGCATCGCATGCCTCTATCGACGTTTACCACAGTGAGGTACGGGTCAACCGAATACCTGTATGGCGCGCACAACGGAGCGAATAAGTACATGTGGGCTTTTGCGCCCGTGGGTACAGACGATGGTGCAACGTTCTCCACCACCGTTCAGACGGGGTACTACGACATGAGCGACCCGATCATGTATAAGTACCTACGTCGGGTGAAGATCGTGGGACGTGGCAAGTTCACATTCCAACTGAAGCGGAACTTTGGAAACGGGGTATACGTCACGAAGCAGATAGACTACAGTCAGCTCACTGACTACTGGACTGTGGCTGATGCATGGGGTGTTGGGACGTGGGGTCCCGACGATAACGTCAAGGAGGCGATAGTGAATCTTGATGCCTACGGACGCAACTTCGCCATCGCTATCACCGACTCCGAGACTACGACTGGGAGGCTGACGTTGCCTGTCGGGTCGAAGGACTACAGTCTGGTGATGGGGGAGTGGTCCTTTTACGAGTCGACTTTCGATGCTCAACTCCTGGGACTGAGGAAATGACCGCCTACAACCTCGTCAATCCAGGGTCGATGGTCGCGGGTCAACCCGAGGATATCTCCCAGGTCCTCGCTAACTTCACGGCGATTCAGAACGTCCTCAACGGGAACGTTGATGATGGTAACATTAAGCCTGGGGCTGGGATTAACCCGTCAAAGATCTTGGGCTATCCCAACGACGCCTCCAAACTCCTCCGCGGTGATGGTGCCTGGAACCCAGCACTGATCGGTGCAGCAGCTGGGACAAGTCTCTTCGCCTCCCGTGTAGCAGCAGACACCAACGACCGCTGGCACTCACTTGCCAGTGGCCAACTTGAGTGGGGTCCTGGCAACGCAGCAGTCGACGCCAACCTGTACCGGTCGGCGGCGGCTGTGCTCAGAACAGACGGGGCGCTCTCATCCGGTGCATACGGCATCAGTCTTCCCGCCTCTCCCGTGGACGGCCAGGAGTACACGCTTGTTGACTCGCTGACGAACCCGACCTACCAGTGGCGCTTCCGTTACAACGCCGGGAGCACATCGTCATACAAGTGGGAGTTTGTGGGCGGCGCACCGAAGGTCATCACCGACCTCACGGCCCCCAGCACGACGAGCAGCAGTTATGTCCTGCTTAGCGGCGGTCCTGTGTTCACCATACCCAGAGCAGGCGAGTATGACCTCGGGATGTCGTGCGCCTTGTATAGCGACACGGCGGGAGGCGGGGCAGGGGGCGGTGTCAGCGTCCCCGGCGTCGGTGTTCCAGCGGAGCTTTCAGCTTCTTGGGCCAGTTTCCCGCTCGCATGGAACGGAGGGACGTTTTCGGTGGACGCCATGAGAACGATCTCTTCGGGGGATGTAGGGGTTTACAACGCCAGAATTGGCACCACTGGGACTGCGTATACCAACATGCGAACGCTGAGAGTCAGGCCGAGAAGAGTCTCGTAACCACTAGATAATGCCAGTCTCAACTAACTTCCCCCAATCACCCTCCAAACAGTCTGAGCTCGTGCAGATGGTCTGGACTGTGTGGCAGAATGTGAGGTACCTGGCGAACCAAGTTCTCGACCCCTTCATCAACAAGTTCCAGCAGGGGACGGCGACGATCACGAACCCCGCCACCACTGTGACTGTGGTACATACGCTGGGCATAGCGAGTTACCAAGTGCAGGTCGTGCCCCTCGGCGATCCTGTGAGTCGGTACTGGGTAAGTGGCAAGACGAGTTCTCAGTTCGTCATCAATCTCTCAGCAGCACCTGCAGGATCTATGTCCTTCGACTGGTCGATAAAGGCGGTGTAGCGTATGAGTACAATGATCCCGAACCCCCAAACTTCGGCGATCCCCGCGGATGCAGCGGGTACGATCAATGCGCCGCCGAACGATGACCCGAACCTTTACGTAGACCCCGTACAGTCTTTTGGGTTGCCCTCGCAGTACATGCTCGATCCCACTATCGACGCCTCCATCCAGCAGGGCGCTCCGATGGGAGCATTCACTGACTCTCAGTACCTCGCCGACGAGGCAGGACTGAGGAACCAGATCGCTCAGCAATATACGGACCTGCTCCAATCACTAGGCTACCGAGGCCCGGGTGGTCAGGTGATGCCGGGTCGTCTGATCCAAGACGCCAACATTCAGATGGCTCAATATCAGCGCGCCCTGCAGGACTCGGCAAGGCAGGTCATTCAGCAGGCGCAGCAGCAGGGAACAGTCTTCTCAGGCATTCGCCCACAGCTGCTTGAGCAGGCACAGTACCCCACGCGCACCTCGATGGGCGGACTGATTCTCAACACGAACCGCGGTCTCGAGGATATCTACAACCAGGCGACGAAGCTAGCCTCGAGCTACAACACGCAGAACAATCAGCTTCTCGCCTCCGCTGCCGCACGACAGGCTGCAGCCCTCATGGCTGCACCCCCGTCGATCAACATTAACTACCCATCCCCAGCGGCGCCAGCACCGGCTGACACGACGCCCACTGATACAACGCCGCCCGACGTTCAGTACTCAGGCCCTGTCGATGTGCAGCAACCTGCGGCGGTGGGTTCGGCAGACAGTCCCTACTACTATGGCGGTGGTGGTTACTCGCCGACCTATACCCCGCCAGCCCCTGCACCGAAGCCGGTTCAACCTTCAGCTGTGGGGTCAGCGGATAGTCCATACTACTACGGTGGCGGTGGTACCAAGCCGAGGAGGTGAGATATGGCCGAAGCAACAATACCCGATAGCGGCGGTGTGAGCCGCGTTACGAATCCGCCTCAGGGCGAGGCGAAGAATGAGCCGCCATTTGTCCTCGGACTGCAGCCCTCTGCGGTAGGTTCAGCCGATAGCCCGTACTACTACGGGGGTGGAGGAGGTATGCCTTCGCCGTCGCCGAGTGGTGATTCGAGTCCCACTGATCCGCTCCTCAAGCAGGCGCAGGAAGCTGCAGCGTTGGAGATCTCGGGTCAGGTCAATCCATTGCAGGCGCAGATCTCTGGGCTTCAGAGCAACCAGCAGGCTGCGGCAGCGGCGATTGGTCAGGAGTTTCAGCAGATCCTTCCATCTGTGGCAGACTCGGCGAGTCGTCTCGAGGCGGCGAACGCGAACAACCTCAACGCTGCGCAGCAGATCTTCCAGCAGGCGGGTTCTCAGTTGAATACGCTCCAGCAAAATGCTGCCGCACAGGCGCAGAGGCTGGCGCAACAGGTCGGTGGCCCTGTCTCGTCGGGGCAGTTCACCTCGGCGTCTGACCCTTACGCCCAGGCAGCCGCGGCAGGCTCGGCCACCGAAGCTATGACACAGCTGGAACTGGGTCAGGCAGCGAATCGCAGCGCAGAGGTGTTCGCCGGCCAGGTGTTTCCCGCGCTCGCGACAGAGCAGCAAGCGAAGAATCGCCAATACTACCAAGACCAGATCAAGACTATCCAGGATGAGATCACAAAGATCCAAGCCACTAAGGGCACGCTGGTGTCTGACAACCTCGCCAAGCTCCAAACCGCGCAGAAGCAGTACCAACTTGACCTGGCGAACCTGAAGCTCAAGAAGATCAACGATCAACACAACTGGGACTCCAAGACCCGGTCGCTCGACCAGAAGGACATCCAACTCCAGCATGATAGCCAGAAGCTTGGTCTGATGTGGGGCGCCCTCCAGCAGCAGGGCTACTTCAAAGGTATCAGCGCTGACCAAGCGGCTCGGCGTCTCGACCAGGGCGCTGCTCGCATCAAGTTGGAAGGCACGCGGGTTACCAACCAAGAGAACGAGGCGTGGGCTAGGATTGGCTTGCAGAAGGCTGCCCTGAACGCTCGCATTAACCACTACACCGAGACTGAGAAGATCTCGAATGAGCGTCTCTCTGTGCAGCAACAGAAGAATGCCATGTCCCTCGTTGATGCAGCGATGGCCCCTGGCGGTGGCAAGCCAGTGACACTAACAACTAGGATTGATCTGGCAGCTAACGACCCGGCGGTGATAACCGCGATGGAGGGTAAGGGTTCTGCAGATATCCACAGAGACCCGAAAACGCATCAGTGGTACGAGTACAAGAGGATGACACTGACCCCACAGCAGTGGGCTGCCCGCTCGGGGATCCAGAACACGGGTGGTGTGCATGATCCCAACGCCCTCTACCAGTTGCTCATCGACAACCATACCCCAACGAAGATGGCACAGGGTATTGTTCGTGCCAAGACTGGCATGAGTGATTGGTCTCCGGGACAGAAGACTTCCTACACGCCGGCTGACCTAGCGAAGATGGCTATTCCGAAGCTCGATGCGTTGGCCAGACAACGAGGGTTTACGGGCGATACTTCGACCTTGACGAAACAGCGCGCAATCGACTTCATCGTCTCCACAAATCCCTAAATGTCTAACCTCTTCGATCCACGAGTTGCTGCAGCGAAGGCCGGCGCTATCGGGGCACGGGGTCTTCCGCCTGCCCCGCCTGGCACGAGAGTCCACCCGCAGCCGAACACGCAGCCCATGCTGCCTTTGCAAGCGCCCTTGGCTGCTCCACAACAACACACTGTGGCAGCAACGCCTGGCGGTACCATCGACGTAGTGCACCCCGGCGAGAATGTACCCGGTCCGTACAAGTTCGCTGCGTACATGCGGCGTGGTCAGCCGAGCCCCACGGTTCAACCGATCACACGCAGGGCGCTCAAGGTGTTGCAGAATCCAGACAAGAACTACCCCAAGGCAGATCCCGCGACGAAACTCCTCCTCGCGCGGCCAGGGCCTGACCTCCAAGCCATCATCAACTCCGATCCGGAGGCGCAAGCCAAACACGCGGTGGTTCTCTCAAAGATGGCGAAGGAGTTGGCGTTGCCACAGCAGCAG
>Ga0126379_10000226_pt1 | contig 29870 bp, 28 predicted proteins | sample PanSoiMetPlot_24_FD_92640 | JGI IMG/M metagenome (GOLD analysis project Ga0126379, IMG submission 92640) | Tropical forest soil microbial communities from Panama - MetaG Plot_24 | ecosystem: Environmental > Terrestrial > Soil > Tropical forest > Bulk soil | place: Panama | collected 2016-02-17
CCACGTGTTCTGCATTCTCTTCGGGAGCGCAGCGAATGGATTCTGGGCTACATTTCGCGCAATCGCGTATGCGCAGGCTCCGTTCGTTTTCTCGATATTCGCGCCGGTGCCATGCGTCGGCGCAGTGCTTTTGTTCGCAGCGGTGATCTATTATTTCGTGCTGGGGATAATCGGAGTCAGCCGCCTTCAGGACTCGAGCGCTGGCAAGGCCGCCGCTGCGGTTCTCGCTACCCCGGTCCTTTTGTGCTGCTGCTGTTGTGGACTGGTTGTTTTTGCGGGCGGCGTCTTGAAGTCGATGATCAGCGGAGGAAACTAAGAGCGTGACCGTTAGCTGGCCAAAGCCGAATCGAGCGATCGGGTTCATCGAAGCGCTGGCGTTGACGGGTTTGACCGGCCTGTTGATCGCCCGCTTCGTGCCGATCGCACGGCTGCCCTTTTGGGGTTGCGCGCTTCGACAGCACACGGGTTGGCCTTGCCCCGGTTGTGGATTGACGCGGGTGGCGGACCGGATCGCCCACTTCAACGTCGCTGGCGCATGGGACGCCAATCCATTGGGCACCGTCGTGGCGCTCTTCTTCGTGCTGGCGATTCTGCTCTCGGCTCTGCACTTGCTGTTCAAGATGCCGCTGCCCAACCTCGTTCCGAGCCAACGCGAGGCACTGGGCTTGCGGATCGCGGTCGCCGGTTCGGTTCTGGTCAATTACGGGTACATCATCCTGAAGACAAAGTTCCCCGGGCTCCTCTGATGTGGGCGAGATGGTCGCCGTCCTTCTCGTATTGCTCGCGTACCTCTCGGGCTCGGTTCCCTACGGAGCCCTTCTCACCCGATGGCTCAAGGGCGTCGACGTTCGCAGCGCCGGCAGCGGCAACATCGGCGCCACGAACGTAGCCAGGGTTGCCGGCCGGGGGCTTGGAGTTTTGGTGCTGCTGTTGGATGCAGCCAAGGGCGCTGTCCCGGTAGCGCTTTCCTTTTTGATTACCGGGGACAGTGAGGTCCACGCGGCGGTGGGATTGGCCGCCGTCCTCGGCCACGTGTTTCCGGTGTGGCTTCACTTTCGCGGCGGCAAGGGCGTGGCGACCGCTTTTGGCGTGATCGCCGTGATTCAGCCCTGGGCTGCGATGGCTGGGTTTGCCGCGTACGCAGTGTTATTTGCGCTCTTTCGGGTGAGCTCCATCGGCTCTTTGGCTGGAGGGCTCGCGGCGGCGTTGGTGGCCGTTCTTTCGGGAGGGCCCCGCCCCTACTCGATTCTCACCTTGGTCCTCTTTGCGCTGATGGTCTTCACTCACCGGGGAAACATTCGGCGCCTCCTGGCGCGAGCGGAGAAGCCCCTTTGAGTCAGCGCAATGTGTAGCCGAACAGCCGGCACTCGATGGGCCCATTCCAAAAGGTTCGCGCGCGGGACGGCTTGAGATGAAACGCGCTCTCGAATGCTGGATTGCCGGCGAGGATGAAGAGCCGCCACGCGTGGAGCCGGCGAAGGTTTTCGCCCAGCTTGAAGTAGAAGGTTTTCATTCCCTTTTGCCCGCCGGCCGAGAGGCGACTGCCGTACGGCGGGTTGGTGATCAGCACGCCCGGAGGCACCTCGCCGAGCGCAAGAGGCTGTATCGCGTCCGCGACCTCGAGCCGAACCGTCCCGGAGAGCTTGGCCGCAGCGGCGTTCCGGCGGGCGGCCCTCACCGCGTCGGGATCTCGATCGAAGCCTAGAATTGGAAATGGCGGCTTTCGCTGCATTGCGACCGCTTCCGCTCGCAGCTCGGCGAGGATTCGCCTTGTGTCCGGGCCGTGCTCAGGCCAGCGCTCGATGCCGAGCGGTCGCCGAAGGTTGGGCGCGCGGTTCGCTGCGATCAAAGCGGCTTCGATTACCAGAGTCCCCGAACCGCACATCGGATCGACGAACGACACCTCGCCCTTGTATCCGGCGGCCCGAAGCAGCGCGGCGGCGAGCGTTTCTTTGAGGGGCGCGGCGGTGGGTTGGATTCGGTAACCGCGCTGATTCAGAGGATCGCCAGCCAGATCCATTGCGAGCGATAGCCTCTCCCTGGCCAGGTGCACCGCGATGCGCACGTCCGGGCTTCGCGCATCGACGTTCGGCCGCCGACCCAACCGCTCGCGGAGGCGATCGGCAATCGCATCCTTCACCTTGAGCGCGACGAATCCAGAGTGGGTGTGCTCCGAATCACGCAGCGTGGCATCTACGGCGAACGTGGTCTCCGCGGTCAGGTGGTCTTCCCACACAATCGAGCGCGCCGCGTCGTACAGACCCTGCGCTCCGCGCGCTTCGAACTGTCCGAGCGGCCGAAGCACCCGCATCGCGATGCGGCTCCACAGGCATATCCACAAGGCTTCGCGCCAATTCGCGGCGAACCGGACGCCCCCGCGATCCTGCCGTATCGTCTTCGCGCCGAGCTCGGCAAGCTCCTCCGCCAAGAGCGGCTCCGTTCCGCGGGAAGCAGTCGCGTAAAGCTGGAGTCGCTCTGGCACGCGCGCACCCTATCCGCGCGCGCGGCTCGCAGCTATCCTGGCATCGCTCCCGCGCCGGGAAGCTCGCCCGCGGGGCGAATCAACACCTCGCGAGGCTTGGCGCCATCGGCCGGCCCGACCAGGCCTTCGCGCTCCATTCGCTCGATCATTCGCGCCGACCGGTTGTATCCGATCCGCATTTTTCGCTGCAGCATGGAGATGGACACCTGGCGCATCTCGCTGATTACCGCGAGCGCCTGATCGTACAGCTCGTCGGTGAGATCGTCGTCGCCCGCGCCTTCCATTTCGCCCTCGCGAGGGCGCAAGATCGAATCGTCGTAAACGGGCTTGCCTTGTGCCTTCAGGTGATCGACGGCGCGCTTGATTTCCGCTTCGGAAACGTAGGCCCCGTGGACGCGCTCGAGGTTCGAGCTGGTCGGCGGCATCAAGAGCATGTCGCCCATCCCCAGCAGCGCTTCGGCTCCCGACGTTCCAAGAATGGTCATCGAGTCCGGTCGCGAACGGAGCATGAAGCTGATTCGAGTGGGGAAGTTCGCCTTGATGACCCCGGTGACCACGTCCGTCGACGGGCGCTGGGTGGCGACCAGCAGGTGAATGCCGGAGGCGCGCGCCATCTGCGCCAAGCGCGCGACGTAGGTTTCCACCTCGCGCGGCGCAACCATCATTAGATCTGCCAGCTCGTCGATGATCACGACGATGTACGGAAGCTTCTTGAGCTCTTTCTTCTCGACCTCCGAATCGCGCGGGTCATCCGCCGAAGTTTGCGGTTCGGTCGAGTCGACCGGGATTTGTTCGCGAATACTCTCGGTCTCTTGATTCGGCGCCGCGACCCCGATCGAATCGGAGCTCCTCGCTCGCTCGAGCGCGTCGTCCTCGCTCTCGCCATCGGCGACATCGACCACCAATAACCTCTTGGCCGGCGCAGCCGGGGGCGGTTTCTTGGACCTTTCGTCGCTCGACCGCAAAAGCTCGCGCGCTTGACCGGAAGCGCTTTCCACCAGCCTGTTGTAGCCGGCGATGTTGCGGACGCCAGCCTCCGAAAGAATCTGGTACCGGCGCTCCATCTCTTCGACTGCCCAGCGCAGCGCCAGCGCCGCTTTTTTCGGATCGGTGACGACCGGCAGCAGCAGGTGGGGGATGCCCTCGTAGCTGGAGAGCTCGAGCATCTTCGGATCGACCATGATGAAGCGAACCTCTTCCGGGGTCGCCTTGAGGAGGATGCTCATCACCATCGAATTGACCGCGACCGACTTGCCAGAGCCGGTCGTACCGGCGATCAGCAAATGCGGCGAGCGCGCCAGGTCCAGCACGTACGGCATCCCTTCGATGTCCTTGCCCAGGCACATCGTCAACTTCGAGGCGGACTTGGTGAACACGTCCTGCTCGGCGATTTCCTTCAGGTAGACTGTCTCCCGATCGCGGTTTGGCACCTCGATTCCAACCACGCCCTTGCCCGGAATCGGGGCGACGATGCGAACCCGCATCGCCTCCATCGCCATCGCCAGGTCGTCCGAGAGGGAAGCGATCTTCGAGAGCTTGATTCCCGGACCAGGCAGAAACTCGTACATCGTGACCACCGGACCGGGCCGGATCTCGACCACCTCGCCGACGATTCCGAAGTCGGCGAGCTTCGCGGTCAGCTTGTCCGCGGTGCTCAAGAATGCTTCCTTGTCCAATGCGGAGCGCTCGGCTTTGCCGGACTCGAGGACGTCCAGCGGCGGCGGGGTGAAGCTGCGCCGGTCGCCGACGAACTCGAATTGCTCCTGCTCTTTGCGCTTGGTCGGCTTGGGGGGTGGTTTTGGCTCGACGATGACGGGCGTCCGCGGCGAGGGTGCCGCGGGCGGGGGTGGCGTTGGGAGTGCGGCCGCGGGCTCCGAGAGCGCTCGAGGCATTGCGACATCCGCGGCGGCTTCTGGCGGTGCATCGCTGGAGGGGATTTCCGCTGCGCCGCTGGGGGATGGCGCAGTCACGATCTGCGGCAGCTTGCGGTCTGACCGCTTTCCGGAATCTGCTTCTGATGCGTTGCGCGTAAGATTGGCCACCCAGGCGGGTTCTCGAAAGGGAATCGAGGCGGTGACCGCCTCCTCGCCAGAGCTCGTGCTTGCGTCGCGTTTTGCCTCAGCCTCTTTAGCGAGCCGAAGCGCCGTTTCGGAGATTTCCTCGGCCTCGATGGCGTCGCGCTCTGCCTGCGCGAGCTCCTCCTCATCGGCTTCAAGCTGCGCCAAAAAGGCGGCGTTCTCCAGTTTTGCTTTCGCCGCCGCCTCCCGGCGCTTCTGCAGGGAAGCCCTCTGCGATTGCCAAAAGCGCGCCGCGAGGGCGGCAAGCCATGCCGCCGCGCTGCCGGCCAGGCGCCAGGCGATTGCGCAGACCCTCAAAAAGCCGAGCTGACTGCCGACGATCAAGGCGACGATCGAGATCGCCCCGACGACAATCACGGTTCCTACCGTAGAGAAGAATCCGCCCAGCAGATTCGCCGTCGTTTCCCCGGCCCAACCCCCGGGTGCAGCTCCCCAGCCGGGCAAGCCCGCGAACGCGAGCTGCATGAGGACGGCGGTGCTCAAGCAAAGGACCGCTGCGGCGCCAACCTGCGGCCAGCGCCGCTTCGTCCGCGCCCCAATCAGCAGAACGAGCGACGCGTAGAGACCGCAAAGCGGCAGCAGGTAAGCGCACACTCCGAGGAATTGGTGGACTTGAGCAGCGGCGAAGTGCCCCGCAGGACCGATCGCATTGCGGTAGCGGCCGCGCGTTCCATCGCGGGGGTCGAACGTCGTCAATGCCAGCAGCGTGAGCAGAGAGAGCGCGAGCGCGAAGATGCCGATGATGACCCTGCGTGCAGCGCTGTGCGTCGTGAGCTTCTGGTCCGACAGCACCCGCTTTCGAACCGCGATCTCCTGTCGAGAAAGGACCGCCTTTTGTGCACGCGTCCTTTTGGGCGCCATAGCCGCACACCTCGTCGCGGTGACAGGCTGTAGCAGCCTGATCGAGTCAGTGTAGGAGGGGAGTCCAGGTGGTCAATTTTTCCGTCCCGTTGAAACGCGCGTTGCCAACCTGCTCCGGTGACTCGTCAGAAAAGGGTATGTTTACTGCAAGGAGCTACGTTTCGATGGACGTGCGTTGTGAGCGCTGCAAAACCGAGTACGAGTTCGACGAGGATCGCATTACGGAGGCAGGGGTTACCGTCAGGTGTACTCACTGCGACCATGTCTTCGTGGTCAAGAAGCACTCGGGTGTCGTAACCGGTCCGGTTCCTACGGGAATCAAAGGGCCGTCCGCGGCCGGCGATCTGCCTCGGCCGGGTTCGTCGCCCACGGCGCGACCCCGCGATTCCGCCGAGCGCGGAAGAGAGTGGAAGGTACGCCAGCCAAACGGCAATCTGATCACCTTTAAAGAGCTGACCACCCTCCAGAAATGGATTGTCGAGCGGAAAGTAAGCCGCGACGACGAAATCAGCCTCACCGGCGAAAGCTGGAAACGGCTGGGAAACATCGCCGAGCTTTCGAGCTTCTTCCAAGTGGTCGACGAGGCGCGGCGGGCTGCCCGGCCTCCGGAAGAGCCGTCCGGTGCTCGCGCGGTCGCAAGGGGGATGACTCCGCCGACCGGCATCCCGAGGCGGGAGCCGGGCAAGCCGCCAACGCCGCCGCAGGCCGTGCCTCCCGTTGTCATTTCACTTGAAGAGTCCATCGAACGCACGCCGGCGATCACCGAGCCATCGGCGCCGAGGGCGTCCGCCGCTCCGGGTTCGATGTCGTTCGAAACGACCGATGCCTTTGGAGTTCCATCCGGCAAGGGCGACCCTTCGTTCGCCCTGTCCGCGACGATTACCGACCTGCGCGGCGAATCCGATGAGGCGCTCGCCGCGTCGGCGGGGCTGATCAGGGGATCCAGAGGGCGGTGGACGATCGTTCTTTTCGTCGCGCTGCTCGGCGTCGTCAGTTACCTCGCCTATCGGTACTTCGTCTGGATTCCGCAGCGGCAAACGCAGGAGAGAGTCGAGGCGGCCAACCGGGAATCGGTCGCTCGGGCCGAGCAGGAGGGCCTCGAACGGGAGCAGGCGGAACGCGAGCGCCTCGAACGGGAGCGGGCGGAACGCGAGCGCGCCGAGCAAGAGCGGGCTGCGCGCACCCGTGCGCCACCAACAAAGACGGCCGAGGGCGCGGCCGACCCGCGGCCAAAATCACAAGCGGCCGCCCCGGAAGATAAGCCGGAAGCTGCGACGCCGCTGGCCAAGGCCCAACCGGACGCTCGCACGCGACAGAGTACAGACACGGCCGCTGATCCGAGTGCTCCTACCCCGCTGTTCGGGTCTGGAGACGGTGGGAGGTCCAGGGCAACGGCGAGAATCGAGGACGGTGGCAACTTCGATACCTATATGAGTCAGGCGGATCGCTTCCGCGAGCGAGAGCAGCCCAGGAATGCGCTCGATGCCTATGCCAAGGCTGCTGAGATGGAGCCGAACCGCGCAGAGCCGCTCGCCGGTCGCGGCCTCGCGCTCCTGGATTTGGGGAGAACGGCGTCGGCGATCGCTGCCTTCCAGCAAGCCTTGAAGTTGAATCCGCGAGAGGGGCTCGCTCTGATGGGACTTGCGGAAGCGTACCGAGCCGAGGGAAACAAGGAAGAGGCGATCACCTACTACGAAAAATACCTGGAAGTTCTACCCAACGGCCCTGAGGCTGCGGTCGCGAAAGCTGCAATTGAGGCGCTGCAGGAGTAACAAATAGGCATGTCCGAACTGCACAAACCTTCCGATCAGGAAGACGAGTACTTCGCTCGCGAGGAAATCGAAAAAAAACACCGGCTGGCGATGAAGCAGGCGCATGACCTCGCTGAGAAGACCAAAGAAGAGCTCAAGCGGCTGCACTACATGAAGTGCCCCAAGTGCGGAATGGATCTCCAGCCGCTCAAGAAGGGTGCTGTCACCGTCGATACCTGCTTCCATTGCCGAGGGGTCTGGTTGGATGAAGGCGAGCTGGAGCACCTCCAGGCGCGTGGACATCACGAGAGCGGCACGGTGATGAAGGCGATTCTGAACATCTTCAAGCGCAAGTCCTTATGGAATAAATCGGATTCATGAAACTCTCGCTCGACGAGGTGCGCCACGTCGCCGCCCTGGCTCGCCTTTCGCTCACCGCCGAAGAAGAGGAGCGTTATCGGCACCAACTCTCCGCGATCCTCGAGGCAATGGAGCAGCTCAAGGCCGTGAGCACCGAAAACGTTGAGCCCACTTCTCATGCGATCGCCGTCGAGGGTCTGCTTCGAGAGGACATCGTGGTGCCCTCGATGGATCCGCAGAAGGCGCTGGCGAATGCGCCCGCCAAGGTAGGCACGAGCTTCGCCGTTCCGAAGATCATCGAATGACGCCGGAAATCATAGACCTGAGCATGCTCGAGCTCTCGGCGAAGCTCGCGCGGCGCGAGGTGTCCTCGGTGGAGGCAACGCGCGACTGCCTGGGGCGCATCGAGCGCGTCGACGCCAAGGTGAGGGCGTTTCTGCGGGTCGATGCGAAGGGTGCGCTGGCGGCGGCAGAGGCTTCGGACGCCCGCCGCAAGGCGAACGCGCCGCTCAGTCCGCTCGATGGCGTCCCGATCGCACTGAAGGACATCTTCCTCACCGAGGGTGTGGAGACGACTGCCGGCTCAAGGATTCTCGCCGGCTTCATCCCGCCCTACGACGCGACGGTGGTAGCGCTCCTCAAAGGCGCGGGACTGCCGATTGTCGGGAAGGCCAATCAGGACGAGTTCGCCATGGGCTCGTCCACCGAGTTGTCTGCTTTTTTTCCCACCCACAACCCCTGGGATTTGACCCGCGCGCCGGGGGGTTCTTCAGGTGGGTCCGCCGCGGCCGTCGCGTCGCGGGAGGTTTTTGGCGCCCTCGGCACCGACACCGGTGGATCCATTCGCCAGCCGGCGGCCCTCACGAACACCGTGGGAATCAAGCCGACCTATGGACGGGTGTCCCGCTATGGCGTGATCGCGTTCGCAAGCTCGCTGGACCAGGTGGGCCCGATCACCCGCACTGTGGCGGATGCCGCCGCGCTGTTGCAGGCGATCGCCGTTCACGACCCTCGCGACTCCACTTCGTCGACCGAATCCGTTCCCGATTACCTCTCCGGGCTCGAGGGCGGCGTCGCGGGAATGAAGCTCGGTGTGCCGCGAGAGTACTTCGTGCCGGGGATGGATCCCGAGGTCGAGCAAGCCGTCCGAAGCGCAGCCGCCGAGCTCGAGAAGCTCGGGGCGAAGATCATCGATGTCTCGCTGCCGCACACGCGCTTCGCGCTTGCGACGTACTATCTGATCGCCCCGGCCGAGGCATCTTCGAACCTCGCGCGCTACGACGGCGTTCGATACGGTTTCCGGGCGCTCGCGGCCGGCGGGCTGCGCGAAATGTACTTCCAGACCCGGGCGGCTGGCTTTGGGCCGGAGGTGAAGCGGCGAATCATGCTTGGGACGTACGCCCTGTCGGCAGGCTACTACGACGCCTACTATCTCAAGGCCCAGAAGGTCCGGACCCTGATTCGCCGGGATTTCCTCACCGCCTTCGAGCAAGTCGACGCGATTTTGTCACCGACCTCGCCGGTGACCGCTTTTAAGCTGGGCGAGAAGCTCGAGGATCCGTTGGCGATGTATCTGATGGACATCTTCACCCTTCCTTGCAACCTCGCCGGCATTCCCGGAATGAGCGTTCCGTGCGGGTTTAGCAAGGCGGGTCTTCCGATCGGGCTGCAGATCCTCGGTAGGCATTTCGACGAGGCGCGAGTGCTGCGCATCGGCCGTGCGTTCGAGCGAGACCACGACTTCGCCGGGAGAGCGCCGAAGCTTTGACGGACCAACAATGGCTGCCAGCGACTATCAACCGGTGATTGGCCTCGAGGTGCACGCGCAGCTTCTCACCCGCGGGAAGATCTTCTGCGGCTGCTCGACTCAGTTCGGATCGCCGCCCAACCACAACACTTGCCCGGTTTGCCTGGGAATGCCCGGCGTCCTCCCGGTCTTGAACAAACGGGTGGTGGAGTTCGCGGTTCGCGTGGGGCTTGCCCTCGGGTGCACTGTTCGCAAGACCAGCGTCTGGTCTCGGAAAAACTACTTCTATCCGGACCTGCCGAAGGGATACCAAATCACCCAGTACGACCAGCCGATCTGCGAAGGCGGCAAGCTCACGATCGATGTGGACGGCACCACCAAGGACATCCGGATCCGCCGGATTCACATGGAAGAGGACGCTGGCAAGAGCGTCCATGACGCCGTCGGCGGCGAGTCGCTGGTGGATTTGAACCGCGCCGGGGTGCCGCTCCTGGAGATCGTCAGCGAGCCCGACATCCGCAGCTCGGAGGAAGCGGTGGAGTACCTCAAGAGCCTGAGGGACGTGTTGGTGTACCTCGGCGTCAACGACGGGAACATGGAGGAGGGCTCGCTTCGCTGCGACGCGAACGTTTCGGTGATGCGAAAAGGGTCGAGCACGCTCGGACAGCGGACCGAGCTCAAAAACATGAACTCGTTCCGCTTCGTTCGCCAGGCGATCGACTATGAGATCGCGCGCCAGATCGAGGTGCTGGAATCCGGCGGCAAAGTCGTCCAGGAGACGCGACTCTGGGACGTGCAGCGCGGCGAGACGCGGCCGATGCGGTCGAAAGAGGACGCGCACGATTACCGCTACTTTCCGGAGCCGGATCTCCCGCCGCTGCACGTCAGCGACGCCCTGATCGACGAGGTGGGCAGATCGCTGCCAGAGCTTCCCAGGGCGAAGGCGCGCCGGTTTCTGAGCCAGTACGGTTTGCCCGCGTACGATGTGAAGATACTGTGCGCCGAGCGCCCCCTCGCTGATTTTTTCGAGGCGTGCGCGGGGCAGTACAAGGATTACAAGAAGCTCTCCAACTGGTTCCTCGGCGAGCTGATGCGGCTGCTCAATGAGAAGGGGGGCAGCATCTCCAGCCTGAAGGTTCAGCCTGCACAGCTGGCCGCGCTTTTATCGTCGGTTGACAAAGGCGAGATCTCTGCCAACGCGGGCAAGGACGTCCTTGCCGAGATGTTCCGGACGGGGAGGGATCCGGCGTCAATCATCGCGGAAAAGGGTCTCGGACAGGTGAGCGATGCGGCGGTGATCGAGGCGGCAGTGGATGACGCGATCGCCAAGAATCAGGGCGAGGTCGAGAAATACCGGGCCGGCAAGAAACAGGTGCTCGGGTTCTTTGTCGGCCAGGTGATGAAGGCTATGAAGGGGAAGGGGAATCCTGCGCTGATCAACGAGATGCTGAAGAAGAAGCTAGGATGAGACCGTAGGATGGGCGACGCCAAACTCGCGAATGGAGCGGTGAAGATCGGACCGTTGTGGAACCGAGCCGTCTTCGACCCGGCGAGCCGCGTGGTGAAGCGCCGCGGCAGGAAGGTGTGCAGTTTTGAGGAGGTCAAGGGATTGCTCCTGCGCGAGTACATCGCGCGCGATGAGGAGGAGCAGCTTCTCAATGCGCATCCTGAGGTCCAGAAGCGGCCGCGAGACGCCGAGCTTTGGATTGAAACCAAGAACGGCGGTCGGATGATTGTCGCGAGCCTCGACCGCGCGGGTTTGTTGCTGCAGTTCGCGACCGAAGCGGCGGGGCTGCTCGGAGTGCCGGTCCAGACGGAGCGAACTCTGGTCGCTCCGAACGAGCACCCCGGCGGCCAAACCTAATTCCAGTCCGGCAAAAGGCGAGCGCCCTCGATTGCGAGGTGGCGATCGGTGCCCCAGACACAAAAAAAGAGACCGAGCCGACGTGCGGCCCGGTCTCCAAGAGCGAAAAACCGGCGACGATTACTTGTGCCGTCGATTGTTCTCGCGCCGTTCCTGTCGAGCTTCGCGTCGGTCCTCGCGGGCTTCTTTAGTCTCTTCTCGAGCCTCTTTGAGGTCCTTGACGCCCTCGGCGTGCTCCTTCTTTGCCTTGCGCAGCTCCTCGTGGCCCTCTTGACGCAGGCTCTTCGCCTGGGCCGATTCTTGCTTGGCTTTGTTCGCCAGCTGCGCGCTCTCGGTCATTTCCGCATTCGCCTTCTGCATCTCCGCCTTAGCACCCGCGACGTCGCCTTCTCGGGCCTCTTCTCTCGCCTTTCGCAAGTCCTGACGAGCGTCCCGGGCCTCTTCGCGTGACTGCTTCCGGTCTTTCTGCGCCTCGACCGCTTCCTGATGCGCCTTCTTGAAATCTTGGACAGCCTGCTTGCGGTCCTCGCGCGCCTTCTGGAAGTCCTCCTTGGCATCCTTCCGCAGCTCCGCGGCCTCTTTCACCTCGGTGCTTGCGGGTTCCTCGGCCAACGCTGGAAGCGCGTAGGCCAGCGGAAAAATCAATGCGGCTTTTCTGATCAGTGTCCTCACGGCTGCATCCTCCTTGATTGTTCTCAGCCTCGGTGGCTGACCGAGTGACAAACCCAGCGGCGCAAGCGCGGTTGCGGGGGCAAGCGAGCGCCTTGACTCCCCAGCGGAAGTCCCGTAAATGAAACGTCTTTTCGCGAGGCGCCGGCTAGCCTCGGCAACCCGACATCGGAGCTTCAGGTTCTCCCGGAGAGCCGATCAGCAGCAGAGGTAGCGGCATGTATGCAGTGATTCGCACAGGCGGAAAGCAGTACCGCATCTCCGAGGGTGACGTTCTCCGAGTAGAGAAGCTCGTGGGCGAGGTTGGCAGCGACGTCACCTTCGACGAGGTGCTTCTCATCGGCGGAACTGAAGCTCCGAAGGTTGGGCAGCCGCGCGTGAACGGCGCGAAGGTGATCGCCAAGATCGTTGCCCAGGATCGACACCGGCGAGTGATCCACTTTCGCAAGGAGAAGGAAGGGTGGGCGAGGCGGCGCGGCCACCGTCAGCCGTATACTGAAGTGAAGATCACCTTGATAAGCAGCTGAGGCGCGCGAGGCAGGTAATTCGGTATGGCACATAAAAAGGGACAAGGCTCTTCCAGGAACGGTCGGGATTCGGCCGGACAAAGGCGCGGCGTCAAGGTCTACGGAGGCGCGAGCGTCCACGCCGGCAGCATCCTCGTTCGCCAAGTAGGTACTCGTATCCACCCGGGCAACAACGTCAAGCTCGGGCGAGACTTCACGCTCTATGCCACGGTCGACGGCCTGGTGAAGTACGAGCGACTGGGCAAGCACCGCACCAAAGTTTCCGTCTACCCGCCCGCCGCGCCCGGTGGTCAAGCTGCGTCGAGCACCTGAGCGCTCGCGCGGGCAGCGCGCAGCGCGAGGCAGTGAGGTGGGCGTGGAGCGAGGATCCAGAGATGAAGTTCGTGGATCAGGTTCGCGTCGTGGTGAGATCCGGCGACGGGGGCGATGGCGCGGTTGCGTTCCGTCGGATGAAATACGTCGAGCGCGGCGGCCCCAGCGGGGGTGACGGCGGAAGCGGCGGCTCAGTCGTGCTGGTTGCAGATCCGCGGCTTACCACGCTGCTCGACTACCGATATCAGCCGATCCACCGCGCCAAGGATGGCCAGGCCGGAATGGGCAGCGATCGCAATGGCGCTGCGGCGCCCGACCTCGTCCTCAAGTTGCCCGTCGGTACCGTGGTAAAGGACGCAGACAGCGGTGAGGCGCTGTGCGATCTGGTGGAACCGGGCCAGCAATTCGTGGCGGCCAAGGGCGGCCGGGGCGGCTTGGGAAACATGAACTTCGCGACTTCGACGCGTCAGACGCCGAAGTTTGCCCAGCCGGGGCAGCCGGGTGAGGAGCGGAACCTTCTTTTCGAGCTGAAGCTCCTCGCCGACGTCGGCCTGCTTGGATTCCCCAATGCGGGAAAGAGCACGCTGATCTCGCGCGTCTCCCGCGCTCGGCCGAAAATCGCAGACTATCCCTTCACAACGCTGGTGCCGAACCTGGGAATGGTTCAGTACAAGGATGGGCTTTCGTTCGTGATGGCGGATATTCCGGGGTTGATCGAAGGCGCGAGCGAGGGTGCTGGCCTGGGTGATCAATTCCTGCGCCACGTCGAGCGCTGCCGCGTCCTCATCCACATGGTAGACCTCTCCGCGCAAGGAGCAGATCGCGACCCGGTAAAGGATTGGAGGGCGATCAATCGAGAGCTTGAAAAATACAGCCCCAACCTCGCGAAGAAGCCGCAGATTCTCGCGGCGAACAAGATCGACCTTCCCTTCGCCCGGGAGCGCCTCGGAGCTTTCGTCAAATCGATGAAGAAAAATGCTCGCGTTTATCCGATTTCCGCGGCGACTGGCGAGGGCATCCCGGAGCTGCTCGATGCGACGGCACGGCTCCTTTCGAACGAAGCGCCCGCCCGCCGCCCGCCGCGCAGGCGCTCGCCCGCTCGCGCTTCGAGGCAGGCATGAACGGCAGTGGACACCGCGCCCCGCAGGCGGTCGGACTTCCCGCGCCCGATGAGCTCCTGCTCGATGGTCGCAAGGAGCGCGTGGACCGGGTTGTTCAACTGCGCACACGCACTCTGACCGTCGTCCTCGAGGGGCTGGAGGACAGCTTCAACATGGCTGCGGTTTTGCGGACCTGCGAAGCGATGGGTCTTCAGGAGCTGCACGTCATTCCCAGACCCGACGTCCCTTTTTCTCCGCACGCGAAAGTAACGCAGGGATGCGAAAAATGGATCGACGTCATCGCGCACGACACTTTTGCGGCGTGCCGGGACCATCTTAAGTCGCGCGGCTTTTCTCTCTGGGCGTCGGCTCGTCGCCCGGACGCGCAGAGCCTGTTTTCACTGCCTTTCGACGGAAAAGTTGCGCTCATCTTCGGCAATGAGCGCTTTGGCGTCTCGCCGGAGGTCCTCATTGGAGCGGACGGCATCTTCTGGATTCCGATGCGAGGCTTCACGCAAAGCCTGAACGTTTCCGCAGCAGTAGCAACCTCCGTCATTCACGGAATCCGGTGGCGCGAGGAACACCGCGGCGCAGACGGAGATCTCACCAGCGAAGAAGCGCGTTTGCTCACCGAACGTTTCTACCAGCTCTCCGTGAAGCAGCGCGGGCGCATCTACCAGCAACCCGGCGGCGACGATGGGACGGAGTAAATTGGCTCTTCAGCTCTTGTTGCTGGCGACCATTGCTGCGGCGGCACCCGCCGGGCACGGCGCAAAGAGCGGAGCGAGCAAAGGCGATGCCGGAACCCACTCGGCAATGGCGCCCGACGTAAAGGCGCTGGTCGATCGCATGCAGGCGTTTTACGAGAAGACGACCGATTTCATCGCCAGCTTCCAACAGCAATACACCTACAAGACTTTCAATCGAACTCAGACCTCGAACGGCAAGGTGACGTTCCTCAAGCCGGCGATGATGCGCTGGGAATACGAGAAGCCCACGGCGAAAACGTTCGTCCTCTCGGGCGACAAAGTATACGCGTACGATCCTGAAGCGATGACGATGACGATCTCGGGAATCAAGACCAACGAGCTTTCCGCTTCAGTGACCTTCCTCTGGGGGGTGGGCAGACTGGAAAAGGAGTTCTCGATCACGCGCCAGCCATGCGCCTCGTGCAAGGGCGTGCTCTTGGAGTTGACGCCCCTGCGGCAAGATCCCCGGTTCCAGAAAGTCCAGTTGGAGGTTGATCCGAAGACGGCGCAGGTGCTGAAGAGCGTTGTGGTCGACCCGGATGGAAGCGAGAACGCGATCGCCTTCTCGGAGCTGAAGACCGGCCAGGGGGTCGCCAAGGATCGGTTTAAAATCGATCCTCCGCCGGACACGCAGGTGATCGACTTGACCAAGGCACAAAAGTAGATGCGGATTGGGATTGCCTGCGCGGCAGCTCTGTCGCTCGTCTCGTGCGCGCGCGCAATCCGCCGAGAGCCGGCGGACAGTTTGAACGGCTTCACAGCGCCGCTGTCGTTTGCTTCCGGGTTGCGGCTGGTGGTTGACGGGAGCGTGGACGAGGGGCCCGCCGACATCGTTCTCGACGTCGCCTCGGCCATCACGACGGTGAGCAGCGGTTGCCTGCCCAGCGGGAGCGCGGGGAACAGCAGCGTGGGCATTCGACAGGTCGACGGGACGATGCTGGACGCCCCGGAAATCGCGCTTCCGCCCGCCCGCATCGGATCTCGGCGGATCGGCACCCGGCCCGTCGCCGTGATCCCCGGGGAACGCAGGTGCGTCCTTTCGCTCGGCACCGACGTATTGTCCGCGTACGCCATTCATTTTGACCCCGAGCGGCATTCCGTCGGTTTGACCGACGCGCTGCCTAAGCGCCGCTACCTCGAAGAAGCATTCCCTCCAACCGAGGAAGTGCACGTGGTGGAGCTGGCGCGCCATCCAGAGACGGACTGGCCACTTCTTTCAGCGCGCCTGCGCCAAGGCTCAGCCGAAATCACGGCCACTTTCATCCTCTCATCGCGCTTGCGCCAATCGACGCTCTCGGAGGATGAATTTCGAACCAGCGGGTTTCGGCCGGCGCCGGATCAGAGTGAGAAATCAGCGGAGCCCGATCTTGCTCGGCGCGTTGGCAGAGAGCTTGCTCGCTTCATGGTCGACAGCCTCGAGCTGGCTCCGGGCTTGGGAGTTCATCATCTGCCGATCCGCGTCGAGCCGACGTGGAGAAATCCGGCTGCGGTAGGGATGATGGGCAGCGATGTGTGGGGACGTTATCGCTCCACCATCGATCTGCAGGCTGGAGTCCTCATCCTACGGCGACCCAAGGCATCCAGCGCGGGAGGCAGGCAGCTTTGTCCTTCCGCCGATGGCGCGGCTTCCGAAGAGGCGTGCTTCGTGTTGCACGCGGCGAAGCTCGGCGACAGCCTTTCCGCCGTCGGCGCCGTCTGGCGGGACTTGCCTGAAGGCGGACGACTCTACGTTGATCCGATCGATCGGCAAGGTCGGCCCTTGCAGAGCGTCTGTCAATTTGGACTTTCATTTCCGCCCGGCGAACGAGGCTTTTCCATGCGGCGCGATTTCCCGTGGCCGGCCGTGGAGAAGGCTCTGCCGGAATGCGCGGAGGTGGTTCACCAGGCGGACGGCTTCTCGCTTTCGCTGTTCGAGGAAGGACTGCTGACGGAGTGCCAAGGACAGTGCGCCTTCGTGCGGCGCCGCGCCGGCCGCCGGGTGCTTTGCGCCTGCGGATCGGGCGCGGAGGACAGGTGAAGGCTACGTAGCCTCGGAGAACGTCGACTGCGATTTTCGTCTCGGCGCTCGGGAATGCGGCCGCTCGAGGATTCTGCCGACCAGATCGTAATCGTGCGCCTCGGTCACCTCGACGGTCACCAGCTCGCCCGGGTAGGCCATTCCCTCGTTGATGTAGACCTGACCGTCGATCTCCGGCGCCTGGCCTTGGTGGCGTCCCGCGAGCAAATGCTCTGATTCCTCGCTCGCTCCCTCGACGAGGACCTCGAGGTGTTTGCCGATCATCGCGCGATTCTGCTCGCGGTTGATACGCCGTTGGAGGGCCATGACTTCCCGCCAACGCCGCTCGATCACCTTCCTCGAATTCTTTCCCTCCATCGCGAAAGCGGCTGTTCCTTCCTCGTCGGAGTATTGGAAGCAGCCGAGGCGCTCGAACCGCTGCTGCCGGACGAACTCCTTGAGCATCTCGAAATCGTCTTCGGTCTCACCGGGCAGTCCAGCGATCAGCGATGTCCGCAGGGTCACGCCGGGGATCCGCCGCCTCAATTTCGCGAGCAGCTCGATCAGAAAGCGCGAGTCCCGCCCTCGGCGCATCGACATCAGAAGCTTGTCCGATGCGTGTTGCACCGGCAGGTCAATGTATTTGACGATCTTCGGTTCGTTGGCGATCGCGTCGATCAATTCGTCCGGGAACACGCGCGGGTATGCGTAATGGAGACGAATCCAATTCACGTCCACGTTGCAGAGAGCGCGAAGCAGCTCGTGCAACCTGGGACGGTTGGGCAGGTCATGGCCGTAGGCGGTCAGGTCCTGCGCCACCAGGTTGAGCTCGACCACTCCCTGGGCAGCGAGATTCTCGGCCTCGGCCACGATATCGGCGATCGGTCGCGACCGCTGAGCACCTCGCAGCTTCGGGATGATGCAGAACGCGCAGGCGTTGTCGCAGCCCTCGGAGATTTTCAAATACGCCGTAAATCGGGGCATCGAGTTGATCCGAGCGGTCGCGGAGTCATGGATGTATTCGGGATCGGGAATCACCTCTCGCGGCGCGGTCTCCGCTGCCAGAAGATCAGCGATTTGTGCGTAGGCCGACGTGCCGAGAAAGTGATCCACCTCGGGCAGCTGCCGAGCCAGCTCGGGGGCGTATCGCTGCGGCAAACAGCCGGTGACCACCAGGGTCTCGCAGTTGCCGGATTTCTTTTGCTCCGCCAGCTCGAGAACTGCATCGATCGATTCCCGCTTGGCCGGGCCGATGAAGGCGCAAGTGTTGATCACGATCACTTCCGCTTCCGACGGATCCTGCACCAACGCGTAGCCCGCGCCGGCGAGGCTGCCGAGCATAATCTCTGAGTCGACCCGATTCTTGGGGCAGCCCAGGGTCTCCATGTACAGGCGCTTGCGCAGCGCCTTATCCGATTTCCGTCCGCTCAAAATGATCGCCGCTCCAGATGAAGTTCACGGTAGCGCCGCCGGCATATGCGACGCTCAACGCACCCTCGTTGTCCACTACCACAGATGAGGCCCGTCCGAGCTTGCACGAAGCGGCCGGCCATTCCAAGACGTTGCGCGCAGTTCGCCCCTGAAGAACGTAAATGCCCATCTTCAGCTCGTTTTCAGGGTTGCATCCGCCGCCTTCCAAAAACGGATCGCTTCCGGTCAGAATCGCCGCGAGCTGCCGGCCATTCGGAAGATGCATGCGAGCGGGCAAGGAGATTCTCGCCGCGACTGGGTCGTGCACCTGCTCGAGAAAAAAGGTTCGAAGCAGCTCCGAAGTCATCGGTCGATCTGAGATCATCCAGACCGGATAATGCAGCAGGGCAAAGCCGACCCACCCATGCTCGCGCCCCTCGAGGGCTGCGACATCTTTCGGCAGGTCCAGCTTGAGAGCGCGCCGAAAGTCATCCGTCAGCCGCAGCATCTCTCCGCGCATCGAGCCGCCTTCGCAGTTGGAGACCGCGGCGACCGTCCCGGCGACCTGGGTTCGGCGCTGGTAGGTAACGCAAAGCTCGAGCAGGAGCGGGTCTTTGGCCGGAAACCTGGGAAGCGATTTCGCAGGGAATCTCGCTTCGAGCACCCAGCCGTGGTCCGTCCGTCGAGTCGTCGACTGGACCCAGCTGTTCGCCAAAGCGGGCGGCCCCGTCTCCGGGTCCGCAGCCCGCTTTCCATCCGGCGCGAATCGGTACGTGTAGCCTCGCGCGGTGGCGCCAGCACCTGGGAAATGGATCTCGACCTCGGCGAGCTCCGCAGCCGCGGCTTTGTCGCCGGTGACGTCGATGCCCAGATACAGCACGTCTCTCCAGTACGCCACCCGGGCGGAAAGGCCTGACCCCTTCGCTGCCGCACTTTCGGCCTGGATCTCCGTCGCCGGAGCGAGTTTCTTCAAATTCCCATCGATCGCGATCGCTTTGTTCAACGCCGGAATGATCCGAATCGGCCGCTCGTCTGCCGTCGAGGCTGCCGACAGAAACATCGCCGCAAGGGGCGCAGCAAGCAGTTTGGCGTACACGCGAATCACGTTGCCTTTGCTCGAGATTGAGAGCGAGCTGTCGCAGCGTCCTCAGAGCTTTGGGTTACGAATCTCGAAAGTTGGTGAATTGCAGATCCAGGTTGAGCTTTTCCTGTTGAGCCCGGAAAAGCGCGATTGCGGCCTGCAGGTCGTCCTTGTTCTTTCCGCTGATTCGCAGCTGATCTCCTTGAATCGAGCCCTGCAACTTCATCTTTGACTCTTTGAGAGCCTTGATCAGTTCCTTCGACTTCTCAACCGGGATGCCTTGCTGGAGCCTGATGGTCTGCTTCACTTGACCCAACGCCGCGGAATCGACGGGGCCCGGCTGGAGGGCGCGCAGCGAAACACCGCGCTTGACGAGCTTGCTCTGCAAAACGTCGTAGGCGGCCTGGAGTCGGCCCTCGGAGTTTGCTTTCAATTGGAGCGTGGTCTTGTCGTCGGCGAGCGAGACTTCGGTATGCGTTCCTTGGAAGTCGTAGCGGGTGGTGATCTCCTTGCGCGCTTGATTGACCGCATTGTCCACTTCCTGGAGGTTGACCTTGGACACTACGTCGAATGAAGGCATGACACTGCCTTACTTAACAAAGTCGCGGCAACCCAGCGAAGCGTTTGCCGCTGAGACTCGAGCAAGCCTACACCGCTGGGCTCTCGCCGGAATCCCAAGGGACCTGACTGATTCGGACCACGCCTCGGCAGTGGGCGCACTCGGTTCCCTGGGAGTCGAGGATCTTCGCGGTGGCGAAGAGGATGGATTGACCTGCGGTGCTGACCCGCGCCTCCGCTCGCACCGAGTCTCCCCGGACAGGTCGCTCAAAGGTCATCGACAGCTGCATGGTGGCGGTGCGCCTCGTCGGATCGATAAGGGCTGGTGTGACTCCGATCGCAAAGTCGAACAGAGCGGCCAGCACGCCTCCGTTCACTGCGGAGGTGCCCAGGCCACCGCGCTGCTCGGGCCGGATCTGGTCGATGCGGATCTCGACCCGCTCGCCGTCGGGAAAAGAAACTCGTGCCCCGAAGTACTTCAGCACCAGGCTTTGATTGAAGAGCTCGGCGTAACGGGCGAGCTGTTCGGGGCGAGGGCGCGTCGATTTGGGTTCCGGCATTCGTCCACCTTAACTTCGATGGCGTGCGCCCGCACGAGAACTCGTTATTTGGTTAATGACGTCCCACGCGTGGACTTCACACTGTCTCCCTCGGTACAAATCCATTCGCTTGAGTAACAACGTCCTCCTCGACGATCTGAATCCGCCGCAGCGCGAAGCTGTGCTCTACGGCGACGGGCCGCTGCTGATCTTCGCCGGCGCAGGCTCGGGAAAGACGCGCGTCATCACGCGCCGCATCGCGCACCTGGTGCTTCACCGCGGCGTGCCGCCTTGGCAAATCCTCGCCGTCACCTTCACCAACAAGGCCGCCAAGGAGATGCGAGACAGGTTGGAGGCGCTGCTCGGCGCGCAGGCCCCGCGAGCCACCGTCTCCACTTTCCACTCCGCTGCAGCAAACATTCTGCGCAGGCACGCCGAGCAGATGGGGCTCACCCGCTCGTTCGTCATCTACGACGACGCGGATCAGCTTCAAGTCGTCAAGCGCGCTCTGCGCGAAGCGAACGTCGATCCGGCTCTGATCAGCCCTCGGGAGATTCTCGGTCGGATCGATCAACAGAAGAATCTGGGCAGGCTGCCGGTGGACATGCATCCCGACCCCGCCGACTATCGCGGCCGGATCACCAAGTCGGTCTACCGCGTTTACGAGCGGCTGCTTCGCGCCGCCAATGCGGTGGACTTCGGCGATCTGCTGCTGCTCTTGCTCGCTCTTTTTCGGGAGCATCCCGACGTGCTCGAGCGCTATCGCCGCCGTTATCGCTACGTGCTGGTGGACGAGTTTCAGGACACCAATCCCGTGCAGTACCAGATGCTCAGGCTGCTCGCCCCGCCGGGCAGCAACCTCGCAGTGGTGGGGGACGATGATCAATCCATCTACCGCTGGCGAGGAGCGAGCGTCGGCAACATCCTCGGTTTTCAGGAGGACTACCGGGATACCAAGCTGGTCAAGCTCGAGCAGAACTACCGATCCGACCAGGCAATTCTCCAGGCCGCCTACGGAGTCATCTCCAAGAACCGGAAGCGGGTGGCGAAAAAGCTCTGGTCCGAGCGCCCCCGTGGAGAGTCGCTCAACCTGATCGTCGCTCGAGATGAGCGCGGGGAAGCCCAGGAGATCGCTCGCCGGATCTACGAGCTCAATCGCGAGGGCCTCATCCAATACCAGCAGGTGGCGGTGTTCTACCGCGTGAACGCGCAGAGCCGCGTGTTGGAGGAGGCGTTGCGGCTGTCGCGGATCCCCTACACCTTGGTGAACGGGCGCAGCTTCTACGAGCGCGCTGAAGTGAAGGACGCCGTCGCCTATCTGCGCTTGATGGTGAACCCGAAGTCGGATGCGGACCTGCTGCGGATCATCAATACGCCGGCGCGAGGAATCGGCGACACCACCATCGAGCGGCTCAGCGACTTCGCTGCTGGAGCCGAGCAAAGCCTATTTGATGCGCTCGGGGCAGCGGAAAAGATACCATCGCTCAACGCGGGAGCAGTGCGCCGCCTGCGGGCCGTACGCGAGTTGCTCGATTCGTTGAACGGGTTCGCCCAGACCGCACCGGACGCCGCGAGCGCGGTGGAGAAGATGCTCGGGGAAACTGGTTTGGTGACCCGCTTGCAAGAGGAGGGGACGGACGAATCTCTGGCGCGCGCTGAGAACCTCCGCGAGTTTCTTGGCGCGGCTCAAGAATTCGATCTCCAACAAGCGACGTCCACGGCCATTGAATCTCCGCCGGAATCGACTCCGGCGGATGTCGCCGATGCTCCCGATGAATCAGCCCCTCCCGTTCAGGCATTTCTCGAGCAGATCAGCTTGATCGGCGAAGCAGACGCAGAGGTGGGCGAGGGTCGCGTCGCGCTGATGACTCTGCACGCGGCGAAGGGACTGGAATTCGACGCGGTGTTCGTGGCGGGAATGGAGGAGGGGGTGTTTCCGCATTCGCGCGCGTTGGGCGAGGATGCTGACGAGGAGGAGATGGCCGAGGAACGCAGGCTCTGCTACGTCGGGTTTACCCGAGCGCGTCGGCGTCTTTTTGTATCGCTCGCCCAGAGCCGCGCGCTCTTCGGCGAGCTGAAATTCAATCCTCCTTCCCGGTTCTTGAGCGACGTTCCCCAAGAGCTGTTCGCCTTCGACAGCTTGCCGCTTCCCGAGCAAGTTGCTCCTGCGCCGGTGTCACCCTATCGTCGGAAGGGCAGCGCGGCCCGCGATCCGAGCGACGGCCCGTACGTCGATCGATCGTACGACCAGACGTCCGACTTCGATTTGGGCCGAGCGGCCAGGGGAGTTCGCGTCCGCCACAATCAGTTCGGAGAAGGCGAGGTCATCCAGTGCGACGGGGAAGGGCCCAACGCCAAGCTTACCGTCCGCTTCGAGAGCGTCGGGCTGAAGCGAGTTGTTGCACGCTTCCTCTCTCGGGCCTGAGGTTGTTGCGCACCTTCGCTCTCGGGCATAATTACATCTCGTAAGATGGCATCGATTCGCGACGACGAAATTCCCAGCTCCACCGGCATTCCCTCCGCTGCCCGACGCGCCATCGCCGCGCAGCCGCTCGCCTCGTCGATCGAGGTCAGCCAGGAGTTGATCAAGGCTCTGCCCAAGACCGATCTTCACTGTCACCTCGACGGCTCGATGCGGCTGAAAACCATCCTCGAGCTGGCCGAGCAGCAAAAAGTCACGCTGCCCGCCGACGATGAGGAAGGGCTGGCCAAGGCAATTCACCAGGGCGAGGTCTGCAAGAGCCTGGAGGATTACCTGGTCGCCTTCGACGTCACGCTCTCCGTGCTGCAGACCGAGGAGGCGCTTTACCGCGCTGCCTACGAGTTGGCTCTGGATGCCTCCAAGGAGAACGTCCGCTATCTGGAAGTTCGGTACTCTCCCGCGCTGCACCAGCAGAAGAACCTCAAGATGACCACGGTGATCGACGCGGTCCTCGAAGGCCTCCGGGTGGCAAAGCGCGAGACCGGCATCAAGTGCGGGGTGATCGTCTGTGGGATTCGCCACATCAATCCGCAGATGTCGGTGCGGTTGGCGGAGCTTTCCGTCGCTTACAAGAACCGCGGGGTGATCGGTTTCGATCTCGCGGGGGCAGAGGTGAACTTCCCCGCCAAGGATCACAAGGAAGCCTTCCAACTCATTTTGAAGAACAACGTCAATTGCACTGCACACGCCGGGGAGGCCTACGGTCCTGAGTCAATTGCGCAGGCGATCCACTATCTAGGAGCGCATCGGATCGGTCACGGCACTCGGCTCCGCGAGGACGGCGACCTTTTGAACTACGTCAACGATCACCGGATTCCGCTGGAGGTTTGCCCGTTGTCCAACGTGCAGACCGGTGCAGTGCCTTCTATTGCCTCTCACCCGCTGAAGTTCTACTTCGATTACGGCCTGCGGGTGACGATCAACACGGACAATCGACTGATCACCGATACCACCGTCACCAAGGAGCTGTGGCTCGCTCATACTCAGCTTGGGATGACCCTGGAAGATCTGACGACGCTGATCGTTTCGGGTTTCAAGAGCGCGTTTCTACCGTTCCGGGAGAAGCAGGACATGCTGATCCAGGTGAACGACGAGATTCGACGAACGCTGGAGCTGTTTCAGCGCAGGATCGCCGCCGTGCCGGCGTAAGTCCGTCGGCCGGACTCGCTAGGCGACCTTCATTCCCTTCGGAATGACCACCACGCCCGAGGGCGTGACGTGGAATCGCTGCCGATCTTCTGCCAAGTCGTAGCCGATCGTCATTCCGGGCGGAATCTCCACGTTCTTATCGATGATCGCCCGCCGAACTTTACAGTGGCGCCCGACCTGCACGTTCTCGAACAGGATGCTTTCGAGCACCTCAGAGAATGAGTTGATGCGAACCTTGGGAGAGAGCACCGACCGATGCACCTGGCCGCCGGAAATGATGCAGCCCTCGCAAACCAACGAGTCGGTCGCGCTGCCTACGCGGTTGTGCTCCCAATCGGCAAAGACGAATTTCGCGGGCGGGAAATGGTGGTGCTGAGTGTAGATGGGCCAGCGATCGTTGTAGAGGTTGAAGATCGGGTCCACTTCGACCAGGTCCATATTCGATTGGTAGTAGATGTCCACGTTTCCGACGTCCCGCCAGTATCCGCGCTCCTTTTCATCCTGCCCGGGAACGACGTTCTGGGCGAAGTCGTACACGTACACGCGAGAGCGCTTGTACATCTCGGTGATGATCGACTTGCCGAAGTCATGCGCTGAATCCTCGTTCGCCGCGTCCTGGGCGACCTCCTTGACCAACGCCTCGGTGCGAAACAAATAGTTTCCCATCGAGGCCAGGCACATTTGAGGATTCCCTGGCATTGGCGAACGCGGGCGCTCCGGCTTCTCCATGAAATTGAGCATCCGGCCATCCGGGGCGACCTCGATGATCCCGAACTGCCCGGCTTGGTCGATCGGAACGGGGATCGCCGCCACCGTACAGTCCGCTCGGTGCTCGATGTGAAAATCCAGCATCTGGCGAACGTCCATCCGATAGACATGGTCGGCGCCGAAGACGAAGGTGTGATCGGGTTCCTCATCGGTGATGATGTTTAGGTTTTGGTAGATCGCGTCCGCCGAGCCTTTGTACCAATCCATCCCCGTTCGCATCTGAGCCGGTACCGATTCCACGTAATGCCCCAGGAATGCGGTCATCCGCCAAGCGCGCGAGAGGTGATTGTTGAGCGACTCGGATTTGTATTGGGTCAAGACCTTGACCTTGAAGATGCCGGAGTTGGCGAAGTTGGAGAGACAGAAGTCGATAATCCGGTAGGTACCCCCGAATGGAACCGCGGGCTTGGCGCGCTCTCGGGTCAACGGATCGAGCCGTGTACCAGCTCCACCCGCCAGAATCATGGATAGGTACTTGGCCATCGAAAATCAGGTTTAGGCTTGTGAGCTGCCGCCGGCAAGAGGGATGGATCTTCTTTCCAGCACATACTTGTCAAAGGGAGTAGCTTTTCGGCATGCGGAGCGGCGGTCAGCCAATTCCCCGCGTCGAGGAGCGGCGAAGCTTTCTCAAGAAGGGGCTCCTTGGAGGACTCATCCTCGCGATTGGCGGCGTCGGTTTCCTCGCCTCGCGGCGGAGCCGGTTGGCGCCGCTTCCGCCGCAAGGGCTGAGGGTTCTCGATCCGTCCGAGTATGCAGTGGTGATGGCCATCGCGGCGCGAATGGTTCCGGGCGGGGAAGGTTTCCCGTCGGTGCAGGAAGTCGGCGTCGGTTTGAACGCAGACGGGATCCTCGTACGCACCGATCCCGCGGCCGCCAAGGAAGTGAAGCAGCTCCTCAAATTGTTCGAGAACGCGTTGGCCGGATTCATCTTCTCGGCGAGAATTCGCCCCTTCACGCAGTTGCCACCGGAGGAACAGGACCAAGTCCTCGAAGAGTGGCAATCCAGTCGTCTGGAAATCCGGCGCACCGGCTTCACCGCGCTGCGGACGCTGGTTTTGGCCAGCTATTTTGGCTCGCCGCTGAGCTGGCCGGCAGTTCACTACCCCGGCCCGCCGCCCGGCTTTCATCAGCCGGATGCCCCGGTGTGGCGGGGAGGCGGTGAGAAGCGTCCCGACGGCAATGGCGTGTTTCACCCGGAAGCTTCGAATGACTGAGGGGCGGATTTACACCGGCGAGGAAGTTCGCGGCGGGCAGCAGCTGCAATGCGACGTCTGCGTCGTTGGCTCTGGAGCGGGAGGCTCGGTGCTGGCGCACGAGCTGGTTTCGCGCGGTCTGCAGGTGGTGATGCTCGAAGAGGGCGGCTACCACACCAGGCGGGAGTTCGATCTGCAGGAATCGAAAGCGTTTCCGAATCTCTACCAGGAGCTTGGAAATCGGACGACCGATGACCTGTCGATCACCATTCTCCAGGGGCGCAGCATCGGAGGTGGCACCACCGTCAACTGGTGCTCTTCCTTCCGGACGCCGAAACGCATCCTCGACCACTGGCGCGACGTCCACCGCGTCGACGGGCTTTCGGAGGACGTGCTGCGCCCTCATTGGGAAGCGATCGAGAAGCGGCTGCACATCGCCGAGTGGCCCGAAGAACGGATGAATCGCAACAACCGCGTTCTCTGGGACGGCTGCGGCAAGCTCGGTTACAGCCGCGGTTTGATTCCTCGCAACGTAAACAATTGCGCCGACCTCGGTTACTGCGGGGTGGGCTGCCCGATCGACGCCAAGCAGTCGATGCTGGCGACGATGATTCCAGACGCGGTCGAAAAGGGCCTCACGGTATACGCCAACGCGTCCGCGAGGCGGCTGCGCATCGAGGGCCGGAAGGTCGCCGCGGTAGAGGTCGACGTCCTGGACGCCGAGAGCCGGCGCAGCTCGGGAAGAACGCTGACCGTCCGGCCAAAAGTGGCGGCGGTCTGCGGCGGCGCGCTGAACTCGCCGGCGCTGCTCTTGCGCTCGGGGCTCACCGCCCATGGGCGGGTGGGCAAGAGAACCTTTCTGCACCCGGTGGTGATCACCGTTGCCGATTTCGACGAGCCGGTCGAGGCCTTCTCCGGCGCGCCGCAGTCGGTCCATTCGCACCACTTCATCGAGCGCGGCCCCGAGAAGATGGGATTCTTCATCGAGGTGCCTCCCATTCACCCGATGCTCGGCGCGATCACCTTGAGCGGATTTGGAATCCACTATCAGCGTTTTCTTTCGCGATTGCCGTACGTCAACGCCTGCATCGCACTCATCGTCGACGGGCTGCTTCCGGGCGAGGAGGGCGGCACGGTCGGGCTGAGAGCCCAGGGAGACGGTCGATTGAAGATCCGCTATCCGCTGACCGAGCCGCACTGGGAAGCGTTCCGCACCGCGTGCAAAGAAATGGCGCGCATCCAATTCGCCGCCGGCGCGAAGACCGTGGTCACCCTGCATTCGCCGCCGTTGCTGATGCGTTCGGTGGATGAGATTTCCAAGCTCGATTCCGCGCCGTGGGAAAAACTGCGAGTGCGAGTCGTCACCGCGCATCAGATGGGGGGATGCTCCATGGGCAAGGACCCGTCCACTTCCGTCGTGGACAATCGGCTGCGCTACCACGAGCTGGACAATCTCTTCGTCGTCGATGGCTCGGTTTTCCCGACATCGCTGGGAGTCAACCCGCAGGAATCGATCTTCGGAATCGCCCGCTGGGCGGCGCAGCACGTCGCCGCCGCGGTGTGAGCCGGGCTCTTACAGGCCTGTAGTGCTCGGCGACCCGTGGCAGGATTGACCGCGTTGGGGCGGGTTCGCAGCCATGGTATTGAAGTGCAGTACAAATGGCCGGACAGGAAACTCGAGTCACACGCATTTCGAGCCTGCACGAGCGCGTCTCCGCAGATTCCGAGAGCTGCCTGGTGCAGATCCACGGTCCAAACCTGGGAAAAAACCACGTCCTCGACTCGGAGGAATTCACCATCGGGCGGGACGTGAAGAACAACATCGTCATCGATCTGGACAACGTCTCTCGGCGCCACGCGATGATCCGAACGCGACAAGGCCGCTCCTACGTTCAGGATCTCGGGTCCACCAATGGCACCTATCTCAACGACGAGGAGGTGCAGGAAGAGACGCCGCTTCGATCCGGTGACTTTGTGAAGGTCGGCGCGGTGATTTTCAAGTTTCTCAGCGGCGGCAACATCGAGATGCTCTACCACGAGGAGATTTACCAGCTCACCATCGTCGACGGCCTGACCCAGATCAACAACAAGCGCTATCTGATGGAGTTTTTGGAGCGGGAGATGGGGCGATGCCGTAGGTACTGTCGCGCCCTGTCGCTGATGATGATCGACGTCGATCACTTCAAGCTGGTGAACGATACGCACGGCCACATCGCTGGAGACTTCGTCCTGCGAGAGCTGGCGCAGCGGATCAAGCAGCGGATCCGGAAGGAAGAATGCTTCGCTCGTTACGGCGGCGAGGAATTCGCGATCGTGATGCCCGAAAGCGGACCGGAGAACGCCCGCCGATTCGCGGAGAAGCTGCGGAAGATCGTCGCCGACCATCCCTTCATATTCGAAGGGAATGAGATGCCGGTGACCATTTCGCTCGGCGTGTCGGACATGACGCCGGAAATGACCGAGCCGGAGCAGTTCATCAAAGCCGCGGATGCAAATCTCTACGAGGCGAAGAGAGCCGGCCGCAATCAGGTCGCTGGATGATTCGCCGCGGCGCCGCTAAACGGGATCCTGCCATCGACGCGACCGAGGCTTTCCAATCTCGGGTCGCCGAAACGGTTAAGCGGATGCGCAAGGAGCGCGGCTGGACGCTCGACGAGCTCGCGGGTCGCTCCGGAGTTTCAAGGGCGATGCTGTCGCAGATCGAAGCCAAGAAGACCAATCCGACCATCGCCGTCCTCTGGAAAATATCCACCGCGTTCTCAATCAACTTCAGCGCGATGCTCGGCGAGGAACCGGGAAAGGATGTGACGGTCATTCACCGAGGCGAGATGCAGGTGTTGACGTCGGCGGATGGAAAGTTCATCAGCCGTCCGCTTTTCCCGCGCAGCGGCGTCCGCAAGGCCGAGCTCTACGAGCTGAGGCTCGCTCCGGGCGCGCGAACGGAAGGACCGCCGCACCCCCCTGGAACGCGCGAAAACCTCGTCGTGGTCCGGGGAAAACTCGTCGTCTGGGTGGCCGGAGCATCGTTCGAAGTCCCAGAGGGAGACTCGATCGACTTCGCCGCAGACGTGATTCATGGCTACGAGAATCCGGGTGCAAAAGAGTTCCTCGGGTACGAGGTGATCGAATACCGGTCGATCGGATAGCCAGGAGGTCTCGTCGTTGCCGGCGGCGTCGAAGCTCGCCGTGGATCGCGCTCGGGAGTCGAAGGACCTTTCCGTCAGCTCGGACGCGCTGAGAAGCGTCGCATATTCTTTCGCGCTCGCCGCTCGCGATCCTCGATTGCGAAGCCTGCTTGCTCGACGGCCCGCTCGGTGTCGCGGTTCGGATGACAGCCGCCGGTGATCCAGGTCCAGATCGGCTGGATGGCGTCCTGCAGCCGCGCAGCGAGCTGACCCTGAGCTCGCACGTGCTCCAGCATGCGAAGCTGACCGCTCGCTCGGAGGACGCGCTTCACCTCTCCAAAGCCCCGAGCTGGATCGCGAACGCTGCAAAATACCAGCCCGCTCACCACGGTGTCGAAGGAGCCGGCGCGAAAAGGAAGCTGCTCCGCGCTGGCGCGCACGAGCGGCACGGAAGGCGATCGGCTTCGAGCACGCTTGAGTGCGTCTGGGTTCAGGTCCACACCGAACACGCGAACGCCTGGCGGATACAGTGGCAAATTCCGCCCGGTCCCGCAGCCAATGTCCAGCGTTCTTCCCTGGGCCCCCTCTACGACGGCCTTGCGCCACCTGCCGAGGCCAAGCCAATCGTAGATCGACGACATCGCATCGTACAGCAAGGGGATGTTCTCGATTCCTCGCACGGGTGCGCCCTGGCGATCCGCCTCTGTCATACATAGCTCAGTGGGGCGACATCATCTGCGAATCAGGCCCGCCCACGCCGCTCTGTTAACTTTCCCTTGATGCCCGGCAGGGCATCGACCGGCATTTTCGACATCAGCTCGCTGATCGTCGCTTGAAGCGTTTCCTGCGAGTCCCGCGCTTTGAATCCCAGCAGACGCTCGGCCTTCGATGAATCCAGGTAAAAGAAATGCTCGCCGATTTCCACCGAGTACGGGTCCAAGGCCGGCTCTACGCCGCGCAGCCTCGCCCAGCGCTCTAGAAGCTGTGCGCTCAGCACGGTCACTTTCGAGGGCAGGCGCAGCCTGGGGGCGCTCACGCCGGTCAACCGGCTGAGCCGCCCGAAAAACTC
>Ga0126379_10000227_pt1 | contig 29865 bp, 24 predicted proteins | sample PanSoiMetPlot_24_FD_92640 | JGI IMG/M metagenome (GOLD analysis project Ga0126379, IMG submission 92640) | Tropical forest soil microbial communities from Panama - MetaG Plot_24 | ecosystem: Environmental > Terrestrial > Soil > Tropical forest > Bulk soil | place: Panama | collected 2016-02-17
GCTTCCCGGAAGACTGTTTCCGGCAGACGGTGGATGAGATGATCGACCAGGCGCTGGCCAAGCCGCACCCGCGCTGCTGGCGTACAGGGATCACGCGGGAACGCCTGGAAGAAGAAGGCCATGTGCGTCTCAGCATGGGCGAAGGCCCGTTTCTTCCCTTTGCGGAGGGTGGCTTCTTTACCGCCAGCGGCAAAGCTGAGCTTTACAGCGCCGCGCTGGCCGCCGCGCGGCTTGATCCGGTGGCTTGCTTCGAACCTCCTACCGAATCGCGGCACGCGGAGAAATCGCGCACATTTCCCCTGGAGCTGCTCTCCCGCAAGGCTGACAACTTCCTGAACAGCTCGTTCTGCAACGTCAAGTCCATGCAGAAGCTGGAGCAGCCGGACCTGCTCGAGATCCACATTTCCGACGCCGGTGCCCGCGGCATCCGTGATGGCGATTGGGTGCGCGTGTTCAACGATCGCGGCGAGGTGCGGCTGCGCGCCCACGTCAACGGTGCCGTCCAGCGCGGCGTGGTGGCAGCGCGATTGAATTGGGCCCGGCTATCGCCGGACGGCAAGAGCATCAACGCACTGACCTCTGAGACCCTGACCGACATTGGAGCTGGGGCTACGTTTTATTCATGCCTGGTAGAGGTTGAGCCGGCACGGCGTAGTGAAGGATCTGAGCCGTAGAGACGTGGCATTGCCACGTCTCTCTTGCATCGAAATTCCTCCAGCCTCAAATGTTGTGCAAGGGTCAAAAATGAGACGCGGCAGTGCCGCGTCTCTACGTCGGGGCCTTCCTAGAATCAAAGAGCCTGAAGCGCCAAAAAAATCATTGCAAGTTTCAGAATCAAGCACGTTCTTCCCACACGGGGCAGTGTAGGTTTTTGCCGTGATGCTACGGTTTTTGCCCCTATTTCGCCGGAAAAGCGGACCTGAGGGAACACGGCGTGGAAGCGGCATCCAAAGTAGCGCTTCCGTGTTAACTCCCGTATAATCTGTCTTTTCCCAAAACCGCTCTGAGGGTGCTCATATTCTGTTGTCGTTGAAGAAAGCCAGTCGGAAGTGCGCCTGCCGCATGGTGTCGCCGGCGCTCGCTCTATTTTTTCTGATTCTGTACATGATGGGCCCGGCATCCTCCGCGGTCGCCGCCCAGACCGCGCAAAACACCCAAACCATAGAAAGCATTGAACCTGCTGGAAACCGGCGCATTCCCCGAGACACCATCATGGCTCGCGTCTACACCCGGGCTGGCGATGTCTACGATGAAGCCGCCCTGCAGCGCGACCTGCGTTCAGTCTGGAACATGGGTTTTTTTGACGACGTCCGCATTGAGCGGGAACAGGGCGCCAAGGGCTGGCGGGTCACCATTTACGTCCGTGAAAAGCCCACCATCCGTACCATCGATTACAAGGGATTGAACTCCGTCTCCCAGAGCGACGTGCTGGAACGCTATAAAAAGACCAAAGTCGGGTTGACCGTGGATTCCCCCTACGACGCCACCAAGGTGATCAAGGCCAAAGTCGTGCTGCAACAGCTCCTGGCCGAGCATGGACGCCAATTCGCCAATATTGCCGTGCAGGTGCAGCAGATCCCTCCGGCGTCCGTAGGCGTGACCTTCATCGTCAAGGAAGGTCCCAAGATCAAGGTGGGCAAGATCAAATTCCAGGGCAATAAACACGTGTCGAGCCGGACGCTGCAGGAGGCTATGAAAAACCTGCACCCGATCGGCATCCCTAAGTCGATTTTCCTGGAAGGTCTGTTTTCCAAGACGTTTGACTCTTCCAAGCTGGACGAAGATGCCGAGCGCGTTCGTGACGCCTTGCAGCACGAGGGCTATTTCAAGGCCATCGTGGATGATCCGCAGACAAAATTGCGCACCATCGAAGGCGGCTTCCACTTTCCTCTGATCCAGAAACGGCCCGCCAAAGTCATGGACATCACCATCCCCTTGACTGAGGGCGACAAATACAAGCTCAAGGCTATTCTTTTCAAGAACAACAAGGCCATCGTCAACACTGAGAAACTGCGCGCGCAGTTCCCGATCAAAGACGGCGACACCTTCGACACTCACCTGGTGCAAAAGGGATTGGAGAACCTCCGCAAAGCCTACGGCTCGATCGGGTACATCAACTACTCGTCGATTCCGAGCACCGAGATCGATGACGCGAAGAAGCAGATCACGCTCACCATCGACTCTGACGAGGGCAAGTCTTTCACCGTCCGGCGCATCGAGTTCGTGGGCAACACGACCACCCGCGACCGTGTCATTCGCCGCGAGTTGCTGGTTCAGGAAGGCCAGACCTTCAACGCCCAGTTGTGGGATTTGAGTATCCTGCGGCTCAACCAGCTCAACTACTTCGAAGCTCTCAAGCCGGAAGAAGATACGGAACGCAAAATTGACGACCAGAACGCCTCGGTTGACTTGACCGTGAAAGTGAGAGAGAAGGGCAAAAACAGCATTGGCTTGACCGGCGGCGTCAGCGGCCTGGAGGGTTCGTTCATCGGCCTGAACTACCAGACCAACAACTTCCTGGGACTGGGCGAAACGCTAAGTGTTGAAGCCAGCGTAGGCAGCTTGTCGCGAGTGTTTCTGTTCGGCTTCACCGAACCCTACATGTTTGACCGGCCGCTTGCTCTTGGCTTCCAGGTTTACAGCCGCAAGTACGATTTCAATCAGGCCAAGCAGGTCGCTCTCCAGACCGGCCAGCAGCTCAACCTGCCGGCTGCAGTCCAGAATCAGCTCCTGAATTACAACCAGACCAGCACCGGCTTCAGCGGCACTGCCAGTTATGCTCTTGGGCGCACTTCCTTCAAGCGCGTCGGCCTTGCTTACTCGTTCGACAACACCACTGTCTCCACCTTCAGTGACGCATCGAAGAACCTGTTTGATACGCTCCAATTCCGCAGCATCTCCGGGCCGAGCGCGTTGAACGGAATCATTACCAGTTCCATAACGCCTTCCTACACGCTCAACACTGTGGGGCCGAACGCCATCCGCCCCCACTACGGCCATAGCTTTTATGCTTCGACGGAAGCGGCCGGACTGGGCGGCAATGTGAAGTTCTACCGCCCTCTGATTTCCTACACGCAATTCATCCCGCTCAAAAACAACACGTTTGGCATGCGCTTCCAGGCGGCTTTCATCAGCGGGTACGGTGGAGTGGGAGCACCGCCCTACCAGCGGTTCTACATGGGAGGTGAGGGCGATTTGCGCGGCTTCGACGTGCGCACCGTCTCACCTTACGTTTTCATTCCCGTTCCTCTCGCCCAGCCGGATTGTTTGAAGACGGTACCGGTAACCTGCTTTTTCTTGACGAACCCAGACGGCAGCCAGGTTCCCGTTGACCCCACCAATCCGCGGCGCGGCAATGTTATTGTCCCCATTGCAGTCAACAACATCACGCTGCCCGGTGGCGACACCTCGGTGTTCGCCAACTTTGAATACCGCATCCACGTCCTGGGTCCGGTTACCCTAGCGCCATTCGCCGATATAGGGACGGTTGGGGTCCTTCGGGAGTCGCAACTGAAGATCGCGTCCACTTCCCTGACCGAGCTGAATACAACCCCCTTTGGGTGTCCCTCCATTGTCGCCTTCCAATGCTCCGGCGGCACGAGCCTAGCCTTCGCTCCGGACATGAAGACCATACCCGGCACGAACTTTGTGCCACGCATGTCAACGGGCTTGGAACTCCAGGTGCTGCTGCCCATCGTGCAGCAGCCTTTCCGGATTTACTACGCGTACAATCCGCTCACCTTGAATACAACCGTCTCCTCTGCCAGCCCGATCACACGCAGCATGTTCCCCCCGGGGGCAGCCGGCGACTTTAGCTTTCAATCGGCGATCGCCGGCTTTGGCTCCAACTTTCGCCTGCAGGAACCGAAGAAGACGTTCCGCTTCACCGTTAGTACTACGTTCTAAGGAGAACCCCTGGGTTTGACGCTCAAGGAAACGCAACTTTATAATCGCTGTATTCGTCCCTTCTGCGCCGGTTTCACGCATTCATAACGCGCTCGACTGCAAAGTATCGCGACGAAATTTCAGTTAAAAATCAAGGAGTTTACGATCCAATGTTAGGCAACGCAAAATTCATGGCGCTGGCCCTCGGCTTGGGACTATGCATTTCAGCCTCGGCTTCAGCCCAGGCTGCAGGATCAACCGGCGGCAATACCGCTTCCGCACCCACCAAAGTGGGCATCGTCTCCATTCAGGATGCCATCGCCAACACCAACGACGGCAAGAAGGAACTGAGCGCGCTGCAGGCGCGGTTTACACCCAAGCAGAATGAGCTCAAAGCCCTCAATGACGAAGTGGAGAAGCTGAAAAAGGATCTTGAGACGCAGGGCCCGACGCTCAGCGAAGATGCGCGCGCTACCCGAGTTCGGACGCTAGAAGCTAAGCAGAAGACTCTGCAACGCAACTACGATGATTTTCAAGCCGAAGCTCAGCAGGCCCAGCAGGAAATGTTGAACCGCCTGGGGGGCAAAATGATGAACGTGCTGGAAACCTACGCCAAAGCCAACGGGTATGCCGTTGTTCTGGATGTTTCCAATCCGCAGACGACACCCGTTCTGTGGGCCAGCGAGGCAACCAACATCACCAAGCCGGTGGTGGACGCATACAACGCTCAGAGCCCGGCAGCTCCGGCAGCGAAGCCGGCCGGGAGCGGGGCTGCGGCTAACAAACCCGCGGGCGCGGCCGCCCCAGCCAAGCCGTAAGAGTTCGTGGCGGCCCTGCAGAAGCACACTGCAACAAGAGTATGTGCACAAGAACTCTAAGGAGCACGTAAAGCAATGCCTGTTACGTCAAAAACCAAAATCCTGGCTCTCAGCCTCGGGCTGAGCATTGCCGTTTCTTCTCCTGCCCTGGCTCAGGGATCGGCCGCAGCGCCGGCGCCGGCGGCCTCCGGTCCAGCCAAGGTCGGCATCGTCAATATTCAGGAAGCCATCTACAGCACCAACGAAGGCAAGAAGGAATTTGACGCTCTGCAGACCAAGTTCGGGCCCAAGCAGACGGAATTGAAGAGCCTGAATGACGAAGTCGAAGGGCTGAAGAAAAGTTTTGAGGCTCAGCGCGAGAAGCTGTCCCCGGAAGCCAGTGCCACGCAAGCCAGAACCATCGAAGCCAAGCAGAAGCTGCTCCAGCGCAACTACGATGACTATCAAGGCGAAGCCCAACAGGCCGAGCAGGAAGTCATGAACAAAATCGGCGGCAAGATGCTGAACGTCTTGGAAAAATACGCGAAGGCCAATGGCTACTCGGTGATCCTGGACGTTTCTAACCCGCAGACACCGGTTCTTTGGGCCAGCCAGGGAACGATCATCACCAAAGAGTTGGTGGATGCTTACAACGCGGAGAGCGGGGTCGCCGCTCCGGCGCCCAAGCCCGCGGGTGCAACCACCAACCCGCCACGGCCCAACCCCCCGCGTCCCACGGCCACTCCGACTGGGACACCAAAGAACAAGTAATTGTTCCGCCTTTTCACGCGGCCGCCTTGCGAGGCGGCCGTTTTTATTTTTCAGGACCGCGGAACTTACGAGTGCGCTTTCGGTGTCCAATTCCCCAAGCGAGGTAAGCATCCATGTTCCGTGAAACTTTACTCGAATCCGCGCCCGGCACTCGACGCCGTAAACGCTGGCCCATGCTTCTGGCCGTGGCTCTCGAAGTTACCGTGTGCAGTCTGCTGGTGGCTCTCCCGCTGTTCTCCACCGGGATCATTCCTGTCTCCGCCCGCCCACCGGTGATCGTGCCCCAGTTGCAACGAGTTCAGGTGGTCCAGCAACAGCCGATCATCCATGACGGCGGACGAGGCCCTGTCGTGCCCCAACTTTCCGTCGTGCAAATTGCCGATGGCAGGCCGCATATCTGGGTCGGGCCTCCAGTGCAGCCCAACGACGATATATCGACTCCGCCGTCGATCATTGGGGTTGGTCCTACCGGGCCAGTAATTCCGATTTGCGATTCCTGCAATGCAAGGCCCCGTGGTCCGGGGGAGGGGAACCATCCCCTCAAGCTTTCTCAAGGTGTCACGGAAGGACGTCTTCTCCGGAAGGTCGAGCCGGTTTATCCCCATATGGCTATGATTTCGGGAATCGGTGGCGAAGTCCGCCTGCACGCCATCATCGCTAAGGACGGAACCATTCAGAGCCTCACGGTGATGAGCGGTCATCCCCTGCTGGTGACGGCCGCTGTCGAAGCAGTCCGGCAGTGGCGCTATCGCCCCTATCTGCTCAACGAAGAACCGGTGGAAGTGGAGACTCTAATCACCGTGAACTTCACACGCGCCAGATAATGTCGACCTGAGGTAAGCATCCATGTTCCGTGAAACTTTACTCGAATCCGCTCCCGGCACTCGACGCCGCAAACGCTGGGCCATGATTCTGGCCGTGGTTCTCGAAGTCACGGTGTGCAGTTTGCTGGTGGCTCTGCCGCTGTTCTCTACGGGAATCATTCCTGTCTCTGCTCGCCCGCCGGTGATTGCACCGCGATTGGAGCGCGTCGCCATTGTCGATCACCATGCAACGAATGCGACTCCGAGCTCCGGACCCTGTCTCCCCATGCCGCATTCAGACGTTGTGCCGGTGGCCGACGGTAGGAACATCATTTTCAGGCCCACGCAAACCAATACCGACGGCACAGAAGAACCTCCGAATATGAGGGGCTTCGACGGACCTCTTTCAGGTTGCGACGTCTGCTTGTCAACCACGACCAGGAAGGTCATTCCGAGAAACAATGGCCCGTACCCAGTCTCAGACTTCACGGAAGGATTCCTGCTTCACAGGGTCGAGCCGACTTATCCGAGCCCCGCCTTACGCGCCGGAATCCGTGGCGAGGTCCGCCTGCACGCCATCATCACCAAGGACGGAACCATTCAGAGCCTCACCGTAATCAGTGGTCATCCCATGCTCGTCGCTGCGGCGCTGGACGCAGTTCGGCAGTGGCGTTATCGTCCTTACCTGCTCAACCATGAGCCGGTAGAAGTGGAGACCCTGATCACCGTCAACTTCACAGGCGCCAGGTGATGTAGTCCTGTGGAAAAGTCTGTGCATTTCGTCGTGAACTTGTTTTTAACGTCAATAACTTACAAGTTCCTGGAGCCTGGGCGGTCGCCTGTAGGTCGATTGTAAGTTATTAAAAGATAAACTAGTTATGTTTCGAGCGGAGCGTCCGCACAGGAATCGCGTCAAAACGGGAAAACGCAAGATGCAAGAAAGGGGATTTGCACATTTGCTAATAGCAACTCATTACATTTTATTTGCAACCCATCATGATTCGCTTGCCTAAAGCGCCCGCCCCGGCGGCCGCGCGAATCGCTCGACGCTGAGACACCGGCTAGCAAGTAAGTGAATCCCCCTATCGGAAAATTCAGGCGCTCTCGCCGACTTTGAGTACTGCCAGGAAAGCCTCCTGAGGGATGTCCACCTTCCCGATACGCTTCATGCGCTTCTTGCCTTCCTTTTGCTTTTCAAGAAGCTTACGCTTGCGGGTGATGTCGCCTCCGTAGCACTTCGCCAGAACGTTCTTGCGGATGGCTGCCACCGTCTCCCGGGCGATGATCTTGGCGCCAATCGAAGCCTGGATCGCGACTTCAAACATCTGCCGCGGGATCAACTCTCGCATCTTGGAGACCAGCGCCCGCCCGCGGTCGTAAGCGAAGTCGCGGTGCACGATGATGGAGAGCGCGTCCACCGGATCGCCGGCCACCAGGATGTCCAGCTTCACCATGGGCGAATCCCATCGGCCGGACCAGTGGTAATCGAGAGAAGCGTATCCGCGGGAAACCGTCTTTAGCTTGTCGTAAAAATCCAGCACAATCTCGTTCAGCGGCAGCTCGTAGGTCAGCATCACCCGTGATGCGCTAACGTACTCAAAGCCCTTCTGCTTGCCGCGTTTTTCCTCTACCAGCTTGAGGATGCTGCCGACATATTCTTCGTTGGTGAGGATCGTGGCGGTGATCACCGGCTCTTCGACCTTGGCGATCTCGCTCGTGGAAGGCCAGCGCGAAGGATTGTCCACATCCACGATGTCGCCGTCAGTCTTGGTCACGTGGTACTGCACGCCGGGGGCAGTGGTGATCAGCTCCAAACCGAACTCGCGCTCCAGCCGTTCCTGAATGATCTCCATGTGCAACAGGCCGAGAAAACCGCAGCGGAAGCCGAAGCCCAGCGCCGCCGAGCTCTCCGGTTCGAAGAAGAACGAGGAATCGTTGAGCCGGAGCTTCTCGAGGGCTTCGCGCAGCGCCGTATGCTCATGCGCATCCACGGTGTAGAGTCCGGCGAACACCATCGGCTTGATTTCCTGGAACCCGGGCAGGGCCTCGATGGCTGGATGAGAATCGTCGGTGATCGTGTCGCCAATTTTCGAGTCGGCTACGTTCTTGATGTTGGCGATCATGAACCCGACTTCGCCCGCGGAAAGCTCCTCGATCTCGAGAGGCTTCGGCGTGAGCACGCCCAGGGTCTCGACATCGAAAGTCTGGCCGTTCGACCACAAACGGATCTTCATGCCTTTACGCAGCGTGCCCTGCATGACGCGCGTCAGCACAATAACCCCGCGGTAAGGATCGAACCAGGAATCGAAGATCAGGGCTTGAAGTGCATTGTTCGCATTGCCTCTAGGTGGAGGCAGCCGCTTCACGATCGCTTCCAGCAGTTCCGGCACGCCAAGGCCGTTCTTGGCGCTCACCAGCATCGCGTCTGTGGTGTCGAGCCCCACGGTTTGCTCGATCATCTCTTTCACGCGTGGAATATCGGCGCTGGGCAGGTCAATCTTGTTGATGACCGGAATGATCTCGAGGCCGTTGTTGATGGCCAGATACGCGTTGGCCAGCGTCTGCGCTTCCACGCCCTGCGATGCGTCCACGACCAGCAAAGCGCCCTCGCACGAAGCCAGCGAGCGTGAAACTTCATACGAGAAATCCACGTGGCCGGGTGTGTCGATCAGGTTGAGCTGGTATTCTTCGCCATCGTGGGCGGTGTACTTCATGCGCACGGCGTGGGCCTTGATAGTAATGCCGCGTTCCCGCTCCAGGTCCATGGCATCGAGGACTTGGGCCTGCATCTCGCGCTGGGAAAGGGCTCCCGTCAGCTCCAGCAAACGGTCGGAGAGCGTGGATTTGCCATGATCGATGTGGGCGATGATGGCAAAATTTCGAATGTGCGAACGGTCCATCGGGATGGGCTAGTCTTCTATTCTAGCATCCGCGATGCAGGGCATTCGGACCAGGGGCTTGCGGCACCATTGAGGTTACGGATCGTAAACTGCGTTCCCGTAACCCTGCCTCCGTGCCGCTTCCTGCATTTCCCCCAGTTGTTTTTTCTGTACCTCAAGTTGCGTTTGCAGGCGTTCTACCTGGTGTTGCTTTTCTCTTTGCCGCTCGTTCCACCGGACCTGGGTAGAGGAATGATAATAAACCAATTGGGAGAGCTGATCGATGCTGGTTTGCGTGGAGAGAATCTGGCTCTTTTGCGCCAATATGAGCGACTTCCACTGGTCGGCGGTTAGTTTTCTCTCAACTCCCGCGTGAGACGCTCCTGGGGAAGGGTGCTGGTCGGTTTTGGAGATTTGCGCCGGCTCGGTCCGGGTTGCAAGGTCTTCGTCATTGAGCACGATTGCCGGCTTTGACGATTGCGCTTGGGGCTCCTCGTTCTGCTTTTGCTGGCGCGCCTTTCGGGCAGCGTCTCCCAACGACGGGGCGGAAGCATCCTGGCCACGAGCGACGAGCGGTACGAACAAGGAGGAACCGAGAGACAACGACAGCAGGATTCTGGCGGTTTCACGCATTGCAAGAAATCCCTTCGAAGCCTTCCGGCCCTGATCGGGCATTCACATCTTTCTATGACTTTAGGGTGGTGAACGCCCCAACGCAAGAACTCCGGTTGATTGGCCCGCTCAATGGTGCGAGGCTCGCCTTGCACAGGTGTAACCAGCGGCCGCCGCTCGCGCCAGCTCGGAATGACTTCGTTTCGTTCTCCGCAGGTGCTCTTACGATACCTCCTTCACTACGCGATGCCCGCCATTTGTAAATGAGCTTTGGTGTTCGCGCTTAGATCTATCTTTCCAATCTCGTCTGCAAAGCGATCGATTGCGGCGGCTTCCAACGCGATGCGGAGGGCAACCGATTCCACATCGCCCAAAGCTGTGCACGTATCTCCCCTGAGCCTCATTTCAACCGCGGCATGACCGACTGAGTCCAGACAGTAGAAGTGCAACTTGACTCCACCTCCGGCGCAAGATGGATCGAATTGGCCGAGCTCGACGTCGCGAACATCATCGGCCCGCAAGGGAAAGCCGCTGAGCGCCTCGGCCATTTCGGATAGATCGGAGTGATTCATGTAGACCTCCGTGGCGCCTGAAAAACTCCCGTTGGAGCCTGTACACCGATACTTGATAACGTCCGCATCCCACCACACCACCTCAACCGTGAAACCGGTTTTCATGTCCTCTCCACTGGGGGCATTTTTGCTGGTCCGCGCCCGTATCCAAGCTGGCCAATCGCAATAGCAAGTGCGCCGCAATATCTTAAACGTTGGCCTATCCAAGCTTGCAGAAGGGCTGTGCCGGGTTTATGCTCCCCACCGGAGATGTGCGATTTGCGACAAGTCAAGCATGCTACGGCACTCGCTTTCGTGCTCTGCACTGCCCTGGCACAAGCCCAATTGCCAACGGCGGTTCAGAATGCCACCGGCATGCGCCTCCTGGTGGACGAAGCGAATACCCAGCCTGTACTTCGCATCGTTCTGCCGGGTCGTCCGGACAATGATCGCGCGATTGAAGTCCTGTTCCCCGAACATGTCACGGCAAGAAAAACCGGCGCAGCCGAAGGCGAGCATTTCTATGTTTTTCGGCCCGGCACACGGGGAGAGCGGCCGGCTTGGCGTAAGTCAGGGCAATCGCTCGAGTACGAAAGAGATTTCGGCGGCGTGCATATGCTGGCGCGGGCCACACTGGAAGACGACGGCATTCGCTTTCACTACGAGTTCGCGAATCGCTCCAACACTGCCTACGACATGATCTATGCCGTTACCGATCCACGCCTCACATCGATCTTTCATGATGAACGTCTGGAGCGGACTTACGTCCACCACAAGGACGGCTTTGACCTGCTCGCCTCGGAGACGCCAGCCCGGCTCACCATGCCTATGAACCAATGGCTGCCGAACCGCTATGCGGCGTCCTATACCTGGCCGGTGCCACCGAAGCTGGTCGAGCGCAGCGACGACGGCATTACCCACTACAACAAGCTGCGGCCGGTCGATCAGCCGTTGATTGCAACTCTTTCCACAGACCGCCAGTGGGTCGTCGCCAGCTTCACGCGTCAGACCGGAAACGTTTGGAGCAATCCCGAGCTCACCTGCCAGCATGTCGACCCACAAACCTCCCTGGCCCCGGGGCAGCGGGCAACTCTCGAACTGAAAATCCTGATCGTCAAAGCGTCACTCGACCAGGTGCTGACGGCCGCCAAACAACAGCGCAATACTCTGCGTTAGGTCACCCGACTCCAGGAACTCACAACGAAAGCTTTGGGCGGTGTGCCGCCAGACACCCACCTGTCACCATCGTAAAGCCCTTCGGAGGCGACACGGTCCCCGGTTGCGGCGAACCATCTTGGCTTGTGAGAAGGACTGTCTTCTCGAAGCCGGCCCTGGTCGCCGCGTCCAGGATCTTGATGACGGTAGCATACGACGCCCGGGCGTCCGCCTTGATGTAGACGGTCTTGGTGGATGAATGATCGCGAAGTTCGCCGCCCAGTGCGTCCGGATCGAGTCGTGCGGCTCCCAAATACACCTCGCCATCCCGAGTCACTGTGACGATCAACGCGCTTGGCTGATCTGCATCGGGCATGGACACGGCGTTGGTCGTGGCCGGCATCTCCACAGTTATGCCTTTTTGCATCGGAGGTGCAGCCTGGTTTGCAATCACAGAGTCCTTCATGGGCTGCGCAGCCAAGACGAGCCCAAGGGTTATCACCAACGTTAATGCCAAGAGACACACTACGAGTATCCGGTTCATAGGTCATTCTCCTTTCGTCAAGTTATGAGGAATATTTAGGGTTTCGCTCCGCCCAGCGCTGCCGTCGCCAAAGTCCCGCCCAGGCCCATGGTTTCCACCGCCGACGAAGGCACAATCACCATCGATCCGCGTTCCTTGATGGCTTCGTAAAGCATGTTCATGGCGCGCAGGTGCAGCGCCGTCGGGTTCTCGGTGTATGCGGTCGCTGCCTGTACAAACTTGTCCGAAATCTCGGTCTCCGCCTGGCCAAGGATGATGCGCGCCTGACGCTCGCGCTCCGCTTGCGCCTGACGCGACATGGCGTCTTCCAGGCCCTGCGGAATCTTTACATCGCGCACCTCCACCGACTGCACCGTGATTCCCCACGCGGTTGTCTTTTCGTCGAGAATCCGTTGCAGTTCCCGGCCCAGCGTCTCGCGTTCCGTGATCATTTGGGCCAGCTCGTGGCGCCCAATCGACTCTCGCAACGCCGTCTGCGCGCTCATATTGATGGCATCAAGGTAGTTCTCGACTTCCAGGATCGCCTTCTCGGCGTTCCATACCAGCCAGAAGACGATGGCGTCCACATTCACCGGGACAGTATCGCGGGTCAGCGTGGATTCCGCGGTCACGCTAGCGACCCGCACGCGCTGGTCCACGTAGGGGCTGAGCGACTCGATGATCGGCACGATCATGAACAATCCCGGCCCGCGCAGCCCTGCGTATTTTCCCAGGCGCAGAAGCGCCACTTTTTCCCATTGCCGGACAACTTTGATGGCGAACAAGAGATACAAACCGACAACTACGCCAGCGGTGATGGGCGCCCGCTGCTGAAGAGCATTGCCGGCAACGAGGCCTGCAACCACACTAATCACCGAAGCAGTCACTGCAACCCGGTTGATGGGAGAAATCACTATTGCCATGGCATCATCTCCTGCGACTCGGCTCCGCAGCCAATTCGCGTAACTTGCCGATCAAATCTTCCACTGTAAATCCCGCCGCGCCCGCGCGCGCCACGCAGTCATCCACGATCCCAGCCAACTGGCGCGCACGCTCGCGTTCCGAAACCCCGCCGTGCATTTTCTGCTCGCTGATGAACGTGCCTGTTCCCTGGTGTGTCTCCAGCAATCCTCCGAGTTCGAGCTCGCGATAAGCGCGCACCACCGTGTTGGGATTGATGGACAAATCGACTGCGAGCTGGCGCACCGTGGGCAGCTGATCGCCGACCGCAAGCGCTCCCGCAGCTACGCCGCCGCGCACCTGGTCGACGATCTGGCGGTACACGGGCACACCGCTATGCAGGTCCAGCCGAAATCGAAATGCCGACCGAGAGTTCATCCGTGAACTAATGTACTATAATACTAGTACACTATGTCAAGAAAAAAAATGCCTTTGCTTTGAAAGGCTTGAGGAGGATTTCGTTTCGGATCGCGCGTGATGTGGCGTGGCTGCTCCCGGAATGGAGCCCTTGCGTTGTGATTCCATCCGCGATTATGCTGCATGGTCTCAAAACCCCGGAGGTCCCATTTATGCGTCGTGTCATCGCCGCTCTATTTCTTGTCTGCTGCGCTCCTTTAGGTTTCGCCCAGGCTGGCCAGCCGCCCATCAAGGATTTCATCCGCGTGCCCGCCGGGGTGATCGCGCTGGAGCACGTACGCGTGATTGACGGCACGGGCGCGGCCGCCAAAACTGATCAGACCATCCTCATTGCCGGCGACAAGATCACGGCCATCGGCCCGAGCAGTTCAGCGCAGATTCCTTCCGGCGCCAATCGCCTGGACTTCACCGGCTACACTGCGCTGCCCGGACTGGTCGGCATGCACGACCATCTTTTCTATCCCGGCGGCGGCGGCCTGTATCACGACATGCCGTTCAGCTTTCCGCGGCTGTACCTTGCCGCGGGCGTCACCACGATCCGCACCACGGGAAATATCGAGCCGTATGTTGATCTCGAAATCAAGAGATCAATTGAAGCGGGCAAGACGCCTGGGCCCAAGATTAACGTCACTGCCCCCTATCTTGAGGGAGCGGGAACGTTTATCGCGCAATTGCATCAGCTGAGTGGTCCAGAGGACGCGCGCAAAACCGTGGAATATTGGGCCGACGAGGGAGCACGGTCTTTTAAAGCGTACATGTTCATCACCCGCGCGGAACTCAAAGCCGCTATTGACGCTGCCCACGCCCGCGGGCTGAAGGTCACCGGCCATCTCTGTTCCGTGGGCTTCCGCGAAGCGGCCGACCTGGGCATTGACGATCTGGAACACGGCTTTGAAGTTGATACGGAGTTCTTCCCGGAGAAGCAGCCGGACGTGTGTCCCAGTGCCAACCAGGCTGCCGCGGCTGCAGCCAAGCTGGAAGTCAGCGGGACGGAAATCCAAACCACCATCAAGGCATTGGTCGCTCACCACGTGGCCGTGACTTCTACCTTGCCGGTCTTCGAGCAGAGCGTGCCGAGCCGTCCCGATGAACCGCAGAGGGTCCTTGATGTGTTGTCAGAAGACGCGCGGAAAGCCTACCAGGCCAACCGGGCGCGAATCGCGCAGATCAAGGATTCGCCCCGCCCCGTGATGTTCCAGAAGGAGATGGAGTTCGAGCACGCCTTCGCCAAAGCCGGCGGAACCTTGCTCGCCGGGCTCGATCCCACGGGAATCGGCGGGACTGTGGCCGGCTTCGGCGACCAGCGCGAAGTCGAACTGCTGGTGGAAACCGGCTTCACGCCGCTGGAGGCTATCAAGATCGCCACGCTCAACGGCGCCGAGTTTCTGGGCGAAGCTGCCCGGGTCGGCTCGCTGGCTACGGGCAAACAAGCTGACATTGTGATCGTAAAGGGCGACCCTTCCGCGAAGATCGAGGACATCGAGAACGTGGAACTCGTCTTCAAAGACGGCGCGGGCTGGGACTCGAAGAAGCTCATCGAGTCTGTGAAGGGTCAAGTGGGAATCCGCTAGCCGCTTTTTTTCTGAAATCCCGAAGCAGAGCGAGGGATTCCTATCGCCAAGACGCTCTGAAGAGCTCACGAACAGTAGCAGATGCCTGCATGCAATTCCGTCCTGATGGTCGTCGCCTTGAGAATTTCGTAGCTATAGGGATCCCTCGCTGCGCTCGGGACTTCGGAGAAAAGCTAATGCTTAGGACATTCAACAGATCATGAACGAACCTCTCATTCTTGCCTCCGCCTCACCGCGGCGACAGGAGCTACTGCGCGAAGCGGGAATCGTTTTCGAGGTCCATCCTGCGCATATTCCGGAAGAGCGTCGTGCGGGCGAAGCGCCGATCCAGTACGCGTGCCGCCTGGCCCGCGAAAAGGCGAGAGCGATCGCACAACGGTTTCCCGCACGTTGCGTCCTGGGCGCGGATACCATCGTTCTGGTGGACGATGAAGTCCTGGAAAAACCGCGCGATGCCGAAGATGCGGCGCGCATGTTGCGTTTGCTTTCCGGCCGCGGACATTCCGTCACTACAGCGGTGAGCCTGGTAAGTCCGGCACGAGAAACTGACACGCGGTGGGCGACCACACAGGTGTTCTTCAGAAAAATCGGAGAAAGGGAAATCTCGGAATATATTGCCGGCGGAGAGCCGATGGACAAGGCTGGAGCTTATGCGATCCAAGGGGGCGCGGCGCAATGGACCGAGCGCATCGAGGGTGACTACTCCAACGTAGTTGGATTACCCCTTGCGCTCGTGAAGGAGATGTTGCGCGCGAACGGCGCCGGCTAGCGGTTATTTCTTGTCGGCGGTTTGTGGAGGCTGGGCCGCTGGCGGCTGGCTTGGAGACCCCTGCTCGTGTTCTTTCATGGCGCCCTTGAAATTCTTAATCGCGTCGCCCAGGCCCTTGCCGAGATCGCCCAGCTTGCTCGGCCCAAAGAAGATCAACGCGATCGCCAGGAGGAGGAGCAGTTCCGTAACTCCGAGCCTTCCACCAAACAGGCCTTGCGCTAAGGTAATAGTGCTCAACATTTTTTTGCTCCGTTCGGAACCGTCTTTATCCTCAGAGGGGTTGTTCCGTTCTGTGTTCGTTCTACCTAAGTCTGACCATGATTGTAGGCCAACCAGAGGAGCGAGTCAAAGTACACCGTTAGCTAAACGTGCTATGGATAAACCTCAGCTAAACCCCTTACTTTCATAGACTTTCAATCAAACACGCGAGCAGCGCCGTGCGCCGGGGCAGTTCCTTGAGCAGGATTGATTCATGCGCAGCGTGCGCGCCTTCGCCAACTCCCCCCAGCCCGTCCAGGGTCGGTACACCCAGAGCTGACGTGAAGTTTCCGTCCGACCCGCCGCCCGTCGCGGCTTCTTCCAGAGTGATGCCCAACTTCTTAGCCTGCTCTTGCGCTGCGTGAAACAGCCTTGCAGTACCTGCCGTGCGTTCCATCGGTGGGCGGTTCACCCCTCCGCTTACGTCCAATACGCATTCCGGATCAAACGGGCGCAGCGCCCGGAATTTCTGATCCAGTTCGCCGGCGTCCGCCGCGCGAGCAATGCGCACGTCTACTTCCGCCCAGGCTTCAGCGGCCACCACGTTGGTGCGCGTGCCGCCACGAATCAAGCCAGGATTCACGGTCATGCCGCGAGCAACATCGGTAAACTTGGCCACTTCCAGAATCTGGCGCGAAAGCTCCAGGATGGCGCTGCGCCCTTTCTCAAAGTCCACGCCGGCATGCGCGGCGCGGCCGCGCACGCGTAACGTGTAACCGCCGACGCCTTTGCGCGCCGTCTTCAGGCGACCCTCGATCGTCTGGGCCGGCTCCAGCACCAGCACGGCTTCGCACATTTTGGCTTCAGCTTCAACCACGGGACGGCCCGTGGTGCTGCCGATCTCCTCGTCGGTATCCAACAACACGGTCACCGGGCGATGGTTGCCTTCGTTGGCGCTGCGTAGCGCGCGCATGGCGAACAGCATCATCACGATGCCGGATTTCATGTCCAGAATTCCCGGCCCGTAAGCGCGGACGCCGTCCACGCGGAACGGCATCCTCGCGAGCGAGCCCAGCGGCCACACGGTGTCAAAGTGTCCCAGAAGCAAAACCGGCTTGGCGCCCGCCCGGCCGGGGAATTCCGCTTTTAAGTGGTCACCGGCGTGCTCCTCGCGGTGCATGCTAACCTTGGCTCCGCGACGCGAGAACTCTTGCGCCAGGTATGCGCCGCAGCGGTCCACAGCATCCTTGTCATCACTGGGCGACTCCAGCTCCACCGCTTGCTGCAGCATGGCCAGCATCGCTCCCTGATGCTCTTCGCAAAACTGAGAGTAGAACAACGCCGACGGGTTCGACATGAGCTCAGACATGTGAGGAATGATAAATCAGCTTGCTAGCCGCTAGCTCCTAGCTTATGGCTCTTGGCTCTCGGCTTTTGGCTCTTGCGCCTGATTTCGAGCGTCTGCTCGGCTTCTTTGTCCCTGCTTCTCCGATCACCCGATCCCGCTGTGCGGGATCACCCGATCACCCGATGATTTATAATCCGCAGTTTGCATGACTGAAACCGCCAACGTGAGTTCAACCGTAGCAGCAGCTTCGGAAAGCAAGGCTGGACCACTGGACATCAACCAGATCCAGGGGATTCTGCCGCATCGCTATCCGTTTCTGCTCATCGATCGCGTACTTGAAATCGAGCGGCGAAAAAAGATCGTGGCGCTCAAGAACGTCACGATCAACGAGCCATTCTTCACCGGACATTTTCCCGGCAATCCCATCATGCCGGGCGTGCTGACGGTGGAAGCCATGGCCCAGGCCGGAGCCACCTTGCTGCTCACTGAACTTGAGGATCGCGACAATAAGCTGGTGGTCTTCACCGGGATCGAGCGCGCCCGGTTTCGCCGCCCGGTGGTCCCCGGAGACCAGTTGCGCATCGAGGTGGAAGTGCTGGCCTGGCGTCGCATCGCCGGCCGTATGGGCGGCAAAGTCTTTGTGGATGGGAAACTGGTGGCTGAAGCCACGGTCAGTTGCGCCATCATCGATCGTCCCACGAAGCCCGGATCTCCGGCTCCTGCCGCGGAAACCGAATCCGCAGAATAATCGATGACCCCGCATCATCCCAGCGCCATCATCGATCCTCAGGCTAAAGTTCCAGCATCATGCTCGATCGGGCCCTATTGCGTGATCGGCCCTGACGTGGAGCTGGGTGAGAGTTGCGAGCTGATCTCCCACGTTACCATCCATGGTCCGGCGAAGATCGGAGCCCACAATCGTTTTTTTCCTTTTTGCGCTATCGGCGGCGAGCCCCAGGATCTGACTTACTCAGGCCAACCGACGTGTCTCGAGATGGGCGGCCACAACGTGGTTCGCGAGTTCGCCACCATCAACCGTGGCACGGAAAAAGGCGGTGGTCTGACGCGTGTGGGCAGCCACACGCTGATCATGGCCTACGCGCACATCGCGCATGACAACGTCGTCGGCGACCGCGTGATTATGGCCAACGCCGCCACCCTCGCCGGACACGTCACCATCGAAGAATGGGCAGTGGTGGGCGCATTCTCCGCCGTGCACCAGTTCACCCGCGTTGGCGCGCACGCGTACATCGGCGGCGGCACCATTATTACCAAGGATGTCCTGCCCTTCGCGAAAGTCGTGGCGCCGCGTGAAGCCCGCACTTACGGCCTGAACGCCGTCGGCTTGGAGCGCCGCGGCTTCAGCAAAGAACGCATCGCCAAGATCCACCACGCCTTCCGCGTTCTCCTCAATTCCAAGATGAACACCTCGCAGGCTCTGGAAAAACTCAAGTCGGAAGGCGATCAGGGGGAAGACGTAGCCACCCTTGTCCGCTTTATCGAGGAGTCGCAACGCGGCGTGGTGAAGTGACGGCGCTTGGCGGGCGTGAGAGACCCAAAACCATACCGCGCGGATTTGCGCGGATCAACGCGAATTTGAAATTTGAGCCCTCGCTCAGCATGACAGACGGCAAGGCCCCTCGATTACGTCAACAACAGCAACGAGATGGAAGACACAAATTCCCCCTCGATCCGAGCTGAATCCGCGGCAATCCGCGGTAAGGGTTTTGGCTTTTCTGGCGGACGCCCATTTTGGTATCAGCTGCCACGACAGCTGGAAAAGCCCGCATGCCGTGCCTTAGGCCCGGTGTTACTATAGCGGTAGTTCCAGAAGAAATAATCCGGCCTGGTTCCATTTGCCGTTTTCGGAGCCAGTATGAAACGTGGTAAGTTCGCTCCGGCGCCCAGAGCTCCCCGCAAGCGTGAAGCACGACCTCCTTCTGCTTCGTTCCCAGAAGCCTACTACCAGACGCTGATCGAGTTGTGCCCGCAAATTGTGTGGATGACCAATGCCGATGGCACGGCCACCACCTACTGCAACAAGTACTGGTACGACTACTCGGGACTGACGCTCGAACAAATAGCCGGCAATGGATGGCGCGTGATCCTTCATCCTGATGACCAGGCGCCGTGCCTCGCCGTTTGGTACGCCGCCGTGGCCTCAGGCCGTCCCTTTACGACTGAATATCGCTTGCGCCGCGCCAGCGACGGGGAATACCGCTGGCACTTGGCGAAGGGCCTGCCGGTGATGGACGAAAACAGCGCCGTGGTCAGTTGGATGGGCATCGCCGTCGACATTCATGACGACAAGATGGCGCAGTTTGAGCTGGCCGAAAAGAGCGAACGTCTTCGGCTGGCCGAAGCCCACCTCAGCGCAATTCTTGAAACCGAACCGGAATGCGTAAAGCTTATCTCCCCGGAGAACACCCTGGAGTACATGAATCCTGCCGGCCTCGCCATGGTTCAGGCGGATTCGCTGGAAGATGTGAAGGGGAAGTCCGCGCTTGACTTGCTCGATCCGAAATATCGTTTCGCGTACCAGGAGCTGACGAGGAAGGTGCTCCTTGGCGAGTCGCAGAGGTTGGAATTTGAGATTACAGGGCTGAAAGGACGCCGGCTCTGGCTGGAAACCCATGCCGTGCCCTTGTCGGATGTTCACGGCAACGCCACCCATGTGCTCGCAGTCACGCGGGACGTCACCGAACGGAAAGCGGCCCAACAGGCGCTCGAAGCCAGCGAAGCCAGGTTCCGCGCCTTAATCGAGAACAGCGGTGATGGCATCGGCCTTCTTAGCCCCGATGCAAAGATCCAGTATGCCAGCACGACGGCCACACGGATGGTGGGCTACACCCCGGAGGAGTTGGTGGGGCGGCATGCCACAGATTTTGTCCATCCGCAAGATGCGACCGTGTTGGGAAACGCGTTGCGCGAGATCATGGCCGAGCCCGGCAAGGCCACCAGCGCGACAGCCCGCGTGCGGCACAAAGATGGTACCTGGCGGTTTCTCGAAGGGACCTTCACCAACCTGCTGCACGACCCTCCTGTACAGGCTATCGTTGCCAATTACCGCGACGTGACGGATCGGGTTCGCGCCGCGGAAGCCCTCGCGCAGTCCGAAAAGAGATTTGAAACTACTTTCCGCTCAAGCCCGCTGGCGATCGGCATCAGTTCGCTCGATGAGGGTCGCTGCCTGGATGTAAACGATGCCTTCCTGAAGATGGTAGGGTACAAACGTGAAGAGGTCGTTGGACGAAAAGTAGTGGAGATCGGCTTTTGGGAAAAACTTGAGGATCGCGAAGCGATGGTGCGGCAACTAGCCGAGACCGGGCGCGTATCAGGGCTGCAAACTACGTTCCGGACGCGCGCAGGCGAAATCCGGGAGATTGAAATTTTTGCTGGGTTGATCGAGCTGGAAAACGTGCCTTGCATACTCGGTATCACTCGTGACGTGACCGAGGCCAAGACCCTGGCGCTGCAGCTGCAGCAAGCCCAAAAAATGGAAGCCGTGGGGCAGCTAGCAGGAGGCGTGGCGCATGATTTCAATAACCTGGTGATGATTATCAACGGCTGCGCCGAGCTCATCAAAGAAGCTGTCGGAAGCAACCCAACCGTGGTGGAATTGGCGGATCAGATTCTCAGCGCGGGCCGGAAGGCAGCCTCGGTGACCAAACAGCTCCTGGCCTTCAGCCGCAAACAGCCCCAGGACCTTAGGGTCTTCGACCTCAACGAGATCGTAGCCCGTTTCTGCAAATTGCTTCCCCGTTTCCTGGGGGAGAACATTGCAATGATTGTGACACCCAAAGCAGAACAAGCATGGATCTACGCCGACCCCGGCCAGATCGAACAGGTCATCATGAATCTGGTTGTCAATGCGCGCGACGCCATGTCGACAGGCGGCAGGCTGACGGTGGAAACAGCGAACGCCGAAGTCACGGCGGACCACTTCATCCCGCAGGGCGCGGATGCGCTTCCTGGAAAATACGTGATGCTAGCCGTCAGCGACACAGGAACCGGAATGGACACTGAAATCCAAAAGCGGATCTTTGAGCCCTTTTTCACAACTAAGGAAATTGGAAAAGGCACCGGCTTGGGCCTGGCAACGGTTTACGGAATTGTGAAACAGAACCAGGGCGTTCTCTCGGTGGACAGCGCGGTGGGCCAGGGCACGACGTTCAAAATCTACTTCCCTCAAGCAGATCACGATAGGAAAAGCCGCGAGCAGGCCCCTGTCCTTAAGTCTATCGCCATGCGGGAATCTGAAACGATTCTGGTCGTTGAGGATCAAGAGTCAGTGCGGAAGGTTTTCGTACAGTACCTGGCGTCCCGGGGATACCGGGTTCTGGAGGCGGAGCATGGCGCTGCAGCCCTGCAAATCTGCGCAACGCACAGCGAGCCTATCCACATCTTGCTCTCCGACGTCGTCATGCCGGAAATGACAGGGCCGGATTTTGCGCGCGCGGCGCTGGGAATTCATCCCGAGGCACAAGTGATTTTCATCTCAGGGTATTCTGACCGCGGTGTAGACACGTTTGGCCTGAATGTGAAGCCGACCATCTTGCACAAGCCGATGGAATTACCGTCTCTGCTGCAAGCCATTCGCTCGCTCTTAGACCAAAAGCCAAGCCAGGCTTGAGCTCTGGAGGATGGCACTTCCAGAAACGGGAAGCCCCTGCCTGCGCAGGGGCCTTAGCGATTGAATTCGTTTCTTCTTGCTTAAGCTCTGCCCACTCCAAAATATTGAAAGCCCAGGGCTTTCATGCGGGCGCCGTCGAGGAGGTTTTTGGTATCGACGACCAAGGGGCGGCGGATGATGCGGCGGATGCGGTCGAAATCGAGCGTGCGGAATTCCGGCCAGCCGGTGCCGAGCACCAGCGCGTCCGCTCCTTCGGCTACGGAGTAAGCCGAGTCGCAATAACGGACGTTGCCGTTCAGTTCCTGCTGGGCGTCGGGCATGGCAATGGGATCGTACGCCCGCACTTGCGCGCCGCCTTCGATCAGGGCACGCACCAGGCGGATGGCGCCGGAGCTGGCAACCGAATTGGTGTTCGGCTTGAACGCCAGGCCGAGCACGCCAACCTGCTTGCCGGAGACAGTCTCGAGCACGTTGTTGATCTTCTGCATGATGCGGTTGCAGAACTGGTGATTGACCTCACGGGCGGCGGTCAGGATCTTGAGCGAAACCCCGGAGCCGGCGGCCAGGTTGGCCAGCGAATCCATGTCGGACTCAGTGAAGGTGCCGCCGAGCAAGCCGGGCTGCAGGCAGCGTGGAGCAATGCGCTTGTCCAGACCCAGGGCCAGAGCCAGGTCAACCGCGTCAGCGCTGATGCGCTCGCACAGGCTCGAAAGCTCGTTGATGAAGGAAACCTTTGTCGCCAGAAATGCGGTGGAAGCTTCGCGCACCAGCTCCGCGGTCTCGTGGGTGGTGACGATCACCGGGACGCCACGCATCACCAGGGGCCGGTAGAGCGCCTTGAGCGAGGTTACGGCCGCGTTGGAATCTGTACCCAGGACGATGCGGTCCGGCCAGTTGAAGTCCTCGACTGCGCAGCCTTCCGACAGGAACACCGGATGCGAAACTACGGTGATCTTGCGGTTGGCGGCCTTGACGCGCTCTTCGATGCGCCGTGCGGTGCCCACCGGCACCGGCGTGATCAGCACCAGGATTTGCCCGTGCTCGCAGTAACCGGCAATTTCCATGGAGAGGGATTCGATGTCCTGATTGGAGTCTTCAGCCAGGTAGATGATCTCGGCACGCTGCACCATGGACTGGAGATGGGTGGAGTACATGAGACGGCCGGCACGCACGCCGCGGCGCACGATGTCACTCAGGTTCTTTTCATGGAAGGGTAGAATTCCGCTGGCCAGCAACGTGGTGTTGACTGAATCGCTGCCGTACGCTGTTACCGGCACCCCAAAATCCGCCAGGCACGCCGCCACAACAGTGCCCAAGTATCCGCACCCATACACGCCAATTTGCATAGCTTCTCCGTGAGAGCCGAGTCAGGACGATTCAGGGGGGAGTGCGGACCTCGTCTATCCTCGATTATTCAACTGAAATTGAATTAAAGCGTTTGCCCGAGCACATGCGCAAGATGAAATGAGGACATGTACCGCGAAAGAGTACATGTCCCGAAAGCAAAACACAACAGACAAATCTCTCAGTCCACTTTGATTTCGACTTTGTTGCCGTCAGGGTCGCGCAGGAAGATGGACAATCCCTTGCCTCGAGCGCCGCTGTTGACTTCCGCCTGGGTGGGCTCCAGGCCTTTGCGCTTCAGGGTGGCGATGACGTCGTAAATGCTTGAACCGGCTGCACATAGACAAAAATGTTCTTCGCTCAGGTTGGCCGGCGGGGCGGGATTGGTGGGGCCGGCTTCAAAGAGATCGAGCACGGCATCGCCGACGCGCAGGGTCACCACGTTGTATCCGGCTTTGGCTTTGGCCTCCTGTTCCACAGCCAGACCCAGGCCATCGCAATAGAAGGTCTTCATCGCCGTCAGGTTCTTGGTGACCAAGGCGAGGTGGTCAAAGCCTTTGTAGGTGAACACAAATGGATTGTAGCCAATTTCCTGAAAATTGCAGAAGAAAACGGACAACTTGAATACTTGCCTGCAGAGATGCCAGGACCCAACGCGATCTCATGACAGGGGCGCATGCTGTTGATTCTGCGAGAAGAATCTCCTCTCCATCCCTGGAGCCACGCCTGGTAACCGGCAGGATGCACCTTACTTCAGTCATCTACCCGCCGCCCCGCTGTCGCCGTAAGATGCTTCGCCATGTGCCCGCTTCAAACCTTGTCTTTGCATTCCGCGGTCGACGCCAGTCAGGCTGCGAGCCGGGTGCAGTTCATCACCCACCGAGGCAAGCGGGTGTTGTCCATCGATTACTCCCGCAGCGGCGTGGAGGGAATGAAGGCCGTAGCCAAAGAAGGACACCGGGTGATCGCGCTCGAGCCGCCCAACTCCGTGCTTACGCTGAACGATGTGACCAGCGCCAGCTTCGACCAGGAATCTGTCGAAGTACTGAAGTCCAGGGTTGCCGCCAACGCGCCCTACGTAAAACGCGCCGCGGTAATCGGCATCAGCGGGCTCCAACGTCTGATTTATGAAGCCGTACAGATGTTCACCAAACGTAGCATTCGCGCGTTCTCCAGCCGCGAAGAAGCTCTCGACTATCTCACTGAAAATTGAAGCCGCCCCCGCGCCCGTCGATCTCGTGAAGGACAGACGATCGCGGCGCTGCGCTCAGGATGACAGGGGCAGGGATTATTGCCGGGTTAGACCCGACGAAAGCGGGCATTCCTTGTGCAGAGCCTTACGCGGCCTACTCGCTTCGCTCATCCCGCTAGGCGGGACTAAAAGCCATGGGCTGAGAGCCGCTCTTCCACCAAGACACTTACCGCTTTTGAAGACTGGCCTCGGGATGCTCAGTCTTTTTTTTCCCATGCCAGTGCTGGATTGAGCGCACGTTGATTTCGTTGCGCTGCAGAGCGGCAATGCCTTCGGCGGCCGCGCGCGCGGCGGAGAGAGTCGTGATGGTGGGGATACGCGCGGTGACTGCGGCCCGGCGGATGGCTTTCTCGTCGAACCACGGGTCTTGTCCGTGCGGGGTGTTCACGATCAACTGCACGCTTTCGCCCTTGATGAGATCCACAACGTTGGGACGGCCTTCCTTGACTTTGAAGACGCGCTCCACGGCCAAGCCGGCTTTCTCCAGGCGCTCCGCGGTGCCGTGCGTGGCCACCAGGCTGAAGCCAAGCTCGATGAAGCGCCGCGCCAGCTCGATGGATTCCTCTTTGTCGCGGTCCGTCACGCTGATAAACACCATGCCGGCGGTGGGCAGGGTCTGTCCCGCCGAGAGCTGGGCTTTGGCGAAAGCTTCACCAAAGGTTTCGGCGGAGCCCATGACTTCGCCGGTTGACTTCATCTCCGGACCCAGAACCGTGTCCACGCCCGGGAACTTGCCCCAGGGAAAGACCGGCGACTTCACAAAGTATCCCGCGCCGGTTGCCAGGTCGCGGCCTGCGGCTGCGTGCTCAGGCAGGAACTCATGCAGCTTGCGGCCGGTCATGAGACGGGCGGCGATCTTGGCCAGCGGCACGCCGGTGGCTTTCGAAACGTAAGGCACCGTACGCGAAGCCCGCGGGTTGACTTCAATCACGAACACTTTTCCGCCCTGCACCGCGAACTGGACGTTCATCAGCCCGATTACTTTGAGAGCGCGCGCCAGTTTGAAAGTGTAGTCGCGGATGGTCTTGAGCACGGGCGCCGGCAAGCTGACCGCAGGCAGCACGCATGAGGAATCGCCGGAGTGGATGCCGGCTTCCTCAATATGTTGCATGATGCCGCCGATGACTACATCTTCGCCGTCACAAAGGGCGTCAACGTCAACTTCGGTGGCTGCCTCCAGGAAGTGGTCAATCAGAACCGGGCGTTCCTGGGAATACTCTACGGCTTCTTTCATGTAGCGGACCACGCTGTCGTCGTCGTAAGCGATGACCATGGCGCGTCCACCCAGCACGTACGACGGCCGTACCAGGACGGGATACGTGACGCGGCGCGCACCGGCGACGGCTTCCTCGACACTGGTAGCCATTGCTCCAGGCGGCTGCGGGATGTCCAGCTCTTCCAGCAACTTGCCGAAGCGCTTGCGGTCTTCAGCCAGATCGATCGACTCCGGCGACGTGCCGATAATGGTCACGCCGGCGGCCTTGAGCGGCAACGCAAGATTGAGTGGGGTCTGCCCGCCGAACTGCACGATCACGCCGATCGGCGCGCCTCCGGAAGCTTCGTGCTGGTAGACGGCAAGAACATCTTCGAGGGTAAGCGGCTCGAAGTAGAGGCGGTCGCTGGTGTCGTAGTCGGTGGAGACCGTCTCCGGGTTGCAGTTGACCATGATGGTTTCGTAACCATCGTCACGGAGCGCGAACGCCGCGTGGCAGCAGCAGTAGTCAAACTCAATGCCCTGTCCAATGCGGTTCGGCCCGCTGCCCAGGATGATGATCTTCTTCTTGGCGCTGGGCGGAGCTTCGTCCTCGTCTTCGTGCGTGGAGTAGAGATAGGGCGTGTAGCTTTCGAACTCGGCTGCGCAGGTGTCCACCAGCTTGAAGACCGGCTTCACTCCTTGCTGCGCGCGCAGGCGGGCCACCGCGGGCGCGTTGGTGCCAAGGGTGAGCGCCAGCCGCTCGTCGGAGATGCCGCTGCGCTTGGCTTCGCGTAGCAATTCACGCGGCAGAGTGTCTGGCATGTGCCGGGCCAGCTCTTTCTCCGTGGCAGTGACCTCTTTCAACTGGTAGAGAAACCAAGGGTCGATGCTGGTCATCTTGTGCAGCTCTTTGACCGTCATGCCCTGGTGCAGCGCGTAGCGCACGTACATGAGCCGCTCGGGATGCGGTGTGACCAGCCGCTGCGTCAGGATGCGCGGCTCGATTTTCTCCGCACCTACTTTCCTGCCGGTCTCGAGCGAGCGCACGCCCTTCATCAGCGCTTCTTTGAACGTGCGGCCCATGGCCATGGCTTCGCCCACGGACTTCATTTGCGGGCCCAGCGACTCGTCAGTCCCAGGGAATTTTTCGAATTGCCACTTGGGGATTTTCACCACCACGTAGTCAATCGTCGGCTCGAAGCACGCCGGCGTCTTGAGAGTGATGTCGTTGGGAATCTCGTCGAGTGTGTAACCCACGGCCAGCTTGGCGGCGATCTTGGCGATGGGAAACCCCGTGGCCTTCGACGCCAGCGCCGAGGAGCGCGAGACGCGGGGGTTCATCTCAATCACCACCATGCGCCCGCTCGAGGGATTCACCGCGAACTGGATGTTCGAGCCCCCGGTCTCCACGCCGATCTCGCGGATGACTTTGATGGCGGCGTTGCGCATGACCTGGTACTCGCGGTCCGTGAGCGTCTGCGCCGGAGCCACGGTGATGGAGTCGCCGGTGTGCACGCCCATGGGATCGAAATTCTCGATGGAGCAGATGATGATGACGTTGTCCGCCAGGTCGCGCATCACCTCCAGCTCGTATTCCTTCCAGCCCAGCACCGATTCTTCGATCAGGACTTCGTGCACCGGCGAGAGGTCCAGCCCGCGAGCCAGGATTTCAAGAAGCTCTTCGCGGTTGTAGGCGATTCCGCCGCCGCTGCCGCCCAGCGTGAACGATGGGCGAATGATCACCGGAAAACCGATCTTGCTGGAGAAATCCAGGCCATCTTTCAAATTGTTGACCAGCGCGGACCGGGGGACATCGAGCCCGATGCGGGTCATGGCGTCTTTGAAGAGCAGGCGGTCTTCGGCTTTCTTGATAGCGCGAAGCTGCGCGCCGATCAGCTCCACGCCGTATTTTTCGAGCACGCCGGAATCAGCAAGCTCCACGGCCAGGTTCAGCGCTGTCTGCCCACCGACCGTGGGCAAGATCGCGAACTTGCCGCCCTGGCCGGAGCGCTGAAGCATCTCCACTTCCAGGCGGATGATCTCTTCCAGATACGTTTTCGTCAGGGGCTCGATGTAAGTGCGGTCGGCCATCTCCGGATCGGTCATGATGGTGGCCGGGTTGGAGTTCGCCAAGACGACTTCATATCCTTCGCTCTTCAGCGCTTTGCAGGCCTGGGTACCGGAGTAGTCGAACTCCGCCGACTGCCCGATGACGATCGGCCCGGAGCCGATGATCAGGATCTTCGCGATGTCATTTCTGCGCGGCATCATTCTCCAAGGTGGCTTTGCTGCAGGCACCATTCGATCCTTCCGCAGCCAACACGATCTTTAAGGGCGATGCCTGCGGGTCAATGGCAACAAACTCAACGTCCTGTTCCAGAGGCACCAATCCCGAACTGCTGACCCACAGCTTGTGTGGCCCCATCAGGCCAGAGCGAAATGCACCACCACCCGACGCATCAGTTTCCCCTGGCACTGGAAACTCGCGAACGTCCGAGATGACATCGTAAAAAGCTTGCACGGCTGCGCCTGTTGGGCCCAACACTACTAATTTTCTCGATGCTACTTTAATGGAAGGCGCAGGAATACATTCGCTGTACCTCAGGCCGCAAGTCGTCTCGCTCAAAGCCAGATTCAGAACGTCAGCGCCCTGGGCACCGGCGGGCACCAACTCTACCCCAATCCAGCCTTGTGGATCGCCGTCGTAAACAGCTGGATGTTCGCCAACCGCCGCAACTTCCAAGATATAGATGCCGGGCTCATTCTGGCTGAACTCGAATCGCCCATCTTGTCCGGCCGTTAGATTGCCCAAGGCAACCTGCGTGCCGGGTTTCCAGAGCTTGACCCGCACGCTGGCGAAAGGCTTGTGGGCATCGTTGGAAACCAGGCGGCCTTTCAGCGCTTTAGCCTTTACCAGATCTACACGGGGCCACTGGAGCTTGATTTCATTACGTGACCCCTCCTTGTGGGCAGCGCCTACGTTAAGGTAAGCCGCCTCGCCACCGCCTGGAGCTCTGATCTCAATGAAGTACGGGCCAGGCGCAAGACCCTCAAATTTGATAGTTCCATCCGTGTCGCTGAATCGTGTAAGCAATGGACGTGCGTCCGAAACATTCGTGCCCTGGTCCCGATACAGGGCTACCTCGATGCCGGAAATTGGGGCCTTCTGGTGCTCAACGATCACCAGGAAACTGGACTGCACTTTGTACCGTGGAACACTTATGGAGCATGCGATCACGCTCGCTGCAGAAACCAGCAGAAAGCAAATCAGCGCTGCCGGCCTGAGCGCCATCGTCATGATCTTCGACATGTCATTGCGACGTGGCATGAACCAGCCTCTAGCTCCTAGCCTCTAGCTTCTAGCAAAACTCAAACTTGGAGCGCAGGCGCCCTCGCCTGCGTGTCTTACGATCACCAGATCTCCCGATCACGCGCGATCACCCGATTCTTCATTTCTTCCACTCTTCCATCAACCTCATAAAATTCCCGAACAGATAATGCGAGTCGTGCGGCCCGGGCGAAGCTTCCGGGTGGTACTGCACGCTGAACAGCGGCAGCGTTCTGTGGCGCAGTCCTTCGAGCGTGCTGTCGTTCAAATCGATATGGGTCTTGATGACTTCGCTTTCCTTGAGCGAATCGGAATCCACCGCGAAGTTGTGATTGTGGGCCGTGATCTCGATCTTGCCACTCTCCAGTTGTTTCACGGGATGATTGCCGCCATGGTGCCCAAACTTCAGTTTGTAAGTCTTGCCGCCCAGCGCCAGGCCGATCAACTGGTGGCCGAGACAAATCCCGAAGATCGGCGTTTTACCCATCAGCTTGCGGATGTTTTCGTAAGCGTAAGTGCAAGGCTCGGGATCGCCGGGGCCGTTGGAGAGAAAGACGCCGTTGGGCGCCAAGGCCAACACGTCTTCCGCTGAAGTCATGGCCGGGACCACGGTCACGCGGCAGCCGCGGTCCACCAGCATGCGCAGGATGTTCTGCTTGATGCCGTAATCGTAGGCGACCACGTGCTTGCTTGCTGGACGTTCTTTCACTTCGCCGGCATGGGCCGGCTCGGGTCCAAGCAATCGTGTCCCGGTCTCCCACTGGTAGCGCTGCTTGGTGGTGACGACTTTAGCCAGATCCGTTCCATCCATCTTGGGAATGCTGCGAGCCTTGGCCACCAGCTTCTGCGGATCGGTCTCAATCGAGGAGATCAC
>Ga0126379_10000229_pt1 | contig 29743 bp, 21 predicted proteins | sample PanSoiMetPlot_24_FD_92640 | JGI IMG/M metagenome (GOLD analysis project Ga0126379, IMG submission 92640) | Tropical forest soil microbial communities from Panama - MetaG Plot_24 | ecosystem: Environmental > Terrestrial > Soil > Tropical forest > Bulk soil | place: Panama | collected 2016-02-17
AGCGGACTTCGTTTCAGATGGATTTACGCGTCAGCGGTACACTGTCTGCGCTCACTGCGATTTCCCGGTCGCTGTCCGGGTATCCGGGCCGCAAGAACCTGATTTGGGTTTCAGAAGCTTTCCCCATCACCATCGACCCCAAGCTGGAATTGACCGGCGACGTTTTTGCCGGCACAAGGAGCTACGCCCGGGAGATCGGGGCGGCAGCGGATGCGCTCACGGATGCACAGATCGCCATCTATCCGATCGATGCTCGCGGGCTGGAGGTGTCTTCCGTCTCTCAAGCTTCTAACACCGGCCGTGACCAATTCGGCAGGTCCATGGGCGCGGACCCGAGCCGCCTGGTCACGGCCATCAGCGACGAGTCGTCACAGTTGCAAGCTGCACACATCACCATGCAGGACATGGCGGAACGCACCGGCGGCAAGGCTTTCTATGACCGCAATGACATTGACAACGCCATTCGCCACAGCATCGAAGACGGGTCAACCTACTACACGCTGGCCTACTACCCCACGAACAAGAATTGGAACGGCAAGTTCCGCAAGATCCACGTGACCGTGAACCGTCCGGAAATCAAGCTACGCCACCGGCTGGGGTACTACGCTGTGGATCCCAAGGGGTTTGTTGAGGCCAGCAAGCAGGTGCAAGCAACGCTCTTTGCCCAGGCCCTGAACCTCGATGCGCCGGTGTCGACCGGTCTGAGATTCAAGGCCGGGGTCGTCCCACCTTCGGACCAGACACAGAACAAAGTCCTCGTAAATTTCGCGCTCGATCCTCACGCCCTCACTTTCGACTCCAAGAATAATGACGGCTTGCATCATGCCGTGGTGGACTGCGTGGTACAGGCATACTCCACAAAAGGCAAACTGCTCAGGACCGAGTCCAAGACGATCACCGCATCACTCAAGCCGGATTCTTTTTCCAGAATGCTAAACACCTATTTCCCTTGCCAGGAAAAGATTGACCTGCCCGCGGGGAGTTACTTGCTTCGCCTGGGTGTGCGCGACGGTACTACGGGCCTGATAGGCACCGCGATCGGTCGTGTCACCGTAGAGGCAGCTTCTGGTCCCGCGCCTGCTGCAGAGACGGATCCCGCAGCGAAGAAACCATAGATGGCAACGCGTGATTGTGGCGCAATGTAAAGACGTGGCAATCGCCACGCCTCCACATCACGTCTCAATAGATGAATCGTATGCAATGCACCAGGCAATCCTGGTTTAATACCTTTTTGCTTGAAGAGGTGTGTCAAAATGTTACAAACCTGCTACCATCCATAGGATTAGGAGCTCTGGTATGGTTAGTAATACCTGGTTCATAGTTGCACTTTTGCTTAGCTCATTAATACAACCGCAGACGGCGACTCAGCCACCAGCCGCCAGTCAGCCGCAGACAGCGTCACAGCCGCAAGCTGCGTCACAACCGCAAGCAACGTCACAAGCGCAGGCCCCGACGGCGCCTCCGGCACAAGCTGGGCTTCCTTCAGCGCAAAACGCACAAAAGCCCGGGGACCAGGCACAACCGGTGTACGAATCGGCTTCGGTGCTGAAGGCGATTACCCGGCTGGTGGTCGTGGATGTGGTGGCGACCGACAAGCATGGTAACGCTGTGACTGACCTGGAGCGCGGCGATTTCACCGTGTCCGAGGACGGCAACGAACAGCAGATTCGCGTGTTCAACTTTGAACACCCGGCTGCGCCTGACCCCGCAATTGCCGCTTCGTCGCCCGCCAGCTTGCCTCCCACCGTCTTCACCAATATTCCGCGCTACAACCCCAAGAGCGCTCTCAACGTAATATTGCTCGATGGTTTGAATACCACCTTGCCGCACCAGGCATACATGCGGCAGGAGATGATCCACTATCTCGAGAAGATGCCGCCAGGCCAGCCGCTTGCTGTCTACACGCTCGGCAGCAAACTGACTCTCTTGCAGGACTTCACCGCCGATCCTGAGGTGCTGAAGGAAGCGATGAAGAGGCTGAAAGGCGGCCATGCCTCCGCGCTGCTGGATAATCCCGCGGGCGGGCCCCCGGACGAACTTCTGCCGCCGGGAGTGGCGGATTCGGGCATGATTCCCGATTCGATGTTGCAAGCCATGCAGCGCTTTGAAGCGGAGCGCACTTCGTTCCAGACGGACTTGCGCGTCAAGGGCACGCTGGCGGCGCTCAACGCGATTGCGCGGTCGCTCGCCGGGTATCCGGGACGCAAGAACCTGATTTGGGTTTCAGAAGCTTTCCCCGTCACCATCGACCCCAACCTGGACCTCACCAGCGATCCATTTGCCGGCACCAGGAACTACAGCCAGGATGTTGCCGCCGCCGCGGATGCGCTCACCGATGCGCAGATTGCCATCTATCCGATCGACGCCCGCGGGCTAGAGACGTGGTCTGCGTTCAGCGCCGCCAGCAGCGGCCGTGACAACATGGGCAGGTCGTTGGGCCGCAACCCAGCGCGTATGCAAACCGCCATCAGCAACGAGTCGTCCCAGTTGCAGGCGGCGCACGGCACCATGAGCGACATGGCGGAACGCACCGGCGGCAAGGCTTTCTACAACCGCAACGACATCGACAACGCCATTCGCCACAGCATCGAAGACGGCTCAACCTACTACACGCTGGCCTATTACCCCACGAACAAGGATTGGAACGGGAAGTTCCGCAAGATCCACGTGACCGTGAATCGCCCTGGAATCAAGGTGCGCCACCGGCTGGGCTATTACGCTGTGGATCCCAAGGTGTATGCCGAGGCCAACAAGCAGATGCAAGCAGTACTCTTTGCCGAAGCTTTGAGCCTTGATGCGCCGGTTTCGACCAGCCTGAAATTCAGGGCCGGGGTCATTCCACCTTCGGACCAGACGCAGAACAAGGTCCTGGTAAATTTCGCCCTCGATCCTCACGCCCTCACTTTCGACTCCAAGACCAATGACGGCTTCCATCATGCCGTTGTGGACTGTGTGGTGCAGGCGTACTCCACAAAAGGCAAACTGCTCAAGACCGAGTCCAGCACAATCACCGCAACTCTGAAGCCGGATACATTTTCCAGAGTGATGAACAGCTACTTCCCTTGCCAGGAATATATAGATCTGCCCGCGGGGAGCTACTTGCTCCGCCTGGGTGTGCGCGACGATGCCACCGGCCTGATGGGCACCGCGAACGCTCGTGTCACTGTAGCAGCCGCTTCCGGCCCCGCGCCGGCGCCTGCCACGGCGGGGACCGATCCGGCAGCGAAGAAACCGTAACGCTTGTGTGCGTGATTTGCCGCACCTGAAAAATGTGAACGTAGAGACGTGGCATCGCCACGTCTCGCTTGACGCGAGGTTTCATGGTGCGAAATGGAGACGCGGCAATGCCGCGTCTCTACCGGTAAACCTTGTCAGCTCCCGTCCACCTCTCCCTCACAACCCTTAATTCTTCTTAACAGGCCGCAGGCAAACAGCGCATTTATACTAGCCGGGTAAGAAAGTTCCTGGCCGCTAACTCACCTTTTCTTTCCGGGTACGTCTTGAGAGAAAAGCCTTCGGCGGCCTTTAACAAAGTCTTTTTGCCTGAGGGAGCATGATCGTGAAACGCGTTCCGTTACTGGCATTATTTCTCGCTCTGGGCCTTGCTTCCGCGCTGGCGCAGCCCCAGGAGCGCGCAGGGAGAAATTTTCCGCCCGGCGATAGCGTCGTCGGCAAAGTTACTACCGTCGGCAAGGATTCGCTAGTGGTGACGCCGCTGGCGGGCGGCGATCCGGTGACGGTGAAAGTCAGCGAGAACACTCGCGTCATCAAGGAGCGGCAGCCGGCGAAACTCGCAGAGATCAAATCTGACGACATGGTGATCGCGCGCGGCACGCTGAAAGACAACGTGATGGAAGCCACCATGGTCGGCGTGGTGAGTCCGGAGATCGCGCAGAGACTCGCTCAAGGCGGTGGAGTGATCATAGGCTTCGGAGCCGACGGAGGCCGCGGGCCGGGCGCCTTCAATCGCGAGGACCTCGGCAAGAAGTTCATTGCCGGCGAAGTCAAAGCCATCAATGAGACCAAGCTGACCATCGCCCGTCCTGATGGACAAACCCAGGACATTGAGGTGGATGAAAACACTTCGTTCAAGAAAGGCAATGAAAGCATCACGCTGCCGGACATCAAGCCGGGTGATTTCGTGCGCGGCTCAGGAGAATTGAAGGGTGGCATCTTTGTTCCGAAAGAATTGATCGTCGGCCGCGGCCAGATGCGGATCATGACGGGCGGGCCGGGAAATCCGGCGCCCAGTGACAAGCCGTCAACACCTCCACCACCGAAAGAATAGGAAAGACCGAAAGCATGCGCGTGCAAAGCCAGCTCCCGATCTGGAAAAGCGTAACGATGGTGGCTCTACTTCTGCTGCTGGCATTTCTGGTGCTGGTGGCGCGTCTCACGGCACAAACTCCCCAGGAAGCCCCAGCGCAACCACAAAGCCCCGCTTCGTCCCCCAGCAACCAGACTCCAGATTCAACTCAGGCTGCGCCTCCATCCCAGCCAGGGCAAAACCAGCCCAGTCTTGGGACTCAGATACCGCAAACGGTCAATGCTCCAGCCAGCTCCGCCAACGCAACAGCTCCCTTCGGCGAAATAACCGGCGTGGTCAAATCCGGCAACATGCCTTTGCCGGGCGTGACGGTAACCGCCGCCAACACTCTCACCGGCAAGAAATACATCACCTCCACGGAGCCCGACGGCAGCTTCAAGATCGTAATCGGCGGCAAAGGCCGCTACGTGGTGCGGGCAGAGTTTTCCGCGTTCGCGCCGGTGACCCAGGAAGTCATTCTCAACGAGCAGAACCGCATCGGTAAAGCAGATCTGTCCATGATCCTGCTCTCGAGAGCGGAACAGCAGGCGCAGCAACAGCAGCAACAACAGCGCCAGCAGATCGCGCAGCAGATGGGCGGAGCCGGGCAAGGACGCCCAGGCATGCAACAACTTTCGCTCACCGCGGGCGGCGAATCGGAAGGCGCTGGCGCGACAACGAATGACGCGGCATCGCTGGCCAGCGCCGGCCTGCCGAACGCCGGACTAGCCGCAGAAGGCAATACCGAGTCCGTGGCGGTCTCAGGAAACATGGGCCGCGCGGAGCAGAATCCGTTTGATCCCGGAGAGATGCAGGACCGCATCGCCGATCTGCGCGAGGAACTCACACGACAAGGCGGCGGCAGCGGGACCATCAACCTGAACGGCGGCACCGCCAACATTCAGATCCTGGGCGGCGGACCCGGCGGTTTCGGCGGCGGTGGGTTCGGCGGCGGCATGGGCGGCGGGCCGATGGTCATCATGATGGGCGGCGGGCCCGGCGGCGGAGGGCGCGGCATGCGCGGCTTCAACGTCAACAAGCCCCACGGCTCCATCTTCTATAGTTACGGCGGCTCCATCTTGGACGCCAAGCCTTATTCCCTCAGCGGCCAGCCGGAAGAAAAGGCCGACTACAACCGCAGCACGTTCGGATTCACGATGGGCGGCCCGCTCAATATTCCTCACATCTATCACGGCGGGACCAGGACTTTTCTCTTCGGCAACTACACCGGTAGCCGCGGGACCAGTGCCTACGACGTTTTCTCGAATGTGCCGACGCTTGCGGAGCGCAATGGAGACTTCTCCTCGCTGTTGAATCAGCCCAGACCGACGCAGCTCTTCAACCCGGTGACCCTGGCGCCGATTCCGAACAACATGATCTCCACCATTAACCCCGCGTCCGCGCAGTTGCTTCCATACATTCCGTTGCCCAACTTGCCCGGCACCAGCAACAACTTTCATTTCGTTTCCGCGCAGCCCAGCAGCACGGACACCATGATGATCCGGTTCAATCACAGCTTCAGCGATCAGGGCGGGGCGTTCGGACGGTTTGGCGCACGCGCGCAGCAACGGCAGCAACAGCGGCAGGCGCAGAACGGGCAGAAGGGCCAAACCAAGTGGACGCAAAGCATCAACGGCGGATTCGTCTTCAACGACCTTCGCAACACCGTGCTGAATCCGTTCCCTGGCCTGGGCGGCCATCAGACGATCCACAACATGAACGCCAACGTCGGTTACTCGGCGGTCAAGGGCCTGTTCCTCAACTCCCTGCGCTTCACCTACAACCACAGCAACACCAATGGCGTGAACCAGTTTACGAACGTCAACAACATCGAGGGACAGTTAGGGATCACCGGGGTATCGCAACTGCCCGCCGATTACGGCCTGCCCGTCCTGAATTTCCAGCCGCAGTTGAGCAGCCTGCGTGACATAACGCCTGTGGTCCGCAACAACCAGACGTTCACCATCAGCGACTCCATGAGCTTGACCCGCGGCAAGCACTCCTGGACGTGGGGCGGCGATTTTCGCCGCATTTTTACCGACGTGCGCAACGCCAGCAATGCTCGCGGCACGTTTACCTTTACCGGCGACGCAACTCTCGATCCCGCCAATCCGCTCGGCGCGCGAGCACCTTTCGCCGACTTCCTGCTGGGCTACGCGCAGCAGACGTCCACTCAGTTCGGCTCCGAGGACTACCAGTTCCGCGCGAACTCCTGGGACCTCTTTGTGCAGGACAACTGGCGCATGGGCAAAAACCTGACATGGATGTTGGGCCTGCGCTATGAATACGTGACTCCATACGTGGAGCTCAGCAACCAGCTTGCCAACCTGGATGTAGCGCCGGGCTTCAGCGCCGTTGCTGTGGTCCTCCCCGGTCAGACCGGGCCACTGACGGGCCAGAAGTATCCCAGCGGACTCATCAAACCCGACGCCAACAATTTTGCGCCACGCGTGGGCGTGGCCTGGAAGCCGTTTTCCAAGACCGTGGTCCGCGCCGGATACGGCATCAATTACAACCTCGCGCAATACGGATTGATGTCCACGCAGCTCGGCTTCCAGCCGCCTTTCGCCGACGCCCAAATCGATCCCGCAACCGGGCCGACTTCCCTGACCTTGCAGAACGGGTTCCCTTTCACTCCGGCGAGCCCCGATCACATCACCAACACCTACGCCGTCGACCCCAACTACACCATGGCCTACGTGCAGGCCTGGAACTTGAACATCCAGCAGGAAGTGAAGACGAGCTGGGTGATCAACATCGGCTATGCGGGATCGAAGGGAACGCATCTCGACATGCTGCGCGCGCCGGACCAGCTGCCGACGGGAGGCCCGCGCTTCCTGCCGTGCACTCTGCTCACGCCGCTGAACACGCCGTGTGTCTCGCCGTTCCTCTATGAATCGTCCGAGGGATCGTCGATCCTGCATGCGGGGACGGTGCGTGTGCGCAAGCGCATGCGCCGCGGCTTGTCTGTGGGCGGGACGTACACCTACTCCAAATCGATTGACAACGCTTCGTCCATCGGCGGCGGCACAGGCGTGGTGGCGCAAAACGATCTCGACATCGCCGCCGAACGCGGGCTCTCCAGTTTTGACCAGCGGCACCGCTTCACCACCGATTATTCCTACACGCTGCCCTTCGGCAAAGACCAAAAATGGCTGAAAGGCGGCGGCTGGGCGGGGAACGTTTTCGGCGGCTTCTTCGTCAGCGGCAACATGATCGTGGCTTCAGGTACGCCGCTCTCTCCGCGAATTTTCGCCGGAGCCAGCGACTTGAGCCGCGGTGTCAGCGGGTCATTACGTCCCGACCTGGTGCCGGGACAATCCATCGGCCTGAGCGATCCCAGCGTCGCCCAGTGGTTCAACATTCATGCGTTCACAACACCCGCGGGCGTGTTCGGCGACGCGAGCCGCAACATTATTACCGGGCCCGGCACTCTTTCCTTCGACATGTCGCTCTCGAAGAACGTGCAGTTGAAAGAAATGCAGGCCATGGAATTCCGCATTTCGGCCAGCAACGTGTTCAACATGGTCCACTACGCGTCGGTGGATACAACTTTGGGGTCGCCGACGTTCGGGCAAGTTGTAGCCGCCGGGCCGATGAGGAGAATCACGCTTACGACGAGGTATAGGTTCTAGGCATGGAATTTAAAATTTCAAATTTGAAATTTAAAATTTCGGCCTTGCCTGAGAAAGGTCTGGACTTCTTGCGGAACGTAATAAAGAACGAGAACCCATTCCGAGGCCGAGCGCTTTGGCGAGGCCGAGGAACCTGCTCCGCCCAAGCGTCCGGAAGCCAGAACTGCTCGGCTCACGCGTAGCAGCAGCAGGAGCAGGTCCCTCACCCCGCTCGTCCGCCGCGGCGGACTACGCGGGGATTCGGGATGAGGTCTCGCGGGGTTGAATGTGCTGGAAGTTCATGGAAAAAGCGCTCTGAGGAAAATGAAGGCACTGAAGCAAAGGTTTGCTCCCATGCGGACAATAACGGCCACGATGCTTGTGGTTACGCTGCTGATGAGTACGTTGTCTGCACAGCAATCGCAGGCGTCACCGACACCTCAACCTGCCAACCAGACGCAGGATCGTTACAAGTTCAGAGTGGAGAGCCAGCTCGTTCTCGTCAACGTGGTTGCCCGTGACAAGCAAGGCAAGCCGGTGACCGACCTGAAACGCGACGACTTCACCATCCTCGAGGACGGCAAGCCGCAGCGGATCTCGAGCTTTGACTTTGAGAACCTTGATTCAACCCCGCTACAAGCCGGATCGGGACCCGCGCAGGTGAGCGTGGACGGAAAGCCTGCAGCGCCGGGTAGCTCCATTGCGCCGTCTAAGCCGCTGCTCACGCGCAAAGACGCGGAAGAGGCGCTGAGCAACCGGCGCGTGATTGTCCTGTTCTTCGACCTGAGTTCCATGGGTCCTGATGAGACGCAGCGAGCCGTGGATGCCGCCAAAAAGTACGTCCAGACGAAGATGACCGGGGCGGACATGATCGCGATCGTCTCGCTGGCATCGTCCTTGCGCCTGGACCAGGACTTCACGGATGATCGCGCGCGCTTGCTGCGCATCTTGAACCGGTATACGCACTCCGAAGGCCAGGGCATGGACAACGGTTCCACCGGCGACGCCGACGGAATCGAGGAATCCGGCAACGCCTACACCCCTGACGAAACGGAATACAACCAGTTCAACACCGACCGCAAGTTGCAGGCGTTGCAGTCCATTTGCCAGGTGCTCTCCAGATTCAACCAGAAGAAGTCTCTGATCTATTTTTCGAGCGGCATGACCCAGACCGGGATTGAGAACCAGACGGCCTTGCGCGCCGCGATCAACACCGCGGTGAAAGCCAATGTGGCCATTTACACGCTCGACGCCCGCGGCCTGGAAGCCATGCCGCCCGGCGGCTCGGCGGCAACGGCCAGCCTGCGCGGTACGGCCATGTACTCCGGCGCGGCGGTACAAAATGCGCTGGATTCGAACTTCGCCAGCCAGGAGACGCTCACCACGCTGGCTGCCGACACCGGCGGCAAATCGTTCCTCGATAGCAACGACCTGGGCCAGGTCTTCGATCGCGTGCAGAAGGACACGTCGGTCTACTACGTGCTGGGCTACACCAGCAACAATCCCTTGCGCGACGGCAGGTATCGCCGCATTCAGGTCAAGGTCAACCGGCCTGGGCTGAATCTCGAGTTCCGCAAAGGCTATTTCGCGCCCAAAGACTTCCAGCACTTCAACTCCGAAGACAAAGAACAGCAGATGACGGACGAACTGTCGGCGGAACTGCCGAACACCGACGTCGCCTTGTACATGGCCGCGTCGTACTTCCGGCTGGACGACCACAAGTTCTACGTGCCGGTGGCCCTCGTTGTGCCGGGATCGCAGATTCCCTTCACCAAGGGCGGCGACAAGGACAAGACTTCACTCGACATCATCGGCGTAGTGCTCGACGAGTTGAAACGCACCGTGGGCAGCATGCGCGAGACGGTAAAGCTCTCGCTCGACGCCTCCCAGGAAGTGCGGCGCAAGAACGTGCAGTACTCCACCGGGTTCATCCTTACGGCAGGCAAATATCATTTCAAGTTCGTGGTGCGCGAGAACCAGAGCGGACGCCTGGGATCGTTTGAGACCGATTTCATTGTCCCGGACATCAAGAAAGCCCCGCTCAAGATAAGCTCCGTGGTCCTGGCCAGCCAGCGCCAGCCTTCCACCAAGAAGACGCAGAACCCGCTGGTGCGCGATGGCAACGAATTGATTCCCAACATTGCCCACGTCTTCACATCCGACCAGCATCTCTATCTTTTTTACGAAGTGTACGAACCGGCCCATGACAAGTCTCCGGCAACTCCAGCTGCCGAAGGAAAAGACAAAGCACCGGAGGTCAAGAACCCGATCCATCTGCTCACCAGCATTGAGTTCATCAACGGCAAGATCCCGACCTATGAGACGCCGCTGGTCGAGTCCCGCCAGCTCAACGCGCCCGAACGCAAGGCACAAGTCTTTCAGTTCGATGTTCCCCTGGCTCAGCTCAAACCCGGACTCTATACCTGCCAGGTAAAGGTGGTTGACGATGCCGGGGGAACGTTTTCTTTCCTCCGCCTGCCGATTCTGGTCCGTGACAAGGGCCCCGCACCGGCCACGGCGACGGCCGGCGGGTCGGCGGGGAAATAGCAGGAAATGCTCGTGAGCGCCCCTTTGAAGGAAAATCCCAACGTAGAGACGTGGCACCGCCACGTCTCAATGCCTGTGGGATGAAGATTGTGAATCCCTGAAAAGCCTCTCTGGGGTTGACTGTGAGACGCGGCAATGCCGGGGTCCGCGCCGCGTTGCCCGCGGCGGGGTGGAATGCCGCGTCTCTACGGCGGAATCCTCAACTCGGCGGTGACTATTGTAATGTCACGCAGGTCTGGCGGCGCTTTGCACACCAATTCCTAAAGATCCTGGGACGAAGATGTAGCACCGCCACGTCTAATGTTTATGCTAGAAACAAACGTGTCTACCGCGAATCATAAAGTTCGACCCACGCAAGGACGTTTGAATATACGTTCTAAAGCGAACATCCTCGACTGCACAACAAACGGTGCCACACAAGTCGCAGTGCCTTCAGAGTTACGGGATAACCAGAGTAACTTGTCGCTTTTCTCCCGCCGGGCTAATTTTGATCAGGAAGTAAAGAGTGATGCGACAGCGTTCCGTTAGGCGCGCGCTAAGGAGAGGGCCCACGATGGAAACCGGAGAGATCACCTTTATCAAGTGTCCCCAGGGGGACTCATTTCCCGTTCGCAAGACAGAGAGCATTTCCACCGGCAGCCAGCATGTGATTTGCCCCAAGTGTGGCCATGAGTTTGAAGTCAGTTTGCCCCGTTCGGTCGAACGGCTCTCGCGGGAGACCTTGAGACCTCTGTCAGACCTGGAGCTCGTGCGGCACGCCGGGTAGAAACGTGTGGCACCGGCGCCCTCGCCGGTGACGTCGTTGCCCCAGCCTTCTGGCTGGACGCGCCTTCCTTAGATCACCTTACCCTCATCTTCCTTGAAAATCGCCCAGACGTAGAGACGTGGCATTGCCACGTCTCAATGTTCGTACCCTTCCACACCGTGGAGGGTACCCGAAATAAAGCCGCCGGTTCGAGAGTGAGACGCGGCAATGCCGCGTCTCTACAAGTAGGTTTCGTCGCGGAGGCCCAACGCACCGTTGGAACCCTACGATCTTCCCTACCCCACCCCGCCCCGTGTTAGTCTTAAGTTCTTTCCAAACAACCCCATGAACCACGCCCAAGCCTCGCACTTTGACCTTCAGGCCGCTGCCCGGGAAATCATGCTGGACAACGGCTTTGAGCCTGACTTTCCACCGGCTTGCGCCGAGCAGCTTGCGCAGATCAAAGCCGCTCCTCCGCAGGCGGCGCCTACCCAAGATGTCCGCGACCTGCGCAGCCTGCTGTGGTCTTCCATCGACAATGACACTTCACGCGATCTCGACCAGATTGAAGTCGCTGAGAAGCTGCCCGACGGCACGATCAAGGTTCTGGTCGGCATTGCCGATGTTGACTGTTTTGTGGCCAAGGACTCGCCCATCGACCAGCACGCGGCCAAGGAGACCACGACGGTTTACACCGGCGTGCGTAACTTCCCCATGTTGCCGGAGGACCTCTCCACCGGCGCGACGTCGCTGCTGGAAGGCGCGGACAAGTTGTGCACCGTGATCGAATACGTGGTGGACGGACAGGGGCAGGTCGGCAATCACAACCTGTACCGCGCTGTGGTCCGCAACCAGGCGCAACTCACGTACAACGCCGTCGGCGCGTGGCTGGACGGCCGAGCGGCGCCGCCGAAGGTCGCGGCTTCGCTCGCGCTGCAACAGCAACTCCGTTTGCAGGATGAAGCGGCACAACGCTTGAAGGGCGAACGTCACCGCCACGGCGCGCTGGATATCGAAACGACCGAAGTGCATCCCGTGGTCCTGTGCGACCAGGTCATCGATCTGGTCAAGCAGGAGAAGAACCGCGCCACCGATCTGATTGAAGATTTCATGATCGCCGCCAACGGCGTGGTGGCGGTGACATTGCAAGCCAACAAGGTGTCTTCGATCCGCCGCGTGGTAAAGACGCCGGAGCGCTGGGACCGAATTGTGGCCCTGGCGGCGCAACAAGGCGGACGTTTGCCGGCCCAGCCTGATTCGAAAGCGCTTAACGATTTTCTCCAGACGCGCCGAGCTGCCGACCCCGACCACTTTGCCGATCTTTCCTTGGCCGTGATCAAGCTGATGGGACCGGGCGAGTACGTGCTGGAGCGTCCCGGTGAGCCTTCGCCCGGACATTTCGGGCTGGCGGTTGAGAATTACACGCACTCCACGGCTCCGAACCGGCGCTTTGCCGACGTGGTGATTCAACGGCTGGTGAAGGCGGCCTTCGCAGGACGCGCCAATCCTTATACCGACGACGAGTTGTCCAGGATCGCGCGCAACTGCACGGACCGCGAAGACGCCGCGCGCAAGGTGGAGCGGGCCATGTCGAAGCGCATCGCAGCGGTCAGCATGAGCCGCCGCATCGGTGAAGTGTTTGACGCCATCGTGACCGGCGTGACCGACCACGGAACGTTCGTCCGCGTTCTGCAACCGCACGTGGAAGGACTGCTGGTCCACGGCCAACCACCCGGGCAAGGCGTGGACGTCGGCGACAAGCTGCGAGTGAAGCTGATCAGCGCCGACCCCCAGCGCGGATACATTGATTTTGCCAGGGCGTGAGGCCAGAAACAAATGCGGACGTAGAGACGTGGCACTGCCACGTCTCAATGCTTAGGCCATAAACAATATCGTTCCTTTATCTGGAGTCGCGACCTGCCATCCGGTCCCCAAACTGGGTCTTGGAGTTGAATGTTAGACGCGGCAATGCCGCGTCTCTACGGCGCGTTGATTGTTTGCCCTTGAGAGCAACGCTCTAAGAACCCTTACCGCGTCGCGAAGGCCCTGATCCCTGAGTTTCTGAACTCAAAGTTCAGAAGAAATTCACGGTACACATCCTGGCTGGACGACGCGAATTGCCATTTCTGCGCGGCTTCCAGAGCTAGCCGGGCAAAATACTTGCTCGGTCCCGGCGTATCAAGCTCAGCTTCGGCGACTTTGCCGGATGGATCAACGTCAGCCCTTACAATGACGCGGATGGTTCCATGGATTGTGCCGCTGGCCTTTTGCGGCACGTCAGGCAGGACTCGCTGAACAACGCCCGGGCCTGCATCGCCAGTGGGACTGGGGTTGTCGGCGGGCTGCGCTTCAGATCGCAAGGAAGCGGGCTGCGGGTTCATTCCAGGCGTTGCATCCACACGATTGCCCATGCGCGCTGACCCCGGATCTCCCACCCCGCCACCCGCCAGAGGCGGGCGTATCGGGGACCCCGGATTAGGCTTTGGCAAAGGCGGCGCCGACTCGGACTTTGCCGCAGCTACCTCCGGCTGGGCCTCAGGGGGATGCCGCAAGAACCTGAAGCCTGCAAGCAGCACGGCCACTCCTACGACGGCCAGCGCCACCGGGAAAGCCGACCGCCAGACCCAGGACGTTCCTTGAGAACCAACCGCGGGCGCACGTACTGCTGGACGCGACGGGGCAGGCGTTGTTTGCGGCAAAGACTTTTCAGCGACCATGCGTGGCGGCCTTTGCGGCAAAGGCTTCTCAGCCACCATCAGCGCCGGCCTTTGTGCCAAAGGCTCAGCGACGACGCGTTCCGGCTTTTGCGGCGAAGGCTTTTCAGTGATGACACGTGGCGGCTGTTGTACAGGTTTCCCAGCGAGACACGCAGCGATGTTGGCGATCGTCCACCGGGATTGGACATCACGCCGCAGGCAGCCGCGCACAATCTCCAAGAACGGCGCCGGCAAATTTTCCCGCAGCACGGGCTCGACCTGCGCGTCACGCCACAAGGGAAGACGCTGCGTTAAGACCTCGGTCAATGTCACGCCCAGCGACCAGACGTCGGCAGCCGATGTTCTCGCTCCGCCTCCGGCCACTTCCGGAGGATCATAAACAGCGGGCCTCTCCGGACCGCAAAGCGACTCCCCGGTAGGACACAGGCTGTCGCTCGCGAGTTTCAGTTGGTCGCCGGTAGCCAGCACGTTTCCGGGCTTCAGCCGGCCGTGCACGAATCCCTGGCCATGGAGGTAGGCCAGCGCGTTCAGAGTCGGCGCCAGCATCTCGCGAGTCTCTTGGACTGTGAGCGGTCTCTCGGGAACGACCTGAGCGAGGTTCTCTTCCGCATACTCCATCACCGCGAAGATCATGTCGCGGTCGCCCAGCCGGCAACGTCCCGTGTCAAGAAGCCTGATCAGGTTGGGATGCGACAGCTTTTGGATGGCTCGCCATCGGGCGAGTTGGAGTTCTGCGCTTGCCGGGTCGGCGACAACCAGCTTGATGGCCGCGGGCGGAAGTTCCCGCTCCGGATCGTTCGCGAGAAAGACGGCATTCTCCCCGGAACCACCCAGGTACGTGTTGAGTTGAAACTTTTCGTTGACGAGGTGGCCTTCCCACTGCTTCCAGGCCTCAGACATCGTTCCCCGCTTTCTTCCGCCAGACACGAGCGACGGTCGAGTGGGCGCGTGGAAAGGATACCACCAGAGGCAAGGGCATGGCATCTGGCTCGTCGAATGGACGTGGTACATGTACCATGCGGAGCAGTCAGCAGTCAGCAATCAGCAGTCAGCATTCAGCCTACTTCTGCAATCCCGAGCGGAGCGAGGGATCCATATAATCTTCAACGCTCTGAAGGTTAACGATCTTTAACGGTCCGAAGGATACCTTCCCACACGGCCTAACCCACCCTTCCCCGTTCACGGCTGTCAATGCGGGAGTGGGGCTTTCAAAGAAAGCCTTTCCTGAGCCGTCGTTTCTAACCTGGCCAATGCTGAGCGAGTCCGAGGGATCCCGCAAAGCGGGGGACCGATGGCGAGTCGAAGCATCCCGAAGGTCTCCTCCTGCCATGTTGTTTCAGGATCGGATTCTTCACCAGCGCATGGGTCAACACATTGTCCTCCACGATTCTGTGTCTTTTCCGCGCCAATCCCTCCCCCGCGAGATCCCATCCCGAATCCCCGAAGCCAAGGCGAGGGGTGAGGGACCTGCTCCGCGGCAGTTTCGCGTGAGCCAATAAGATCACAGCTCTTTGCGTTTCAGTGTGAAAGTCGCGCCAGGCACAAGATTCCATCTTGGATTGTCCCAGTCCAGGCTCGGGTGGGCCCAGTCGGGTTTGTGCGCGCCAGAATCAGTTTCCGACGCCGCAGCGGAGCAGGTCCCTCACCCCGCTCGTCCGCCCGCGGCGGACTCCGCGGGGATTCGGGATGGGGTCTCGTGGGCGTTGCAGCGCCGCAAGATTGGTAAATCCGAGAGCGTGATACTACGCTTTACCGTTGATCTGGCCGAGCACCTTGGCCAGGAAATGCGATTCAAAGGACAAAGCCTCAAGAGAACTCCCTGAATCATCATGGAACAGGAAAAATCCTTGGGATGCTTCGACTGCGTCCTCGGTCTCCCGCTTTGCGGGATCCCTCAGACTTCGCTCAGCATTGTCCAGGGTTGGGGAATTGAGCTCAGGGGACCGCTGGATGATGATATGGATCCCTCGCTCCGCTCGGGACTTCGGAAATAGAACTACTCCGTGTTTCCGTGTCTCCGTGGTAGGTGTTTGTCTACCTTCCGTACATCGGAAAACCCGCGGTGTCGAGATCGAGTCCCAACTGCAGCCGGGCGGCTTCGCTCATGCGGGCGGGGTGCCAGGGCGGATCGAAGACGACGTCAACACTGAGTCGCTTGACGGTCGGCAAGCCGGCGAGGCGGCGTTGGATGTCGGCCTTCAGGACGTCGGCCATGCCGCAGCCGGGTGCAGTCATGGTCATCTTGATGTCAATCTGGTTGCCGCCGTCGCCGTCCAGCGGCGTGATCTTGCATTCGTAGATCAGGCCCAGATCAACGACGTTGACGGGGATCTCAGGGTCGTAGACCGTCTTGAGCTGGTCCCAGACCAGCTTCTCGGAGAATTCTTGAGGAGCAGCCCCGCCGGCGCTCGAAGCCGGAGCCAGTCCCAGGGCGTCGGCGTCTTTGGCGTCGACTCGGACCATGTAGCCCTGCTCGGTCATCACCGTGTAGCTTCCGCCCAGAGCCTGGGTGAGCCTTACCTTGCTGCCCTCAGCCAGCGGATGCGGTACGCCCGCAGGGATCTGCGTGGCTTCGATAGATCGGGTTAATGTAATGATTTCGCTGTAGCGCATAAAATCTGCAATTAGCAGTTAGCAATTGGCAATTAGCTTTTGACTTTTAGTCATCGGCTGTTAGCCGAGCCTCGAAAATATAGCGCGCTTCCATTAAAAGGCTAGCTGCCAATTGCTATTTGCTAATTGCTATTCCGTCGATACCGCTTCTTCTTTCCCTTCGAGCGCGGCTCGCAGCGCATGCCAGGCCAGCGTGGCGCATTTCACGCGTAGCGGAAACTCCGAGACTCCGGAAAAAACCGCCAGCTTTCCTAAAGAGTCTCTTGTGGCACCGGCGCCCTCGCCGGTGGCTTCTTCCTGGGCCACACGTCCGGTCACCAGGCCGTGAAATTTTTCAAACATCGCTTCCGCCTCGCTCGCGCTCTTGCCCTTCAAAGTCTGCGTCATCATCGAAGCCGAAGCTTTGGAGATGGCGCAGCCGCTGCCCTGGAAGCTGATGTCGTTGATCGCACCGTCCTTCAAGTCCAGATAAATCGTGAAGTGGTCGCCGCACAGCGGGTTGAAACCCTCCACCTTGTGATTCGCCGTCGCCATCTCGCGGAAGTTCCTGGGATGTTTGCTATGCTCCAGAATCACTTCCTGATACAGCTCACGTAGCTCCGACATTAACCGAGCACCCCCATTAACCGAGGACCTCAAGTACTTTATGGATGCCCACCACCAGCGCGTCCACGTCTTCCTTCGTATTGTAGAGCCCGAACGACGCCCGCGCCGTGGCCGGGATGCCGAAACGTTGCATCACCGGCTGCGCGCAGTGGTGTCCAGTGCGCACCGCGATGCCCTCGCGGTCCAGGATCGTGCCGATGTCGTGCGGATGAATCCCATCCATGGTGAACGAGAGGACGCCGGACTTTTCCCTGGCCGTGCCCACGATGGTCACGCCCGGAATCTTTTCTACAGCGCGCGTCGCGTAGGAAAGCACATCATGTTCGTGACGTTCGATGGCTTCCAAGCCGACGTTCCCCAAATACGTGATGGCTGCACCGAACCCGATCGTGTCGGCGATGTTGGGCGTGCCGGCTTCGAATTTGTACGGCAGCTTGTTGTAAATGGTTTTGTCAAAGCTCACCGAGGCGATCATGTCTCCGCCGCCCTGGTAGGGCGGCATGGCTTCCAGCAATTGCGCTTTGCCGTAGAGCACGCCGATCCCGGTGGGCCCGTACATCTTGTGTCCGGAGATGGCGTAGAAGTCGCAATCGAGCGCTTGCACGTCCACCGGCATACGGGCGACGGCTTGCGCTCCATCAACCAGCACCGGAATGTTTCGCGCGTGGGCCATGCGCACCATCTCGCGGACAGGATTGATCGTGCCCAGAGCGTTGGAGAGATGTGAGACCGCCGCAATCTTCGTTTTCGGGCCTAGAAGCTTCTCGAATTCGTCCAAAAGCAGCTCGCCGCGATCGTTGATGGGAGCCACGCGCAGCCTGGCGCCTTTTTCCTCACACAAGATCTGCCAGGGGACGATGTTGGAGTGGTGCTCCATGGCGGTGATCAGGACTTCATCGCCGGCGGCGACGTGCTTGCGTCCGTAACTCTGCGCCACCAGGTTGATGGCCTCGGTGGTGCCGCGGACGAAGATGATTTCTTTCGTATCGCGGGCGTTGATGAGGCGCTGCGCCGCCGCGCGGACCTTCTCGTATTGGTCGGTCGCGCGCTCGGAGAGCGCATGCACGCCGCGATGGATGTTGGAATTATCGTGGCGGTAGTAGCGCTCGAGGGCGTCGATCACGACTTGCGGCTTTTGCGTGGTGGCGGCGTTGTCCAGGTACACGAGCGGCTTGCCGTGAACGTTCTGGTGCAGGATGGGAAAGTCGCCGCGGACCTTTTCCACGTCCAAGGTTTTTGCCTTTGCCGCGGCAACTGGAGGAATCTTGGCGACGATGCTCATCTTTATCCCACCTCCTCAAAGGCTCGCTCGGCCTGCCCCGCCTCACCATGGGCCAAAGCGGCTCTCTCGCCCACAAATTTCGCCGTTTCCGGCAACCACCGCGCCACGAGTTGCTCCACGTGGTCGCGCACCTGGCCAGGATGCATGCGGTCCAGGCATTCGTTGGCGAAAGCCTGCAGGAGCAGATGCTTGGCGGCAACTTCGTCCACGCCGCGCGAGCGCAGATAGAAGAGCGCATTCTCGTCGACCTGGCCGATGGTGGCGCCGTGCGTGCACTTCACGTCGTCGGCGTAGATTTCCAGTTGCGGCTTGGTGTCGATCTGCGCGTCGTCGCAAAGCAGCAGGTTGCGGTTGGTCTGCTTGGCGTCAGTCTTCTGCGCGTCTTTGTGGACGATGATCCGCCCGTGAAACACGCCGTGGGCCTGGCCGTTCAGGATACCGTTGTAGAACTGGCGGCTGCCGCAATGCGGGCTGGCATGCTCCACCAGCATGTAGTTATCCATGTGCTGGCGGCCGTTGGCCATAAACAGGCCGTTGATCAGACACTCCGCGCCCTCGCCGGCCAACACCGGGTGGACGTTGTTCCGCACCAGAGCGCCGCTCAAAAGCAGCGAATGCGAAGCCACGTTGCTGCTCCGCGCCTGCTGGATACGCAGCGTGGAGAAGTTATAGGTCTGCTCGCTCTCGCGCACGATCATATAGTGCGAAACCACGGCGCTTTCTCCCGCCACCAGTTCGGTCACGGTGTTGGACAATGCTGCCTTTTCGCATCCCGGTAATGACACGTAGTCTTCCACGAAAGTGGCTTGGCTGTTCTCTTCAACGATGAACAGGTTGCGCGGGTGGTTCATCGTTGGGTTGGCTTCGGGCGTGGAGACGTAAAGCACGTAGATCGGTTGTTCGACCACCGTGCTGCGCGGGACGTAGACGTAAGCGCCGTCCTCGATGAAAGCCGTATTGAGAGCGGCAAATGCGTCGCGATAGAACGCCAGATAACGCCCCAGATATCCTTCAACCGAGGCGGGATGCGCGGTGATGGCTTCTGCCAGGCTCGTGATCTTCACGCCTTTGGGCAGCGCGGGAATGCGCGAGAACTTCTGCGAGAATTTGCCGTTGATGAAGACGAGACAACAGGCGAATTGCGAGACACCCAGCGGGTCAAGGTCCGCAGCCGAGGGCGGCTGCGCTCCACCGTGCGGGAGTGCGAAACGTGTCTGCGCGACCGCTGAAACATTGGTGAAGCGCCAGTCTTCGTCGTGCGTGGTGGGAAATCCGGTCTCGCCGAATTGGGTGTAACCTTCGCGGCGCAGAGCCACCAGCCACGCCGGTTGATCGCTCAGCCGCTGGCTGAAATCGCCGAATTCCGTAGAGTAGCCGAGCGGAACCGCAGGCTTGGTCAACCCCTCCGCGACAGCTTCGATGATGGCGCTCTTCTTCACGTGGTCTTTCCCTTCCCCGTAGAGACGTGGCATGCCACGTCTCTGAGACGCGACTGTGTCGCGTCTCTACCGCGAAATCGCCGCGGGTTCCGCTTCCGTCCAGCTATACCCTTTCGCTTCCAGCTCCAGCGCCAGCTCCGGCCCGCCGGATTTTACGATCCGTCCGTTGACCAGCACGTGCACATAGTCGGGCACGATGTAGTTGAGCAGCCGTTGGTAGTGCGTCACCACCACGATGGCGCGGTCTTTGCTGCGCATGGCGTTTACGCCTTTGGCCACGACCTTCAGCGCGTCAATGTCCAGGCCGGAATCGGTCTCGTCGAGGACGGCGAGCCTGGGCTCGAGAACCGCCATCTGCACGATCTCGTTGCGCTTCTTCTCGCCGCCGGAGAACCCTTCGTTCACCGGGCGGTTCAAGAACTTCTCGTCCATCTCCAGCAGGCGCATCTTCTCTTTCAGGAGCGGCAGGAAGTCCATGGCATCGAGTTCGTCCTCACCACGCGACTTGCGGAGGGCGTTCAGCGCCGCGCGCAGGAAATAAGCGTTGCTGATGCCGGGAATCTCCACCGGATACTGGAAGGCGAGAAACAGGCCTTCACACGCCGCTTCCTCCGGCTTCATCGCCAGCAGGTCCTTCCCGGCAAGCTGGACCGAGCCTTGCGTCACCTCATAGTTCTCGCGCCGCGCCAGCACCTGGGCCAGCGTGCTTTTGCCGGAGCCGTTCGGCCCCATGATGGAGTGCACTTCGCCCGGGTTCACGGTGAGGTTCACCCCTCTCAGGATCTCGTTGCCGTTGACCGAGGCGTGCAGGTTTTTGATTTCCAGTAAGCTCATCGTTTGTCGTCCTATCCAACGCTCCCCTCAAGACTGATGCTGAGTAATTTCTGCGCTTCGACCGCGAACTCCATCGGCAATTCGCGGAACACTGCCTTGCAGAAACCGTTGATGATCATCGACACGGCTTCTTCCTTGGAGATCCCGCGCTGTTGCAGATAGAAGATCTGATCCTCGCCGATCTTGGAAGTCGAAGCTTCATGCTCCATGCGCGCGCTCGCGTTCCGTACTTCAATGTACGGGAAGGTATGCGCTCCGCACTTGTCGCCGATCAGCAGCGAATCGCACTGCGTGTAGTTGCGCGCGCCGGTCGCGCCCTTCAGGATCTTTACGCCGCCGCGGTAGGTGTTCTGCCCGTGACCGGCGGAGATTCCCTTCGACACCACCGTGCTCTTAGTGTTCTTGCCGATGTGGATCATTTTCGTTCCCGTATCGGCCTGCTGATAATTGTTGGTCAGCGCGACGGAGTAGAACTCGCCCACCGAGTTATCGCCTTGCAGAATGCAGCTCGGGTACTTCCAGGTGATGGCCGACCCGGTCTCCACCTGCGTCCACGAGATCTTGGAGTTCTTGCCCAGGCACTTGCCGCGCTTGGTTACGAAGTTGTAAATCCCGCCCTTGCCTTCCTTGTCGCCCGGGTACCAGTTCTGCACCGTCGAATACTTGATGGTCGCGTTGTCATGCGCGATCAGCTCGACGACCGCGGCGTGCAACTGGTTCTCATCGCGCACCGGCGCGGTGCAGCCTTCCAGATAGCTGACGTACGCTCCTTCGTCGGCGATGATCAGCGTACGCTCGAACTGTCCCGTGTTCTGCGCGTTGATACGAAAGTAGGTGGAAAGCTCCATGGGACAGCGCACGCCCTTGGGGACGTAGACGAACGATCCGTCGCTAAAAACCGCGGAGTTCAGCGCCGCGAAGAAATTGTCGGTGTACGGGACTACCGAGCCCAGATACTTCTTCACCAGCTCGGGATGTTCCTTCACCGCGTCAGAGAACGAACAGAAGATCACGCCCGCTTCCTTCAGTTTCTCCTTGAATGTGGTGGCCACCGAGACGCTGTCAAACACCGCGTCCACGGCCACGCCGGCCAGCAGTTTCTGCTCGTGCAGCGGGATGCCCAACTTTTCGTAGGTCTTCAGGATCTCCGGATCCACTTCTTCCAGGCTCTTCAGTTCCTTTTTCTGCTTGGGCGCGGAGTAGTAAGAGAGCGCCTGGTAGTCGATGGGCGGGTACTTCACGTTGGCCCACTTCGGCTCGGCCTGCTTCTGCTCCTGCGAAGCCCAGTAACGATACGACTTCAGCCGCCACTCCAGCATGAACTCCGGCTCGCCCTTCTTCTGGGCGATCGCGCGGATGATGTCTTCGTTCAGCCCGTTGGGCAAGCGGTCTTCTTCGACCGACGTGACGAACCCCCACTTGTATTCCTGTTTAGTCAGGTCTTCGATTTGGTTAATGGTGCTCATCGCACTCCTTCCACAACTGTGGTCGCCGGTTTGATCGATGCGATCAGCGAACTCCGGCTCTTGCTCTCGTGATGGGCCATCTCATGGTTCAGGTCGGACAACATGACGTTGTCCAGGGCATCGCGCAGCGCGTCGCCGATGATCTGTGAGTTGCTCTTGATCGCGCAGCGGCGTTCCATACCGCAGAGCCCGGGCTCCACGCTGCACTCGGTAAAGCCGATCGGCCCTTCGAGCGCAAGAATGATGTCGGAGACAGAGATCTCTCCAGCCCTGCGCGCCAGGTTGTAACCACCCTTCACGCCGCGATGCGAAACCAGCAAGCCGTTGTCATGCAGCTCGCGAAGCAGCTTACCTACGGTAGGCAGCGGAATCCTGGTCTGCTTGGCCAGCGTCCGCGCCGTGTGCGGAAGGACTTCATCGCTGCGCGCCACGTGCGCCATCAGCACAATCCCGTAATCCGTGAGTTTGTTCAGTCTGAACATGCTTCACGCTCCGGCTCGAACCATAAGTCCATAGCCTTAATACAATACCAATTAAGTATTATTTTAACGGTTGATGAAGGGGAATACAAGACTAAATTGGTAGGGATTTGAAGGGTTTGCGGGTCTGGCCGGGGTGCCAGCCGTAGAGACGCGGCATTGCCGCGTCTCACTATTAACACCACGACGCTTCTAGGGGGAATAGAAGAGGTTTCGGAGAGGCACGAACCAGGCGTTCTCTACGAGAAGCATTGAGACGTGGCGGTGCCACGTCTCTACGTTAAATGGATTTCGAGGTTAGGTGGATTTCGAGCGATTCGGATGAGCCCCGAAACCGCCCGCCCGTACAATGATCGCCGTCGTAGAGACGCGGCATTGCCGCGTCTCACACTCAACCCCATTGATGCTCTTCAGGGAAACATATCGAATCGAATCCGCCCGCAAGCCTTATTGGGACTATTGTTGCTGTGGATCGTATTTTGTGACCATTTGCACGAAGAATCGAAGGGCTCTGTTCGGTAAGGTCGTGGATGATGCAGTGAATCTGTCAGCGATTGGCCGTCACGCGACTGGTTGTTGGCAGGAGATTCCCGCTCACCATCGCAATGTCGAGATCGATGAATTCATCGTGATGCCAAACTACGTGCATGGCATTTATCGTGCTTACAGGACCTGAACGATTGCCGACGCTGCGCCGTCGCGGGCAGATCAAACGAATTGCCGAGTTAACTTCGGTCCATCCTCAGCCAGGGTCGTTGGGTGCCGTAGTCGGATCTTTTAAGGCCGCGGTCTCGTATTGGTGCAAGACGCGCGATCTCGAGTTTGGTTGGCAGCCTCGTTTTCATGATCGGATTATTCATGGCAAGAATTCCTTGAAGGCAGTCCGCCAGTATATCCGAGAGAATCCCGCCAATTGGCAAAAGGACACGTTGCTTGTAGCGTAAACAGTGAGACGTGGCAGTGCCACGTCTCTACGTTAAGGGGCTTCCAAGCGCAACGACATCGATGCTCTCAAGGACATCGCCGCCGGCAACAGAAGCCCTTACCGCACGCTCGACTCCGAGACGTTCTGAGGAACTCTGGTTCTCGCGAAGAGCCGGGCCCCGGTCCACAACAGCTGAATTCCCAGGAACAATGTGATCACCGTGGTGAGAACCTTCAGCTTGGCGGACGGCACCTTGGCGGTGAACGCGCATCCCAGCAACACTCCTGGAACACCGCCCAGCAGCAACCCTTTCAGCAGCGGAGCGCTGACGGATCCCAGACCAAAGTGAAAGATGGAACCTGCACCGGCGAGGGCAATCCCAAACAGGATGTCGGTTCCCACCACCTGGGCCGCGGTCAAATCGGAGCAGTTGAAAAGCAGCAGCGTGCCCAAAGCCCCGGCGCCGGCCGACGAAAATCCGGTCTCGAGGCCGATGGGCAAGGTCAGCCAGGGAAGCCACGGGCTGCTGTCACGGCGCGAGCCTGGTTGCCGTCGAGCGAAAAAGAGAGTGAGCGCGGCGGAGACGATCAGCGTCGCGCCGATCAACATGAGCACCACGGGATTCGAGTTCGAGCGCATATTCGCCAAAAGATACGTCCCGGCGAGAAGTCCCGGGACGGCGCCCAGCAACATCCGGCGCAGATAAGGAAAATGCACCTTCTTGCTCGCCACAAAAAATGGCGCGGCCAGTGTCTTGATGACGGTCGAGAAGACCAGAGCTGTCCCCACGGCCTCAGCACCGGAGATACCGCAGACCAACACCAGCATGGGCGTGGTGAAGCTGCCTCCTCCCACGCCGGTCAGCCCTACCAGAACCGCGATCACAAATCCGATGGCCACTTCCATCTCAGTCCTCACGCTTCGAGAATGTATGAATTCCGCACTCCAGTTTCTTCCCTGCCCATCGTCCAGAGCGAGGGTCGCCCGGGTCGAGGGGAAGGCTGGTACACGGTTCGCACCCGATGCTGGGATAGCCGAGGTGGTAGAGCGGCAAGAGTTCAATCTGGTGACGAGTCACGTATTCCGATACCTGGGGCCAACTCCAATCGGCCAGCACGCTGATTTTGTCGATGGACCGGCCTGAAGGCAGGTGGTGCCGCTCGATCTTCTTGAGGTTCTTTCGTGTGGGCGATTGTTCACGCCGCAAGCCCGTGAACCAAAGATCGAAATCCTCAAGAGCCGCCATGAGCGGGTCCACTTTTCTGAGCTGGCAGCAGCGGCCGGGATCCGTCCGGTTCAAAATGCCAAACGCACTCTCTTGGTCGGCTACCGACATCGCCGGCGCGAGGTTGCGCAGGTTCAACTTCCACGTCGCAGCCATGCGATCGCGGTAGGCATAGGTTTCTTGAAAGTGGTAGCCGGTATCGAGGAATAACACCGGCAATCCGGACACGCGACTGCGCAGCATGTCGAGAACCGCCATGTCCTCCGCCTGGAAGCTGCAGGTGATGCAGACTCGCCCGCAGGACTCTGACAGCACGCGATCCATCAACACTTCCGCCGAGAGAGCTTCGGCGCTTTCAAGAAGTTGGGAGGTCATGGGTTTTGCTTCCTCCTTCGTCGCGAAAATATCTGCTCTGCTCCACGAGGAAACTCAGGATCTCCCTAGACGCTGCAGCGTCGGAACAAAGCGAAGGATCCGCAACGAAGAACGCGTTCTCTCCATAGATTTCCTCCGCGACCTTTCGCAGGTCGCCATGATTTTGATCGTCAATGGAAAAGACGGCGATCGCTCCCATACGGCGGAGCATGGTAACGGCCGGGCGCAGATCGCCTGTCGCGAAGTCCGCGGGTGAAACGATCTCGACCTGCCAGCCATGCTTCAAGATCGCGCGTTCCACCTGATCAGCGAGTGCCGCACGGCCTTCAATCCAGATGGCAGCCGGCGGATGTCCGTTACGGCGCATGCGCTCTTCGAACGGATCGCGCCGCGTCGCAGGCCGCGCCCCAGCCACTGCCGCTTCCACCGTGCCTTCGATCATCCCCGCGGCAACAGTGGCGTTGTTCATGGGATCGATGAGGATGAAACTTCCGGTGACGCGGTTCTGGGAGTAAGGGTCGAAGAAGAGCGGCTGCGTGGTTTCTACGTGGACCGCGGCAATATCGTTCATCTCGGGAGGCGACGGCGGGCCCTCATGGAGTGTGTTCACGTCAACCCGGTGAAGAATCTTGGCCACACGGGCGCGGACCGTCCGCGTGCTGTGCTTCAGCAAATAGAACTTCTCGTTCTGGCAGGGATCGGCGTGCAGCCACACCAGCCTGGCCGAGAAACGTGCAGAAGGTTTCGGCGGATTGGCCTCATGGGCGAGCAAGTCTCCGCGGCCGAGATCGATTTCGTCGTCCAGCGTGACGGTGACTGAACTTCCCGCAGCAGCATGCTCCAGCTCGCCATCGAAGGTGACGATCGATTTCACGCGGCTCCTGGCTCCCGAGGGCAGCGCGATGACCGCGGCGCCACGATGGAGAACGCCAGACGCGACGCGGCCGGCGAAACCGCGAAAACGTCCATCGGGTCGAATGACGTACTGCACCGGAAAGCGAAGAGGCCGCCGGTGGTCGTCTTTGCCGAGCGGAATGTTCTCTAGATACTCGAGCAGCGTGGGGCCGAGGAACCAGGGCATACGCGCGCCGGCGGCGGCGATGTTGTCGCCTTTGAGCGCGCTCACCGGGATGGTCTGCACGTGGGCAATGCCGAGCTGGCGGGCCAGATCCTCAAATTCTCCGGCGATCGCGGCAAACACTTCTTCTCGATACTCGACCAGATCCATCTTGTTGACCGCCGCGACCACGTGCCGAATGCCCAGCAGCGACGCTATGCAGGTGTGCCGCCGGGATTGCGTGAGCACGCCGCGCGTGGCATCGATCAGGATGATGGCGGCATCGGCGTTGGAGGCGCCGGTGGCCATGTTGCGCGTGTACTGCTCGTGGCCGGGCGTATCGGCAATGATGAATTTGCGGCGCGGCGTGGAGAAGTAACGGTAGGCCACGTCAATGGTGATGCCTTGTTCGCGCTCGGCGCGCAGACCATCCGTCACCAGCGACAGATCGATAGGACCGTCCGAGCGATTGATCCCGCTCTTCTGAATCGACACCAGCTGGTCTTCGTAGATTCCCCTGGTGTCGTACAGAAGGCGTCCGATAAGGGTGGACTTGCCGTCATCCACGCTGCCCGCGGTGGTGAAGCGCAACAGATCCGCCTGGGGCGCGGCCTGGCCGGCGGACTTGAGGATTGCCCGGGAAGTGAACGGTTCTTGCGTTGTGGCATTCATCAGAAATATCCCTCCCGCTTTTTCAGTTCCATGGATCCCTCCTCGTCATGGTCGATCACGCGGTTTTCGCGTTCCGAGCGCCGGAATCCAAGCATCTCGTCAATGATCTTGGGCACCGTATCGGCGTCCGAGAGAATCGCTCCCGTGCACGGCACGCAGCCGAGCGACCGCATACGGCACTTAATCATTTGCGGCCGCTCGCCGGAAAGAAGGCGGACGCCGTGCTGGGCCAGCAAAATCGAGTTGCCACGCTGTACGGCTTCGCGCTCTTTGGCGAAGTACAGCGGAACAATGGGGATGTTTTCCGCGGCGATATAGAGCCAGACATCGAGTTCGGTCCAGTTGGAGAGAGGAAAAATGCGAATGCTCTCGCCTTGGTTGTGACGGCCGTTGTACAGGCTCCACAACTCGGGCCTCTGGTTCTTGGGATCCCACTGTCCCTGGCTGTCGCGGAACGAGTAAACCCTCTCCTTCGCGCGAGACTTCTCTTCGTCGCGCCGGGCGCCGCCAAACGCCGCGTCGAAACCGCCCTCGGCCAGCGCGTCCAGCAGCGCGCGGGTTTTGAGCAGCCCGCAGCACCGCTGCGTGCCCAAGTCATAAGGATTGGCGCCGTCGTCGAGAGCCTTGCGGTTAGTGTGGACGATCAACTCCGCGCCGACCTGCCGGGCGTACCAGTCGCGAAATTCGATCATCTCGGGGAACTTGTAGCTGGTATCGATATGGAGCAGGGGAAACGGAATCTTTCCCGGAAAGAATGCCTTCTGCGCCAGCCGCAGCATGACCGACGAATCCTTGCCGATGGAATAAAGCATCACTGGCCTCGCGAATTCCGCGGCGGCTTCGCGAAGGATGAAGATGCTCTCGGCTTCCAGCTCTTGCAGATGGTTCGTCAGCATGATCGATTGCCTGTTCCCTCTCTCTCGCGAGTCCCCTGGGATGCCTGGCTCTTCTTTGCGCCAAAAAACAAACCCGCCACCTGAGGTCGTCTCAGGTGGCGGGTGAACTTGATCTAGATTAAGACTAGTCTATTTCACGAACCCATCCTCCCAGACGCGCGCGCCCGCACAAGAGCAACAACAAATACAAATCGCGTTGGGAAGCAATGAGTTCATTCGTAAAGCACAAGGTACACTGGATGGCTGAGCTGTGTCAAACGGGACCGTTTTGGGAAGCTGTCCCGCCAAGTACAATGATGGCCGTAGAGACGCGGCACCGCCGCGTCTCACACTTAGCCTCAAGACGCTTTTCAGGCGCAAGGACACGCCGTATGTTGCGCAAACATTGAGACGTGGCAGTGCCACGTCTCTACGTTCAGGCGGATTTCTAAGACCGCAAGATTCTCGGGCAGATGTGACGCAAATTTTGAGACGTGACCGTGCCACGTCTCTACGTTCAGGGGGATTCCATGGCTGCAGGATTCTCGGGCAAGATCGCCCTGGTGACCGGTGGAACCGGAGGGCTGGGGAGGGCGGTGAGTCTGGCGTTTCTGCGCGAGGGCGCGTCCGTGATCGCCACGTACGTCATCAAAGACGAAGCTGAGGCGCTGAAGGATATCGCCGGCAGCAACGCCAAGCTGGAAATCCTGCCGCTGGATGTCACCGACGAGTCCGCCTGCCGCAACCTGGTGGATGGCATCACCGCGCGCCATGGCCGCCTCGACGTGCTGGTGAATACCATCGGCGCCTACGCCGGCGGGAAGCCGCTGTGGGAAACGGAAGCAAAACTTCTGCAATTTATGCTGGCTCTCAATCTCAACTCCGGCTTCAACATGGCGCGGGCCGTGGTCCCGCCGATGCTCAAGCGAAACGCCGGCGCCATCGTCAATATCGCAGCCAAGGCGGCGTTCGATCACGCTGCCGGCGCGGCGGCGTATGCGGCGTCAAAGTCCGCAGCGCTGGCCCTGTTCGATTGTCTGGCCCAGGACCTCAAAGGGAGCGGCGTGAGAGTGAACTCCGTCTTGCCCAGCATCATCGACACGCAAGCCAACCGCGAAGCCATGCCCAACGCTGATTTTTCCAAGTGGCCCAAGCCGGACGAGATTGCCCAGGTCATTCTGTTTCTCTCGAGCGATCAAGCCAAGCTCGTTCACGGCGCCGCGGTCCCGGTGTACGGGCAGAGCTGAGGGGATCGCCGGAATCGCCAGGGGTGGCATCCCGGTCTGCTTTTCGCCAGTCGTGCGCCGCTCCGTCCCCCACGAGACACCATCCCGAATCCCCGAAGCCAAAGGCGATGGGGTGAGGGACCTGCTCCGCTGCTGCGTCCGGGAGTGATACACTGCTCGCCCCCATGAAGCGCTTCTGGTGCTACATCATGTCTAACAAGTCACGACGACTCTACATTGGCTTCACAGACAACATCGTGGGCAGAACCGTAGAGCACAAGGAGAAACTTTTTCCGAATAGCTTTACGGCGGAATACGTCTTTGACATGCTGGTGTATTACGAGGAATATTCGAGCGCCATACGAGCAAAGATGCGAGAGAAAGAGATCAAGGGCTGGCGCCGCGAAAAGAAGCTGAAACTGATTCTGGCCGACAATCCCGATTGGGCCGACCTGAGTTTGGAGTGGCAGGATCATCCGGGATGGAACCTAGTGCCCGGAGCTACCTTCAGACTGAAACGTAAGCAACGTTGATCTTCTTGGCTCCCGCGAAACCGCGGCGCAGCAGGTCCCTCACCCGCTCGCCTTCGCTCCGCGGGATTCGGGATGGGGTCTCGTGGGGGAGGGATTGGCGTAGGGTAGAGAAAGCGTAGTGCGCGATAGCTCTTTCCCTCTTCCTTAGCTGCGCCGCCTTCCGGCAGGACGTTCGCCTTTTGTAACTTGGGGATTGCAAGCGACTTG
>Ga0126379_10000230_pt1 | contig 29722 bp, 35 predicted proteins | sample PanSoiMetPlot_24_FD_92640 | JGI IMG/M metagenome (GOLD analysis project Ga0126379, IMG submission 92640) | Tropical forest soil microbial communities from Panama - MetaG Plot_24 | ecosystem: Environmental > Terrestrial > Soil > Tropical forest > Bulk soil | place: Panama | collected 2016-02-17
ACCAGCTAGGAGGCTGCTTATGCCCACATTCGATGCCGGAACCGTCGTAGAGGCCCTGGACTGGGACTTCAATGCGGCCGGGGTCAAGGCCAAGGGCACCATTCCCGAGCCGTCAGATGCGGCGATCGGCAAGTTCCTCGATCAGGTCAAGACCCTGTACGGCAAGGCGCAGAAGTCTGGCATGGCCGTCGATGCGTCCGAGGGCCTGACCCCCGACCAGATGCTGGAAGCCCTGGCCGCGGTCACCGGGGATGCCTACGTGGAGTTCATGGCCGACCTGGCCGGGATCTTTGCGGAACTGTGCAGCGACAAGCCGAGCAAGACCAACCTGCTCGCGCTGCCGATGCGGGTGCGGGTCAAGTTCTACGCCTGGGTCCAGGAGGAAGTGGTCAACCCGGAAGCCGGGACCGGCGCTGGGACGGTGGCGCTGAGGTCAGTGCCACCCGCAGTCGCCGGGTAATCGTCTATGTCGCCCGCCGCTACTTCGGGCTCGGCCCCGAGGAATGGGACGCGCTCGGGTGGGCCACCCAGCGGGCCTACCTGGAGGGCCTGGAGGCTGACGGGACGATCAGCTTCAAGGGCGGCGGAGGCGAGGAAGGATTCCCGGCCGCGAGCGCGGGCGGGCCGCAGGTCAGGAAGGCGGTTGATGCCGGGACCGACGTCATCGACATCACTGCCATGAGGAAGCAGTTGGAGAATCGGGGTGAGTGATGTTCGACGCGGGGACGATCATCGCGCACCTTGATCTGGAGGACAACGATTTCGACCGCAAGCTGCGGGCCGACGTCGCCAAGATCGAGGCGTTTGAGCGCGGCGATCATGAGATCAAGCTCAGCGTAGATCTCGACCAGGCGGGCATCGACCGGGCACGCGCTCAGATCGAACGGCTGGACCGGCAGGCCACCCAGGACGCCAAGCGGCGCGGCGGCATCTTCTCCTGGCTGACCGGTGCGGGCGGCGGCCTGGCGGGAGCGGCCGGGCCGGGCCTGAACACGGGCCTGGCCAGCCGCCTGGTCAGCGCCCGCACCGCGGCGATCGTCGGCGGCGGCGGCGTGGCGCTGGGCGCGATCCCGGCCCTGCTCGGCGCGGGGCTCGGCGGCGGCATCGGCCTGGCAGGCGCTGGCGTGGCCGCGCTCGGGTCCCGGCTGCTGATCGGCACCAAGCAGCAGCCAGGCGAGCTTTACGCCCCGGCCCAGCGGGCGCTCAAGCAGCTAGACACCATGATGAAGTCGGCCGCCCAGCCGCTGGTCGGCCCGCTGCGCACGGTGTTCCGCGAGCTACCCGGGCTGATCCACCAGGTGGGACCGGCGCTGCGGCAGATGTTCGCCGGGGCGGCCACGCTGATCTTGCCGGTGGTCCACGGGCTCGCCCAGCTAGCCCACGACGTGCTGCCGCTGCTCGGCCAGGCGTTCCGCGCTGCTGCGCCGCTGATGCGCCCGCTGCTGTCCGGGCTGGATGCCCTGCTCAAGGGGTTCCTGCCCGGGGTGATCTCGCTGATACGCGCAGCCCGGCCTGCCATGGCTGCCTTCTCCGGCGTCCTCGGCGTGCTCGGCCGCGGGCTCGGCGCGATGCTCCGCGACATGGCCCCCGCGATCAAGGCCAGCGCGATCATCTTCCGCGGGCTGGGCGATCTGCTCGGTGCCCTGTTCCCCATCGTCGGCAAGCTGGCAGGTGCCTTCGCCCGCAACCTGGCCCCCGTGTTTACCCAGCTAGTCGGCGTAATTCGACAGCTTCTTCCATTTCTGCGTCCCATCGGGGACGTCCTGGCGAAGCTCGCGGGCGCGGTGCTCCGCGATCTTGTGGCGCTGCTCCGGCCGCTGGCTCAGTTGCTGGTCACCATCGCGCCCAGTTTCGACATTCTGGCCAAGGCGCTCGGCCAGACCTTTGACGTGCTGGAGTCCACGGGCCTGTTCGGCGTGCTGGCCAACGCGCTGGAGCGGCTGGCCCGGCCGCTGGGCCGGTTGATCAACGATCTTGTTAAGCAGCTAGCGCCCTACCTGCCGGTGCTCATCGCCGCCTTCGCCCAGTTCCTGGACATCTGCGTCACGCTGGCGGCGGCCGGGCTCGGCGCAGTGATCGGTGGCCTGGACTGGCTGATCCGCCACGTGCCGGGCCTGGTGCCGATCATCGCCGGGTCCTACCTGGCCTTCAAGGGCTACCAGTTGGTGTCCGGCTGGGTGGGTGCTGCCCGCAAGGCGATCGAGTTGCTGACCGCCGAGGAAACGCTGAACAAGGCCAAGGCCGTGGCCGACATCGTGGTCAAGGTCGCCAAGGTCATCTGGTCCACCGCGGTGATGGTGGCGCAGTATGCCATCCAGGCGGCAGCGGCCACGGCAGCCTTCATCGCGGAGAACGCGGCCACCCTCGGCATCATCGCGGGCATCGCCCTGCTGGTCGGCGCGATCATCTACCTGGCCACGCACTGGAAGCAGGTCTGGCACGTCATCGTCACGGTGGCCGAGGACGTCTGGCGGTTCCTGACCCACGGCTGGGGCCAGTTCCTGATCCCCGGCCTGTTCCTGATCCGCAAGACCGTGGAGTTCGTCCGCGATCACTGGCAGCAAGCCTGGACCGACATCAAGAACTGGGCGCTAGACGCCTGGCACTTCATCCACGACTACATCATCAGCCCCATCGTCAACGCCTTCACGCAGACCCTGCCCAACGCCTTCTCCACCGCGGTGAAGTGGATCGGCCAGCGCTGGGACGACATCAAGTCGGTGATCCGCACGCCGGTCGCCTGGGTGATCGACCACGTGATCAACGGGCTGATCGGCGCGTTTGACTGGATCACGTCCAAGGTCGGCCTGGGCAAGCCCATCAGCCCCATTCACCCGTTCGGGCTGTCCACGGGCGGGCAGATCCCCGGCTACGGCGGCGGGGACCGCCACCTGGCGCTGCTGGAAGGCGGCGAGGCGGTAGTCAGCAAAGAGACAACCCGGGCGCACGCCCAAGAGCTTGCGTCCTGGGGGGTGCCCGGCTTCCAGCAGGGCGGCGTGGCCGGGGCTCGGGCCAACCTCAACTCGCTCCAGCGGGCCAGCAAGCGCTCGGGCGGCTGGCTGGGCGATGCGCTGTCTGGCACCGGCCACTTCCTGTCCGGCCTGGTGCACAAGGTCGGGGACGTCGGCAAGATCACCGCGGCGATCTTCTCCGGCAACATGACCGCGCTCACCAACGCGATCGGTGACCTGATCGGCTTCCACGGCACGGGCGGCGCGGTCGCTGAGCTAGGCCAGATCCTGACCGCGGTCCCCCGCGAACTGATCCACGACGTCGCCAAGTTCTTCATCGGCCAGGGCGGCGGCGCGAGCGCCAACGCCATCGTCCGCTACGCGATGAGCTTCCTCGGCAAGGTCCCCTACGTGTGGGGCGGCGCGACCCCGGCCGGGTGGGACTGCTCGGGCTTCGTGACCTGGGTCTACAACCACTTCGGCATCCACCCGCCGCGCACCGCGGACGCCCAGTGGGGCTGGGTCCGGCGCGTCGGGCGGCCGACCCCGGGCGGGCTGGCGTTCTTCGCGGGCGCGGACGGCAGCGCGGCCAACCCCGGGCACGTCGGCATCCCGATCAACGCCACCCACATGATCAACGCCTACACGACTGGCACCAACACGATCATCAGCCCGATTGCCGGATCAGCCGGGGCGATCTCGGGCTACGGCATCCCGCCTGGCGGCTTCGGCGGCGTCCGGGGCGGCACGCAGCACGGCTCCTGGACCTTCCCGGGCCTGGAGCACCTGTGGATGAGCGCGGGCGGGCCTGCGTGGAACGAGCGCACAGCAGCCGCAATAGCCCTAGCGGAATCAGGCGGCAATCCACTCGCACGCAACCCATCAGGCGCGTCAGGGCTCTGGCAGATCCTTGGCCAGGTCTACCCCGGCAACATCTTCAACCCCTACATTAACGCCCGCAACGCGGTGCGCAAGTACTACGACGCGGGCGGCTTCTCCCCGTGGGTCACCTACACGACCGGGGCCTACCGGCAGTTCATGGACCAGGGCGGCTGGCTCGGCCCCGGCATGGGACCGGTCAACCTGACCGGCAGGCCCGAGGCGGTGCTGAACCCCGGCCAGTCGGCAGCCTTCCTCAACCTCGCGGAGGCGGCGCACCGGCTGTCCCGCGGCGGGCATAGCGGCCAGTTGCTGCGCGACGTCCACCTGATGCTGCCCGAGGGCACCACGATCGCAGAGGCGCTGCGCGAGATCGGCTGGGCGCTGCGCACCACCAGGCAGCAGAGCTTCGCGGGGGTGCCCGGTGGCTGAGCCCACGCTGGCCCTCGGCCAGTACTCGATCGGCACCGAAATGACCGGGGGCGATCCGGCCACGGTGATCTTCGGCTACGGCACGTCCAACCTGGTCCAGAACACCGCCGTGGACCCCGGCAACCCGGCCACCCAGGACGTCGCGGTCACCGGCCACGACGGCCAGCAGTTCGGCATCGACACCCTGCCCGGGATGCAGGTCACGCAGACCGGGCTGAGCTACATCAACGCCAACGGCAAGGGCGCGCTGGACGCCTACGGCGTGCTGGCCGCCAAGTGGATGGACCCCCTGGTCCGGCTCACCCCCGACGCGGTGCAGATCCTGCGGGCCTTCTACCCGGTGTCGGCCGTGACCCGGCGCTGCTACGGCCGCGGGCGGCGCATCGCCCCCACCTACGGGCTGGCCAACCAGGGCGCGGTCCCGTGGACCTCGATCTTCCAGGCGTCCGACACCTGCTGGTACTCAGACATCGAGAGCAGCCTGACCCTGACCACCGCGCCGAGCTTCCTGGGCACCCTGGCCTTCCCGGTCACCCCGCCGTTCGCCTGGGCGGCGCAGGCCAACTTCCAGCAGAACACGATCGTCAACACCGGCCCGAGCGCCACCTGGCCGGTGATCACCTTCACCGGCCCGGCCAACGGGCAGTTGGTCACCCCGTCGCTGGCCTACGTCAACACTCCGGTCAGCGTCGGCTACCAGGGCTCGCTCAAGCCGGGTGACTCGCTGGTGATCGACACCCGGCCCTGGAAGCGGACCGCGCTGCTGAACGGGGCCAGCGTGGCCGGGCTGCTGACCGGCAACCCGATGATCGCCATGCAGCTACAGCCAGGCAGCACCCTGGCCAAGCTGTCCGGCACCGACTACACCGGCACGGCCACCTGCGTCATCCGGTGGCGCAACGCCTGGCAGGCCATAGGAGGAACGCTGTCATGACCTTCCAGAGCGGCGTGTGGGCTGTTGACGGCAACACCGTCTCCGGCGCGCTGGCCCGGCTGATGAACCAGGGCGCGACCCTCGGCGCGCAGGGCGTGGTCGGCCACCTGGACTGCATCGTGCAGGCCACCACGCCGACGCCCACTGCGGGCATCGTGATCACCCCGGGCATGGTGGTGATCCTCGGCCAGGAGACGACCTACCAGGGCAGCTACTTCGGCTGGAATGTCGGCAACGACACCACGCTGAGCATCGCGCCCACGGCCGGGGCGGTCCGCTCGGACATGATCGTCGCCCGCGCCGAGGACCCCACCTGGTCTGGCTCGCCGTGGGGCGGGCCTGCGTCCGGCCAGATCATCTACCCGCGGGTGATCTCCGGTGTGTCAAGCTCGGCCGTCGTGCCCCCGGCCGGGATCTCTGCCATCCCCCTGGCCCGGATCGACATGCCCGCCAGCACGTCTACGGTGCAGTCCGCCTACATTCACGACCTGCGGCAGGTCGCCATCCCGCAGAACTTCACCTTCCAGCTATCGGCAGCCGGGCCGGGCACCGGAAACAACTGGACCACGGGCGCGAGCACGGTGGCCTGGCCGCCCGGCGCTAGCTGGCCGGTGGCCATCCCGTCCTGGGCCACCTACCTGGTGCTGGACTGGGCGATCCACCAGGCGCAGTGGGTGTCCGGCTGGGCGCGGGGCAACGTCTGGCCGGTGATCGGGTCCAGTGTCACCGCGCCCACGGTGAGCTTCCCGCAGGCCCTGTGCTCGATCAACACCACCACGGCCTACCGGGTCACCATCGGCGGCGCGGGCACCGTGGCCATCCCCGCCTCGATCCGCGGCACCACACAGACGCTCCAGTTCGCCCAGGCCAAGGCCGGTCAGAACGGAGTCATGCAGGTCGATGAGGGGTCCTCGGTCGCCGTCATCGGCACGTTCCAGCAGCAGGCCGTCCTGGCCTAACGAGAGGAAAGATGATCATGTCCATGGACATCAACGGCGGGGCGGACAAGCTGACTGTTGCCGTGCTCGCCCCGCACCACGACACCGCGGCGGCCAAGACCGACTTCCAGGTGGAGCGCTGGGACGCCGACGCCACGGCCTGGCTGGCCCGCAGGCTGCGCAGCGCTGGCGACTGGCGGCCGGGGATGGACCTGACCCCGGCGCTGTTCGCCAAGCACCAGGTCGCGCCCTACTCGGTCACCGTGCATGAGAACTGCAACATGGTGCTCCAGGCCGGGTGGGTGGCGCTGCTCGGCGGCATCGCCGGAACCTCGATCACCACCAAGTGGGGCGCGACTGTCGGCCGGATCGGCATCGGTGACTCATCGACGGCAGCGGCCTACGCGCAGACCGACCTCCAGGCCAGCACCAACAAGTTCTACCAGCTAGTCAGCGGCGCACCGACGATCGCCACCGGCTCGGCCCCGGCCACGCTGACCTTCACCGCGGTGTTCGCGGGCGGCAACGCCAACTACGCCTGGCAGGAGTTCGTCTGCGATGAGGGCACGGCGTCCAACACCGGCCCGGTGGTGGCCACCTGCCTGAACCGCGGGGTCAGCGCGCAGGGCACCAAGGCGGCCGGGCAGACCTGGACCGCGACCGCCACCATTTCGTTCGGCTTCCCGAGCGGGTCCGGCACGGTGAGCTAAATGCCAGTCGGCATCAGCCAGCTTCTCAACTGGGGATCGCCGTGGCAGACCGCAGCGGGCACCGTGCTCAACACGGCGGTCACGCAGACGATCAGCCCGCAGGGGGTCGGCCCGCAGGACTTCTCGGTGGCCACGGCCTACCTGTACTACGGGTCCACGATCCGGCTCACTGCGTCGGGCATCCTGACCACCACCGCGACCTCAACCACGGCCACGATCTTCCCCACCGCGGGCACCGGGCCGACCACGCTCTGCACCCCTGTCGGCATCACCACGGGCACGACGGTGATCACCGGCATCCAGTGGCTGTGGGAGAGCTACCACACGATCATCCAAGCGGGGGCCAGCACCGGGAACACGATCAGCAGCTTCGGCAAGCTGAGCCTGTTCAACTCCGGCGCTGGCCTGCCCGCTAACCCGATCGCACTGACTGCCACGCCGGGCATGGCCCTCGCCGCGCCCAACTCGGCGGGTGACACCCTGTCCGCGGTCAACACGGCCGTGGCCATGCCGATCATGATGCGCGGCACCCTGGCGGCGGCCAACGCGACTCTCCAGTGCAACCGGTTCCTGGTGGAGCACCTGTACGCATAAACGGGAGGCAGCCGGGCCTAGCGGAGGGAGGCAGGCGTGCCACTCCTGGGAGCCTCCCCCGTCGCCGTGGTGCCGCGCCTGCCAGGCCGCCCGGTCACCGCCGCGCCGGATGCCACGGTCGGCTTGCAGCCGCTGCTGCCCCCGGGCGCTGCGCCGTACGTGTTCGTCAACAACCAGGTCGGCGGCTCGGGCACTAGCCGCACCTTCACCGTCCCGGCCAACCAGCCGCCCACCCAGCAGGGCGACACCCTGCTGATCACCCTCAACATCGCCTCGGCCGCGATGACGATCAGCGCCGTCACCGACAACGCGGGCAACACCTACACCCTGGACAGCGCCGGGACCACGACCGCGCCGCAGCACCGGAACTACCGCTGCGCCAACGCCAGCCCGGTCGCGCCGGGCACCGTGATCACGGTCACCACGTCGGCCACCAACGCCACCCTGTGCCTGGGCGGGATCTGCATCCCGGGCGGGGCCTGGGAAGCCGTGCCGGACGTCATCAGCACGGTGACGCACTTCGCCAGCCAGACCTCACAGAGCCTGTCGATCACGCCGACCGGCGACAACGAACTGATCTTGATCATCGGCACCAACCAGTCGATCGGCGGGCCGAACTACGTCCAGCCGCCGTTCTACGGCTGGTGGATCAACACGTCAGTGGCGGGCACCAACGAGATCACCTGGGCCTACCTGCCGTGCGGCGCGGGCACGGCCGGGGTGGCGCAGACCGCCACCATCAGCTTCGGCCAGCAGAACAACGGCAACATCTGCGGCTTCGCGTTCGTGCCCAACCAGATCGCCCTGGCCGACGCTGCTGCGGCCGTCGATGCGATCGTGGCCGGGCCGGGCTTCACCGTGGCCACCGGGCTGACCACCGGCTCGGGCACGTCCCGCACCGCCACCGTGAGCGCGCCGACGCAGGCCGGGGACACCCTGCTGGCCCTGGTCACCACCCAGGCCACCGCCTGCACGATCAGCAGCCTCACCGACGCCCGGGGCAACGTCTACACGCTGGACCGGTCCAACACATCGGCGCTGCCGCTGGCGTACTACTTCCGCTCGCCCGGCGCGACCGGGGGGCCGGGCGGCACGCCGACCGTGGCGCTCCAGTCCGGGGACATCGTGACCGCGACGTCGGCCGCGCAGACCGGCAACGTGGAGATCCTGCTGGCAGACATCGGCGCGGTCGGCGCGGTCGATCAGATCTCGGCCGTCGCCACCGGCAGCGGCGGCACGGCCAGCGCGAGCGTCACGCCCACGGCCAACGGCGAGATCTGCGTGGGCCTGCTGGCTAGCAGCAACACGGGCGGCCAGCCGGTGGTCGCCGCGCCGTATGCCCCGATCGGCAGCTACCACACAGGCGTCAACATCTACAACACCATCGCCAGCCAGGCCCTGGCCGCGGGCACCGGCTCCGGCGTGGCGCAGACCTTCTCCGCCACGATCACGCCCATCGCCTGGAACGCGGTCCAGTACAGCTTCCTGCCGCCGTCCGCGGCCAAGATGGCCACCCTCACCGACGCCTTCCCGGGCTCGGCAGTGGACACCACCAAGTGGACCGCCTTCCCCTCGGCCGGGGGCTCGGTCAGTGTCTCGGGCAACGTGCTGTCGCTGACTGACACCGCGAGCACGGCAGCCTTCTCGGTGCTCCAGTCCAACGCCAGCTACGACCTGACCGGCAGCTACCTGCTGGCCAGCCTGGCCAGCGCGGGCACCCAGGCCACCAACACCCTGGCCCTGATGAAGGTCCAGGCGGACGCCAGCAACTCGGTCCAGATCCTGGTGCAGAACGGCACCCTGGCCGCCCAGCACCAGGTGGCCGGGTCCTTCTCCGCCCTGCTGGGATCGGTCACCTACTCCGCGACCGCGCACAAGTGGCTGCGTATCCGCGAGGCGGGCGGCACGCTGTTCTACGAGTTCAGCGCGGACGGGATCAACTGGAGCACGCTCTACAGCGAGGCCAACCCGATCACGCTCACCGCGCTGACTGCCTCGCTCCAGGAAGGCTCCACCGGCACCACCGACCCGGCAGCCACCAGCCAGTGGGCCAGCGTCAACCTGCCGCCTACCCCGGTCGCCCTGCCAGATGCCGCAGCGGCGGCCGAGGCGCTGTCGGTCAGTGCAACCGTGGGTCTGCCCGACACCGGGGCCGCCGCTGAGGCTCTGGCTGTCCAGGCTAGCGTGCCGGTGGCCGATGCGGCCGGAGCCGCCGAGCAGATCTCCGCCAGTGTCGCTGCCCCGCTGGCCGAGCGCGGCGCGGCTGTGGATGCGATCACGGCCGCCGTCACCACGGCCGCAGCGGAGGCGGCTGGGGCCGCGGATCAGGTGGCCGTCCAGGCTGCCGTTCCCCTGGCTGAGGCGGCCGGGGCCGTCGATGCGCTCACCATCCCGGCCAAGGGCATTCCCCTGGCTGAGGCGGGCGGCGCGGCCGACTCGATCTCGGTCAGCGAGACGACCAGCCTGCCGGACGCGGCCGGGGCCGTGGACTCCCTGGCCGTCACCGTCGCTGTGCCGCTGCCTGATGCCGGGGCTGCGGCCGAGGGCCTGAGCGCTACCGTGACGGTGCCCCTGGCCGATGCCGCGGGCGCGGCCGACGCCGTGGGCGTCTCGGGCTCATCCAACCCCGCCCTGGCCGAGGCGGGCGGGGCAGCCGACGTGCTGAGCGCCACGGTGACTGCGCCGCTGGCCGACCCGGGGGCAGCGGCCGAACAGCTAGCCGTCCAGGCTGCCGTGCCCCTGGCCGATGCCGCGGGCGCGGCCGACACGCTGGCCATCCCGGCCAAGACACTCCCGGTCGCTGACGCGGCCGGGGCAGTGGACTCGATCTCGGTGCAGGAGACGACTTCCCTGGCCGACTCCGGCGCGGCGGCGGAGCAGCTAACCGCCGCGGTCCAGGCCCCGCTTGCGGACGCTGGGGGTGCGGCCGACTCGATCACCGCAGCGGTTACTTCCCCGATCGCTGACGTGGCCGCAGCGGCCGACACCCTCACCGTCCAGCAAGGCAGCTTCATCGGCGTGGCCGATGCCGCGGGCGCGGCCGACTCGCTTACCGTGGCCGTGTCCGTCCCGCTGGCCGACCAGGCGGCGGCCGTTGACAGCGCGGCCGTGAGCGCGGCCGTGCCGCTCACCGACGCTGGGGCCGCCCGGGACGTCAGCGGGGCGGCCGTCCAGGTGCCGCTGGCCGACGCGGCCGGTGCGGCAGAGGCGATCACCGCGGCCGTGCCGGTTGCGCTGGCAGATGCGGGCGCGGCGGGCGATGCCCTGGCAGTTGCGGCAGCAGTGCCACTGCCAGATGCCGGGGCAGCCGCCGAGCAGCTTGCCGTGACGGGCTCCAACGCCCCGCAGCTTGCCGACGCGGCCGGGGCCGCGGACAGCCTGAGCGTCCAGGAGACGACCAGCCTGGCCGATGCTGCGGGCGCGGCCGACAGCCTGGCCGTCACGGTGGCCGTCCCATTGGCAGATATTGGGGCAGCCGCTGACGCCGAGGGCGTCTCGGCGCAAGTGCCCCTGGCGGACGCTGCTGGGGCCGCTGACGGCCTAACGACCCTCGGAACCGCATCACCGGTCCTGGGAGACGCCGGGGCCGCCACAGACGCTCTCAGCGCCGCGGTCAGCACGGCGGGTCACGATGTGGCAGCAGCGAGTGACAGCCTGGCTGTGATCGTCGGCATCAGCGTCTCTGTAAGCGATTCTGCGGGCGCGGTGGACTCCCTGCGCGTCACGATGCCCTCCATCGGCCCGCAGGCTGTGTGGCGCTGCGGGAGCGCCGCGCAGCGGTGGATCTGCGCCGTCGCCACGGCGCGCTGGCTGGTGGCTGCCGCTGCCGCCAGATGGGAGACTGAGCCCAGCTTGCCCCGCTGGGCTGTCCGCATGCTCGCTGCCCGGTGGGAGGCCATCATGGCCGAGTTCAAGCCCGTTGCCTCGATCAGCCAGGCCAACGTCAACGTCACCTGGACCTCGGACCTGGCGGGCACCGAGGAAGATCCGACCACAGCGCCCTTCCCGGTCCGGTTCGCCTTCCCGGTGTCCAGCGGCGATGAGAACGCCCCCGCCCAGCCGGTCACCTGGTTTGACGGCGCGTGGATGGACCCCCAAGGCAGGCAGCAGGGCTGGATCGCCCAGTGCCCGATCGGCCCCCTGGCGGACGGCGGCCTGGTGCAACTGGCCCGGGGCCGCTACGACGTCTGGTCCGAGGTCGATGCCGGGGGCGAGACGCCGCGTGAGTTCGTCGGGGTCCTGCCGGTGTACTGATGACCACGCCCCAGCTACCGGACTACGCCGCAGCGGCCGACCAGCTAGCGGTCACGCAGGCGTGGACGGTCACGCCCGCCGACGTGGCGGGCGCGGTGGACGGCCTGGCGGTGTTCAAGGGCATCCGGCCCGCCCGGCTGCACAGCATCGAGGGCATCGCCCCGGGCCTGTCGCTGATCCCGGCCGCCAACTCGGCCAGCCTGGGCAACGACACCTTTGACAACACGTCCGCGGGCACCGGGGCCAGCATCATCGCGGACGCCACCCGGGCCGCGCACGGCAGCCAGTGCATCACCATGAGCATCGGCGCGACCAGCACGCAGACCTGGGTGTCTTGGACGCTGCCCGGTGGCCCGTGGCCGCAGGCGCGGTGGCGGGCCTGCCTGTTCATGCCAGGCACCTACGGCGCGGCAGCCCAGCGGCTGCTGACCTTCTACGGCACCGCGCCCACCACCAGTTCCCGCGGCTTCCTGCGGGCCGCTGCGACTAGCCAGCCCAGCGCGCAGATGCAACTGGTGGACTCCACCGGGGCGGTGATCTGGACCTCGGTCACCCGGGTGCCCACCAACACCTGGTTCCGGGTGGAAGGGCTGATCGTCGGGGACCCGGCCGCGGGCCAGATGTCCTGCCAGATCTACCTCGGCCTGGACTCTGCCACGCCCACCGAGGACTCCGGCGTGCTTACCGGGCAGAACACGGGCGGCACGATCGGCGCGTGGACCCCCGGCATGGCGGTCGGCACCACCAACCAGGCGCTGTCGCTGGATGACCTGGCCGTCGATCCGGTGAACGCGCCCGGCCCCGTGGTCATCACCCCCGCTGCTGCCTCGGTCCCGGTTGCCGCGCTGGTCCCCGCGCCGCGGGTGTTCGTCGCCAGCGCCATGCCCCGGATGCACTTGCAGAACGTGGTCACCGGCCAGTGGCTGCACCGCGACGTCCGCGGCATCACCAGCCCGAGCGTGACCTGGGTGCTGAACGGGCCGGACACCTACACATGCGTCATCGCCCCGCCCCGGCCGGACCTGCTGGACGCCACCGGCAACCCGGTCGGCGTGGAATGGCAGACCGCCTGCTACCTGGAGCAGGCGGGCCGCATCCTGTTCGGCGGCATCCTGACGTCCAGCCAGTTCGCCGGGCCGCAGTGGACCATGGGCTTCACCGGCTTCCTCGGCTACCCGGCCGGGATGATCTACGAGGGGCCGAACTACACCCAGTCCGGGGTCGATTCGCTGGACGTGGTGCGCTACCTGTGGTCCTGGCTCCAGCAGCAGCCCGGGTCCAACCTCGGCGTGGTGTGCGACCGGCTCAAGTCCGGCGTGCTGCTCGGCGTGCAGCCCAGCCAGGGCAGCCAGGGCGTCACCAGCCTGTCCGCCGCGGTGGGCTCGGGCGCGAGGGCCGTCAGCGTCATGGACCCCACCGGCTTCGCGGTGGGCGGGCTGATCGTCATCGACGGGTCCAACATTCAGCACACCATCACCAAGATCAGCAAGGCCGTGCTGTCGATCACTCCCGCGCTGATCAACGGCCGCGCCAAGGGCACCACGGTCTACAACCTCGGCAAGCCAGCCCGCTACACGCTGCGTTGGTGGAACAGCACCGACCTCGGCTCGGAGATCGCCAACATCGCCACCGAGACGCCCTTTGAGCAGTACGAGGCGCACGCCTGGGGTGACCCGAACCGGCAGACCGTGACGCACCGGGTCGGCTTCGGCGTGCCCCGGATCGGCATCCGGCAGGCCACGCTGCGGTTCGCGGAAGGCGAGAACATCACCGAGCCGGTGGGCGTCACCCGGGACGGCACCGCGTATGCCTCCGATGTGATCGGGCTCGGCGCGGGCCAGGGCAGCGCGCAGATCCGGGCCGAGGCTGCCCAGCTTGACGGCCGCCTGCGCCGCCAGTACGTCTACACCGACCAGACGGTGTTCACCACCAGCCGGATGCAGGCCCGAGCCCAGCGCGTGCTCGCGGCCAGGCGGCAGATCGACACCCCGGCCACGGTGGTGCTCCGCGACCACCCCAACGCCCGGTTCGGGTCCTTCGGCGTCGGGGACGACATTCTCATCCAGCAGGCCACCGGCTGGCGGCAGACGGCCACCTGGGCGCGCATCACGTCCATCCAGCAGGACCCCACCACCCAGGCGATGACACTGACCTGCGTGCGGTCCGACAGCTTCACCTACCAGGGGACGATATGACGCTGACCCCCGGCCTGGCTGCCGAACTGCAACGGCTGACCGCCCAGCTAGGCGACATGCAGCGGCGGATCACCAGCCTGGAGCGCGGGCTGGGCGCGGCCACCCTCGGATCGTCCTCGATCGAGGCGGACGGGATCGTGGTCAACGACGACTCCGGCACGCCGCAACTGGTGCTCGGGCTCCAGGCGGACGGCACCTACGCGCAGATGGCGGTCAACGCCTCACCGCCCGCCCAGCCGTCCGACCCGATCGTCACCCAGGCGGTGCACGGGCTGATCGTGTCCTGGGACGGCTCGATGGCCGACGCCTCGCCGCCCACGGCCGACTTCGCCGGGTGCCAGGTGCACGTGAGCCCGCAGCCCGGCTTCGTGCCCACCCAGGCCACGCTCCAGTCCACCCTGATCGGCCCCGGGACTCGGCCGGTGGCGGGCCTGAGTCCCGGGGTCACCTACTACGTCTGCCTGGTGGTCATCAACTTGGCCGGGCTGACCGGCCCGCCGAGCAACGACGTCAGCCAGGTGCCGCAGGAGGTCACTGACATCATCCCGCCCGCCTCGATCACTGCGGCGCAGGTGGCGTTCAGCGTCAGCGGCGGCGGCATCCATGTGACGGTCAACACCACCGGCACGCCGCCCGCCTCACCGAGCACGGGTGACCTGTGGTTCGACGGGGCCAACGGCTACGTGATGAACCAGTGGGACGGCACCCAGTGGAACCCCTACCAGTTCGGCCACAACGCCATCGCGGCCGACTCGATCACCGCCGACCTGATCGCCGCCAACTCGATCACCGCGGGGCTGATCGCGGCCGGGGCGATCGACGGCATGACGATCAACGGGCTGACGATCAACGGCGTCACGATCAACGCCTCCGACCTGCTGGTGTCCGGCAACACGGGCGGCATCTTCGCCTACTCGACCGGTGGCACCACCACGCAGATCTTCTACGCCAACACCGCCTGGATCTGCCCGGCCGGGGTGACCACGATCAACGCCATGGGCCTGGCCCCGGGCGGCGGCGGCGCGTACGGCACGGCCAGCACCAAGGCAGGCGGGGGTGATGGCGGTGAGATCGCCCAGGAGCCCAACCTGGCAGTGACCCCGGGCAATACCTACAACATCACCATCGGCCCGGTGGGCGCGCAGGGCATCAGCAGCAGCCCGGCCGGTGGCAACGGCGGTGACGTCACGATCCCCGGGGATGCCACCAGCGTGATCGCCCGCGGCGGCCGGGGCGGGCTCACCAACGGGACCCACGCCACGCCCGTGCACAGCACCAACACCGTGCACTACAACGGCGGGCAGGGCTACGCGCCCACGGTCAACGGCGGGCCGAGCGGTCACGGCGGCGGCGGGGGTAGCTCGGCGGGCCAGGCCGGTCCCGGGAACAACGCGCCGAATAACGGCAACGGCGCAACCGCCCCGGTCAACGGCTGGCCGGGCGGCAACGGCTTCGGCGGCGGCGCGCTGAACGACTCCGGCGACGTCGGCGCGGGCTACGGCGGAGGCGGCGGGGCCGGGCCGAGCGGCGGGCATGTCGGCGCGCAGGGCTCGCCCGGCTGGGCGCGGATCACCTACACTCCGGCCAGCCCCACACTGGTCGCCTCGATCTGCGGCGCGACCACGCTGGACCCGGTGCTGGGCACGTCCTGCCCGTCCGGCTTTGAGTTGTTCGGCGCGGGGCAGATGCGGTTCCAGGGCATCGCCGGGGAGATCCTGCCGGGGCTGATCGCGGGCGGCACCGCCGAGACGTTGCAGATCCAGGCCCCGCACACCCTGGCGTCGGACTACGTGAGCGTCCTCAAGCTGATCAGCCAGCCGACGCCCGGCCCCGCCTCGATCCAGGGCAACGGCCTGGAACTGACCGCGATGAGCGCGCAGTACCCGGGCGGGCCGATCCAGACCAACCGGGCCAACACCACCACCCTGGCCGCCGACCCGTACCTGAGCGTGGGCTGCCTGGCCAACGCGGTCTACGACCTGGAAATGCTGATCATCTACAACGGGCCGAACGGGGCCGGGCATCTCAAGTTCACCCTGGTGTCGCCGTCCGGCACCGAGATCGAGTGGATGGTGCCGGTCTACACGTCCACCACCGGGGCCACCAACCAGATCTTCGGGGAGACGTCGCAGACCGCGCCGACCAAGGCGGCCTACACCGCGGGCACGGCCAACCCGCCGTGGTCGTTCCAGATCATCGGCACCGTCTACATGGGCTCGATCGCCGGGCCGGTCCAGTTCTGGTGGGCGCAGAACAGCAGCAACGGCACCAACACCAAGATCTGGTCAGGCAGCCGGATGACCCTGCACCACGTCCAATAGGAGTTGATCATGACATTCGCAGGCAACGCCACGGCGGGCAACGTCGCGCTGCGGGCGCAGGACATCTTGCTGCGGCTGCGCACCGCGTTCGTGGACGCGCAGAACTTCCAGTCCTGGCTGGCCGCGCAGGATGACGCCCACCTGGGCGTGGGGGAGGATGCCGTGGGCCTGTCCACCGAGGACATCGGCACGCTGCGGTCGGCGTTCGCGGACACCCTCGCGCTGTACGCCATCGCCAGCAACCAGCAGCCGCCGAGCACCTACCCGCAACTGCCGTCCACCTACAACTTCCTGGGCAGCGCCCGGCAGATCATCGGGCCTGCCTGATGAACAACGGGCCGGTCACCTGGGCTGCGGTCGGCGCGCTGGGCGAGCGCATCGCCCGGCTGGAAGAACACGTCAGGGGGCTCACCGAGGGCCAGGGAGCGAGGCGGAACCGGACATGGCTGATCGTGATGGGGATCATGACCGGGCTGGTGTGCCCGGTGGTGGTGACCTCGATCATCACGCTGCTGCACCTGGCCAGCCACTGATCGCGGTGCCCCGCTGGGCGCTGATCCTCGGCCTGGTGCTGATGGCGCTGCTGATGGCCGGGCTGCTGATCGACGTCCTGGCCATCAACTGGGTGCTGACCAACCAGTTCATCCCCGGCAAGCAGTTGTGCCAGACCGCCGCCCAGGCGCACGTGATCAACGGCCACATCACCATCCCGAAGGCGTGCTACCGGGTCGGCTTCCGGCCGTGATGTGACACACTGGCACCGACCCCGCTGGCGCTGTCTCACGCCTGGAGCCACCAATGGCTGAGGGGATCGACTACAGCTACGGCAGCGGCCTGAGCGCCAACGCGATGAAGTCAGCGGGCAAGCACTTCGCCTGCCGCTACCTGGCCACCCTGCCGAACAGCAAGTGCATCAACCGCGCCGAGGCCACCAACCTGCTGCATGCCGGGCTGTCCGTCGTGCTGGTGTGGGAGACAGTGGCCGACCGGGTGCTGTCCGGCCACAACGGCGGGGTAGCCGACGCCCGCGAGGCCGACCGCCAGGCCACCGGCCTGGGCATGCGGGGCATCCCGCTCTACTTCGCCTGTGACATCGACGCTTCGCCCGGCCAGCAGGCCGCGATCAACGCCTACTGTGACGGCGCGGCCAGCGTGATCGGCCGCGGGCGGACCGGGCTGTACGGCGGCTACTGGCCGGTGAGCCGGGCCTTCTCGGCGGGCAAGATCCGCTACGGCTGGCAGACCTACGCCTGGTCGGGGGGCAACCTTGACCGCCGTGCCCAGTTGTTCCAGTACCGGAACGGGGTCAAGCTCGGCCCGGCCGACGTGGACCTGGACCGGTCGATGGCCACCGACTACGGGCAGTGGCCCCGGCCGCATGCCGCCGCCCCGGTGGCCGCTGCCAAGGTGGCCAGCCTCCCGGCCGGTGTGCATCAGTTCGATGGCAAGACCACCATGGGCGACGTGGCGCGCTCGCGGAACTACCCGACCACGGCGGCCTGGGTCGCTCATGAAGCGGACCTGAACGCCAAGGACACCGAGTACATGCTGAGCCACGCGGTGCCGCCCAAGGGCACCTACTGGCGGGTGACCGTCCGCTAAGCTCCGCGGGTGCGTTTCTTCTGGCAGCCCCGCCCGCATGAGTGCGAGTGGCGGTCCCGGCTGGCCGTGGCCTGCGCCGAGCTTGACCGGCAGGGCCGCGAGGGCAGCCAGTACGTGCTGATCGCCCGGATGATCAAGCTGCTGGACCCGCAGAACGCGATGGTGGCCCCGCAGCCGCCCCCGGACCCCCGGGCCGACCCGCTGTTCGGCACGCTGCCGGTGACTGCACCGCCACCGGAGGACTCAGGCGGCGCGGGCCAGCCGGGCGGGTGATCGCCGGGCGCGTTCCTCCATGCGCCGGATCGCCGCCGCCCTCGGCTGGCTGGACTTGCCCCAGGTGGCCCGGTAGTAGACCCTGGTCGGGCCTTCCCAGTAGATGCCCTTGGTGCCGTTGCACGCCTTGCACAGCGTGAACAGGTTGGGGAACCAGGTCAGCCCCCCGAAGATCCACGGGATGCCGTGGTCGATCTCCAGCGGGTAGCCCGAGGACGCCGCGGTGGCCCCGCACGCCACGCAGTGGTGCCGGTCGGCTTCCAGCACCCGGGTCCGCAGCCGCTTGGAGATCCGGCCGCTCTTGGACTTGCGGCGGTTGCGGGCGTTGCGCTCGCGGGGGGTCATATTGCGGGTGGCCCAGGTGGTCCGGGTCCGCCAGCGGTGCCGGGCGCGGCGGGTCACCAGCAGGCCGCGGGGCTTGACCAGGCACGCGCCGCCGATGATCAGGCTCAGCAGCAGGATCAGGTAGCTCACGTATCCACCCGGGCGATCATGTCGTTCCCCGCCTCCCTGATCTTCCCAGCGTCGTGCAGCGCGGCGATGGCGTCCACGATCTCGGACACCTTGCCGCTGGACTGGCTGAGGATCTGGCCCTGTGTCATCGGCTGGCCAGCCAGCATGCCGAGGATGGCTAGCTGGATCTGCGCCTGGTCGGCTGCGGCGCTGGCGAGGCTGGCCGCGTCGGCGTCGGCCTGCTTGAGCACCTTGTCCAGCCGCCAGGTCACCCCGTCATCGGGGCTGCGCGGCTGGGCTTCCTCGGCGTAGCTGTAGGGGTCATCCACGTAGTCGGTCCGCATCGTCACCGAGGGCCGCGGGATCGCGTCTCCGGTGGCGGCGAAGCCGAGCCCCACGGTCGGCTTGCCGTTGCGCCAGAACTTCGGAAGCTCGTTCGGGTTGGCCGGAATGTTGGCCATGCCGTGGCTCACCCGGTCCCCGGTGCGGAAGCAGATCACGTTCCCGCCGACCAGGATGGACCGTAGCTCGCCCTTGCCAAGCTCCGCGATCGAGGGCACCTGGACCGCCAGCCGGACCCGGAAGCCCACCTTGCGGCCGAGCTTGAGAATGTCCAGCAGCAGGGCTGGTGCGCCTTTCATCGCCAGGAGGATCGGAGCCTCATCAATCGTGATCTCGATGATGGGCAGCGCGTAGGCGGCCAGTTCGCCCTCGGTCAGCGCAGCCGGGTCCAGCCCGGCTGCCTCGGCGCGGGCGGCAGCGATCATCCAGTAGTCGTAGAACCCGAACCCCTTGACCCGCTTGCCGGACTTGGGGTGGGTCCACATCAGCCCGGCAAGCTCGGCGGACCGGTCGAACATCGCGGCATGCAGGCCGCGCAGGTAGGTCATGCACTCATCGGTCCCGGCCGCGTACGGCACGACGTCCCGCCAGGCCGGGAGCGCCTGGCCTTCCTGCGGGTCCAGGATCACCGGGGCGATGATCCCGCTGGCGGCGGCGATGCACAGGCCCATGTCGATCAGGCCCGTCTTGCCGGTGCCGTCCGCCCCGGCCACGATCGTGTGCTTCACCCCGCCGCCGACCCCGCGGACGAAGTAGCGCTCGCGGACCGGCATGCCATCGGGGAAGCGGCCGATCACCGCCAGGCCGGTATCCAGGTCGATGCCCTCGCCGTCCCACAGCCGGGGCTCATCGAGGACGCCCCGGGGCAGGATCGTCAGCAGCCCGCGGGACTCATCGTCGGCGCGGGGGTCGGGCTCGGTGTAGCAGGACGTGACGCCCTTGTGGAACGCGGCGGCGACAGCCTGGCGCTGCGTGGTGATCTTGCCGATGTGGGTGGTGATGCCGTCGCAGAGGATGGGCCACTGGGCTGCGCCCTCGCCCAGGACGATCTTGTCCCCGAGCGTGGCCGCCCACTTGTTGGCCGCGCACAGCCGCGCCCACGTTTCCTCGATGGACCGGTCCGGCAGGGGCTGCTCGGGCGCGGGGCCGCGCCAGCGGTAGTTCTCCCACCACAGGCAGGCCGGGATCAGCCACCCGGCCAGGTAGACGGCGGTCCACCACCCGGAGCCCCACCAGGCGAACGCCTGGAACCACAGCGCCGACCAGGCGGCCATGCCCTGGTTGTAGCGGCGCGGGAAGTCATCGCGCTCCCGGGTGGACGCCACGGTGATCGCCGTGCCGATCAGCCCCGTCAGCACCGCGATCAGCCCGCCGTGCACGGTCAGCCCGGCCAGCCCCGCGGCCAGCCAGCACAGCGGCACCAGGTGGAACCGGAAGCGGAACGGCCGGGCGGCAGGCGGTTCCCTGCCCTGCGCCTTGGCAAGCTCGATGTCGATTAGCTGGGACAGCTTGCGCCGGGTCCCGCGGTCGATGTCTGGCGGCAAAGCCAGGACCGGGCTGGCACCTTTCGCGCCAGCCCGGGTCTTGGCCTTCCGCGTGGTCACGGTCCTCCTAGTTGATCAGGATCACCAGGGCCAGGGCGATGACACAGGCCACCACCAGCCAGGCGCGGAACCGGAAGCTGGAGCCCGGCCCGGTGTACCGGCGCACCGGCCGGTAGGCGGGCTGGTCATTCCGCTGGAGCGCGTTGGCGATGGCGTACTGCTCGGCAGAGCCCAGGAAGTCGCCATCCAGGCCCTTCTCGATCGAGGACAGCCGGGCCTGGCTCGCGCCCAGTTCGTCCATCCAGTCGGCCACGGCTAGTGCTCCAGGTATCCGACCTCGGGCTGGCCGACACCAGCGGCGTCCAGCGCCTCCTGCTGCGGTCCGTACTTCTGCGTCACGCCTTCCTTGAGCGCGGTCAGCGTCTCGATCAGGGCCGCCGCTTCCTTCTTGACGTTCTGCGCGTGGGTGGCGGCATCGCCCGCCTGGCCCATGGACTCGGCGTCGTCGCGCAGCATCGCGCCGAGCCCGTCCACCAGAGCCACCACCTTGTCGATCGCCTCGCTCTGTACGCCTTCCTCGGCGGCTGCGATGGCCTGGTCCGCCGTCTCAATGGTGGCGTCGTAGTTGAAGTCAGATCCTCGGCTGTCGTCGGGCATTGGGTCCTCCTGTTGTTTGTCCTCGGGTGGTTCGTCATCGTCGGGTGGTTCGTCATCCGGCTCGCGCTTGCGGTCCGGCTTGTGCTTGTCGTCAGGGCGGCGCTTGTCATCGGGACGCCGGTCGGGCTGCTGTTGCTCCGCCCAGCGGCGCTGGAGCGCGGCCATGATCGCCCGTAGCTGGTCGCTCATGCTCGGGCCTTCGCGGTACTTGGCGGCGGCGATCTCCAGCCGGTGCAGGTAGGCGGCGATCTCCGCCTGCCAGGTCAGCTTCCGCTCGGCGTGCTCGGCCTTGCGCCGGGCGCTCTCGCGCTGGTGATCGCCGTGCACCTGCTGGTGGTCATGCCACCCGGCTCCCCAGCCCTCCCTGAGCCGGGGGAAGCCGTGCAGGATCTCCCGTATCCAGTAGCCCAGCCACGCCTGGCGGGCGGCGGCGCGCTTGTGCTTGTCCGGCACCGCCTTGCGCCTGGCGGCGGTGTGCCGCTTCACCGCCTGGTGGGAGGTATCCCAGGCGCGGGCTCCCGCCCACAGGATGGCGATGAAGAATGCAAGCTCCAGCATGGGAGATCACCCGCCCGACTGAGTGCTGGTTATCCCGGTCTGCACCTGGGCGGGCAGGCCGTTCAGGACGGCGAACGGGGTCAGCCCCAGCGTGCAGGCGATGCCCAGGATGCCCGCGATCCAGAAGGTGCGCTTCTTGCCGGAGCCCTTGGGGTGGAGATCGTGCAGCAGGAGGAACCCGCCCACCACGGTGATCACCGCCAGGATGGTGCCGCCCGCGATGCCGAGCAGCGAGCCGCCGACCGTGCCGAGCGTCTTGTCCAGCAGGCCGAGCACCTTGGCGGCGATGCCGGTCAGCAGGCCGCCCAGGCCGGTGACCATCGGGCCGAGGAAGATCAGCCAGCAGCGCAGCTTGGCGAAGCGGTTGACGGCGTACATGGCGATGGCCAGGCCGATCATGCACGCGCCGAGTGTTGCGAGGTTCACAGATACCTCCACATGATGTGGTGGCCGGTCAGGTGGATCATCAGCAGCAGCGAGCCGTAGATGAGCAGCCGCAGCAGCGGGGTCCGGCCCGACCACACGAACAGGTAGGCGATCGGTGCCTCGATGAAGGCGTGCCAGAACCCGTAGGCCAGCCGGGGGTAGCGGCCATACCAGTGCCGGTAGTAGTTGGCGGCCACCACGTGCCCGGCCCACCAGGCGAGCACCGCGGGGGCCGCGGTGGCCAGCAGCGAGCCGCCCTGGAGCAGCCCGGTCAGCAGCCGGGCCGAGGGCACCGAGGGCATGCGCAGGGTGATGTGGTGGCGCTCGGCCGCGGGCTCCGGCCCGGCCACATCGAGGTCGCCGTCCTCGCGTGCGCGTGCGCGTGCGGGCGCGTACTGCGCCTTGGCGGCTAGCCCGGACCGCTCATCGGCGGGCCGCAGGGGCAGGACGTTGCTGTCCGGCTGGGCGGTCATGCTGCGCTCTCCAGTGCGATGGCCCGGCCGTTCAGGTCGGTGGCGATCTCATGCCACAGCCGCTCGGCGTCGGGGTGACGGCTGGCCGCAGACCGCAGCCGGTCAAACGCGGCTGCGGCCTGGGCGCGGCCGGTCGGTGCCTCCATCACGCGGCGGTGATGCTCGGCGGCTCGGCGGCTGGCGCGTGTCGGCTTCGGCTCCTGGCCGTCCAGGCGTCGGTGGCCGCTCACGCCGCGCTCACTTCGTCGTGCCCGAACCCGCCAGGCACCCGGATGCGGAACTGGTGCCAGAGCCCGGAGTCGTAGCGCTTGCGCTCCAGCCAGTCGGCCAGAGCCTCCGCTGCGCGCTCGGGCTCGGCGGTCAGCTTGTCCTCAAACCGGCCGTTGCGGGTGATCTCCATTTCGATCCGGTCACTGCGCGCCATGGGTGCCTCCCTCCGGGTCACGGTTGCGCCCCCGATTGTATAGACATGACTGGACCGATGACAATTCCCTGGCTACCCTCAATCCCATGAACGGCGGGACGAAGTGGGAGCAGGCGGCGCTGGTGATCCGCCAGGAGATCGCCAGCGGGCGGCTCCAGCCTGGTGACCGGGTGATGGGAGAACTGGACCTGGCGGAGCGCTGCGGGATCTCCCGCGGCACCGCCCGGGATGCGCTCACCCGCCTGGTGGCCGAGGGCGTCCTGTCTCCCGGGAGCCCGCGGACGGTGGCGAAGCGGGAGCTTCTGACCGTCTCCCTCACCCGGGCGGCCGAGCGGGTGCATGGGCGGGAGGAAGCCACCAAGGGTGCCGATGCGTTCCTGGGTGAGGCGGAGCGGGCCGGGCGGGAGCCGGGCCAGGAGATCCTGCCGCTCATGGTGGCCAACGCCAGCGACCAGGTGGCATCCTTGCTCGGGCTGCACCCGCTCGCCCTGGTGGTCGGCCGCCAGCTAATCCGGTCGGCGGGCGGAACCCGGCATAACATGATCACCTTTTGGTTCCCGTTCGATGTGGCAGACGGCACGCCGCTGATGCGGCCGGACTCGATCGAGGAAGGATCACTGGCATGGCTGGAGAGGCGCTACGGGACGCTGGAGCACTGCCCCGCGACGATCTGGACTCGGCCGCCGACCCAGGCCGAGGCGGAGATCCTGGCGATACCGCCGAACGTCCACGTGCTGGAGGTCTGGAGGACCACGGTCAGTATGCCGGGCAGGCTGCCGGTGGTGACGTCGGTGAGCATCTGGCCGGGGGACCGGGCGGTGCTGCGGATCGAGATCTAGCGCGCTGGCACTACGGCAGCGCCGACATGGACGTGGTGCCCCTAGCAGCCCACCACGGCGCGGGCACCTGGCCGCCTATCTACCCCGGGCCGGGCGAGGGCTGCGAGCGCTAAGCTGGCCGCGCACCACATAGGTGTGGCAGGGCCGATCAGCCCGGCTGCGTCTGTCGTGGTCAACCGTGAAAGCGCCGGTTACCCGGTGGCTGCCAAGGCCCCGCCCGGAGTCACGCCCGGACGGGGCCTCGGTCACGGGAGCACGCCTTGCCCGTGCAGGTCAGCGCATCACGACATGCCCGTTGGCTGGCCTTCCGCGCACCGTGAGCAGGTATCGCTGTCCGCTGGTTACTAACGTGGGACCCCGGCCGCTTGTCCGCCGTTGCTGGCTGACTTGATCGCCTGCCGGGCCAGGTGCTCGGTCAGGCCCTCATCCTCATGCCGGTGCCAGAAGGCCAGGCGGCCAGTCGGCAGCCCGGCCAGCTTGTCGGCTGCCAGCCACCCGGCGATCGTCGCGGCGTCCGGCTGGCCGAGCTTGCCCGGCTGCCGGGCTCGGGACCGGGCAGTGCGCGGCGAGGAAGTGGCAACCGCCGCATCGCGCTCCTGCTGGTGCTGGGCACTTCCGCGCCGCGGGGCTCCGGGGCGGTTGCGCAGCTTGACGATCCCGAGCCCGGTGCCCAGGCTCGCCGCTGCCATCAGCGGGGGAATGACCGCGGCGAGTACTTTGACCGGGAGCCAGCCCGGCACCACCACGTGGGCCGCGCCAGCGGACATGGAGACGATCAGCCCACAGATAGTGAGCGTCCAGGCCCACGCCTTGATACGGGTGGGGTGAGGTTCGGAGCGGGAGGCGGCCGAGTACAGCCGTAGCTCTCCCACGATCACGGGGGAGTCGATGATCAGCGCCCACAAGATCGCGCCCCACACCGGGTAGCCGCCGCGCTGGGTGGCGAAGTCCACCTGGTTGCGGAAGCTCAGCCCGAGGGCGGCCAGGGTCGCGCCAATGGTGATGCACAGCACGGCGGTGTCGGCACGCCGTACGCTGGTGTCCTCTGTCTGTTTTGCCTGGTCTGTCATGCCTGTCTCCCTGTACTTACAGCAGGGTTGCCCGCCAGCCTATTCCTCCGCGAGGATGATCGCCATGACGCCAAACCGCAGCGCGGGGAGGATCGAGGACCCGCTGTGGTTGCCGTTCCTTGCCAAGGCCAGGCGGCTGGGACTGTCCAATACCGACGCGATGCGCGAAGCCATGGCCGACTGGACAGCCAAGCCCGATCCCGAGCCCGAGACACGTGTGCCATCATGACCTCCATGAGCAGCGGCCGGGGCGGCTGACGGGCCACGCCCGGCCGCTAGCTCACTCAGCTAGCTACCCGGTGCAGGGGTGCCAGGTTGTGTTGGGCGGGCCGAGCGGGTAGAGCGATCTGCACTCCCGGTGGCTCGGCGGGTTGGTGGCCCACTGCCGTTCCTCCCGGGCGCTGCTGATCGCCGGGCCTGGGTTCGGCCCCTTGGCCGTGGCGTCGATGCCCTGAGCGACGATCCAGCCGCTGTAGGTGTGGTGGGTGAAGCCCTGGTCGGTCCAGGTGACCTCGGCCCGGATGGCCATGCACTGGCTCGGGTGCGACTGGCCGGTGGTGCCCTTGACGAACCACACCGTGGCCTCGCTGGTGGACACGCCGTGGTTGACGCTCCACCCGGTGGTGCCGGACTGGCAGGTCCGCGGGACGGCCGAAGCCGGGCCAGCGGCCACTGCCACCACCCCGGCTGCCAGCGCCACGCCGAGCACGCTGCCGATGATCGTTGTGAGTTTCCTCATCTGCGATCCTTCCTGTGTCTGCCCCGGACCCCGGCCGGTCGGCCGGGAAGCTGTGAGCCCCGCTGGCCGGTGCCCCGGGGAAGCGTCCCGCGAGGACTGGAGGCACCGGCCAACGGCGGGCTACTTGCCCGCGTCCCTGACCGCCTTGGCGGCCAGCGCGGCGGCCTTGTTCTGGACTGCCTGCTTGGCCGCGACCAGCGCCGCTGCGGCGATGGCCTCGGCTGATGGCTGTGCCATGGTTCCTCCCTCCTGAGCGCTGTTAGCGGCTGGCCGGGGTTACCCGGCCTGGGTGTAGGTGTCCCCGGCCACCCAGGTGTTGCCCGAGCCGGTCACGTTCACCGAGTCCAGGCTGGGCGTGTAGCTGATCAGGTAGTGGGTGCTCGCGGCAGCACTCTCGTTGCCGTGGAACAACTCATCCAGCACGGCGTGCAGTCCGGTGTTGGGGGCCTGCACAGCCGGGACGTTGGAGGCGTCCGGCGCGGTGGGCGAGGCGATGCCGTTGTACTGGATGGAGCCGGAGATCGTGCCCTGGCTCAGCAGCGGGCCGCCCGGGTCGGTGCTGCCCTCGCTGGCCATGCGCGGGTCCGCGAACCCGGAGAACGTGGACCCGCCGAAGCCGATCCTGACGTTCCACTTGCCGTTGGCCTGGAGCGTGGCGGTGACCGTTTCCTTGAGCTTGTCGGCTCCCCACACCGGCCCGCGCTGCGGGTCGGCCTGGGTGGCGCTGCCGGTCACCGAGGTGGTGTCGGAGTGCAGCGGGCTGGACGTGACCACCTTGACCTGGGTGGCGGCCGAAGCGGCCGAGGCACCGAGGCCGGTGGCGAGCGCGACAGCCGCAGCCGCAGCGCCGATGGTGATGATCTTCCTCATGGGGTACTTCCTTCCTGTGGAGGATGGGCCGCGGGCGGTCGCCCGTGGCCGCCAGCGGCGGGGTGCTTACCGGAGCCCCGCCGCTGGAGTCTTAGGGGGTGGCCTGGGGCGCGTTCTTCTCGCAGGACTGGTAGGCGACGTACACCGACGTGGTGACGCCGGAGTGGATCTCCTGGCCGGTGTCGTAGTCGGTGGTCCGCCAGTGGAAGCCGTCCGCCTTGATGGTCACCCAGCCCTGGTGCGGGCCAAAGTTCCAGTAGTTCCACACCCAGGTGCCCGGCTCGCCGCGAAGCTGCCAGCGGGGCTTGGACCGGTTCATCGACTCGGCCCACGCTGACCGGCCAGCCGCCAGGTTCCAGTTCACCCCGGACAGCGGGTGGTAGCCGCCGCCCTTGGCGGTCTGCGTGGCGTAGGTGAGCCCGTTGGCCAGGCCGTGCAGCCAGTCCTTCCGCTCGCCCTCGGGGCCGGGCACGGCCACCGATAGCTGCATCAGCGGGTGTTCGCCCTCGGCAGCCAGGATGATCAGGCCGCTGTCGCGGCCGTAGGCGAAGCCGTCCTTGTACGCCTGGCTCGCCCCCGTCTCGGTAGTGGTCATCACAGAACCTCCCATGCTTGCTCGGGCAGCGGCGGGCAGCCCACCCTGGCCAGCAGCTTCTCGATGTGGGCGCGGCCGTAGGTGCGGATAGCGAAGTCGGTGATCAGCCGGTTCTTGCCGTCCCCGGCCGGATCGTCAATCCGCCACATGTCGTGACGCATCGGCGGGGCGTGGCAGGTGCACTGATCTTCGTCCCGTAGCTCGCGCCGCCAGGCAGGGTCCTCGCGGACCTCCCAGCGGACGATCACGCCGTGGTGGCTGTTGTAGCTCTCCAGGTACTCGCCCCGGTTCAGCGCGTCAGCGCGGCGGTCTGCTGCGCCCTGCGTGGCGTAGTCGCCCAGGCTGTCGGCCAGGCGGTACCGGCCGTCCCCGCGGTGCTCAAACAGGTGGTACCGGCCGTGCTCGGTCACCAGCGCCCCGCCGCAGTAGCCGCAGCGCTTGCGCGTCGGCTTGCCGGTGCCCTGCGTGTGGATGCCGGGCACGTCCGGGTTGGACCGGTGAACGCAGTAGTGCCGGGTGGCAGTGGTCATGATCATCAGTCCTTGTAGGGGAAGATCGTGGCCTCATCGTGAGGCTCGCCCGAGCGCTGGCTGCCGGTGGTCCCGTAGGCCGAGAAGATCAGCACGCGCTTGTCGTGGTAGAAGTAGCCGCCAGTCACCAGGTTGGACAGCGCGTCGGCCGTCGTGACGGTCTTGTGGCCGCAGGCGAACAACTGGACGCCCTCGGGGAAGAACCGGGCGATCTCCGAGCCCATCATGACCACGGCCACGTAGGCGGGCTGACCGGCGATGGTGATCTCGTGGAACCGGCCGTAGCGGTAGACCGCGGTGTTGGCCAGCACCCGGCTGGGGTGCTTGCTCCGGGCGATGGCCAGGGCCATCCGGTAGTCGATCCGGCTGCGGTGCGGGATCACGTAGGGAGCGCCTGCCTTATCGGACTCGGCCAGCGCCTCGGCAGCCAGCCGGTCCCCGATCCACGCCTTGGCGAACGCCCAGCGGTCCTTCGGGTTGGCGGCCGTCATGGCCTGGGCCAGGTCACCAATGATGTCCTGATGGTCCTCGGGCCGCTCGCTGCCGAACGTGGGGTGAAGCTCAAGCAGCGCGGTGAAGGCGAGGCTCCGGTCCAGGTCTGCCATGCTCATCTGTCTGTCTCCTGTCTGATGTCTGCTGTACTTACAGCTTACCGGCCGGGGGCTGTTCTGTCAACAGTTCCCCCGGCCGGGGCTGGCTAGCTCTCCAGGCCCTGCGCGATAAGCCGCTGGGTGACCCAGGCCCACTCGGGCGGGGTCTGCGCCCGGACCTGGAACGTCTCGCGGCCGGTCTGGACGTAGCGCAGCTTGGCCATGCCGAGCTTCGCGTAGCGCGGGTCCTTGGCCACCGGCACAGTCCAGACGAACTGGCTGCCGCTGTCCATCGTGCTGTCGATGCCGGTCACCCAATACCACCGGCCGCCGATCTTGAAAGCGTGCGTCGTGCTCGGCACGATCGTGTCGGTGGGGATTGCCTTGCTGGTCATGTCTGTGTCTCCTATGCCTGGGTGCCGTGAACGGGGCAGTTGCGGTCCATGATCATCGCGTTGCCGGGCTCGGTGGGCGGCACTTCGCAGGTGCAGGCCACGCGGGCCAGGAAGTCCTCGGCGGTGATCAGGGAGCCATCGGCCAGGCCGCGCTCGATCGCGGCGGCAAGCTCGGCGTCGGTGGGGTTCGCCGGGTCCTTCACGAACTCGCTCATCTGTCTGCCTCTCTGCTGTCTTGCTGTCTACTGACAGTCTACCCGCCAGGCGGGGTTCTGTCAACAGATCAGGCAGGCTGGTCCGAGCGGCTGGCCGCGTACGCCCAGGCTTCGTGCCAGGTGACGTCACCGGCACCGTAGCGGCTGCGGGCGTAGTAGCTGGCCAGGGCGGGAGAAGGCGAGCCCTCGGTGGCCGTGACCCACTCGGGCACGTCGGTGAAGTCCGGCCCGGTGTAGGCCAGGGCGCGCTTGGCGAGGCTCGCGGCGGTCTGGATCATCCGGCCGTGGATCTCGGCGTCCTCGGCCGAGCTTGCGCCGTAGGACGGGTAGTTGATCTTGGTCCGGCCACGGTCGCTGTCCAGGTAGCCGCCACCGTCCACGCTGACCTCGCGGCCGGACGTGTCCTCGGTGAGCATGACCCGCCCGCCCGTGGCGACGATCGCCACAGCCTTGGAGCCGGTGATCTCGGGGCCGCCTGCGTTCTGCGCGTGCACGATGATCTTGTTCATGTCTGCTGTCTCCTAGCTCGGGTCGTACTCGGCGGCGATCTGCGCGACAGACTTGCCGCACCACAGGCAGTCGCTGCCCGGGGTGTAGTGCGGACCGTCTGCGTAGGTCACGCAGTTCCACTCGGGGGCGGTCCGGTCGAACAGGGTCTGGTCCACCGGGGCCGGGCTGTGGACCCAGCCGCCCGCGTGGATGACGTCCTCGCCGCTGATCAGGCCCAGGCGGACCTCGCGGCGGCCGGGCTGGCTCAGGCACGGGAAGGCTGCCAGCACCTGCTCCTGGGTGGGGCGCTTGGCGAAGTCCTGCTGGGTGAGGTATTTGCCCTGCTGCCGGTGGTCGTAGATCTCGACTCGGTAAGCGCTCACTGTGTCTCTCCTGTCTGCGTTCTGTCTATAGACAGCTTACCCGCCCG